>Ga0326597_10001814_pt1 | contig 33112 bp, 27 predicted proteins | sample RVTome_12_FD_203789 | JGI IMG/M metagenome (GOLD analysis project Ga0326597, IMG submission 203789) | Soil microbial communities from uranium-contaminated site in the Upper Colorado River Basin, Wyoming, United States - RVT100D185 | ecosystem: Environmental > Terrestrial > Soil > Contaminated >...
AGCATCTCGCGCCCGAACTGCTGTCGAGCCTCTACCACGACGCCGCGGCGAACCTGCTCGATCGTTGGCATGCGCGGTGAAAGGTCGGCGGCGTCCGGCGCGCTCCCCTGCGCAAAGCCTCCGGGTCGCGGCTAAACGAATGCGTCAATGCATCAGCACCCACGCGAGGATGTTGGCGTTGATGTACTTGGCGTCGCGGATCTCATCGCCGCCGCAGCAGCAGCATCCGCCGCCGGCATTGCCGGTGTCGTTGAGCCCCTCGGGCGAGTAGACCAGCGCCAGTCGCCCGTTCACGCGCAACCCGAAGAGTTTGACTTCCGTGTTGTGCGACTTGGTGCGCAACTGCGCGATGCGGAAGACGGACTGAAACATGTCTTCGCTCAAATCGAGTGGCTCGAGAACCGAGTCGGGGAAGATCTGCTTCATCTCGTCGCGAAAGGAGCGGTTCCAGTCGGCGTTGGAGCAGCCGGCGGAGGCGAGGATGAACCCACCGCGCTCGACGTACTGGCGGATGGCCAGGAACTGTTCGTCGGTGAATTGAAAGGAACCCTCGCCGCTGAGGACCGCAAAGGGATACTGGTAGAGATCATCGGAGGCGAGATCGACTCGGCTGGCCTGGCGATCGACCTTGATCTCAGTCTCGCGCGCGAGCAGGTCAAGATAGCCGGTGGCAAAGCACTGGCTCGTCTTGTTCGTGCCGTAGACAAGGTGGGCCACTCGCACCAGCGCCTCGGCGGGCTGGGCGTCACCAGGCGGCTGCATGACGAGATGGAGAGCGCCGCTTCGCCCGGCGGTCGCGGCGACAGCGCACAGGATCGCGCCGACGCAGGCGGGAGCGATGATTGAATGTCTCCGCCTACTCATTGGGTGATCGACTCCTTTCCGCCGCACTCGCCTCCGCTTCGGCCAGGCGCTTGAAATAGCGGGCGACAAGGTCGCGGTAGCGCGCGGGCACGGCGCCCTGCGGCCCGGCGGGGTCCGTCGCGGCGCCGGTGGTCGCGCGCTGCGTGGCGCGGCTCTCGGCCGGGAGCGGCGATGCGCCCGACTCATCAAGGGCATCGAGATGGCGGCGAGGCGCATCAGGGTCGCTCTCACCGGCGATTGGCTGCGACGGCTCTTGCCGCTCGATGAGGGATCGCGACTCGGCCTGAGCCTGCGCGAGCAACTGCTCGCTTGACGGGCCGGCGCCGGCCTGGGTTTCACGGCTGCCGCCCGGAGATTCGCCGCTGCCGGGCGCGCTTCCCGCGGGCTCTGCGCCTTCGCCCGAGGCGCCGCCCGCCCGACCTTCGCCGCCCATGGAGAATCCCGAGGCCGGGCCGGCGCCGGCGACCGAGGCCGTCCCCTGACCCGAGCCTTGTCCCTGTCCACGACCCTGGCCGATTCCCTGCCCTTGCCCCTCGCCTTCGCCTTCGCACTCTCCTTCACCCTGGCCGGGCTGCCGCTGCCCCCCACCGCCTCGACCGTCTTCACACATTGCGGCATAGGTCTGCTCATCGATGATGAGAATGTCTGCGGGGTTGGATTCGGTGATCTGCGGTCCGCCGAACTCCTCGCCGCGCCGGTCGGCGGCGCGGGCCTGCATGCGCACGATGTCGCCAGGCTGCACGTCGTAGGCCATGAGATCGACATCGATGTGCGCGCCGGCGCGAGCGACGGGCGCATCCGACGCGGGGCCGAGGTGCTCTTCGTGCTCTTCAATGATCTCTCCGCCGCGCTCGATCTGCGTGGTGAGGGTGATGTCGGCGAGGCTCACATCATCGGCGGCGGTGAGACGCGCGGTGAACTGCTGATCGGGTAAGGCGGCGGCGCGCGGCGGCGGGCGCTCAATTGAGACGACCGGGGGACTGTCCGCCACGACCTCGACCTCCAGATGCGTCGGCGTGGAGCGCAGGCCGCTCGGACCGACGAGCGCCAGGTCGATCTCATGGCGGCCCGGCGTTGCGGCGGGCCAGTTCCACTGCGCCTCGAGGCCGTCGGGTGCGATAGTGACCGCATCGGAGGCGATCGTGGCCGTCATCGTGCGCAGTTGCAGAGTCGAAGTGGCGTGCATGACGAGCCGACTGCCCTGCAACACTCGCAGCGGCTCGACTCTGTCAGAGAGTGGCACGCGCCGCTCGCCCTGCGCTGCGGCGTACGAGGGGCCCGTGATGGCAAGCACGCGCGAGACCCAGCGCGGTTCGAGGCGCGGGTCGAGATCGAACCACCGGCTGCGGCCACGCGGCGTGTCGATCATGAACTGCATCGACTCGCGGCAGTCGCGCAGCACCATCGAGTAGTGCGGTGCCGCGCCCTCGCCGCTCGAGGCGCCCGCGACCTTCATCGGCAGGCGCTGCGGTTGAGCGCCGCGAACATCCCTCGCCCGCCAGACGAGATCGGCGTGAGGGACGCTGCCCCCGTCGATGCGCACGTCCACGCGCGCGGAGTCGCCGTAGACGAGTTGCGAGGCGGTGGGTTCGGTGATGATGTGGAAGGTGAGCGGCGTATAGGGCGGATGATCCCCCCAGGGATCGATGAGGCGCAGTGTCACGGCGCCGATGGGTCGCGGCGCAATCAGCACTGCGCCCAGCCCGAAGACGATGGCGCCGAGGAGCGCCAGGCGCGAGCGGTTGCGGGCGCGCGGCTCGACGAGGCGTGCAGGCTCGGTGGCGCGGGCGGCGGCTTCGCCGCGCTGAGCCGAGCGGTCGAGCAGCAGCGCCTTGATGTCGGGCGCCGCGCCATGCACCGGCGCGACCTGCAACTGCACGGCGTTGATGAGCGGGTTGTGCCGCAGGTCGCAGCGGCGCTCGATCTCCCGCGCCAGCCGATCGGCTGAAGCGAGGCGAAGGGCGCGCGGCGGCACACAACGCCACACGAGGCGCACCACCCCCACCAGCAGCACCAGGCCCAGGAGCAGACGAGCAGGCACCGGCAGCGGCCAAAGGACATCGATGCCGATGATGATCGCCGCGACCGCCAGCCACTGCCACAGCGCCGTCGCGGCGCGGCGCACGACCTGCGCCAGCGCAAGTTCGAGGCGCGCTCCGGACAGGCGCTGGCGGGTCATCGGGATAGGATCGCGGCTGGACATGCGGCCAGGGTCTCCATCGGCTGCGCAATGCTACGGCGGACAACGGTCGTCGCCTCGGAGAATCCGAAGGGCAATCGCGTTTTCGTCATTCCCGCACAGGCGGGAAACCAGTCGCGCTGGACGACATGGCGGTCTTGGCCAAGAGAACAGGAATGAGCGACCATTGACGTCTCGCTGGATGCCCGCCCCCCGCCTGCGCGAGGGCAGGATTCGCGGGCATGACGACGAAAACGCGATTGCCCTGGGAGAATCCGGCAGGCCGCGCCGCACGCCGCGCGTGCGCGCCGATGGATAGCCTTGTCTCATGAACCCGACCCCCCTGCCCGGACGCCTGGCCGCTGCGACGATGATCGGCCTGCTGGCGACCGGCGCCCTCGTTGGATGCTCCAGGACGGGTACGCAAGCACTCCTTCCCGCTTACGACGCCGCCAAACTGTTCGGCGCCGAGCAGCCGGCGGAGATCGTGGTTGACCGCTCGCTCACCACTCACGAAGAGGGCGAGCACATCTTTGCGACCATCGAAAAGGGAACGGTGACTTCGCTCCTCACGATGACGCTTGCGCCCAGCGGCCACGACCTGTGGCGAAGCGAGATCGGAGGCGAACGCGCCTCGGTCGCCAGAGTCGCCGACACCGAGGTGCTACTCATCGAGACGACGGACCATCCGAACAGCGCCGTGACGACCTTCGAGCCTCCGCTGCCGCTCCTCAGCGGGACGCTGAGCAGCGGCGCCGAGGTGAAGAGCAGCCACACGGTGCTCGTGCGGTCTCTGCGCGATCCGGCGCGCGAGGTCGATCGCGGCACGGCGGAGCAGACGCTGACGCGCTTGGACGATCAGGAGGTGCTTCTGCCCGATGGCGTGGTCTATCGAGCCGCGCGATTCCGGCGAGTGCTTACGCTCGATCTCGGCCGGGCGGACGTGGAGGAAGTGAGCACGGCGTGGTACGTGCCGGGAGTTGGACTCGCGGTTGAGGAGAGTGAGGAAAAGGTCAAGGCGCTGGGGTTTCTGAATTGGACAAAGCGGCGCCTGCTGGTGCGCGTGCCGTGATGATGGGTGTTGCTTGCCCGCGGAACACGGGCTGACGCGCATGCACCTTCGGCATAGCCACGCGAAGCGCGAGGCCATGCCACCCCGAATCGGGCGCGCTTGCATGCCCGGCGCAGCGACGCGACTTCGACGGCGCTCAGTCCAGGAGAGCGCGACGCCATGCGACGCACCTCGCTCAGTTCTCCGCTTTGATGAGCGTCCACGCGGGCGGGCTGACCTCGCACGAGCGATGATCAACGACCTGGAGGATGAAGGTACCCTCGGTCTCGGCGGGGATGTTCAGGCGGATAAAGGCGCGGCCGTCGGGACCGGCGACGGCGGTGGCGGCGAGTCGCGGGTCGGAGATGTCGATCATCGCGCCCTGACACTGCTGAAGCGGCTGAGGTTCAGTGCGCGCCGTGCCCCAGATGAGCGAGACGCGCCCGCCGGGCGTGGCGTGGTTGATCTGGATGACGTTGCGCCGGCCGGGGCGCGCGGGGGCGATGCCCCAGACGCTCAGGCCCGCGTCAAGGGGGTTGAGGATGGCGGCATATCCGATCCCCTCCTGCAAGTTGAGAGCACGCACCGCGATCTGCCCGCCATCGTTGATGAACGGGCCCGAATTGCGGAACACCAAGTTCGGGTGCGGCTCGGTCGTCATGTCGTTGAGGTCCACGGCGATGTTGTTTCGCCAGAGGACGGGATGGGTCTGATTGAATGCGACTTGATTGGTCCCGACGATCTCACCCTTCATGTTGATCGAGTATGGAGATGCAAAGGGGTTCTGATAGCCGAGAACTCGCGGAAGTTCGCGCACCACGCCGTCGTTCCAGATCACCGGGTAGTAGACTTCGGTCTCGCGCTGTGAGGAACCGACGACCTGGCCGAGGTCGTTAATCGCGCCGGCGCCAGAACGTGCGCCCGGTCCGAGGCCGGGAAGGTATGTAACCTTCCCGTTCTCCCACAGTACCGCATAGCGCCCGTCATCGCCGACCACCTGGTGGAAGTTGTTGATGTCGCTGGCCCAGTCCATGGGAGGCCAAAGGGGCGCCCACTGACCCCGTTCCCAAATGAAGGGTTTGTAGGAGAAGGTCGCGATGGCGTAGTCGCCGATGATGATGCCGTGGTCATTGATCTCCTGAGCCGTACTGTCTCGGTCGAGGAGATTGATGATGGTTTCGTCGTCGGGCCAGAAGACGGCGTACTGCCCCCAGATCCGGCCGTCGGAGAACCCGACGACCTGGCCACGGTCGTTGATCCCCTCAGCGCCGGCGAAACGCAAACCTCCCCCGTTGTCGAGAAGCGGCAGTTCAACAAACCGGCCCTCGCGCCACAGGGCGGGGAGGTAATCAAAGGTTCCGCGCTTGCTCATCCACGCAACCACGTCCCCGGGGTTGTTTATGCCCCTGACCCAGACGACACCGCCGAAATCGGGCGGCGTTTCAAGTACGCGAATCTCATAGCGTTGCGCGAGCGCCGCGGCGCAAGAGACCGCGATTGCCGAAACCGCGGCGGTAAAGGTCCATTCCCGCATTCGGCGCGGATGACGCCCAGTCAACTCCCGGCAGCCGGCCATGCTCATCCTCCTGTGACTCGCCGCGCCCGACCCCCGTGCTACAGGCTGGTTCAGCGGCGCATGTACAGCATACGCGATTTCGGAGGGATTGCCGCCCAAAAGACGACGCTTTTTGAGAAATCAGCGATTTTTCTATCCAGAGCGCTTGATGATCCGGTTTTTTTGCTATTCTTGCACATGGCGGAGGTTCTCCGTCTGACCCGTCCGAGACCTGACTGCAAGGAACTTCAAGAAGAGGAGCAGATCATGCGACGAGCAACTGCACCCCAGATGTGGGCGCTTGCGGCGCTGGCGTTGACCATTTGTCTCTCGACAAACGTGGCCAGAGCTCAACCACGACTGCCTCGGATCCGCGACACACAGGTCTACATCAAGATGGACTTCTGGGAATCACCGGACCAGCAAGGCGCCGCGGCGTGGCACAAAGATCCGAACAACGGGAATCAATGGACCCAACTGCCCAATGACCTGACGTCCGCCAAGCCACGCGCGAGATTCCCCCTCAAGCGTCTCTTCGTGCAATCCGAACTCGAGGACGCACACATCTGGTTCCTCGGCGTGCCTTCTGTGAAGGTCGTTCGCGGATCGCCTGAAAACTTCGAGGATGTGAGCGGGGACCGGCGATACTCGGAGATGATTGATCGCATGGTCATCGCTGCCGATCCATCATCAACCGGCATGACAGCGTACGATCCGTGCGGCAGCCGGATCTGGCCCATCTTCACCGGCAGCGAACTGACCCCATATCTGATCGGGATTCTGCCGGATCGGACATTCGGCATGCGCATGCGGCAGGCGATTCAGAATCAGCCCGATGGCCTGCTCTTCGCCGCAAACTGGGGGTGGCGGAACCCGGCTGAAATGGAGGAGGAGGACGTCTACATCGAGTTCACGCTTCGATTTGATCTGCATGACACGAACACGGAGTTCACCACCTACTTCAGAACCCATGTGTCTTGGATCAGCGCTGGGGGAGGCTGCGGCTACACCTTCTGCCTCACGCCGGAGCAGACGACAGCCTTGAAGGTCGGAACCCCGCACTTGCTGCTCAATGGCAATCATTGGCTTGTCGCCGCAGTCCCCCACATACTCGATCACACCGCAGCGCTGCATCTGTACAAGCGCCGTGGTACGCAGAACACGCTACTGGTCAACTCCGCGATCGGGAACCTGAATGGGAATGCCGCGGCGCACAAGTGCGACCCTGACGGCGAAGAGATTGGGTGGCATACCCATTCTTCCGGACAGACGGGGCATCTGAGCGTCGGCGGACTGTCGGCCGCGCTCTTCGCACCGCTCGAACTGCTCGAGGGGTGGGCCGGGGATGAGGTCTTGGCGGCCGCCGCCTTCGACATTCCTGAGCACACTGTGTCCGCCCCAACGGATCATCGGGCGTTGTACATGGTCTTCTGGACGGTAATCGATCCCGGAGGGCCATAAGCGGCTCGGTCTGCCGTTCCCACTCTGCGGTTGGTGTAATCCCAGCGACAATGCGTCACTTGTCCGCTCGGCGACCCGACTGCCCGGCCTGCCAGCGGCGGACGAAGTCGTTGTATTGCTCGGGGGTGTCGATGCCGTGGTGTTTGGTCTCGGCGATGACGACCTGGATGCGACGGCCGTGCTCGAGGATGCGCAACTGCTCGAGGTGCTCGGTGCGTTCGAGGGGCGTGGGGGTGAGGCCGACGTATTCGAGCAGGAACTCGCGGCGATACACATACAGCCCGACGTGCTTGAGCGGCTGACTCGGGCCAATGGTGTCGCGCCGATGCGGAATGAGCGCTCGCGAGAAATACAGCGCCCGGCCGAGGCGATCGACGACGACCTTGACGATGTTCGGATCACTCGGTTCTTCGCCGGCGGCGAAGGGCGAGGCGACGGTACATACGTCGGAGTCGCCGAGGGACTCGACGGCCTTGTCGATCAGGACTGGATCGATCTCCGGCTCATCGCCCTGCACGTTGACGACGATCGTTCCTGCGGCGAGGTCGCGCGCGACTTCGGCGAGGCGGCTGGTGCCGTTGGGATGGTCGGCGCGGGTCATGGCAACCTGCCCGCCGAAAGACTGAACGACCTTGGCGATGCGCGCGTCATCGGTGGCGACGAGGATGCGCGTCGCGCAGCGGGCCAGCGCGGCGCGCTCGCAGACGTGCTGGATGAGCGGGCGCCCGGTGCGGGAGGCGAGCGGCTTGCCGGGGAAGCGAGTCGAGGCGAAACGGGCGGGAATGACCACGACCACGTCGCTCATGCCGTCACGTCCGCCCGGCCTTGAGGTCTTTGATCAGTTGACGAATGGTGTCGCGCTTCTGGCGGATGTCGCGGAAGGCGAGTTGCTTGAGGGCGATGGTCTTGGAGTGCTCGGCCGCTTCCTCGGCTGCGGCGAGGTCGTCGTTCTCCCGGGCGTGGGCTTCGAGCGCGGCCATGAGGTCGTAGCGCATGGCCAGGTGCTGGTCGTCATCCTTGAACTCGTAGGTTTCGACCGCGGTGCGAAGCGAATCGACCGCCTCGTCGAACCACTCCTGCTTGAGAAAGCACAGGCCGATGAGGTGCTGCGACTTGGATCGGTAGCGGGCGTCGTCCTGCGCTCTCTGAAGCGCGGGGATGGCGTCCTCGAACTCGCCGAGGTCGTAGAGTCGGCGTCCGAGTTCGAAGCGCAGGCCGAGGTCGGTCGGGTACTTCTCGCAGCGATCGCGATACTCGCCGATTTCGCTCTGGAGCAGTTCGCGCTCGCCGGCCTCGACGCGGGCGGCGTCGGCGGGATCGGTTGACTGCTCAACCTTGTCTCGCAAGGCGCGAAGTCGGCGGCGCTTCTGGAGCAATCGGATGTCGCCGGCGTGCATGCGGAAGCGGTACTCGGAGGTGTCGGCGAATCCGCGGCGGAAGACTTCGATGGCTTCCGTTTCGAGTTTTTCGTCGCCCGATTTTCCCAGGAGATCGCCGAGACGCTGAATGGCGGCGGTATCAAGGGGATTGGCCTCCCACTCCGCCCGGGCGCGGGCGATGCGGCGGACCATCGCCTCGGTGCCGGCCGCGAAGGTGTCCTCTTCGATGAGTTGCTTTTGGGCCTCGGCGTCGCGGATGCTGCCGCGGTACGCCCCTTCCTCGCCGACGTTGGCCTCGTAGCGGCCCTTGTCCATCGTGGCCTGGGCGGAAAGATTGCGGATGCGGGCCTGGAGGGGCGCATCGCTGCGGTCCAGGTTGAAGGCGACCTCGCCGACCTTGACGGCCATCTCGAAGGCGCCGATCTGCTCGAAGAGATCGACGTACTGAACATAGGCGCTCTTGGCCGGCTTCTTGGTGCGGTAGAGGACGCTGACGCCGATCTCGCCCGCCCAGTACGCGACCTCCGTCACCCCCAGGTCCGCAGCCTCGGAGACGAACTTGAGGTTGAGGTTGATGTTGACGGCGTCGGTGATCCAAGCAAATTCGGCGGCGGCGAGGCGGTCCACGGGCCGCTTGTCCCCGAGCATACTGCGAATCTCCTTGCCGGTGGCGGGCTTTCCGCCGGCGCGGTTGTAGAGATTGGCGATCTCGAAGAGGCTCTTGTGCGCCTCGATATTGGTCGGGTCAAACTTGATGCTGTTGAGATAGCAGGTGATGGCGTAGGCGTAGTTGCGGGTGTCCGCCGCCGTCCGCGCCTGGTTGAACCAGGCGCGCGCCTTTTCCGGCTGGATGTTGAGTCCGCCACCGTCGTCGGCGCCCGATGATCCGTTGCCGCCGTCTTTACGCTTGAACCACGCCAATGAACATTCCTCTGCTGCCGGGTCTCGCCTGTCGCACGTCGGGCTTCTCGTCCAGATTATTGGATGGAATCAGGGCACGGGCCTGTCGGCCGTTGCGGCAAAGCGGCTCACACAATAGAGATTCCCGGCCGGACCGTCAACCACGGTCTACGACTGCATTTGCTCCTCAGTTCGCGCACGCGCCAATGCCCGCCGCCTACCATCGCCCGATGATGGTCGATCCCGCGTCGCTTTCGATTCTCCGATACCCGCATCCGATCCTCCTCAAGCCGGCCCGGCCGATCGATGAGATCACGTCCGATGTTCGCGCGGTGGCGGCGAGAATGCTCGAACTGATGCGAGAAGCACGCGGCGTTGGGCTGGCGGCGCCGCAGGTCGGCCTCTCCTGGCGCCTCTTCGTCGCCAACGCCGGGCAGGAGGATGAGCCTGACCGCATCTACATCAACCCCATCCTCCGCGAACCCGAAGGCGGCCTGGAGGTCCACGAAGAGGGCTGCCTGAGTCTGCCCGACGTGCTCGGCGACGTGTGGCGGCCGCCGATCATCACCATCGAAGCGACCGATCTCGACGGCCAGCGCTTCACCCTGCGCCAGGGAGAACTGCTGGCCCGCGTCTGGCAGCACGAATGCGACCACCTCGACGGGCGGCTCATCATCCACCGCTTCGGGCAGATGGCCAAACTGGCGAATCGGAGGGTGCTGAAGGAACTGGAGCGGACTGGGGTGAGGTTGTAAAGCGGAAGGCATCGAGGCATCGAGGCATCAAGGCATCCCGGGATCGTGGGGTTGTTGAGCCGCGACCCGGAGGCTCTGCGAAGGGGAGCGCGCCGGCGGCAATCAACGACGCGATCACCTTCCTGGATGCGATGGGAGTCCCGTGGTGGACGGCAATCAACCGATGCGAATCGTGTTCATGGGAAGCGGGGCGTTTGGTCTGCCGACGCTCGATCATCTGGCGCGCGAGGCGGATCGGTATGCCCTGCCCCTGATCGTCTCGCAGCCGGACAAGCCCGCCGGGCGCCGGCGGCGGTTGACGCCGACACCCGTGGCTGAATGGGCGGCCCGGCACGACCTGCCGCTTCTCACGACTGCAAACGTCAACGATGCGGAGGTGGTCGCGCAGGTGAGGTCGCTCCATCCCGAGGCGCTGGTCGTGATCGCCTTCGGCCAGAAGATCGGGCCGGCGCTGCTCGATGGCCTGTTCGGGATCAACCTTCACGGTTCACTGCTGCCGGCGTACCGCGGGGCCGCGCCGATTCAGCGGGCGATGATGGATGGATGCACGACCACGGGCGTGAGCGTCATCACCCTCGCCCAGCGCATGGATGCCGGCGACATCCTCGCCGCGGAATCGACCACGATTCGCCCAGACGAAACGGGCGGCGAACTGCACGATCGTCTCGCGCTGCTCGGGCGGGGCGCGATCGCGAGCGTTTTCGATCGATACCGCTGCGGCACGCTCGAACCACAGCCGCAGGATGAATCGCGCGCGACCCTGGCTCCGAAACTCCGCAAGGAGGAAGGCACGACGGGCTTCAACATGCCCGCGGCGAGCGTGCGAGCGAGGATTCATGGCCTCACACCCTGGCCGGGCTGTCGCCTGCGCCTCGACGGCGCGATCGTGCGCCTGCTCCGCGTGCGAGATCATGGCGACGAGGCGATCAGCGATGCGCCCGGCGTCGTGCTCGAAGACCTGCGCGTCGCCTGCGCCTCGGGCGCGATCGAAGTGCTGGAGATTCAACCCGAAGGCGGGCGCGCCATGACGTTGGGCGCGTACCACCACGGCCGCACCTTCGAGCCGGGCAGGCGCCTGACACCCGTCGAGCCGACACGCGATTAGGTCGCGTCCTACTTCTTCTCGCGCCCGTCGCGGAGCGATTGGAGGAGGGTGGCGATCTCATCGTCGGTGATGGACCGGCGCGCCTGACGGAGCATGGCGCCGAAGGCGTCGATCTCCTCGTCGGAGTAAGGGCAGCCGACGTTGCCCTGCGGCCCATCGCTTGTGACAACCTTCTTACCCTCGGGGGTGAGGAAGGCGAACCAGGGAATGCCGCCCCGCGATGATTCGCGGTAACCGAGCAGGAGTTCGGCGCCGCCGATCATGCGATCCGTGTCGATCTTCAGTTCGACGAAGTCCTTTTCGACGATCTGCGCGATCTCGGGTCGAGCCAGCCAGTCTTCGAGACGGTGGCACCAGCCGCACCACGGCGCGCCGAAGTGGACGAAGACCTTGCGATTGGTGCGTGCGGCTTCGCTCATGGCTTCGTTGAGCACGGCGGCGGCGTAGGGATAGGAGGCCTGGTGTTTCGTCAGGAACTCGTTGACCTTCGCCGGGTCGTGGCCGTCCTTGCCGTCGATCTTCTTCTCGAGCGAACTGGTTTCCTGATTGGCGAGGACGTTGCCTTCGTCGTCGAGGATGGTGAGGAAGGGCACGCCGGCCTTCTTGAAGTCGGCGCCGTACTTCCTGGCAAGATCGAGATTCTTGTCCCCCTGGCCGATGTCCACCAGCACGACGTCGTACTCGTAAAGCAGTTTCTTCCTGACGTCCCCGTTCTTCTGGAACGTCTCATGGAGGAGATGGCACCAGGAGCACCAGTTCGCGCCCCACTGAATGAGAACGCGCCGGTTCTCCTTTTTCGCCTTGGTCAGGGCGGCGGCGATCTGCTGACCGGCGTCGGCCGATTCGTCATAGATGGCGGGCCTTTCAGGCTGCGCAGCTACCGTAGCCGTGACGGTGGAATCCTGCGCGAGCGCCGCACCGGGAGCGACGCCGAGGAAGAGGGCGACCGGAACCGCAAGAATGAGCCGTGTAGCCTGAGTCTTGAGCGTCATGGAGAGCCTCCTTTGGCAAGCGGATGGGGTTGGCGCATTGTACCGGATTTCGGGTCCGGGGAAACCCTGATTCTGCGGGGCGAGGTCAATCGGCGACGGTTTCTCCCGGCGGCCTAGACTCTCGGGGGGAGAGGGAGCAAGGATCCAATGGTCGAGCGGACGGCATCGCGGCTCATTCATGAGGGGCGGCGGTTCCGTTTCGAGGAATTGCTGGTGCAGCGCAACGGGCGCCACACGGTTCAGGACGCGATTCGAGCGCCCGGGGCGGTGGTCGTGGTTCCGGTTCTGGATGACGGCCGACTTGTCCTGATTCGCAACCATCGGGCGGTCGTCGCTACAACTCTGTGGGAGTTCTGCGCCGGAGGCATGGAATCGGGTGAAGCGCCGCCGGTTTGTGCGCGGCGGGAACTCCTCGAGGAGACGGGCTATGAGGCGGACGCGCTGGCGCCTCTGGGCACGTTCTTCACCTCGCCGGGCTTCTGCGACGAGCAGATGCACGCCTTTCGCGCCGCGGGCCTGCATCACGTCGGCCAGCGGCTCGAAGCCGGCGAGGAGATCGAAGTCTGCACGAGGGCGCCGGATGAGGTGTGGGCCATGATCGATCGCGGCGAACTGATCGACGCCAAGAGCATCGTCGCCATGACGCTGCACGAGAGAAAGGCATGAGTTTCCTCTCCGGCACATCCCGATCATCGGAGCGCGCCGGGTTCGGCGCGGCTCGGTGGCGCCTCACCCGCGTTCTGGACGATGCGTCGGCGTGGTCACTCCCCATCGGACGCCTGCTGGGCGTGCGCATCCGGTTGCACGCGCTGCTTCTCATGCTCATCGCGGCCGAACTACTCCGCTCGACGCTTTTCGCGGGCCGAGAAACCGCCAGCGGGCCTTCGATCACGGCCACCGCGCTGCTGGCGCTGGTCATTGTCTGTTTCGCGCACGAGATTGGCAAGGCGCTGATGACGCGCTGGATGGGCGGGAGTGCGGAGACGATCGTTCTCTGGCCGCTGGGCGGACTCTCCGAGCACCAGCAGCCCGCGGCGTGGCGGAGGCGGCTGCTCGCGGCCTGCGGCGGACTGCTGCTCAGTTTCGTGCTCGCCTCCGCCATCTGGCCGGTGCTCATCGAGCACACGCCCAACTGGTACTCCACGATCACCCAGCCGCTGCACCCCGGGGCCTCCTACGGCGAGTGGCTGCTGCTCAGCGGCAGGCCCGCCTGGTGGCTCTCGCTTCTGTGGTGGGTCGGCTACGCCAACCTGATCGTCTTCGCCGCAAATCTGCTTCCCGTCTATCCGCTCGATGGTGCGGCGGCGCTCGAAAGCGTGCTCTCGGCGGTGCTGGGAGTTCGCCGGGGCCGCGCGGCGTCGCTCGCGGTGGCGCTGAGCGTTTCGGTGCTGATCGTCTTCGTGTCGCTGCTGATGGAGCAGGTGATGGGGGTGTTTCTCGGCGGGTTCGCACTGCTTTGCTGCATGACCGCGGCGCGTCGCCAGGCCTTCCTCGAGGAGCCGGCGGCGCCTTCGCATCAGGAGTCGGCGCTGCCCCCGCCTGAACTGATCCCCGCCGACTTCGACGAGGTCGTTTCCCACGGTTCGCGCTCCGTCGCCAACCTCGAGACGACGGCGTTCCCGGTGCGCCTCGAAGCCTCGCCCGACACGAAGCAGCGCCTCGCACCCGCCCGCACGACCCCATCGGACCAACTGCCGACCGAAGAGGAGGTCGTCGATCGCATTCTCGCCAAGATCAGTGCGCACGGCATGGCGGGACTGACGGACCAGGAGCGGAAGATTCTCGAATCGGTCACGGCTCGCCGCCGCCGAGGCTAAACTCCCTCTCTCATGGGCGTGCAAGATCGTCATTACGTGCGCGAGGCGCGCGGCGGCTACGGCGGACTCGGCGGCAATCCCTTTCCGTCGGGCATGGCCGGCATGTCCGGCTGGTCCTTCAACACCTGGCTGATCGTGATCAACTGCGCGGTGTTCGTGCTCGGGGCGCTGCTGCTCCGAGCGCACCCGATGCCGCCGCCGATTCCCCATCCGCTCGCCAAGTCGGTGGATGTGTTGATGTACTACGGCCATTTCTCTACATATTCTGCAGTCAAGAATTACGAGGTGTGGCGGTTCCTGACGTTTCAGTTTCTGCACGCACACCTGCTCCACCTCGCCTTCAACATGCTCGCGCTTTTCTGGTTCGGTCCACTGGTGGAGCACTACCTCGGCAGCCGCCGCTACCTCGCGTTCTACCTCCTTTCCGGGTGCGGCGGGGCGGCACTCTACCTGCTTCTCAATGTAGGCGGGATCATCTACTACGGGGCGACGGGCTCGACCATACCCTTTCTGCTTGTGCATAACCCTGCCGTGCCGCTGGTGGGCGCTTCGGCGGGGATCTTCGGCGTGCTCTTTGCCGCGGCCTACATCAGGCCCAACCAGATCATCACCCTGTACCTTTTCTTCGTTCTGCCCATCAGCGTGCGGATCAAGACGCTGGCGTACTGCCTGCTCGGGATCGCGCTCTTCGTGATGTACACCGGCGGCAGGAATGCGGGGGGCGAGGCGGGGCATGCGGGGGGCGCGCTCTTTGGAGCGATTCTCATCCGCCACGCCAACTGGCTCAACTGGGCGCTGTGGCTGCCGCTTGACCGACTCAAGCGCACGGGCCACCACGCCTTCCGCCGCTACGACGGCGCTTCGAGCGGCAGCGCCGGCGGCGGGCGCGAGTTCTTCACCGGGCAATCGGCTGCTCAGCCCGGGTTCTTCGAGCGCAAGCGCCGCCAGCGCCAGCAGTCGGAACTCGATGAGGTCGATCGCATCCTCGCCAAGATCGCCACGCAGGGCATGGGCAGTCTGACTGATCGCGAGCGCGGCATCCTCCAGCGCGACACCGAGCGCAAGCGGGGCCGGTAGCGCGGTGGCCGCCATTCGATTCGACATTTCCGCGCGGTCCAAGTCGTGCCAGGCGCGCGCCGGCGTGATCCACACGCGGCACGGCTCGTTCGAGACGCCGGCCTTCATGCCCGTGGGCACCAAGGCGAGCGTGAAGGGATTGCTGCCTGAACTGGTCCGCCGCACCGGTTCGCAGATCCTCCTCGGCAACACCTATCACCTCATGCTGCGGCCCGGCTCGTCGATCATTGCCGCCTTCGGCGGACTGCACCGCTTCATGCGCTGGGACGGGCCGATCCTGACCGACAGCGGCGGCTACCAGGTCTTCTCCATGTCGGACATCAACAGAATCAGCGACGAAGGCGTGGTCTTCCGGTCGATCATCGACGGCTCGCTCGTCCAACTCACCCCGGAACGCTCGATGCAGGTGCAGAACGAACTCGGCGCGGACATCATCATGGCGTTCGACGACTGCCCGCCGAGCGCTGATGAGGCGAAGGCGCAAGCGGGCTTGGAACAGGCGCGTGATCCGCTTGCGTCTTCGCCTCATCCGCGCCGTGGCGCGCGCGAGGCGGATCACGCGGCCCGCCTCGACATCGCGATGGAGCGCACCATTCGGTGGCTGGAGAGATGCGTCGCAGCGCACGCCCGGCCAGATGAGCAGGCGCTCTTGGGCATCGTGCAGGGGGGGACCGATCTGGAGCGCCGCACCACAAGCGCCGCACAGGTCTGCGGCATCGACCTGCCCGGTTACGCCATCGGCGGAGTCGCCGTCGGCGAAGGGACCGAGGAGATCAGGCGAGTGGTGGAGCACACCGCCCCGCTACTTCCCTCCGACCGGCCGCGCTACCTCATGGGCGTCGGATACGAGTGGGATCTGGTTGCGGCGGTCCGCGCCGGGGTGGACATGTTCGACTGCGTCCTGCCCACCCGCAACGGGCGCAACGCCAACGCCTTCACGCGCGAGGGACCGTTGCGGCTAAGGAATGCGTGCAATTCGACGGACCAAAGGCCCATAGAGGAAGGGTGCAAGTGCCCGGCGTGCGGCGAAGGATTCAGCCGAGGGTATCTGCGGCATCTGTTCCTCGCCCAGGAGATGCTTGCTCCCATCCTCGTCAGCCTGCATAACATAGCCCACTTTCAACGGCTGATGGCGGACCTGCGCCGGGCCGTGGTGGACGATGACTGGGGGCGGCTGGCGGCCGAGTGGCCGGTTCTCCGCGGCTGCGGCCCTCCCGCCGCCGATTTTTGACTCTCCCCGGTTCCGGGTTGCCGGCCGTGGCGGCTGACGAATGCAACCTGCTGGTACAAAGGGCGTTGATTCGCCGGATGGACTTGGATCACATGCAACTCGACTTCACGAATCTCCTCATGGCCCAGGTGGACAATCCCGGCGGCGCCACCCCGATCACACCCGGCGGCAACGGCGGCGCCGATGCGGGCACGGGCGATCCCGCCGGCGGCGCCGCCCCCAGGGGAACCTCCCCCTTCGGGGGCCAGTGGGTCATTCTCATTCCCCTCCTGCTCATCATGGTCTTCATGATCTGGACGAGCAGTTCGGCTCAACGCAAAGAGCGAAAGAAGCGCGAGTCGATGCTCGCGGCGCTCAAGCGCCACGATCGCGTGCAGACCATCGGCGGGCTGATCGGCGCGGTGGTGGAGATCAAGGACAACGAAGTCATCCTCAAGGTGGATGAGGCCAACAACGTCAAGATGCGCTTCGCCAAGTCGGCGGTGCAGCAGGTGCTCACGGAAGGCGCCGGGGATGAACCCTCCTTGAAATCATGATCGGCGCGCCCGGCCGCGCCCAAGCGGCGGCCCCGCGCGATCACGGACACTCGGCGGCTTGATTCAAGCCGATCTTCACAGGTCGACCGCCCTGAACACGAGACGGTCGGCCGTCTGTTTCGGAACCACGTCCCATGCGAACTCATCTGTGGAAGTTTCTGCTCGTCCTTCTGATCGCGGTTCTCTGCGCCAACGCGGTCTACCCGCCGCGCGAGAAACTGAAACTCGGAAAGGACCTCGCCGGCGGCGTGACGATCCTCTACGGCATCAAGCCCGATGAGCAGACGGGACGACAGCCGACCACGGCGCAGATCACGCAGTTGGTCACGGTCCTTCGCGAGCGCATCGACCCCAACGGCATCTACGACATCAGCATCGAGACCCTGGGCACCAACCAGATTGAAATCTCGATGCCGCTCCCTTCTCCCGACGTCAAGCGCGCCAGGCAGGCGCTGGACTCGTTCCTTGACACGATGGTGGCGACGGCGATCGAAGAGTACGAACTCGATGAAGTCTTCCGACTCGCGCCTGGGGAACGAGCGTCGCGAATCGAATCGCTCTCCGCGGCCGTACCCGCAAGGGAATCGCTTTTTGAAAAGGCGCTGTCCGCGTTCGACCGCCATCAGCGGCTCGAAGCGCAGTACCGGCCGCTCTCGCGCGAGTCCGAGGCGGCGACCCAAGCGGCTCGGGACGCGGAGGATGCGGCGCTCAAGGCCATGAACGAGGCGCTCAACGCGGCGGAGCAGGCCGGCGTTGACGGCTTGAATCTCTCGAGCCTCGACCTCACCGCCGACGACGAAGACGTGAGCAAGGCCATTGACGCGCTGATCGAAGCGATGATCGCCGCCAAGCCGGAAGCGGACGTTGCGGCGGCGCGGGCCGCCGTCGAGTCCTATCGCGCCTCCCGGGCGGCCAGCGACGCGGCGAGGGAAAACGTGACGCGCATCGACGCCTTGTGGCGTCTTCGACTCGAGCCCCTCGAGCGATCGGCGATGCAGGCCGATCTCGAGTTCGAGTCCAGCCGCGAGGAAATCCTCCGGACGAGCATCAACATCGAGGAGATCCGGCGTGTGCTGGCGCTGGACACCAAGCCGCGCGCTCAACCGGACGCCGCCACCGGCAAGCAGATTCCCGGCCCGAGCATTCGCGACGAAGCGCTGGGTCGCGTCAAGAACTCGTTTCCGATCCTCAAGGACCAGGTCGATCAGGCGGTGGTGCTGCACGACGCCTACCGCAGCCGTGCCCGCGGGTATGACGATCCGAAGGATCTGATCGCCCTGTTGCGCGGCGCCGGCGTGCTTTCGTTCCGCATCGCGGCGCGAAGTTCGGACCCCCTTGCGTTCAACAGCCTGCGCGAAGAACTGCGAGAGCGCGGGCCCACGGGCGCGGGATCATCCGAGGAGGTGCGCTGGTACCAGATCGACAATCCTGAGAACTGGGCCGACAACGACCGGATGCGCGCCTTCCTCCGCGAGGATCCCGTCGGATTCTTCAGCGCGCGCGGGTACATCATCGAGGAGTTCGACGGCAAGATCTACATGCTCCTCTATCGCACGCCGCAGCGATCTCTCGACGAAACCAGCGGCGAGTGGAAACTCATCGGGGCGGGGCGGGTTCAGGATTCCCAGACGGGTCTGCCCGCCGTCTCTTTCAGTCTCGACGTGACCGGGGCGCGGCTCTTCGCGCAACTCACCGGCAACAACCTCGAGCGCTCGATGGCCATCGTACTCGACGACCGCGTCTTCTCCGCCCCCAAGATAGAGGGGCGCATCAGCGACCGGGGCCAGATTACCGGCAGTTTCACCGATCGGGACATCGACTACCTGCTCAAGGTGCTCAATTCCGGCTCACTTCAGGCCCAACTGACCGAAAACCCCATCGCCCAGAACACCATCGGCCCGAAACTCGGCCTGGACAACCTGAGGCGCGGCCTGGAGGCGGGGATCCTCGCGTTCATCGTGGTCGCCGCGTTCATGCTCGTGTACTACTTCCGCTGCGGAGCCGTCGCGGACGTCGCGTTGGCGTGCAACGGCATCTTCATCCTCGGCGCCATGGCGTTCAACCAGGCCGCCTTCACCATGCCCGGCATCGCCGGCGTCGTGCTCACCTTCGGCATGGCCGTCGACGCCAACGTCCTCATCTATGAGCGCATGCGCGAGGAACTCGAAGGCGGCGCCGACATCAAGACCGCCGTCCGCCTCGGCTATGAAAAGGCCATGAGCAGCATCATCGACGGCAACGTCACCAACCTCATCGTCTGCTTCGTGCTGGGATTCACGGCCACGGCGGATGTGAAGGGGTTCGCGATTACGCTGGGCATCGGAGTGGTCTCAACGCTCTTCTCGGCGCTGTTCATCACCCGCGCCATCTTCGAGGCCGGCATCGCCACGGGGACGATCCACCGCCTGAGCATGCTTCCCACGGTCTGGAAGGCGCTCGGGCGCGCCCTGCATCCGAACATCGACTGGGTGGCGATGCGCAAGTTCTGGTACGTCTTCAGCGCCGTGGCCGTCATCGCCGGTCTCGGCCTGACCCGGGCCACCTGGCGCGAGATGCTCGACACCGAGTTCCTCGGCGGCACGACCGTGACCTTCTCCCTGCGAAACGACGAGAGCGGCCAACCCATCAAACTCCCCCGGGCCGAGGTCGAGCGGCGCATCCGCGATCATGCGGTCAAGGCGTTCGCGCAGGGGAAGATGAGTGAGACTCAGCACCGCGCGCTGCTCGCCGTCAACGTGTTCAATCTGAACGCCGATGAAGTCGAGGGCGAGGGATTCAGCGGCTCCGCATTCGTCATCAAGACCACCGTCTACGAGCAGGATGTCGTCGAAACGGCGATCGTCGAATCGTTCGGCGATCTGCTCGACATTCCCCGCATCGTGCGGTTCGAGGGATCCGACCTCTCGGCCGATCAGGCGCCTCCGGTCTATCCGATCGTGAACGACTCGCTCGGCGAGGCGATCAATCGGCCGGCGGTGCGGACGAACGTGCGGCGCTATCGCGGCAGCGGCGTCGCAGTCGTGCTGGACAACCTCGATCCGCCCATGCCCACCGAGGAGATTCGCAAGCGCCTGGACATCAAACGGCGCAGCCCGGAGTTCGAGTCGTTGCTCGGCCGGACCTCCACGATCGTCGGGATCACGCGGGCCGCGGAGGGTTCGCCGCAGGGTCCGCCGCAGGGTTCGCCGCAGGGTCCGCCGGCCTACTCCGAGGTCGCGGTGGTCATCGACGGCGCCGTCGCCGGCGTGAGTTACTACGACGATCCCGATCGCTGGAAGGTGCTGGTGGCCGACCGAGAATGGGATCTGATCCGCGGCGCCCTCACCGAGCCGCCCACGCTCGATCAGATCACGACGATCTCGCCGACGGTGGCGGAGCAGTTCCGCGCCACGGCGCTGGTGTCGATCGGCCTGAGCCTGCTGGGCATTCTGGCGTACATCTGGGTGCGGTTCGGTTCGTTCCGCTATTCCGCCGCCGCGGTCGTCGCACTCGTTCACGACGTCTGCGTCACGCTGGGCCTGCTGAGCCTGACGCACTACGTCTACGACAGCGCCTTGGGACGCATTCTGCTCATCGAGCCCTTCAAGATCGACATGGGCGTCATCGCGGCGCTGCTGACCATCATCGGCTACTCCCTCAACGACACGATCATCGTGATGGACCGCATCCGCGAGAACCGGGGCAAACTCGCCCTCGCCACGGCGGACGTGGTGAATCGGTCGATCAACTCGACCATCAGCCGCACCCTGCTCACCTCGGGCACGACGCTGCTGGCGCTGGTCATCATGTACTTCGAGGGCGGAACGGGCATTCGGCCCTTTGCGTTTGCCATGCTCTGCGGCATCATGGTCGGAACCTACAGTTCCATCGGCGTCGCCTCGCCGATGGTCCTCACCCACCGCACCGGAAAGAAAGACCAGGCGGCGCTCGCCAAGGTGTGACCGCGAGAAGAACGTCGATATGATGGGACAGGCCAGGGCTCTCGACGCGCGGACCGCAACGGCGCCACCGGAGACACGAGCATGAGCGGAACCAGTCGCATCGGCATTCTCCTGCTGCTTCTGCTCGCCGGGTGGGTGGTGCTCTACTACCTGCTCTTCTCCCCCATCGCGCGCGATGAAGGCGAGCCGGATGGCGGGCTCAACATCCTCGAGACCGACACCATCGGCCACAATCCTGAGAACGACAATGTCGATCCCGGCGGGACGAACCCGCCGCCGGAAGTCCAGCCCAAACCGATCGAAAATCCCGGCCCCGCGTCATCCGGCAACAACAACGGCGCGAGTCCCTCCGAGAGCGAGAACTCGAAGCGGGCAATCCCCCCGCCGCCTCCGACCACTCCCTACGAGGTGCAGCGGGGCGACACCATGGAGTCGATCGCGGCCGAATGGTTCGGCTCGAAAACCAAGTGGGTGCTCATCGCCTACGAGAATCCGCTGGTCGATCCCCTCAAACTCAAGGCGGGCATTACGCTGCGCCTCCCGCCGCGCGGAGCGCGCGTCGAGGGCATCCCGACCGAGGAACTTCGCCGCCTGACGCGGAGCACCAAGTACGTCGTCGCCGACGGCGACAGCCTGTGGAAGATCGCCGCCCGCGTCTACGGCAACGGATCCCTGCATACCCTCATCGCCGAGGCCAATCGCGACGTGCTGGGCAACAGCGCCGACCTCCAGATCGGCTGGGAACTGGTGATCCCGCCCTATCAAAAGCCGGCGGATTGACGCGGCGGCGCGCTCAAACACAGGTGTGAGAGGTAAGCGGATCACTCGCGTGTTTCCCCCCCGCTTGCGCCTTCGCCTCTTCGCATCCCTCACATGGCCGACGGCAGGCCGATGCAGCGGCGCCAGGATGACACCTGGCCGAGGTGCATCATGATGTGGTTGGCGAAGAGGAAGTGCAGCGCGTGGCCGATGCGCGGGAAGCGGGCCTTGTAGCGCTCGTGCGTCGTCTCGCGCTGCAACACCTCGTCATCCACCTTCTCGAGGTACTCGATCATCACGGCGTGACGGGTGCGCAACTCGTCCATGATCTCATCCCTGGGCGGATAGATCGAGGCGTCGTCCTCGCACTTGCTGCCCGGCTCGAAGAGTTTGGTGAAGCGCTCGTTGGGACGGGCGAGGTCGGTCCGCCCCAGCAGCGGGCCGAGCGTGCGGTCGGGATAGAGCGAGAGGTGGCCGAAGCACCACGCGGGGTGGTTGATCGTCGGATGCGGCTTGAAGGCGAACTTGTCGGCGGGAATGTCGCGGGCCAGGGCGTCGGCGTAACCGAGCGCGAGTCGAAGATTGCTCGCCAGGAACTGCGCGGAAGAGGTCATCGAATCTCGCTCCTCGTGATGGGGTCCAGTGGCAGTGTGCGATTGTATCGCCTCATCGATGGTCTCACGACCCCACGTACTTCGCATAGATGCCGCGCGCGATCTCGGGGCGGCTGGTGCCTTTGATGATGGCCCGGCCGTTGGGAAAAACGGTCAGGTCGATCGGGCCGGTCGAGTCGCGCACGTGGGCGCGGAGCAGGAAGCGGTTGTGCTCGACGCGGCCGTGCGGTTCGAGCCGCGCGGCGAGGGCTGCGAGGTCCGTCTGAGACGCAGCGCGCGGCACAATCTGCACCGCCTCGCGCCCGCACAGTGAAGCGGTGGCGCCGGCGAACTCGCCGCAGAGGTGCTCGAACTTGCCCTGCCCGCAGCAGAGGCACTCGCCGGCGCGGTGGGCGCCCGCGATGTTGAGGCTCTGGTGCTCGCCGTGCCAGAGGTCGATGGTCGTGAGATCGCGACTGACGGCGTCGAAGCGGCCGGTGAGAATCTTGATCGCCTCGGCCGCCTGCATGTTGGCGATCACGCCGACGATCGGCCCGAGCACGCCGGCGGTGTCGCAGGTGAGACTCGTTCCCGCCGGGGGCGCGGCGTCAAAGAGGCAGCGCAGACACGGCCCGACGTAGTCGTCCCATTCGCGCGGCGGCCGGCCGGCCGGCGAAGCGTGGGGCAGAAACGTCGCCGTCATGCCGTGGGTCGCCACCGCACCGCCATACACATAGGGAATCCCGCGCTTCACGGAGACGTCGTTGAGCAGGTAGCGCGTCTCGAAGTTGTCCAGGCCGTCAACGATCACCGTCGCATCGCTGACGATGGCCTCGACGTTGGAGGGGTTGACATCATCGACGATGGCGTCGATGGCGATGGTCGAGTTGATGCGTGCCAGGCGCCGCCGCGCCGCCTCGGCCTTGGGCAGACCGTCGGCCAGATCCTGCTCGTCGTAGAGCACCTGGCGCTGGAGGTTGGTGAGATCGAGCAGATCGCGATCGACGATGGTGAGCCGCCCGACGCCGGCGCGTGCGAGGGAGTCGGCGATGCACGATCCCAGCGCCCCGCAGCCGATCACCGCGGCATGCGAGTCGAGGAGGCGCTGCTGGCCGGCCGGCCCGATCTCGGGCAGGAGCATCTGGCGGTGATAGCGGGCATGGTCGGCCATGCGCGGATTCTAGGAACTTGAAAAGCCCCTCCACGCGGCGGCAATGCGACAATCGCTCGCACCGTCCGGAAACGTCAAGGATTACCGCACTTGCCGAGTCCGCATAAGGCGTCGCCGGCGTGCCGCGTCGGATCAAGGGGGCTGGCTTCGCAGGCCCATGAATTGGATGCTTGAACCGGCGGCACGAGCGACGCCTCACCGCGCCGACCGCCGCCGGATAACTCCAAGCCCGTGAGTCTTCAAGGAAAGGGAGTGGAAGATGAACAAGAACCTGAAGCACTTCGCCTCACTGGGCCTCATCACGCTCGGCCTCTCTGGCTCGGCTTGTGCCGATGCCATCATCGGTGGGCCCGTCGTCTCGCCGACCGGTCTCTCGACCGCCACCGTCGAGTTCACCGGCAGCAGCGCGGGCTACACCGGTGATTTCTACTTCCTCGGCTGGGGCACGCAGGACGCCGTCCTCCACTTCGCACCGAACACGACGGAAAGCGACCTCGGCCAGTGGCTCTTCAACAATCACTCGAGCCAGCAAGGCGCCGACGCCACGCTCGACGGCCTGTTCGAATCGCAGAGCGTGCTGCACTTTGCCTATGAGATCACCCATCCGCGCAAGAAGCACGATGTCTTCCGCACCGATGTCTCCGCCAGCGCCGACAACTTCGCGTACGACGCTCAGACGGGGTTCTACGGCGTGGAGGATCTTCGCCGCTCCTACCACGGCTATGACGGCGACTTCAATGATGCAACGTTCTCGATCGCCTTTCACCAGGTTCCGGCGCCGGGGAGCCTGGCGCTGCTCGGCCTCGGCGGCCTCGCCATGTCGCGGCGCCGCAGCCGATGACGGATCTCCCCCACGACCCGCAGTCCATCCTCCTTTCAGGTTGGCGCGCCTCGGAGAGTCCCGTCCGAGGCGCGCTGGTTTTTCCGTTGAGGCAGGAGGGCGCGGATCACGCCGACTGAGCGGTCGGAAGCGCCGGCTCAGCCTGCTTCTCGGCCCGCGCGGCCAGGCGCCTTCCGAAGCAGGCGTAGAGCGCCGGCAGGACGAGCAGCGTGAGGAGCGTGTCGGAGATCACGCCGCCTATGACGACGGTGGCCAGCGGCCGCTGGACCTCGGCGCCGACATGGGTGTTGAGCGCCATGGGAATGAAACCGACGCCGGCGACGAGGGCCGTCATGAGGACGGGCCTCAGGCGCATCAGCGCGCTGCGCTGAATGGCCTCGTGCAGCGGTCGGCCTTCATCCATGAGGGTCTGGATCGTCGAGACCATGACCAGGCCGTTGAGCATCGCCACGCCCGACACGGCGACGAAGCCGACACCGGCCGAGATCGTAAAGGGCATGTCGCGCCACCAGAGCGCGACGATGCCGCCGAGCGTGGCGAAAGGCGCGCCGGTGAAGATGATCAACGCATCGCGGATCGAGTTGGTGCTCGTCTGGAGCAGGAGCAGAATGAGCAGCAGCGCCACGGGGACGATGAAGGTGAGGCGCTGCCGAGCCCGCTCCAGATGCTCAAACTGCCCGCCGAAGGCGAGGTAATATCCCGCCGGCAGATCGATCTCGCGCTCGAGGCGCTGGCGCACCTCATCAACGACGCTTGCCACGTCGCGGTCGCGCACATTGCACTGCACGACGATTCGGCGCTTCTGCCATTCGCGGGTGATGGTCGAGGGCCCCTCAAACTGGCGCACCTGGGCGAGGCGGCTCAGAGGCAGGCGCTCCCCGGCCGCGGTGGGGATGAGCACGGCGGCGAGTTCGGCGGGGTCGCCGCGAAACCGCTCGGGCAGGCGGACGACGAGATCAAAGCGGCGCTGGCCGTCGCGGACTTCGCCGATGACCGTCCCCCCCACCGCTTCGACCATTTCGAGGACGTGCCGCCCCGGCACGCCGTAGCGCGCGATCGCCTCCTGATCGACGCGCACCTCGACGACGGGCTGGCCGGTGATCTGCTCGACGTAGATGTCCGCGGCGCCCGCGGTCGATTCGAGAACCGCCGCCACCTCCATCGCCTTGGCCTTGAGCACTTCGAGGTCATCGCCGAAGATCTTGATGCCCAAGTCCGTACGGATGCCGGCGATCATCTCGTTGAGGCGCATCTCGATAGGCTGGGAGAAGACGACGCGCATGCCCGGCAGGTCGCTGAGCACGGCGTCCACCTGCTGGACCAGTTCATCCTGATGTCTGGCCCGCGTCCACTGATCGCGCGGGTGGAGCATGAGATAGACGTCGGAAACTTCGATGCCCATTGGATCGGTGGGAATCTGCGCGCTGCCGACGCGCGTCCAGATGTCGCGTACTTCATCAGGAAACTCTTCCAGAACGGCTTGCTCGATCTGCGTGGCGTAGCGGACAGACTCTTCAAGCGAGACGCCGGCGAGACGGATGGTGTTGATGGTGATGGCCCCTTCGGAGAGTCGGGGGATGAACTCGGCCCCAAGGCGCGAACCGAGCCACGCGCCCCCCGCCAGCAGCGCAATCGCGAAGAGGATCACGACCGGCCGCAGCCGGATCGCCCACCGCACGACCGGGGCGTAGAGCCACTTGCACACCCGCACGATCAGGTTGTCGCGGTGCCTGGCCCGCTCGCTCAGGAAGAGGCTGGCGAGGACGGGCATGAGGGTGAGAGAGAAGATCATCGAGCCGAGCAGGGCGAGGATGACGGTCAACGCCATGGGCCGGAAAAGTTTGCCCTCGATGCCTTCGAGCGTGAGGATCGGCAGGTAAACGATGGCGATGATGAGTTCGCCGAACATGGTCGGCTTGCGGACTTCGATCGCGGCGTCGCGGACGATGTCGAGGCGGCTGCGCGTGCCCCCCTCTTCGTTGAGGCGTCGCGCGCAGTTCTCGACCATGATGACGCTGCTGTCCACGACAAGGCCGAAGTCGATGGCGCCCAGGCTCATCAGGCTCGCGGCAATGCCGATCTGCACCATGCCGTTGAAGGCGAAGAGCATCGAGAGGGGAATGGCGAGCGCCACGATCAACCCCGCCCGAAAGTTGCCAAGGAAGATGAAGAGCACCGCCACCACGAGAATCGCGCCGATGAACAGGTTCTCCTTGACCGTCTCGATGACCTGGTTCACCAGTTCGGTGCGCTCGTAGACGGGGCGCACCTCGACGCCCGGGGGAAGGGAGCGCTTGACCTCTTCGAGTCGCGTGCGAAGGCGGGCGGTCACGTCGTGGCTGTTCTCGCCCATGAGCATGAACCCCAGGCCGAGCACGACTTCGCCCTGCCCCATCGCCGTCGCCGCGCCGCGACGGATCTCGTGGCCGATCGCCACTTCGCCGACGTCGCGGATGCGGATCGGCACGCCGTCATGCGCGGTGATGACGATGGCGCCGATCTCCTCGATGTTGGTGGTGAGGCTGACGCCCTGGACGAGATGGAGTTCGCCGGCCTGGGTGATGTGACCGCCGCCGACGTTCATGTTGTTGTGGCGCAGCGCCTCGAACACGTCATCGATGGTGAGGTCATACTTGAGCAACTGGTTCGGCTCGATGATGACGTGAAACTGCCGCCGCTGCCCGCCCCAGGTGTTCACCTCCGCCACGCCGGGCACCGACTGCAACTGCGGCTTGATGACCCAGTCGTGGATGGTCGTGAGTTCTTCGAGCGAGTACGCCGGGCCGGAGACGGTGTAGTGAAAAACCTCGCCCAGGCCGGTCGAGATCGGCCCGAGTTCGGGGCTGTCGATTCCCTCGGCGAGTCTCGCGGATTGCAGTCGCTCCATGACCATCTGCCGCGAGAGGTACAGATCGGTCCCGTCCACGAAAATGGCGGTGATCTGCGAGAGGCCGAACTTGGAGATGGAGCGGACATCCTCGAGGCCCGGCAGGCCGCTGATGACCTGCTCAATGGGGAAGGTCACCTGCTGCTCGATCTCGAGGGGGGAGAGCGAGGGCGCGGTGGTGTTGATCTGCACCATGACCGGCGTGGTGTCCGGGTAGGCGTCGATGGGCAGGTGCTGGAGCGACCACCCCCCGGCGCCGACGACGATGAGCGTCATGGCGATGACGAGCAGGCGATGTTGCAGTGACCAGGTGATGATCGAGTTGAGCATGCGGGGACTCGGAAAGGCACTCACCACAAAGGCAAAGACACAAGGAAGAGAAGATTCGGATTGCCGCGAGAAGGAACAGAACGCACAAAAGGGAAGAATCAAACTCCGGTTGAGGTTTTGCGTCGTTTGAGCCTCCTTGCGGCCATTGCCTTCCGCCTTTCTTTGTGCCTTTGTGACTTCGTGGTGAAGTTCTTAAGTGAAGAACGGCCGCCGCGCGACGCGGACGCGAAATCTACTTGTTCGCGCCCGGCTGGACCTCGCAGCAGCCGGCGCCGATGTGGCCCTTGAGAATCTCCGTCTTGAGCAGGAAACTCCCCTGCGTCACGACCGACTCGCCCGCGGGAACGCCGGCCTCCACCACGAAGTACCCGTCGCGCTTGTACCCAAGCGTGACTTTGTATGGCTGAAAAACGGTGCGCGTCTGGCGGACGAAGACGAGGTTGCAGCAGCCGTCCCACTGCACGGCCGCTTCGGGGACGAGCACGGCATTCTCGATGGTGCGGACCACGATCTCCGCCCGGCCGAACATGTTGGCGCGAAGCAGACCGTCGGGATTGTCGATCTCCGTCCGGGCCGTGATGGTGCGAGTCTTCGCATTGACGTCGGCGCTGATCCAGGCGACCTGGCCCTCAAAGGAGGCGCCCGCCGCGCCGTCAAATGCCAGACGCACAGGCAGCCCCGGCCGAACGCGAGCCACGTCCCGCTCATACAGATCGAGCATGACCCACATCGTGCTCGTGTCCGCCACGCCGAAGAGCGCCTCGGTCGTCGCGATGACTTCGCCGATGACGGCGTGGCGCTCGACCACCTCGCCGTCAAAGGGCGCGCGGAGCGGCAGGAGGGATGAGGTGTCCTTCTCGGCGAGCACGCGGGCTATGTCGCTCTCGGAAAGGCCGAGATTGCGCAGGCGCTGGGCCGCGCTGGAGAGTTGGACGCGGCTCTCGACGAGCCTGGTCTCCGCATCCAGCACATCGCGCTCCGTGCCCGCCCGCTGCTCCAGCAGACGCTGCTCGCGCTGGAAATTGCGGTCCCAGAGTTCGACGAGGGAGTGCGCCTGAAGGTAGGCGGCCTTGGCCGAGCCGAGTTCGGAGGACTCGATCAGTGCGAGGACATCGCCGCCCTTGACGCGCTCTCCCAGTCGCGCTCTCACTTCCGCGACGGTCCCGGCGGCGCGCGAGGCGAGGTGCGCGAACCGATCGCCGTTGAACGCCACTTGCGCGTTGCCGGCGATCGTCTCCTCCACCGTGGCCTGCCGCAGCACCTCGACGGTCAGCCCCGCCCGAGCGGCGATCTCAGGCGACTTGAGCACCACGATGGAAAGGCCGTTGGCGCAGGTGGCGGAGGGCTGGCGATTGGCGCGCAGCGTCTCATCTCGGCCGACACTCACGTTCGAGGCGCTCGCGCCGGCCGCGCCTGAATCGAAGGCGACCGCCGCGGGGCCGGCCGCGCAGATCGCGCATTGCGACTCCGGCAAACCATGCTCGGCGCACCAGTCGCCCTGCGCCTTGAAAGCGGGAATGAGACGACTGTTGCAACGCGTACACAACGCCTCGGCGACATCGTGACCATCGCACCAGCCGAGCGATTCGATCAACTCGGGCTTGCAGAATGGGCAGCGGTCGGCGTCGATGTCGTGCGCGCAGGTCGAACCCGCTCCGGCTCCGGCGCGGGACGCGCCGATCCAGCCATAGTGATCGGCGGCGACGACCAGTCCGATGCCGCCCGCCAGCGCGGCAACGCCGAGTGCAACGATGAGTGTCAGTGATTTCATGTCATGCTCCTCCTTGATCGGAGCGAAAGGTCTGCGAGGCGGCGTTCAGCCGTCCGACTTGGGGTTGCAGATGAGACATTGCGATTCGGGCAGTTCATGCTCGGCGCACCAGTCCTTCTCGATCTTGAAGGCGCCGATCAGGATCGGGCTGCACCGCGTGCAGAGCGCCTCGGCCACGTCGTGCGAGCCGCAGTGGCCGCGCGACTCGATGAGCGATGGGTCGCAGAAGGGACAGACGACTTCGGGAATGTTGTGCGTGGCACAAAGCGCGGCGTTCTCGGGAATCTCAATGGGAGTGCCGTGCGCTTCCGTGCCACCCCCCTGCCCGGAGCGTTGATCCGCAGCCGACCCGCCGGTTCCCTGCGACGACCCCTGCTGGCTGAGATACCACCAGGCGCCGCCGATTCCGGCGCCGAAGAGAACCACGACAACAACGGTGAGGGCGAGAGGCTTCATGGGACTTCTCCTGTCTGAGGTTGAGTTGATGATTCGATCGGTCCGCCCGTGATCTGGTCCACCTCGCTCAGGGCGAGGCTCACGGCGCGGCCGAGTTCCAGTTGCGATAATGTCGCTTCGATCAGCGTGCGCTGGGCATCGAGCACGTCGAGCAGGGGCAGGCGACCCGCTTCGTAGCCGATGACCGTCTGGTCATACGCCTGCTGGGCGCCGCTGAGTATCTGCGCCTCAAAGGCGATCAGGCCGGCGCGGGCGGACTCCCAGCGCCGATAGGCCTGCGCCAGCGAACCGGCGATGTCGTTTTCGATCGCTTCGGCTTCGCGGCTCCATCGAATGACTTCAAAGCGCGCGGCGAGGATGCGCCCCTGATTGCGGTCAAAAATCGTCAGCGGCGCGCTTAGGCCGCCTTCGACGAAGCCTTCATCGTCGGCATGGCTCACGCCCACTCCGAATCGGGCTGTCCAGTCCGGTCGGCTGAGCGACTTCTCCACATCGACCTGCCGCCGGGCCGACTCGATCGCCCAGCGCGCCGCCAGGATGGCGGGATGGGCGCCGCGCACTGCGGCATCAATCTCGTCGAGCGGCCGCAGTGAACGGGCGGGATCGCGCTGGAGCGTTGAAACCGGAAGGCGATCAATGTCCAGGGCCACGCCCCCGAGGCTCGTCTTCAATTCTTCCGCGGCCACCGCCAGACTGCCGCGCAGCCGCTGAAGCGCCAGGGTGATGCTGTTGACCTCGACGCGGGCGCGAATGGCCTCCGTCTCCGGCGCGGCGCCCGCCTCAAGGCGCGCCTCGGCGATGCGAAGCGTCTCGCTCGCCACTTCGATGAGCCGCTCGTAGTGTGCGATTGCCGCGCGGTCGAAAGTGATCTCGGCGGCGACTCGGCGAATGCGGGCGTGAATCTCGCGCCGAATCTCCTCGACGGCGAGTCGCTGCCGAGCAATGTCCGCCTGCCCCGCCGCGGCGGCGGCCTGCCGCCTTTGACCGGTGACGATCGGCTGCGAGAGACTCACCGTGGTGTCACTGACCCCCAGCCCGCCGTTGGAGGGGCGCACGTTCTCGCTTTCGATCTCGACGGATGGGTTGGGTGGGAGAGTCGCCTGCCACGCGCGCCCGCCGGCGGCGCCGATCGACGCACGCGCCGCCGCCAGCCGCGGGTGTCTCTCTTCCGCGATCGCAAAGAGCATCTCGAGCGAGAGTTCGCCGCTGCCTTGAAGGTCAATCGGATCTGCCGGGATCTCCAACTCAAGCGACGGCGTCACCTCCGCGCCTCGGTCGTGGATCAGCCCCTCGGCGCGCAGGTCGTCGAGAAGGCGCGGACCGTAGTCCGGCCCGCTGCACCCGCACAGGGCGACCATCGTCAAGGCAACGAATCTGGAAGGATTGAAGTCGAGCAAACGCGGCACTCCGTCAGAGCCGAACCAGAACCTCCATGCGCCGAGCGCACGGAATCTCGGCAGCGCGGCCTCAGGAGAAGAGGGTGAAGTGAAGGCGCAAGCAGCCTCGGGAGAACGTGGTGACGCGCTTGCGCCTTCACCTCAGCCTCGGGCCCGAGGACGTCTGATGGGTGGATTCAGAGGAGCAGCACCGTTGACTTCACAACGGCGAGTTCGGCCGGCGATCCTGGAGATTCCCCTTGGCTGCGGGCGAGGGGCGGAGGAGGGAGGCTCACCCACGCCATTGGCCAGGGTGCTTCGAGCCACATCGGTGCATGCACGAGGATTCGCAACTCCGCCTTGATGGTCGGCGGCGCCAGCAGGACGAGCGAGGCGCGAATGCAGCAGGGAGATTCGTCTCGGTCGGGCGGCAGCGGCGCACTCATGGGCCGATAGGCCCCGGGCCCCATCAACACCGCGCCCGACTCGTCGCAGCACTCGCCGACACACTGCGTGGAATGCGACGATGCGATGAGTCCGCGACAGAGATGCCCGCCCAGCGCTGCCGAGGCAATCTGAAAACAGAGCGCCAGCAAGGCGATGATCGCAACGGACTCCAGTCTGATTGATCGGGTCGTCATAGCGGGTCCGGCCTGCGGGACCGGGCCATGGAGTGTATCGACCTGACGGCCGTTCAACAACAGCGATCCGGCCGGCGGGAATTCAGCCGCAGCGATCGCCACAAGGACCGTGGTCCGGGGGCAGCCTGGCGGAGCGGGCGTGCGAGCGGGCCAGGTTGTCGATTCGCGCGTAAGGGAAGCCTTGAGTGGCTCCCGGCGAGTCAGCAGGCGGGTCCGGGGCCGCGCCGCGCCTGCGCCAGGCGTTCGAGCACGTCCACGACCAGCCCGCCGTAGCGGCTCAAGGGGCACTCGCGAAGCGTCCGGCCGGCGCAGTAGTCGCCGGCGGTGGGATTCGAGTGGCACGTCTGGCAGATCAGTTGCTGGATGGCGTGCTCGTAGGGTCCGATCGATGGCGACTTGACCTCTCGGGCCACGAGCAGGAGTTGGGGCAGGTTGATGAAAATGGTGCACTCGCCCTCGCAGGGTCGAGGCTGATCCAGCGGCCAGGGACCGTCGGGCTGGCGCTGAATGCACTGCGGGCACACTTCGGAGCGCAAGGCCCTTTTGGTGACTTCGAGCGGGAGAAGGTGTTGCATGACATGCTCCTTGGACGCCGCGGTACGGCGCGTGGCGGAGAAATGCCGCCGGTTGGGCGACTCAGGATTCGGATCGCTGCCCGGCGCGGCGCGAGAGCCGTCGAAACTCGATCCACGACCAGAGCGAGAAGCCGCCGAGCAAGGCGAAACTGAGGGCATACCCGAGAATGGCGTATTGCGTGGGGTTCATGCGTTTCCTCCTGCCGGCACGAGGCGCGGCTCTTGGATCTCATCCTCCACCTGCTCGCTGGCGGCGCGGTGAAGCCGGTTGATTCGGAACGAGGCGACGATCAGCCCCGCCGCGAGCAGGGTCATCGGCACGAACCACGCCAGACGCGTCGTGCTCATGTCCGGCGACAGCGAGATCGAAGGGGGATGAATGTCGGGCAGCAGTTTGGTGGAGAGGTACACGAGCGGCACGTCGAGAAAGGCGATCACGCCGTAGACGGCGCTGATCAGCGCCCGCTTCTGCGACGACTCGATGGAGGGGCGGATCATAAGGTAGACGACGTAGAGCAGCCAGAGGATGAGTGAGAAAGTAAGGCGTGGGCTCCACTGCCACCACGCACCCCAGGCGCTGCGCCCCCAGACCATGCCCGTCAGGAGGACGAGCGAGGCGAGGAGGACGGCGACCTTCGCCGCCCCGGCCGCCAGGTCGTCCCACCACGCACGCCGTTGCAGCAGATACATCACGCTCGCCACGAACACCACGAAGCAGGCGACGAAGGTGTGAATCGCGGCCGGAAGGTGGATGTAAAAAATCTTCTGCACGTCGCCCATCGTGGCCTCGCGCGGCGTCCAATACACCATCAGCAACGTCACCGCCGCGAAGAGGCAGAGCGTCAGCGCCCAATAGAGCCGGACGATCA
>Ga0326597_10001815_pt1 | contig 33105 bp, 28 predicted proteins | sample RVTome_12_FD_203789 | JGI IMG/M metagenome (GOLD analysis project Ga0326597, IMG submission 203789) | Soil microbial communities from uranium-contaminated site in the Upper Colorado River Basin, Wyoming, United States - RVT100D185 | ecosystem: Environmental > Terrestrial > Soil > Contaminated >...
CCCTCGGCGACTGGACCGGCCGCAGCTTGCTGGCAGGCGGCATAGGCCATGGGGGCGTCCGGTCGCGCGCGGGAACTGCCCAGGCGCAGGTCGAAGAGGATTGCGGTGGGGACGATGGGAACCCGCGTGACCTGCACATCGAAGCCTACGCCTCGCTCCTCCAGGAACCGCATCACGCCGGCGGCGGCATCCAATCCGAAGGCGGACCCACCCGCCAGCAGGACCGCGTGGACGTGAGGCACGAGATGGAAGGGTGAGAGGGCGTCCAGCTCCCGGGTGCCGGCCGCGGAGCCCCGGACCTCCACGCCACCCACCGTACCCTCTGGGCAGAGGATGACGGTGCAGCCGGTGCAGCCCTCGGTGTCACCGGCGTGGCCCACGCGGATCCCCGAGATCTGGGTGAGCATCCTCCCTCCCGGATATACGCCGGCGCATGATACCCGGAAGCCGCCCCGAGCGCAACGTGGGCCGGTGTACAGGTTTTGTGTTGTGTTCTTCTGAGTCATTTGGTAGGTTGCCGCCGGGGAGTGGAATCCCGACGATTCCAGAGAAGGGAAGACGGATGCGGGAACGCCGGGGCGAGCCCAGGGTCGAGGTGGATGTTGAGGTCCACTACCGGACAGCGCAGGAATTCGTGTCCGCCTATGCTCGCAACGTCAGCGGGGGCGGGATCTTCGTGCGGACCCAGCATCCCCTGGCCCTGAACCAGGTTGTCCGGGTGCGGTTTACTCTCCCCGGGATCACCCACAAGTTCGAGTGCAATGGAACCGTGGTCTGGGCCAACCCACCCTCCAGTCGCAGCGCGCTGCCCGCGGGCATGGGCATCAAGCTCGAGGATCTCGATCCGGAGGCCCGGACACTGCTCTCAGACTTCGTCAGGACCATGACACCTGCGCCGACGCCGGACCAGAGATCATGAGCGGCTGAGGTCCGTTGGATACAGGGTTGCCTGCTCGCGTCAACTCGCCCGACACCCACTGATTTTGGAGAGGGGGAAGAGGCCATGGGGATGGAGGAGAGGCGTGCGGATCCGAGAGCCCCGGTCGAGCTGGAGGTGCATTACCGGTCGGCCCAAGAATTCCTGACTGCCTACACCGTGAACATCAGCGGGGGCGGGATATTCATCAAGACGAGGGAGCCTCTCCCTTTGAACCAGGCGGTGCACCTTCGCTTCACCCTCCCCGGGATTGCGCGCGTCTTCAACCTTCACGGCCTCGTGGTCTGGACCAACCCCCAGCCCAGCCGCAGTTCGTTCCCGTCCGGGATGGGGATCAAGTTCATGAATCTCGATCCGGAAGGGAAGAAGCTCATCGCAGGATTCGTGAAGGCCAAGCTGCCCGCTCCCCCGCCGGAACAAAAACCCTCGGCCGAATGAGGTCGCCCCGGTCGCATTCCGAGGCGGCGGCACGGGAATTGGCTGGACATCTGCGAGTCCCTTGAGTATCTTCCGAATGAGATCGGCGGCGGTTCCCCGACCCGCCGCCGATGTGCTTTGTGCGTCCCCGGACGATCACGGAGGCGGATTGGGCCTGGTGGCCCTCCTGGTCTTCAAAACCAGCGTGGCGCCTAACCCGTGCTAGGTGGGTTCGATTCCCACACGCCTCCGCCACTATACAGGCAATCCCGCGGTTCCGCGGGATTGCCTTTCTTTTTCGGGCATTGGAGATGGGTCCGCACGTCATCACGCGCACCCTCATGACCCTGGCCCGGCACCGTGACTATCGCACCACCGGGCGCTATGTGCGGGTTGATGGGGATCATCTCCGAGCGGCCGTGGAGCGGCTGGCGGATCCGGGGTTGCCACCCGGACGCGGCGCTGGTAGACTCGCTGCTGAAAGCCGTGGAGAACCAGGAGGGCAACTCATGAGTGAGCTAACGGGGGGTCGGGCGAGGGTTGACATCCCGAAAGAGAAAATTGCCGAATTCTGCCGGAAATACCACATCCGTAGATTGTCCCTCTTCGGCTCCGCACTGCGCGAGGACTTCCGGCCCGACAGTGATGTGGACGTGCTGGTGAGCTTTGCCGAGGACGCACACTATAGTCTTTTCGACTTGGTCGCCATGGAGGAAGAACTGAAGAATATTTTGGGTCGGGAGGTTGATTTGGTCGAGCGGGAGGCTGTCGAGCGGAGTGAGAACTACATCCGGCGTCGGCACATCCTTGAAGGCGAGGAGCCCGTGTATGTGGCGGGATGATGCGTGTCTCCTGGACATGCTCCTCGCTGCGCGAAAGATTCGTGGCTTTTCTCAGGGCGTCGCCTATGAGCGCTTCCTGGCGGATGAACTGATGCAGCATGCTATGATGCGGCTGATCCAGATTCTTGGAGAAGCGGCCCGGAAGATCTCCCCTGAGTTCAGGCAGGCCCATCCGGAGATTCCTTGGCAAGGGATCATCGGGATGCGCAACCGAATGGTCCACGAATACTTCCGGGTGATCCCGGCCAAGGTGTGGGAAGTGGTCGAGCGGGAGGTTCCGGCACTGATCTCCCTTCTCGAACCACTCGTACCACCGGATGAATCTGAACCGACCAATGCCTGAACCAGCACCAGCGATGATCCGAGAATTAGATACTCTATTGTACTGGCCTGCGACCTGCCAGGGCACCGGCTGAAGGCTGGAGACGTGGGCACGGTGGGGCTCGTCTATGCCAGCGGGGGATCCGAGGTCGAGTTCGTGTGGCGAAGAGGGCGGGAGGCGTAAACAGATGGACCGATGTTACTTTTGCCGAGGGAGGGTAGTTGTTAAGAAGATTGACCATCTGCATCGGTGGGGCGATGCCCTGCTGCTGGTGAAAGGACTGCGAGCCGAAGTCTGCGAAGAGTGCAAGGAGGTGTACCTTCCGCCCGATTCCCTTCACCTACTCGACAACCTCGTGACGAAGGGTGAGGCTCCCACGGAGTTCATCCAGATCCCCGTGTACTCGGTGTCGTAGGGGGCGATTGAGACGATCCAGATAGAGGATTCGTTTTTGGGACAGGCAAGCCCCGGAACCCCGGGCGCTTGCCTTTCTTTTTGGGAAATAGAAGCGCATGCTGCAAGGGTGAGAAACGGAGATTACGACAGCACCAGCAAGGCGGAAGAGGGATGGGAAAGAGACTAGCGGGCCGGTGTCTTCTTGGCCGATCGGGAGGAAGGCTGGCGATCCTGGAGGGGCTTCCCGAGGAGCGTGGCGAGGATCAGCGGGGTGCACCAGCGGAGCGAGGTGAACCGGAACCCGTGCGCGATGGGTTCACCGGGAGCCGCAGTTTCTGCCGACCGCACCCAGACGATCTTCCCGGGCATCCTGAGCGGCTCAGCGGAGGTGTGCAGGGTGATCTCCAGTTCCGTGTCCTGGGCAAGCGCCACGGGAAGGAAAATCAAGAGCCCCTCGCGACTGACATCTCCGGTCCGTCCCTCGAAGCAGGGCGCCCCTTGGCCATTCAGGTGGCACGTAATGGGGAGATCCAAATGAAGCCGCAGTCCAGTGGTCGCCACTGGCCCCGTCGCAGGCAGCAAGTCCCGGAGGGCCTGGCGGTGCTCCGGAGCAATGTGGTTGAGGATCACGCCGTGGAGGATCCCGCCTGGCAAAGCGGGCGTCCCGGCCCAGGCGACCTCGGCATCCACTTCGATAGTCCTGCGGTCGGTCTGCAGGTTCAGCCGCATGGACGTCGCGGGCGGAAAGCGCTGGGCCAGCTCGACGCACGCACCCTGTTCGCTCAGGTCAAAGGTCCACCCCATCTCGAATGCCTTCGACCCGGGCAGGTTAGCCCTGTACAGGAAGGGGAGATGCACCAGATACCGCGGATAGCGGCGTTGCAATGCCCAGCCTGTCACGGGAATGGCCTCCAGGAGGTTGACGAGGAGGACGGCCCGCTTGCGATTCCCGACATGATTTGCTCCACTCGAATCCTCACGTAGCCCGCAGCCTTGCGCGCGGTCGCTCGAAAGTTCGGATCGGTTCTGATCCTACCAGCCAGCGAGGCATCCCCCCGGTAAGGCGTCCCCGCCATCCTTAGTGGGGGTGGGCGAGAATCCTCCATGCCGAGGGTGGACTGTGACCAAGGAAGCAAGAAAAGTGCCGTGGTGATTGTCTTCTGCGACGTAGGACACGTCTGCAAAAACAGCAGCATTCTCACAACTGGTGGGTTTCAAAGGCTTTCCTTGTGCCGGAATGGTATCTTCCTTGCAAAATCGAAATCGGTCTGTCTGAATGTGCACCAGTCTGCCCTCATGACGGTGGCAGGATGACCGTGAATCACAACGATCAGATGGCCAGCAGCGATCCAGGGCCCGACGGGCCGGGTCAATGGGAGTCCCCCGAGGATCCCATCCGCGAGGCCCGAGACGTCGTACTGCAATTGGCCAGGACCATCAATACCCGCCGGATCCACATGTCCAATAACCCGATCTACCAGAAGTTCCTGGGCGAGCTGTGCGCCAAGGTGGGTGGGTACCTCGCCCGGCGGGGGACCCTCGCCTTCGGCATCCATCGCTTCGAGTTCCAGTACGAAGGGGAGGCCATCTACAACGACAGCAACCAGAGCGACAGCCTCCCCTTCCGTCTGTACAAGGACGGGGTCAGCGAGCTGGCCTTTCATCCGGGGGTGACCGAAGAGGAACTCCGGGACCTTGTCGAGACCCTCCATTCTGGCTACGAGGTGACCTCGGCCGAGGACGACGTGGTCACCCTGCTGTGGGAGCGGCACTTCCAGCACATCAGCTACGACGTCATCGACGATCCGCTCGAGGGCCAAAGCGTGCCCGAGCCGCCCGCCATCGAGACCCCCGAGACCCGCGTGGTCCCCATTGCCCCGTCGACGACCCAGGATCTCACGCCGGAGGAGCCTCTCCCCCGCGAGAAATATGTCCTGACGGAGCAAGAGGTGGAGAAGCTCCGGGACGAAATGGGGACCGAGGCGGCCTGGGACATGGGCTTCCAGCTCATCGACCTGATCTTTGAGGTGCTGGCCGTCCGGGAAGAGATGGAGGACTATCCCCTGGCCCTCGACATCATGGAGCGGGTCATCCGGGTCTTCGTCCGCCGGGGGAGCTTCAGCCACGCGGCGCGGACCCTGAAGGCCCTGCGCGACCTGGAGCGGGACTCGGCTGACATGCCCGAGCGCCACCGGGCGCTCCTGGCCGAGGCGGTCCAACGAATTGGGGAGGCCGAGCGAATCCGCGAGATCGGCCCCGTCCTGGACAAGGGCCTCGACACCGAGGCGGCGGACTTCGAGGCCTACCTCCGCCTGCTCCCTCGCCGCGCCGTGGAGCCCCTGCTGGACCTCCTGGGCGAGGTGAATCTCCGGAAGGCCCGCCGGGCCCTCTGCGAGGCGCTGGTGGAGCTCATCGGTGGCGACCTCGAACCCATCGTCAAGCGCCTCGACGATCCCCGCTGGTTCGTGGTCCGGAACCTCGTCTACATCTTGCGGCGGTCCGGGAGCCGCAGCGCCGTCCCGTACCTCCGCCGGATGTTGGAGCACCCTCACCCCAGGGTCCGCCAGGAGACCCTCCGCGCCATGGAGGCCATCGGGATGGCCCGGTCGGCCGAGTTCCTCCTCAGGCTCCTCGAGTCGAACGACGACATCTGCCGGACGTGGGCCCTGGAGCGGCTAGCCGCCTTGGGAGACAGCCGGGCGGCGGAGCGGCTCTGGAAGGTGATCCGAACCAGGGAGTTCCGGGAGCGAACGTGGGACAACAAGCGGGCCTACTTCGAGGCCCTGGGCCGCTGCGGGCCCCCGGTGATGCTCCCCGCCGTCCAGGCCCTCTACGAGAGGCGGGGCTGGTTCGAGAAGCCCAAGGATCTTGAGATGCGGGCGGGTGCCGCCATCGCCCTGGGGCTGATGGGCGGAGAGCAGGTGATGGGCCTGCTCGAGCAGGGTTGCCAGGCCGAGGAAGCGCTGATGCGCGAGGCCTGCCGTCAGGCCCTGGAGGGCATCCGGCGACGGAAGGCCAGCCTCGGGCCGGAGGAGGCTCCAGCGCACGGGCAGGTGGACAAAGAGGAGGCCTCATGACCGACGGCACCGGCCAGGCGGCACTGCCGAGATCCGTCTCGGGGCTGACGCTGCGCCAGATCATGGAGGGCGTGTTGGATCAGGGCCGCATCCTGGTCTCCGACCTCCACAAGGTGCTCAAGAACGCCCAGGTCCACGCCCGGGATAACGAGGCCTTCCTCCACGCCCTGGCCGGCCTGGCCAAGACCCTGAACGCCCTCCGGGCGCTCCAGGACCCGGTAGTCCTCCGCCTGATGGACGAGTACCTCTTCATCGGGGAGCACCGCTTGCGGCTGGACATCGCAGGGTACCTGAGCTTCCAGTACGTGCTCGGGATCTTGAAGCGCTGGGGCCTCGGAACCTTGGTCCTCAACGCCCCCCTCACGCAGGCGCAGTTGATCGCCCTGGTGGATCTGCTCCTGAGCTGGAACCCCGAGGACGAGGACCCCTACATCACCTTCGTGGCCGGCTTGTACGGGGCGGACCTCGACACCATTACCGTGACCGAGCTGACGGAAGGGGCAGGTAACGTGAAGGAGGTCGGGTCGCGGGACGCCCGACTCCTCGCGCGCCGGACCTTCTTCCAGGCCATCTCGGTCGTGAGGGACGTCATCCAGTCCGTGGAAAAGGAACAGGTCATCAACCTTCGGAAGGTGAAGCGCATCGTGCAGGCCATCGTGGACGACATCATGCGGGACGAGCTGTTCCTCCTGGGGCTGACGACGCTGAAGAACTACGACGAGTACACCACGAACCATTCGGCCAATGTCTGCATCCTCTCCGTGTCCATGGGTAGCCGGATGGGGTGCAGCAAGAACGACCTGGAGGCCTTGGGCATGTCCGCCTTCTTTCACGACATCGGGAAGACCAAGTGGCCCAAGGAGCTCCTCCACAAAGAGGGGAAGCCCACCCCCGAGGAGTGGCGGATGATGCAGATGCACCCCTGCACCGGGGTGACCGCCCTCCTGAAGCTCAAGGGACTCTCCGATGGCGTCCTGCGCAGCGCCCTGGCGGTCTTCGAGCACCACCTGTACTGGGACCGCTCGGGCGGCTACCCGGTCGTTACCCGGCCCAGGGACCCGAGCCTCTTCGCCCGGATCATCGCCATCGCCGACTGCTTCGATGCCCTGACCTCGGCCCGGGCCTACCGGAAGTCCCCCTTCCGGCCCGACCAAGCCCTGAAGATGATGCTGGAGAAGAGCGGAACGGCCTTTGACCCGGTCCTGATGAAGCTGTTCATCACTACCATCGGGGTCTATCCCATCGGCACCCTGGTTTTGCTGGAAACCGGCGAGGTGGCCCTGGTCCTGGCCCCGAACCCGAACCCGCAGTATCTGCACCTGCCCCGGGTGAAGATCCTCTTTGATGTTCGCGGGAAGCCGGTGGAGCCCGAAATCATCGACCTGGCCGCCTCCAATGGCGCGGGTCCGGGCGACCGGCGGATCCTCCGATCCCTGGATCCCGTGACCTACGGCGTGAACGTCGCCGAGCACTTCCATCAGGCCACTGCCGCCTGACCCCACATTCTTCGTTTCCCGCACATTCCCTCCGGAGTCTGTCAACATATCCGTGGTGGTTGGACACGGGGGTCATGGGCACGGGGGTCAGGCCTTTATTTCTTTATTGTTCGCAGAAATAAAGTTTTAAAGGCCTGACCCCTCACCCTGACCCCTCACCGCTGCGGGGGCGGCGCTGGCGGAGACAGTTCAGGCTAACGGGGGAAGGCCGCGAGGAGGGCGAGCTGCGCGGTGAGGTCGCCCGCAGGCTGGAAGGTCTCGTAGACGGACAGGCGATCCAGGAGGCCGGTGTAGCGCCGGCGGAGCTTCTCGGGAACCGCACCGGGCGTTCCCACGATTGCGAAGGCATCCAGCATCTCATCGGTGATCAGGGCTGCCATGCCCTCCCAATCTCCCTGGATGGACTTCCGGGTGAGGTCGCGGGCTACCTGGCCCCACCCGTGACATTCCAGAATGACGCGGTAGTTGGGCGTGGAGGCGTAGAATCCGATCTGGGTCTTCACGCTGCGAGCGGCGACATCCATCTCCTCCTGATTCGCCCCAGTGACAATGAAGACCGAACTGGCCAGGCAGATGTCCGCCCGGGTCCGCCCGCTCAGCTTGAGGCCCTCCTCCAGGTTGGGCAGCACGAGCTCTTGCAGATACGTGGCGGAGTGGAAGGGGTGGACTTGAAACCCGTCGCACAGCTCGCCCGCCAGGCGGCACATGTACGGTTGGACGCCGGCGATGTGGATGGGAATACGGGGATGGGCGATGGGCCCCGGATTGAAGAAAGGGGTCATCAGGGTGTGGGAATAGAACTGGCCCTGGTAGTTGAGGGGTGTCCCGTGCTGCCAGCAGTCCCAGATGGCCCGGAGCGCTTGAATGTACTCCTTGAGGCGCGGGCCGGGGGAATTCCAGGCGAGGCCGTACCGACGTTCGATGTGCCCCTTGACCTGCGTCCCCAGACCGAGGAGGAAGCGTCCCTGGGTCAGGGCAGCCAGGTCCCAGGCCAGATGCGCCGTGACGATGGGGCTGCGCCCGAAGGCCACGGCGATGCTGGTCCCCAGTTGTACCCGGTCCGTCTGCTCGGCTGCCAGGACCAGGGGCAGGAAGGCGTCGTGCTGCGTCTCCGAGGTCCACACCCCGTCAAAGCCCATGGCCTCGGCCCGCCGGGCCAGCCGGGCCGCCTCGGATATCGGTCCCCCCAACCGCACGTCGAGCCTTACCGATCCCACTCCAGCCCGTACTCCTTCCAGCGCCGGTCCACCAGGTGCCGGGTGGGCTCATCCATGACGATCTCGTCCGGCCAGGGGCGGGTGAAGCCCTCCTCGGGCCACTTCCGGGTGGCGTCCACGCCCATCTTGGAGCCGTACTTGGGCAGGCGGCTGGCGTGGTCCAGCGTCTCGACCGGCCCCAGGACGAACTCGATGTCCCGCTGGGGGTCGATGTGGTTGAGGACCTTCCAGGTCACCTGGGAGTAGTCCCGGACGTTCACGTCCCGGTCCATCACCACGATGACCTTGCTGACCATGGCCTGGCCCAGGCCCCAGAGGGCGTGCATCACCTTGCGGGCGTGGCCGGGGTACTGCTTGTCGATGCTCACCAGGACCAGGTTGTGGAAGATCCCCTCGAAGGGCATGTGGAAGTCCACGATCTCGGGGAGCTGTTTCTTCATGAGGGGCAGGAAGAGCCGCTCGATGGCAGCGGCCATGTGGCAGTCCTCCATGGGCGGGCGGCCGACGATGATGGTGTGGTAGATAGGGTTCATCCGGTGGGTGACACAGGTGAGGTGGAACACGGGGTAGTCGTCAGCCAGGGAGTAGTAGCCCGTGTGATCGCCGAAGGGGCCCTCGCGCCGCAACTCCTCCGTGTCCACGTAGCCTTCCAGGACGATCTCGGCGGCGGCCGGGACCTCCACGTCCACGGTCTCGCACTTGACCAGCTCCACCGGCCTCCTGCGGATGAGGCCGGCGACCATCATCTCGTCCATCCCCTCGGGCAGGGGCAGCGTCCCGGCGAAGCACACGGCGGGATCGGCCCCGATGGCCACCCCGACCTCGACCCGGCGGCCCAGGCGCTTGGCCTTGCGGTAGTGGGCCGCGCCCCCCTTCTGGATGTGCCAGTGCATGGCGGCGGTCCGCTCGTCGAAGACCTGCATGCGGTAGGTGCCGCAGTTTCGCGTCCCCGTCTCCGGATCCTTGGTGAAGACCAGGGGAAAGGTGATGTAGCGCCCGCCATCCTGAGGCCAGCACTGCAGGATGGGAATCCCGGCCAGCGACGGATTGTCGCGGACGATGACGTCCTTGCAGGGGCCGTCCTTGACGACCTTGGGAAAGGCGCTGGCCAGGTCCTGGAGCTTCGGCAACAGTCGGAGCTTGGCGAGCAGGCCCTCCGGGGCCTTCAGCTCCAAAAGGTCCTGGAGCTCCGCGGCCAGCTCGTCCAGGCTCTTGACCTCCAACGCGAGGTTCATGCGGGCCGGGCTGCCGAAGGCGTTGATCAGGAGCGGCATGGAGGAGCCCTTGACCCGTTCGAAGAGCAGAGCGGGTCCGCCCCGCTTGCTCACACGGTCGGTGATCTCGGCCACTTCCAGAATGGGATCCACCTCGACCCGGACGCGCCGGAGTTCCCCCGCCCTTTCGAGGGCGGTGATGAATTCCCGCAAATCACTGTAGGCCATGACACGCCTCTCCCCCGGGACATCCGGGGCTCAATGTCGCGGTACTCTAGCCCCGATCCAAAACCCTGGTCAAGGTGAAATCTTGCTGGGAATACACCCAGCGGGTCAGCCCCCCATGGCGGATTCCCTTGGCCAGGACGCCCACACACTTCTTGGATCGGGGCTGGCACATCGCTTCGCCGGGGGGAAGGTTGACGGCGGGTCCGGGATTCCACTTGACACTCCGGTTTCTCCTCGCATAGCATCGCCCGGTCTTTTCGGCTCATGGGTAACCGCGGAGTTCCCGGGATCCTGCATGCGCCCTATCGTCCTGGTCGCCGGCGTCGGCTGGCGGCTGAAGCCACACACCGAGGCCACCCCCAAGTGTCTCCTGGACATCGGGGGGAAGACTCTGCTCCGGCGCTACCTGGAGGCCTTTGCCGCGCTGGGACTGCGCGAGGCGGTGCTGGTGGTGGGCCATCTCAAGGAAAAGGTCATGGCGGAGGCGGCCCGCGGCCCGGCCGAGGTCGAGGTGCGCTTCGTCTCCAACGAGCAATTCACCCGGGGGAACATTCTCTCCCTCTGGCACGCCCGCCACGAGTTCGACGACGACGTGATCATCATGGACGGGGACGTGCTCTTCCCCCAGGAGGTGCTGGCCCGCCTGCTCGCCTCTCTCGACGCCAATGCGATCGCGGTGGACGAGCGGTTCCGGGATTCGGGCGAGGAGCAGAAGGTGCTCTGCGAGGACGGATGGGTCGTCGAGGTGACCAAGAAGGTCGCCGGAGACCCTCGCGTGCGGGGCGAGGAGGTGGGCATGCTGCGCCTCTCGGCCGACGCGGGAGAGGTCCTGCGGGGAATCCTGGAGGAGTTCATCGAGACCGGCAAGGACTCCGTGGAGTACGAGGAGGCCCTGCGGGAACTGGCAGCCGAGGTGCCCATCGGTGTGGTGGAGATGGGCGACCTGCCCTGGGTCGAGATCGACTTCCAAGAGGATCTTGCCCGCGCCCGCGACAGCATCCTTCCCGAGGTGGAGCGCCTGGATCGGGGCCAGACCCTCCCGCACCCCTAGTCCCCTACTGCATCCCTCACGGGACTGCGCACGACCGCCGCATCTCCCTGGCAATCCTTCTCCAACAGTCCTCTCAGTCCTCCCACGGCATCCGGCGGCGAATATCGAATATCGAACGCCGAATGATGAATTTCGAACAGGAGCTGCCCTGCGGCTGCTTCGCTCCGGACTTCGTCATTCGACATTCGTGATTCGATATTCAATATTTCGGGCAGAGTCGGCCTGCGGGGTTCTGCGGAGGCCGGGTCAGGCAGTGGCAGGACGGGTCCAGGCCTGGGTGCGCCGCTGAATGCCCTTGGTCAGGGCGCCGTAGAGCAGCCGGGCGCCGAGGTTGGTCAGCACGATGAGCACGGACATGGCGGCGGCCGGCGCGATGTCCCCTGCGTCATCCATGTTCGCCACCGCCACCGTGGCCAGGGGGAGGTCCGCGGAGTACAGGAAGATGACCGCCGAGAGAGTGGCCATGGAACACACGAAGTAATACATCCCGATCTCCAGGATGGCGGGCATGCAGACCGGGACCGTCACGCGAAGGAACGTCTTGTAGAAGGGCACGGCCATGGACTCCGACACAGCCTCGAACTCCTTGTCCAGTTGCTTGAGGGCGGTCGTGGCCGTGAGGAAACTCACGGTATAGAAGTGGACGACGTTGCAGATGACCAGGATCGCCATGGTGCCGTAGAGCGGGTTCAGCGGGTTCGGCAGGACCCAGCCGAGGATTTCCCATCGGGGCTGGTTAAAGAAAAAGATGTACGAGAGGCCGATGACCATTCCTGGGAGGGCCAGGGGCAGGATGGAGAGGAAATAGGCGCCCTGCCGGAGCCCGTGCATGCCCTTGCTCTTCTCGATCAGGTAGGCACTGGCAAAGGTGACGATCGTGCCTGCGATCGCCGTGTACAGCGACATGCGGATGCTGTTGAAAAAGGCCGGGTAGCCGCCGCCGCCCGCGGTCCGGAAGTCATAATGGCGAAGGCTCAGGGAGAGATCGTACGGCCACACCTTCACCAGGGAGGCGAACAGGGCGGTGGCACAGAACACGAGGAGGAAGAAGGCGATCAGAGCGCAGTAGGCCAGGAGGATCCCATCCCGGACGGGGTGGGACTTGGGCACGAGGGGCACGGCCTTGGCGGCGATCAGGGCCACCTGTTTCCGCTGGACGATGCGGTCCAGGATGAAGGCGATCACCGTGGGGATGAGCAAGACCACGCTCACCGTGGCGCCCATGACGAAGTTGAGCTGCCCGATGACCTGCTTGTAGATGTCCGTGGCCAGGACGTTGTAGTTTCCGCCTATGACCTTGGGCGCCCCGAAGTCGGTGAAGGCGAGGATGAAGCAGACGAAGGTGGCGCTGATGAGGCCGTACTTGACGCCCGGGATCGTCACCGCGAAGAAGGTTCGCGCATTGGAGGCCCGCAGAGAATCCGAGGCCTCGTACAGCCGGGCGTCCGTCCGGCTCAGGGCGATGGACAGAATGAGCACCGCCTGGGGAAAGGTGTAGATCACCTCGGCGATGACGATACCCACGGCACCGTACACGCCGATGTCCCAGGCCATGGGAATCCCGGTGGCCTGCTCCACGGCGCCGAAGAAGCCGGTGGTGATGAGGCCTTTTCGCCCGAAGAGATAGACCAGCGTGATGCCGTACAACAGCGAGGGGGCGAAGAGGGGAAGCATGGCGATGATTCGGAAGAAGGACCTGCCGGGGATCTGCGTTCGGGTGAGGGCGTAGGCGTAGAGGAATCCCAACGACACGGAAATGATCGTAGTCATCAGGGAGACGGAGAGGCTGTTGTACAGCGACTGGGACAGGGCCGGCGTGCGGAAGTAGTGGATGAAATTGTCCAGGCCGACGAAATTTTCGCTCCGGTCCAGCAGGCTCTTGGACAGGAGCTGGAACAGGGGAAGGACGACGAGGACCAGCATCCAGAGGCACACCAAGAGGATCAGACCGCGCGTGAGCCAGCGATCCAGGTCCAGGGACTCCAGGAGGCTTCGGGCCCGCGCAGCCTTGGGGACAGAGATCGCGCCGTCGCTCATGGTGATCTGGTGGCTGCCGCTCGCGGGAGACCGGCGGTCGGGAGGTCAGCCTTCCCCATCACAGGGGATAGACCCGGATGCGGTCCGCGGGGAGCTGGATGGCCATTTCCATGTCCGCCTGAATCCCCAGCCGGCGGATCATCTCGGTGGGTATTTCCGCGTCGATGGTCCAGACGTGGCCATTGCCCAGGTTCAGGTGGAAGCTGACCCGGTACCGTGGTCCGCGGAACTCCAGGGCGGCGACCCGTGCGGGAAGGGCGTTGCGGGGGCCGTCCCCCGCCCCATGAACGACCACATCCTCGGGCCGGAAGGCCACAGTGACCGGCGTGCCGGGCGGAATCCCATCCGTGAACCGGTCTTCCACCTGGAGACTCACGCCGCCGATGCGCACCCAGCCGGCCGCTTCTCTGACCGCGTCCCGGATAAAATTCATGGAGCCGAGGAAGGCGGCCACGAAGGGCGTCGCCGGCTTGTTGTATACGTCCCAGGGGGTCCCGCTCTGCACGATCCGTCCATGATCCATGACCAGGATCCGATCGGCCATGGTGAGGGCCTCTTCCTGGTCATGGGTCACCATCACAGTGCTGACCCCTAGGCGCCGCTGGAGCTGCCGGACCTCGGACCGCAGGCTGATGCGAACCTGGGCGTCCAGGGCGGACAGGGGCTCATCCAGGAGCAGCAGGTCCGGCGAGAGGGCCATGGCCCGAGCCAGGGCCACCCGCTGCTGCTGGCCGCCGGAAAGCTGCGCGGGGTACTTGGGCCCCATGAGCTGCAGCCCCACCAGATCCAGCAGCTCGTCCACGCGCTTCCGGATGGCCCCCCGGTCCTTTCGACGGTTCTTCAGGCCATAGGCGATGTTCTCAGTGGCTGTGAGGTTGGGGAAGAGAGCGTAGGACTGAAAGACGATGCCGATATTCCGTTTGGATACGGGGAGACCCGAGACGTCCTTCCCCTGGAAGAAGACTCGGCCGGACTCCTGGGTCTCCAGCCCGGCGACGATCCGGAGTAGCGTGGTCTTGCCGCAGCCACTAGGCCCCAGGATGCACAGGAATTCCCCGCCCTGGGCGTCAAACGACACGTCCCGCAAGGCGGTGAAGCGGCCGAAGGTCTTGGTGACCCCGGCGACCTTGAGGTAGGGTTCCGTGTCGGATTCGCGGAGCACGGCCATGCGTTCTCGGGGGGCCTCCGCCCGGCCCGGCAGCAGGCCGCTCCGGGCCGGACGGAACCATCATCTGCGGAATTCAGTGCAGCTGGTCTTTCGCTACTTCTTCTCGCTCTTGGTGTCGTATCGCTTGGCCCACTCCGCCAGGATTCTCTCGCGGTTCTTGGCGGCCCAGTTGAGATCATTCTTCTTCGTCAGGTGCTTGGTCGGGTCCTTCGGGTACCCCTCGGGAACGGGAACGGAGATGGGAATGGCCAGGATGCCGTAGCTCTTGCCGTACTCCTTCAGGGCCGGCTCGCTGATGGCCCAATCCAGGAACGTCTTGGCCATTGGCTTTATGCTGGGCTTCTTGATCAGGGCGTTCGCCTCCAGGTCATAGCCGGACCCCTCCTTGGGGAAGATCGTCTCGACCGGCGCCCCCTTCTTTTTTTCCTGGAAGCCGCGGTAGTCGAACGAGATCCCGATGGGGAACTCGCCCGCCGCCGCCTGCTTGCACGGCTTCGAGCCGGAGTGCACGTACAGGGCCATGTTCTGGTGCAGCTTGTCCAGGTACTCCCATCCCTTCTGCTCACCCATCAACTGGAGGATGGCCGACACGGTCAGGTACCCCGTGCCGGAGGAGGCGGGGTTGGGCATGACCAGATGCCCCTTGTACACCGGCTTGATGAGGTCGGCGTAGGATTCCGGCATGGGCAGCTTCTTCCCCTTCAGCTCCACGGTATTCACACAGATGCCAGTCATCCACGCGTCAATTCCCACCCACTGCGGTGGGCTCCGCTTGTCTTTGAATTCCGGCAGCACCTTCTCAAGCCCTTTGGGGGCATACGGGGCCAGCATGCCCTCCTGATCGAGGATCAGGAGGCTGGTGGCGGCCAGGCCCCAGATCAGGTCCGCATGGGGATTCGCCTTCTCCGCCAGGAGCTTGGCGGTGACGATCCCCGTGGAGTCCCGGACGATCTTGATGGTGACGTCGGGATGCTGCTGCTTCCACGAGGCCAGATACGAGGGGATCTGGTCGTCCTCGATGGCGGTGTAGACGAGAAGCTCCTCGGCCGCTCGGGCGGACGAGGTGGTGAGGACGAGACCCACGGCGAGACACCACAACAACACGAACCGGCAGAACTTCTGCATGTTCATCACGACTCCCCTCCCTTGTTTGAAAACGGTAGGATACGGTCGTTCTTTCAGCCTTCGAATCCCCCTACCCCCACGGTTCGAAGACTGGGCGGGTACAAGCTGGGCGATTATACTCGATGACCCCGGTTTGGGCAACGCCGCCGCAACCCCGCATAGGCTGATGCCTTCCGCAGCTGCCCCGCCTGAAGCCCGCATGAAGGATGACGCGCCCGCCCCGCAGTCCTGCAGGCCGGCGAGAGGCTACACCCCGCGTGTGACCGGATCGTGACGGCCCGGAGAATTCCGTGTGACCCGCCGGGCTAGCGCGGGGTCAGCCCCAACTCGCGAAGGCAGTCTGCGACGGCGGCCACCACCCCCTGCATGTCCTTCGGGGTCAGGATCCCCAGGTTGGAGACGCGGAACGCGTAGGTGCGAAGGTCCCCCTGCCCGGCGTAGATAATGTAGCCCCGACGCTTCATGGCGTCGTGGAGGGCATCATAGGTGAGCCCGGGAAGCAGCCGGAAGGTGGTAAGGATGCTGGAGCGGGACCCGTCGGCGACCAGGATCTCGAATCCCAGCCGCTGCATGCCCACCCGCAGGACCCGGGCGTTCTCGGCGTAGCGCTTGATGCGGCTGTCCACCCCCTCCTGCTCGAGTTCGATCAGGGCCTGCCGCATGGCGGCAAACACCTGCAGGGCCGGAGTGAAGGGGGTGTTGTCCTGCTCCTGCATCGTGTAGTGGGCGTACAGGTCCAGGTACACGCTCCGTCGGGGCTGGCCCCGGAGGGCCTCCAGGGCGCGTCGGCGGGCCAGGACAAAGGACACACCCGAGACCCCCTGCAGGCACTTGGTGGCGCTGGCCGTCACGAAATCAATGCCGTCCTGCGTGATGTCCAGAGGCTCCCCGAAGAGGGAGCTGGTGGCGTCCACGATGAGCCCGCGACCCAGACGAGCCGCCACCTCGGCGACGGCCGGCACCGGGTTGAGGAGGCCGGTGGTGGTCTCGTGGTGGACAATGGCCACGTGGCTGAGGTCGGGGCGGCTCGCAAGGCGGGCTCCGACCTCGGCGGGCCGCGCGGGTGTCATGATGTCATAGCGGAGCACGTCGGCGGGGATGCCATGGGCCTCGGCCATCTGGAGCATGCGCCGTCCGTACACGCCATTGTCCACGACCAGCACCCCGCGCTCCCGGGGAATGACGGAGCAGACGGCGGCCTCCACGGCCGCGGTGCCGGAGCCGGTGAAGCAGACGGCCGTGAAGGCCTCCCCACCGCCGGCCAGCCGCGCCAGCATGACGCGACAGTCCCGCATCATCTCGAAGAACTCCGGCTCGCGGTGACAGAGATCCGGGGTCACCAGGGCCTCCCGGACGGCGCGGGTGGTGTTCCCCGGACCCGGATTCAGCAGCACCCATTCGGGCTCGTGTCTGGCCATCGGTCTCCTCATCTCTGGTTCTTCTATGACGTGCCGCAGTCCTCCCGCAGGGTCGTCCGGGCGATCTCCAGGAACGCCCCGATCTCCGCCTCGGTGTGGGCCAGGGAGAGGTAGAATTTGGTGGACATGGGGTTCAGAAAGATACCACGCCGGAAGAGGCCGAGCAAGAACGCGCGTGCCCGTTTCCGATCCGCGCCGAGGGTCGTCCGGTAGTCCACCACCTCCCGATCGGTGAAGACGACCGCGCCCAGGGGGCCATCGCCCTGTACGTGGGCGGAAATCCCCTCCTCCTTCAGGAGGGTGCGCAGTCCGGCGCGCAGCGTTTCGCCCAGCGTGAACAGCGTCTGGTAGGTCCCGGGCTTGCGTAGTTCTGCCAGGGTCGCCAGGCCGGCCGCGGCCGAGACGGGGTTGCCCCCCAGGGACGAGGCGAACCAGACGTACCGCGCCTCGCCCAGTCGATCCTCCCGCGTCAGGTCGAGGACATCGGCCCGCCCCACCACGGCGCCGAGGGGGTATCCCCCGCCCAGGGCCTTGCCCAGGGTGGCGAGATCCGGGCGGACGCCGTAGTACTCCTGCGCGCCGCCGTAGGCCAATCGGAACCCGGTCACCGTCTCGTCGAAGATCAACAGGATGTCCCTCTCGGCCGTCAGGTCCCGCAGCCCCCGGAGGAAGCCGGGCCGGGGCGAGGTACACCGGTGCAAGGGTTCAATGATGACGGCCGCCAGTTCCTGCCGGTACCGCTCGACGATCCGGTGGGTAGTCTCCAGATCGTTATACGGGGCCACCAGAATGTCGGCGACGGTTCCCGGGGTCAGCCCCGCGGAGGTGGGCTCGCCCTTCGGAAAATTCAGGAGACGGCTCGGGAACAGGCTGACCGTTCCGATCGCGTTTCCGCCGTGATAGGCGCCCTCGAACTTGAGCACCCTGGGCCGGCCGGTATAGGCGCGGGCCAGCCGGACGGCATAGCCCGTGGCCTCGGTGCCGGAGGCGCAGAAGCGGATCCGCTCGGCGCAGGGCACCGCGCGCACCAGCTCTTCCGCCAGTTCCAGGGCGGGCTCGGTCACGTACGCAAAGTTGGATCCGAGACCGGCGCGCCGCCGCACGGCCTCCACCACGGCCGGATGGGCGTGACCCAAAAGGACGGACCCCCAGCCCATGGTGAAGTCGGTGTACCGGCGACCCTCGCTGTCCCAGACCGCGGCACCATCTCCGCGCACGAGGACGCGGACGAGTTCGGGCGGCAGATTGTATTCCCCCAGCGAGCCTGCGGGGAAGATAGCCAGGGAGCGTTCGGACGGGGTCGGCATCGTCGGCATCAATGTGCACGTCGGGGGAGCAGGCCTGGCCTTCGCGCGCTGGGCAGGATCACACCCGGGACGCTGCGACAACCGTCAGGCACTCGTCGACGATGGAGAGCGCCTTCTCCAGATCGGCCCGGCTGATGGTCAGGGGCGGGAGCAGGCTGAGGACATTGCCCGCCGTGATCTTGAAGCTCAGCCCCTTTTCCAGGGCCCGATACATCACCGCCTCGGCCTCGTCGGTGGCCCGCTCCTTGGTGGTGCGGTCGCGGACCAGCTCGATCGCGAGGAGCAGGCCGAGACCCCGGACGTCACCTATCAGGGGGTGGCGCGACCGCAGCTCCTGCAGACGCGCCAGGGCGTGCTCGCCCAGCGCCCGGGCCTGCGCCACCAAGGCGTCCTTCTCGAGGCACTCGATGGTGGCCAGTGCCGCCGCGCAGCAGACCGGGTTCTTCTCGTGGGTGTAGTGGCCGAGGGCGCGATCCGCCATGACGTCCAGCTCCGGGCGCGCGACGATGGCGGCCATCGGCAGGACGCCGCCTCCCAGGCCCTTGCCCAGCACCAGGATGTCCGGGACCACCCCGAAGTGCTCGCAGGCGAACATGCGTCCGGTCCGGCCCAGGCCGTGGGGGATCTCGTCAAAGATGAGGAGCGCCCCGTGCCGGTTACAGGCCTCGCGCACCGCCCGCCAGTAGTCCGGATGGGGGACGGCGACGGTGCTCCGCACCGGCTCGGCGATCACCGCGCCGACGTCGCCCTCCTGCTCCAGGACGTACTCCACGTACCGGGCGCAGCGGAGATCGCACTGGCCGCCGCAGTCCCAGAGGCACCGGTACGGGTCGGGCGGCGGGACGTGCTCCGTCCCGGGGAGCAGGGGGCCGGCCTCTTCGCGGAACAGCTTCTGACCGCCGACGCCGCTCGTATCCAGGGAGGCGCCGTGAAAGGCCCCCCACATGGAGATCGTCTTGAACCGGCCCGTGGCCACCCGCGCCAGGCGGAGGGCCATCCCCACGGCGGCGCTGCCGCTGGGACAGAAGAGCGACTTCCCCAGGTCGCCCGGGGTGATGTCCGCGAGTTTCTTTGCCAGGGAGATCGCGGGGGCGTTGGTGTAGCGCCGGGTGCAGAAGGGCAGCGCGTCCAGTTGCGCCTTGATGGCCTGGATGACGCGGGGGTTCCCGAACCCCACCTGGTGGACGCTGTTCCCGTGGAAGTCCATGTAGCGCCGCCCCTGGAGATCCTGCAGGTAGATCCCTTCGCAGCCGGACAGGACGTTCAGGCACGGGGTGGATAGCGCCTGCCGCAGGAAGTGGGCTTCGTCCTCCTGCAGCAGCCGCGCGGCCTCCGGCCCGACGTTTCGCCGCAGCCAATCCGCCCGGCGGGGCGTGAGGTTCAGGTCGCCCTCGGTCGCGGGGCTGTTCGGGCGTGTTTTCCTTCGCGGCACCGTATCCTCGTTTCGCTTACTCATACCCTCCGCCTCACTCCTCATCCAAAGGCGATACCCGGTACCCGGAGGAGGAGAGCCTTGCGATCAGGCGAAGCCCTATCCGACACCTTCCCCCTGAATTCCACCCCCACCTTGGTCCTCCCCCATCCAGGGGGAGGAAGGCTTTGGATCAGGCGATCCCGAATCCAACACCTTCCCCCTAGATGGGGGAAGGGGAGGATGGGGGTGAGGGGAGCGAGTTTGCCACCCCCACCTTTGTCCTCCCCCGCACCCAGAGGGTACCCGGGGGAGGAGTGTTTCCGGCTTGGAGCGCACGGTTGCTCGGCTGGCTTATCCGGTTGCGACGCCAGCCGGCGAACTCGCCCTCGGGAGATCGGGGATCGTCCATTCCAACCCCAAACGCCGGAGCGTCCCCGGCGTCGGGATGCCGTTCGCGTCCCAGCCGCGGGTCGCGTAGTACTCTTCCAGCATGGCTTTGAACGGCGGCAGGTAGTTGCCTGCGCCGCCGTCGGGCAGCGCCTCCTCCAGGATGCGGCGGGGCAGAACGTCGTCCTGGCGCGACTGTCCCAGCCGGACGTTGTACATCCGTTTCAGGTTCGAGGCCCGCTCGCCGATGGTGAGGAGTTCCTCCAGAGTCACATCCCACCCCGTGGTGAGGTTCAGGTAGCGGACCAGGTCCTGCCCAAGGGTGCCCGGCATGATGAACTGGCAGACCTTGAGGCTATTGAAGAGGCCGGCGTAGTCCTGGAGTTGCGCTACCATCCGCCCCTTGCCGGCCGGATCCTGGCGGGGCAGGGCCTTCGCATAGCCGATATCGGCCACGCCATGGCGTTCGAGATAGTGGCTGCAGCCCCGATGACAGGCCCCGCGCGGATAGGTCGCGTAGGCCACCGCCAGGCTGTTCATGGACCGGGGATCGTGCTGCGCCAGCTCCAGCCCCCGCACGTGCAAGGCGAACTCCTCGGCCCCGCGGCCGATCTGGCGCGCCGCGGCGCGCACGCCCTCGCCCAGCAGCTTCCCGATCCCCTCGCGCAGCCCGATCTGCCGGACCAGGGTGAGCATCACCCGGGGATCGCCCCAGGTGAGCGCGAGCCCCCCGGTGTCGGCCAGCGTGAGGAGGCCCCGCTCGAATGCCTCCAGGGCAAAGGCGATGGCCCCGCCGGTGGAGATCGTGTCCAGGCCGTACCGGTTGCACAGTTCGTTCCCCAGGGCGACGGCCTCGAGGTCGTCCACCAGGCACATGGAGCCCAGAGAGACCAGGGTTTCGTACTCGGGCCCCGCGCCCTTCACGGGAGCGTACGGGCCGGAGGCCACCTCGACCTCGCGCCCGCAGCCGATGGTACAGGCGGCGCAGAAGTACTTCCCTTTCAGGATGGTCTCGGCCATCCGCTGGCCGGAAATCTTCTCGAAGCGATCCCAGGTCCCCAGGGTCCAGTTCTTGATGGGCGCGTCTCCGATGGCGGCGGCCGGGAGGATGCCGCCAGCGGTCCCGAAGTCCCGACGCGACCGCGTGCGCTCGTTGATGACCGGGGCCGTCTGCTTGACGGTATGCAGGAGAGCATCCGGGTGGGCGATGGGCACGGGCAACGCTCCGAAGACGACGATCGCCTTCAGCCGCTTGCTGCCCATCACGGCGCCCAATCCAGCACGCCCGGCGGCCCGGCCGTCGTGGCCGTCGTTCATGACCGCGGCCAGGCGCGCCAGCCGCTCCCCGGCCGGCCCGATGGCCAGGACGACGGCGCGGGAAGCGGTCTCCGCCTTGAGGCGCGGGTCCACGTCGTATGTATCCAGACCCCACAGGTGCTGGGCCGGTCGGATCGCCACCTCCTCGGCCGTCACCCACAGGTACACGGGGGCAACCGATGCGCCGGAGACCAGGATTCCGTCATACCCGGCGCGCTTCAACATCTGGCCCCAGGTCCCGCCGCTGTCGGATTCTCCCCACTGGCCGAGGGGGGATTTGGCGATGACGGCGTGCCGGCCCGAGGTGGGGACCTTGGTGCCGACCAAAGGCCCGGTGAGGAAGATGAGCAGATTGTCAGGCGAGAGCGGATCGGTGTCGGGGCGCGTCTCGCGGTACAGGTACCAGGCCCCGAGGCCGGCCCCGCCAAGGTACCGTCGCAGCAGGTCCTCAGAGAGCGGCTCGTCCCAGGTCCGCGGTGCCGTCAGGTCCACGCGCAGGACCTTGCCCATGTACCCGAACATCGCCCTCATCCCGATCTCCGACAGCGATCTCCGACAGCGATATCAAACCTGTCCCTGTCGGATCCCGCTGTCGCGACTTCGTGTCCCTGTCGCTGTCGGATATCCCTGTCGCTGTCGGTCGTTCGGTTCCCCCCGGAGAGCGGGGTGAGCACATCAACCTTTGCCCCGTCCTTGATCTCGGCGTCCAGGGTGAGAATATCGCCCTCCACGATCACGGCGGTGAGATGGCTCATGGCCTCTTCCTGGATGCCTTCGCGCGGCAGATTGGCGCGAAGCCTGGGGTGGTCGGCGGCCAGGCGCTCCCAGACTTCCCGAAGCGTGATGCGGCCCGCCCACGCGAGGGTCAGGCTTCGCCGACCAATCCACTCCCTGAACGGGCTGGAAAACCAGAACGTGGCTTGGGGCACGACTGACTCAAAAGCGTTCGACCGTTCGGTCGTTCGGTCGTTCGGTGGTTCACGGGTCGGAGAACAACCGAACTACCGACCAACCGAACCACCGAACGCAGTTTAGAGCTTCCGCCACTCCTTTGGCAACGGCCGATCCGGGGGCCCGTCGTAGAACTCCGGCTTCTGAAGCTCGAGGTCCAGGGGCTGCGTGATGTCCTGTCCCTTGGAGGCCCGCCAGCCGCGCTCCCGCGTCAGCTCCTCGTACACATGGGCCACCAGGGAGATACACCGCGAAACCAACATCACACCCTTGGCCAATTCCGGCTCGAAACCCATATCGGCCAAGAGTGCCCCCGAGACTCCCACGGCGTTGATGTAGACACGCTTGCCGTGGTGCCGCTGGGTGGCATCCTCCATCAGGAGGGCGAGACGCGTATGCTCGCCCGCCACGCCCAGCATGCGGCCCACCTCCACGAGGCGCCCGGACCGGGGATCCTGGATGTGCTGGGGGTGGTGGTACCCGGGGAGCCGCTTCTTCTTCTCCTTGGCCTCCCGGACCAGGATGTCCGCCATCTCCTCCAGGGTCTTCCCCTCCGCCTTGGCGCGCATCACCCCGTCCCGGAACATGGCGCAGGGCCGGTCGAAGGTGCCGTGGATGTCGCCGATGGTGAGCATCCCGCCCGCCACGCCGACGTGCAGGGGAACCCCGCCGGACGCGATGAAGCGGGCAGAGGCGGCCGAGGGCGAGAAGGCGTGCTCCGCCAGGCAGACCATGATGGCGTTGAGCATGCGGCCATGGGCCTCGGAGGGCAGTTCTCCCTGCCACACCAGGTAGGCCATCTCCGCCAGGTCGAGGTTGCCGACCAGCTCGTTCAGGTCGTAGCCGCGGATGACGATCTTGGGCTGGGTCTTGTAGGCAATGCTGGTCCGCCAGTGGAAGGGCTCGCGCTTGTCGGTGGCCATGATCTCCTCGGGTGTTGGATGGCAGCGGTCAGCCGTCAGGTCTCAGGCCGGATCCAATTGAAAACTGACAACGGACAACCGACAACCGGTCAATCCGCCTGTGGCGGATTTTGCATTGTCGGTTGTCGGTTTGAAATTTAAAATTGATCTTGGCTCGTTCCTCTGCGTCCTCTGCGGCCTTTGCGGTAAGACTGAAACACTTGCGCTCAGTCGCCTGACGGTCCATCCGCCTTGAGGTACACCCGCATCGGGTCCACCTCTTCCCGCAGGACCCTGACCTGCTCCAGGGTGGGAGGTTCCACCTCGATGAGGTGGGGCGACACGGCGGGGGCGAACTGGAGGTTGTCCAGGACCTTGTCGAGCGGGACGCCCGGCATGAGCTTGACGATCCGCATGGTCCGGCTCTCCTGGGTGATCTCCATCACCGTGAGATCCGTCACGATGGTGATGGGCGGGGTCGTGACCTTCAGGCCGGCCTTGATCCGTCCCTCGGGACCGAAGAGGTATCCCGGGCTGGTGATGTAGTCGCAGTGGGCGGGGAAGCGGCGCTTCTCGTGCTTGGTGATGATGAGGAGCCGCTTCGAGTGGGAGGCGACGTCGTTGGCGCCGCCGCTCCCGGGAAGGCGGCGGGTGGGCTTCCGGTAATCCCCGATGACCGTGGTGTTGATGTTCCCGTACTGGTCGATCTGGGCGCCGCCTAGGAACCCGATGTCCACCAGGCCGCGCTGGAGGATGCACCCCAGCACCTCGCGCTTGGAGCCCAGGCGGACCGCCCGGTGCATGATCTTGGGGTCGGAGACCGAGATGGGGGTGGGAATCACCTCGGGCGCGATGGGGCCGCTCTCCACCACGTAGATGAGGTCCGGCGCGTGGGTCTTTTGGGCGAAGGTGGTGGCCACCATGGGCAGCCCGGTCCCCACCAGGACCACGTAGCCGTCCCGGATGTGCCGGGCGGCCTCGATCACCATCAACTCCTGGTTGGTGAAATCCCCGTTTGATCGCATTGCCGCCAGGCTCCCTCTCACCCTCCTCCACAAGAGCGTTCGACTGTTCGGCTGTTCGGGTGTTCGATGGTTCTCGGGGAACAACCGAACGACCGAACTCCCGAACCACCGAACGCCAGTATCCCTTCCTGTTCGGCAGTTCGGCTGTTCGGCAGTTCCCGAACCACCGACCCACCGAACCATCGAACCGCCGAACGCCTTTAGTGTGTCGTCCCTGTCATCCTCTGCATCGAGGCCCGCAGGGCCTCCAAACGCGCTGGCCCGCCGATCCGCTCCAGGTAATCCTCAAAGCGCTTGCAGTCGTACACGTGCCGGTCCAGATAGGCCCGCAGGGCGTCGCCCCCCTGCCGCGCGCACCCCTGGTAGTGCTGGATGTGCTCGCCGTCATAGTCGTAGTACCGGTGGACCGAGGTGGGATGGGCGCCCCACGGGACGTGCACGACGGCGCTCACGTGCAGGAAGGGGATGGTTGTGCGTTCGGGGTCGGAACGGGCCACCTCGGCCGACACCAACTCCTCGCACGTCACGATCACGGCGTTGGAGGCGCGGATCATCTCCGGCTCGTGGGTCGAGAACCCGTCGATGAAGAGGTTCCCCATGGGGTCCGCCCGCTGGACGTGGACGATGGATACGTCGGGGTTGACTGCCGGCAGGAGGACCACGGGCTCCCCGGGATTCCAGGGATTGTCGATGATCTCGAATTTCTTCCGGCCGCCCCGGGCGGTATAGGTCAGGATGTCGGATCCGAGGAGGCTCTTGGTGGGCATGAAGGGCAGGCCCATCTCCCCGGCCAGGAAGCGGGATACCATGGCCAGGTGGCTGAAGTCCTCCATCTCCAGCTCGCCCGACTCCACCTTGCGGCGCCAACTGAACGTGGTGCCGAAGCGCTCCAGATTCCCGCTCCCGGATTCGCAGCGTCGCACCAGCCCCGCCCCCACCAGCATGTCCATGGAGATGGACAGGTTGCAGCCGTAGAGCGTGAGGTTCCCCCGGCCCTGCCGGATGATCTCGTGGACCGCGGCCATGGCACACCGGCCGATGTTCTGGCCCCCCAGGCCGACGGAGGCCCCGTCCCGGACGAACTCCTGCACGGCCTCCGTCAGGGACATCACCTTGTTCATGGAAGACCGCGCCACCCGGAAGTCTCCTTCCCCTTGCCCCGCTTCAGCGGGGCGATTTTGGGTTGCCTGGTTCCCGGAGTCTGGTTTAGAATCCGCGATAAGTCAAGTGGGGATGGGGGTGAAAGGCAAGGGGGAGGACACATTGCCCTCGTTTGCAGCTGATCGGATGTTTGTGTTGGGGGGATCCATCGGTGTCGCCGATTGACACAGCAGTGGTGGTGTGTCCGCGGGCCGACTCACCGGAGGCAGGGCTGCTGACCATCCGGGTGGCCGGCCTGCCTCTTCTCACCCGCACCTTGTTGACCGCCCAGCGGGCGGGGATCCAGCGGCTGGCGGTCGTGGCCGAGGGTTCCCAGCAGCCCGCGCTCCGCGCGGAGCTTGACGGCGAGGCTCGGCTTCGCGGACGGGTACGATGGTTTGAGCCGACGGGGGAGCATCGGACGGAGGCGGCCTGCAGCCTGATCCTGCCAGCGTCGGTTGTCCTCGATGCTGGGGCGCTGCGTGGATGGATTGGGCGGGTGGGGGACGGGGAATGGGTGACGGCGACCGATGATGCGACCGTCGGCCCGCTGGCGGTGCCGGGGGTACTCCTGCCGGCATGCATCGAGGCGGCGCACCAGGGCCAACCGGCCCTGAAGAAGTTCCTGGAGCGACTCGATGGGGAAAGACGGCTGATTCGCCTCCCCTGGGAGGGCGGGCCGCAGCACCCTGTGCGATCCGCCGGGGAGGTTCCGGGGATCGAGCGGGCAATGCTGGCGACCCTGCGCAGTCCCGACGATGGCCCCGTCGTGGATCGCTACCTGAACCGCACGCTGTCCGCGATCCTGACGCGGGGGTTGCTCAATTCCCGGGTGACGCCCAATCAGGTCACGGGCGCCAGCCTGGTGACCGGGCTGATTGGGGCGTGGCTTCTGGGTGGCGAGGGTGGGGCACGATCGCTCCTGGGCCTGATCCTCTTCCAGCTCTCCGTGATCCTGGACCACGTGGACGGGGAGGTGGCGAGGCTCAAGTTCCTGTTCTCGCGTCTCGGGAAATGGCTGGACAACTTCAGCGATCATGTAGTGGACCTGGCGGTAATCGCGTTCCTCACGTGGCGGGTGGCCGAGGGACATCCGGCCGGCTACTTCATCACGCTGTCCCTGGCCGCCGCCCTCGGTGTCACGGGGGCATTCCTGCTCGTGTTCGGTTGGTCCGTGTCCGGAGGACGGCGGGAGGTGCGGACAACCGCTACGGCGCGACTCCTGGCGCGGGTCCTGGCGACCCTGGCCAACCGGGACGGCTTCTGTCTGCCGCTCTGGTTGGCGGTCCTCTTGGGCCGCCCGGAATGGTTCCTGTGGGCGCTGGCGATCGGGGCCAATGCCTACTGGATCGCCTGGCTGTTCGTGTATGGGGTTCCCCCCCGGTCCCGGGCGACGGAAGTCGGCTCGGCCGTGTGACGGAGCGCAAGGCAATCCCGTGGTCAGAGACCAGAAGATCTGACACGGTCAAAAGGGCCTCGTTGCGGCATAGGAATTGCTGTTTACATGACCGGAATTCGTGTATCCTCGCGGTGATATAGGCTAACTCGTTTTGTTTTCTGGCACGCATCTCATATTCTTCAATCCCTTGCCCGTCGGACCTGTGCCGAACGGGGTATCGGGACTGATAGCCAGGTGGATCATTCTGTGTCAATTGCTCGCCGAATTTGGTCATTGTATGGAAATGGGACGCGCGCAATTCTTTCACAAGAGGGGATTTTCTCGGCGATCCGCCGCCCTCTCGATCGAACATCCGTGGCAAGCCAACGGGCCAGGGAGCAGCGAACCCTCTCCATCACCTCCTGGACAGTCCTGAACAACGGGTCCACCGTTCTTGAGACGGAGGTGGCGGTTCAAGACGCGATGATCAGCCTGGGGGTGATGAGGGCTGAAGCCCGGCAATGGGGTTGGACCGCAAAGGACGCAGAGAACCCCCTGGTATCTCTCCCCCTGGGGAGCGGAAATCCGAGAGGGAGCCCCGAAGATTTTGGACGGTCATATCTGTCTTGGATTTGGTGAGGTCTGGTTGCCCTTTGCGGTCTCTGCGCCCTCTGCTACGAAAATCCCCCCCACCATCCCCTCCCCCACGGTGGGGGGAGGGCAGGGGTGGGGGAGGGTTTTCATCCGTAGTAGTGACAGTGAATGACATGCTGACTGCGATGAAGTAGTTGGGCTGGATGATTCGGGCCGGGGGCCTGCGATGGCTGGAAACTGGCGGCATGGGATTTGCTTTTTTGGCACAGGAGACCTTGTAGCCGCCCGGAAATACGACACGATGTATCCGAATACCCGGCGGGATCCCGGGCAGTCAAGGCGTGCCTTGGCTCGTCAGAGTCCGGGCACCAAGAAAGGCGCTGACTTGATTCATCGGCTCTGGCGGTCCCGGGCAAGCGACGGGGGATACCTACCCGGTATGGGCGGCGCAATGGTTTCGGGGATGCGGGCGAGGTTGCCGTGAAATCTGCCATGCGAGAATCGAAACGGGGACTGACGCTGGTCGAACTCGTGATCGCCATGATGGTCTGCGTGATCCTCCTCGCCGTCGCGATCCCGGCATTCCAGACCATGCTCCAGCGATCCCAGCTTGATGCGGCGGTCCGGCAGGTCATGAGCGATGTCCGGGAGGCCCAATCCAGGGCCACCCTCACCAGCTGGCAGTACCGCCTGATTGGGTTTGATATCGACTCCGGCGACACGCACAAGAATCAGTATCGCGTGATCGGCCGGAGCTCGAGTGCCGTGGCCTGGCCGATCGAGACGGTGGCCACCTTCAGCAGCGCCACCCAGATGGCAGGCAATTGGGTCGACGTGAACCGGATGTTTTCAGACGTCAAGCTGGACACCGCGGATGCCACCACCCGCTTCTGGGTGTCCTACGACTCGCGGGGGGTCGCCTTCGAGATCAATAGCTTCCCGCTGAATCTCAGTCACAAGTCCGGCCAGAAGCAGTGCCTCGGCGTCACGGCGGCAGGCAGCATACGGATGGTCAGCATCGGAACGGCAGGTTGCCCATGAACACAGCATTCGGCATGGAAACCCGTCGAAGGGGGAAACCTGCAGGACGTCCGGGGGGCGGCGGCGGGTTCACGTTGATCGAGATCCTCATCGGAATCACCATCCTGGCGGTCGGCCTGCTGGGGATCGCCGGCATGTTCTCCACGGCCTACGTTGACATCAGCGCCGGGGGAAAAACAACGATGGCGGTCACGGCGGCGCGGCAGATCATCGAGGACATGCGGCTGCTGCCGTTCGACAACCTCGTCAACGTGAACGGGGTCGATACCAACACCGTCGCCTCGCAGCCCGCGGGCCAGCCGGAGCGGGACATGGCCCGCAAGTGGCGATACCTCGTGGCCGGATCCGGCGTGGGATGGAATTTCACGGCGGCGGAAATGGCCCAGTGGACCTCGCTGTACACGGGGGGCGCGAACTTCGGGGGGCAGGCGACGGTCGCCGTGACCAGCCCGAGCCCGACCCTGCGCCAGGTCACGGTCTCGGTTCCCGTGCCCGGGCGGGGAGTGACCGTCGCTCTCTCCACCCTGATCAGCAGGTTGTAGCCATGACCAACACGCGGATTCGATCCCGCCAGCAAGGCTTCAGCCTCATCGAGCTGGTCATCGGTATGGCCATCTTCCTCCTGGTCCTGCTGGCGGTCTATCAACTGTTCGACACGGGCTCGGCCACGTACCGGAGCGGGCAGCGGAAGGTGGACGTCCAGCAGAATGCCCGGGTGGCCCTGGATGAGGTCGTGCGCCAGCTCCGGATGGCCGGCTACTTCCCGGAGAACTACAACACCGACGGCACGGACAACTTGGTCAACCCCAGGGTCCTCCATGTCGCCACGAGCACCGGCCTGGCCGTTTACGGGGACATGGATGGCAGCTGCACCACGGACCCATGCGCCGCCCCCAATTCGAGCAACGTCTTCCTCTACTGCCTGTCCACGGACAAGCCCAACCGGAAGGTCTATGTGCGTCGGGTGAAGGGGGCAACCGGGGCCGCGAGCAGCTACACGTGCGCCGGGGGCGACATCCTGGCCGAGCTGGCTGACCTCACCTACGCAAGGGACTCGGACGCTATCATTGACGGGACCGCGTGGCTGACCTTTACGTATTATGACGTCAATAACACGCTCATCCCCGTGCCGGCGGGCAGTGGGCTGGATAACGAGGCGCTCGGGGCCGTCCCGCCCTTCGCCAGCACCGCGAACCGCGGGAACGTGCGGACGGTGGTCCTCACCCTCGTTCTGAGGGAGGAGATGGCGCACCAGGCTCCGCAGATTTACAGCCTGACCTCCAGTATCAGGCTCCGGAATATAAACTGAGGACGGAGGGACCATGCAACACAGGCGCAGCATTCGGTCGAACAGGCGGTCGAACAGGGAGAGGGGATCGGTCCTGGTGGTGGCCGTGCTCGTGATGATGGTCCTGTCTTTCCTCGGAATGGCCATCATGACGATGTCTGTCACGGAGCACAGCCTGGCCTACAACATCGTGTGGGGGGAGGGGGCCTTCGCCGCGGCCGAGGCGGGGATCAACGCCGGCATCAACCAGCTCTCGGCCAACACGACGAACGCGACAAAGGCGATCCCCACCGCCGGTGCGAACGTGCCCATCGGAACCAGCTTCGCCTACCGGAGCGGCGGCAAGGCCGCCGGGGCCCCGCAACCGCTTCAATTCATGAACGCCAGGACGGAGCCGGGGTACTCCGTCGCCATCGGGACGGGGTATAACCCCTCGGGATACGTCTTCAACAGTTATCGCATCAACGCCACAGGGACCGGGCCGAAAAACGCCGTGCGCGAGATTGAGGTCCAGGCGGAATACGGTCCCGTAGCACAGTGAGGTATGCCATGCAGCACCTGAAGAAAGCCATCGCCCTTGCCCTCGCGGTCTCGCTCAGCTTCCTGAACGTTCCGCTGCTTGTCCAGCCGGCACGCGCCGACGATGACCAGATCTTTACTTCCAACATCAGGCCCAACATCATGCTCTTCCTTGACACCTCGGGAAGCATGGATTGGCTCATTCCGAACGGTGGAACGGGGGCCGCGTACGACAAGAACAAGCAGTACCCGCAGCCAGCTTCGGGCTCACAATACTTCAAATACTGTGCGCAGGGGAATACCAAGGTGCAGTGTGATAACACACTCGGCGACTCAGCCGATGTTTACAACTTGTTCGGCACCCGACAATATGACGCCATCACCAATGCTCCATCTGCCGCCCAGAATCCCCTCAGGACCTACGGCAGGTACGACACCCAGACGATGCACCTGCGTACGGGCAACTATTTCAACTACATGCTGAGCGATCAGGCAGCCAAGAAAAAGATCGACATCGCGAAGGATATTGTGAAGAGGCTCATCGACGGCTTCGACGGCATTCGGCTGGGCCTGGCGACGTATCAGCACAACGACAAGAACTTCGGCGACGAATTTAACGACGGCCCCGACCCGGCAGCTCCGGGTGCCCAGATCGTTTCCGAGATCATCACCATAGACAATACTGGAAACAAGGACAGCCTCAAGGCCAAGGTCGATACCATCACCGCAGTGGGCAGCACCCCGATGGGGGCGGCCCTTCGCGATCTCGGGAAATACTTCGCCGGCACGCTGAGCAAGCCCTCGTCGGGCACGTACGCGAGCCCCGTGGAGTCCAGCATCGCGAGCTGCCAGCCCAATTACATCATTTTTATGTCTGACGGCCTGCCAAACGACGGACTATACTCCTGGAACAACCCCAATCCCGGCGAGGATCCGAATGATGGCAACGGCAGTCTAACTGGTACTCCCGTGGTAGGCCCCTGGGTCGCCACCGCCCTCAAGAGTCAGAATCCTCCCGCCACCCACGTGCTGATCCATACCATTGGGTTCGCTATCGCCAGTGATGACATCAACGTCGCCAATGCCACCCTCACCAGCATCGCCACAAACGGGGGTGGCAAGTTCTACAGCGCGGGCAATGAATTCGAACTCCAACAGGCCATCGAAGACGCCATCCTTCGAATATTCAGTGCGGTTTTCACTTTTGCGTCTCCAGTCGTGCCCACAACCAGTGCCACCGGCAGCAACCGGACCTACCTGGCCTCCTTCCAGTCCGACCCCTCGCGGCCCTTCTGGCGCGGGTACCTCAAGGCTTACCAGCGGGATTCGGCGGGGAATGTCCCCGTGGATGCCAACGGCGTCCCCCTGGTCTCGGCCCTGGTCTGGGAGGCCGGGCAGCAGCTCGCGGGCAAGGCTGCGTCCAGCCGGACGATCTACACCATCCTGAGCGGGAGCCGGGTGGAGTTCAAGACGACGACGTCATCCATCACGGCCGCCATGCTGGGGGTCTCGACCGCCGCGGACCGGGACAACCTCATCAACTATATCCGGGGCATTGACACCATTGACGAGAACGGGAATGGAAACACCACGGAGGAGCGGGAGTGGAAGCTCGGGGACATCTTCCACTCCAGCCCGGTCCTGGTGACGCCGCCCATCGCCCCCTCGTCGGATTCGAGCTACATTACCTTCCGCGACGCCCAGAAGAACCGGACCACGATCATTCTCGCGGCCGCCAATGACGGGATGCTGCATGCCTTCAGGGAGAGCGACGGGCAGGAGCTCTGGGCCTTCATCCCCAATGATCTCCTGGGCGGCTTGAAGACGCTGACCGTGAAGTCGGCGGAGCATCCCTTCTACGCGGACAGCAGCCCCTTCGTGGTGGACGTGAAGATCTCGACGCCTTCGGATAGCACTGTCACATGGAGGACCATCGCCGTCTTCGGCGAGCGCCGGGGTGGGCGGTACTACCACGCCCTGGACATCACCGACACCACCAACCCCCAGTACCTCTGGACCTTCACCGACAGCAAGATGGGCGAGACCTGGTCCGAGGCGGCCATCGGCAAGGTGAAGATGGCCGACGGGACGACGAAATACGTCGCCTTCGTGGGCGGCGGCTACGACAGCGTCAACAACAACCAGACCGGCAAGGCCGTCTTGGCCATTGACCTGGCCACCGGGACGAAGCTCTGGGAGTACTACAATTCCAGCAGCAGCGACGACCGGCAGTACATGAACTACAGCATCCCCGCCAACCCGACGATCGCCGACCTGAACCTGGACGGCTACGTTGACCGCCTCTACATCGGGGACGTGGGTGGGCAAGTGTGGAAGTTTGATCTGTCGGCCCCGGCGACCCTCTCCGGCGGCCTCGTTACCAACTGGCAGGGGAAGCTGCTGTTCAAAGCCGACGCCAATCTGCCGAAGACGCCGCAAGACGGGGAGTTCTATCCGGAGCAGGGCATCTACGCCGCCATCATCCCGGCGTACGATGAGCAGAAGAACCTCTGGGTGTACTTCGGGACCGGGGACCGGAACCACCCCAACGCCACCACCGCCCCGAACCGGTTCTACGGGATCAAGGACGACGTCGGCATGACCAACGACAAGCCCCTGAAGGAGTCGGACCTGGTCAACGTCACGTCCAGCAACGCCACCGCCACGCAGGGCTGGTACTTCCGGCTGGGCAGCGATGAAAAAGTCCTGGCGTCGGCCGACGTCTTCAACAAGGTCGTCTTCTTCTCGACCTTCACCCCGATCATCGCCCCTAGCTGCTCGTCGGGCGGGGGGGAGGCCAAGCTCTACGCCGTCCAGATACTGACGGGCTATGGCGCGGTGGACTTCTCCACGGGGGTGGCGCTGGTCTCGACCAGCGCCTCGACGACCCGGTCCAA
>Ga0326597_10001816_pt1 | contig 33088 bp, 33 predicted proteins | sample RVTome_12_FD_203789 | JGI IMG/M metagenome (GOLD analysis project Ga0326597, IMG submission 203789) | Soil microbial communities from uranium-contaminated site in the Upper Colorado River Basin, Wyoming, United States - RVT100D185 | ecosystem: Environmental > Terrestrial > Soil > Contaminated >...
GGAAACGCGGCGGCGATGGATCAATCCCACCGCAAGCAGCAGGAAACCGATCGTGATCACCAGCGCGAACAAGATATAGAGGGCGCCCAGATACGGCGCAGCTTCGAGCATCGCTTCCAGGACGACGAGGAACACGCCGCTGAAGAGCCCCATTGCGATCAGGATCGACCCCGCCAGAATCCACCAGTTTTGTCGATGCCCCGTGGTAGAACGCTCGCTCGCTTTGCTCATGGCTCTCCTCTGCAATGGACCCGGCACGGATTCGGGTCGTGCCCGCTGTTCTCACTGCGATCGAACATCGCTTCGATCAAATTCGCGCGCCGCCAATCGCTCTGCGGTCGCGGAGATGCTCGCGATTTCGCTCAGTAGGAAGATTTCCCCGAACCCATACGCGAATGCGAATGCGATGATTCCCGTGCGCAGCTGCGATGAGCCAGCGCGTCGACGGCCCCCCAAGATCGCTCGGCGAGGCCACGCGCGGCCTCCCCTCGGTACCGCTCGAGCTACTCTTTTCGAATCGCCTACCGCCTCACCCGGCCCACCGAGGCGCCATGTCTTGCTCCTTCTCGATGGCTCTGGAGTTCCTTTTATCGGATCGAGACGTTACACGCTCGTCGAAATTCTCCTAGGGGTTCGGTGCCCGAAGAAAGATCCCCTATGCCGCCCCGATGCGCTTTGCGCGCAACGGGCAGCCACGTCGACACTCTGAAAGCGCACTTTCGGGCGACGCGATCGACCGACCGGGCTGCGCGCTGCACCACCCCGATCTCAGCATTGCTCAAAGGTTCCGCATTCGCGCCAGCGCGCGAGATGCAAGTGCGGATCGGAGATCTACCAATGCCGGGTGGGCCGCGTTCTGTTCGAGCGGCTGGCCGGCGGCGCGTTTCAGCCACTGATGCGCGGGCTAGCCAATCCCCATCCATCGCTCCCCCACAAGTGTGGCGAGTTGCCCCAACGCGACATCATCGAGCCTTTGAACCGTAGACGGAAGATCGTTCAACTGATGGATTTACAAACAGGTTTTCCACATTGCCAAATCTGGACCAGATGGCACGAGATTTGCGATTCGACGCGGTCATTCGAAGGTCTGTTCTGAGCCGCCGGGGAATGTGCGTGGCGTCTCGACACCGTCGACCGCAGGCTCCGCAATGCCGGGGAGCGGATGCGCGCGGCGTGGAGAGAAGGACCGTGACGACCAGGCGGCTCTACCCAACGATCGAGATTTCGCGCCCGCCCCGTTCCCCCGAGCGATTCCATCCCGGCGGTGTTCAGAGCAGAGGGTTCATGCTGAATCGAATCAACACGGCGCTTTCGACGCTGCTCTTCGCACTCGGCGCGGCGGGATCGTTGTCCGCCGCAGCGGAGATACCGGAGCCGGTCTACAGCGAAAGCGACTACCAGGCGTTCGCCCGGGAAGACTGCATGACCTGCCACGAGGATGAAGAACTCGAAGGGGACAGCGAACGCGGCCAGACGCTCGAGCTCTTCGTCGACGAGACCATCCTGGACGGATCGGTGCACGAGGATCTGCTCTGCACGGACTGTCACCGAGGCGCGAAGGACTTCGAAGACGCTCCGCACAACGACGGAGAAGCGCTGGCATTGAACTGCGGCGGGTGCCACGACGATGTCGAGAAGCAGTACGACCTCAGCATCCACGGAATCTGGCACGCCAAGGGCGACAAGGAATCCGCGACCTGCAAAGACTGTCACGGCAATCACAATATCTTGCCCGCGTCGGATCGAAAGTCGAGCACCAACCCCTTCAACCTGCACAGGACCTGCGCCAAGTGCCACGAGAGCAAGCTCGTACTGGAGACCCGCCCGATTCGATACGAACAGGCCGTTCCCGACTTCATCGACTCGATTCACGGCAAGGCCTTGCTGATAGACGGCCTCGTGGTGGCACCGAGCTGCAACGACTGCCACGGCGTCCACGACATTCTCCCGAGCGAGAACCCGGACTCCCGCGTCAGTCGCGAAGAAGTGCCTGACACCTGTGGTAAGTGCCATGTCCTGGTGGAAGACATCTTCAATGCGAGTGTTCACGGAAAGACGCTGAACGCGCACGACACCAGTGCACCGATCTGCACGACCTGTCATCAATCGCACGTCTCGGATCCGCCCTACTCCGAGGAATTCCGCCTGCAGGCCGACCGCATGTGCGGCCAGTGCCATCTGGAGCAGCTCGCCGGTTACCGCGACACCTTCCACGGCAAGGCAATCGCTCTGGGGCGCCCGGACGTGGCAGCCTGCTACGACTGCCACGGTCACCACGACGTCGCGGAAACGCACGACCCCGCCTCGTACATCAGCGACGAGCGACGGGTGGAGACCTGCAAGCAGTGCCACCCGAAGGCCAACGAGAACTTCGCGAACTACATCGTCCACGCCGACCACTCCGACAAGGAAGCGTATCCGCAGCTCTACTACGTGTTCTGGGGCATGACGACGCTCCTGATCGGCACCTTCGCCTTCTTCGCACTTCACACGATCTTGTGGCTCTACCGCTCGATGGCTTTGTACATGAGCGACTCGAGGGAGTGGCGCGACGAAAGGAACCTGGTGCGCGAAGACACCGAGGAGTTCACGCGCTTCTCGCCGCTCGACCGCTTCCTGCACGGCCTGGTCATCATCAGCTTCCTGCTGCTGGTGATCACCGGAATGCCGCTCAAGTTCTACTACATGGACTGGGCCAAGGTGCTGCTGGGCGTGATGGGGGGTCAGGTGGTCGCAGCCGTCCTCCATCGCATCGGAGCCCTGATCACGATCTTCTACTTCACGGTCCACGTCAGCTCCGTTCTCTACGGGCTCGTCGTGGGCCGAAAACGCTTCATGAATCCCGAAACGGGCAGGCTCGAATTCAAACGCATCCGCCAGCAGTTCTTCGGCCCCGACTCGCCAATGCCGAGTGTCCAGGACTTCAGGGACATCGTCGCCCACAACAAGTGGTTCTTCGGAAAGGGCCCCAAGCCTCAGTTCGACCGCTGGACCTACTGGGAGAAGTTCGACTACATGGCGGTTTTCTGGGGCGTGGCGATGATCGGCGCGAGCGGCCTGATCATGTGGTTCCCCGAATTCTTCACCGTCTTGCTGCCGGGCTGGGCGATCAACGTGGCGCTCATCATCCACTCGGACGAAGCGCTGCTCGCGGCCGGCTTCATCTTCACCTTCCACTTCTTCAACGTCCATTTCCGACCCGACAAGTTTCCCATGGACCGCGTGATGTTCTCGGGCAGGCTGACCAAGGCGGAGCTGCTGAGTGAACGCAAGAAGCTCTACGACCGCTGGGTCGAGGAGGGAACGCTGGATCAGCACCGCGCGGGTGAAGAGTGGCATTCCTGGAAGAAGATCGCGCTCCCCGCCGGATTCATCTCGTTCATGGTGGGCGTCGTGTTGATGCTCCTGATCTATTTCGCGATGGCCAGCCGCCTGGCGGGAGAGTAGAAGCCATGCCGTGCACTTCGAACTCTTTCGATTGGAAAGGCCGGAATCACCGACTCGGCGCACTCGTCTTCGCCCTGCTCCTGTTCGGCCCGCTGCACGTCGCCGGGGCAGAAGAGACACTGGAGTCGCTGCAGGATCTTGCAGAGACTCAGGAGGCTACCGAGGCCAATAGCTGCGAAGACTGCCACGCCGAAGGAGCCGAGGGGGCGCCGATCGTCACGAAGAAGACGCTCAACGCATCCGTGCACGAAGACTTCGAATGCCAAGATTGCCACGAAGACGCCGCAGCGGATTTGCACGAGGAGGAGATTTCGCCCGTCGAGTGCTCGACCTGCCACGATGAGGAGGCGGAACTCTACGTCAAACACGGACGCTTGACGGTTGGCGTCGATTCGGACATTCCCAACTGCGCCAATTGCCACGGCACGCACGAAATTCTCAGCCGAGACGACGAAAAATCGCAGATCCATCCGCTGAACATGCCCGAGACGTGCGGAAACTGTCACGAAGACTACGACCTGACTCTCAATCACAAATTCCTCCCCAAACATCCCGTAGAAACCTACCGGGCGAGCGTGCACGGAAAGGCCGCCTCCCAGGGTCGATACCCGGCGGCAACGTGCAACGACTGCCACTCCGCAGGTGGAACGGCTCACCGCATTCTTGGACCGGACGATCCGGACTCTACGATCAATCACTTCGCCATTCCCCTCACCTGCGGCAAGTGTCACGAGGGAGTCACCAAGGACTACTGGGATGGCATTCACGGCCAACTGACCGCGAGAGGCAAGACCGAGTCACCCGTGTGTACACACTGCCACGGGGAACATCAGATCATCGCGCACTCGGATCCGAGATCACCCGTCAGTCACAGCAAGGTGGCGGAAGCCACCTGTACTCCGTGCCACGAGTCTGCATCGCTGAACGAGAAATACGGAGTTCCGGCGGGGCAGCTGGTTTCCTTCATCGACTCATATCACGGGTTGAAGAGCAAGGCGGGTGACGTCACGGTTGCGAACTGCGCATCTTGCCACGGCGCGCACCGAATTCTTCCGCATACGGATCCAACTTCATCGATCTACTCCGACAACCTGCAACACACCTGCGGAGAATGTCATCCGGGCATCTCCGCCGAGCTGGCGCAGACGAAGATCCATGCGATCGATCCATCGCAGGCAAATCGATGGCCCGATTTCTTTGCAAACCTGTACATGATCGTGATCGCCTCCACCGTCACTGGAATGCTCCTCTACATCAGCCTCGACATGTGGCGCCATGTCCGAAACATGCTCAGGGGTGAGCAGGTCCGGCGCATGACGCGGTGGGCGGTGGCACAGCACTCGGTGCTGTTGATCACCTTCGTGTTCCTTGTCATTACGGGCTTTGCCCTGCGCTTTTCGGATTCCTGGTGGTCCGTGCTCTTTTTCGGACGAGAGGGCGGCTTCCCCCTGCGAAATCTGATCCACCGAATCGCTGCCGTAGTCTTGGTGCTGCTGTCGATCGCGCACCTGCTCTATCTGCGCGGCGCGCGGGGACGCGAATTCATGCACCACATGTTCCCTTCCATCGACGACCTCACCCAATTTCGCGACATGATCCGTTACAACCTCGGGCTCGCGGATGAGCGCCCGCGCTTCGGCAGATTCAGCTTCGCGGAAAAATTCGAATACTGGGCGCTGATCTGGGGAATGATCATCATGGTCATCACTGGGAGCATGCTGTGGTTCGACGACTACGTCGTGGGCATCTTGTCGAAGGGCGTGCTCGATGTGATGCTGGTCATCCACTACTACGAGGCCTGGCTCGCAACCATCGCGATTTTGATCTGGCACCTCTACTCGACGATTTTCAATCCCAGCGTCTATCCCATGAATCCCGCCTGGCTCACCGGGACGATGCCGGTCGAACAGCACCGGCACGAACATCCGGCAGACACCGAACTCGCGAGCGAACACCGGGAGCCGCGGTGAATTCGTCACACCGGCAGCGAGCCCGTACCGTCAGTCGAATGCGATCTCCGATCATTCGCGCTCCACGCGTCATTCGCTTCGAGAAGCGCGCGAAACTCGTGCGGATGGACAAGGATCGGGTGGACGATTCTGGAGCTCTCTCATCCACACCTTCACCTCGACCGTCTTCTCCGCTGGGGCGGAATTTGACAGAGGAAGGTGGCCTAATGCCCCAGTTGGCGTCGGCCAGAGCGAAGCCCACCGCTCGACCCGCACACCTGGGGAGAATCGGGTCAATCGATGGCCACCCCAGCGCGGTTCTACCGAGGAGAGCAGCGTATCTTGGAAACCTCAGAGGGGTGCTGTTTTGCAACTTGCCGTTAGAATGAAGCATCGTCGCATCCGGAACGTCCAACGGATGAGCGTGACTGAACTGTCAACAGAGTCAAAGGATCAAGGGATAAAAGAAGGATTAAAGGAATTAAAGGATAAAGGAATTAAAGGAGAAGGGGAGATGATGGGATCGATGGCGCGGATCGTTACCGGGATTGCGGTGGTATGCAGTCTGACGCTGGGGGGTGGGCTCGCGAACGCAGCCGATTCGGCGTTCAAGTACGTCGGAGCCAGCAAGTGCAAGACCTGTCACAAAAAAGAGTTGATGGGCGACCAGTACGGGGCCTGGCAGAAAGCCAAACACTCGAAGGCCTTCGAGACGCTCAAGGGCGCGAAGGCGATTGAAATCGCGAAGGCGAAGGGGATCGCCGGCGCCCCCAGCGAAGCCGCCGAGTGCCTCAAGTGCCACTCCACGGCCGCCACCCTTGGACCGAAGGACTACGACAAGAAGCCGCTGTCCAATTCTGATGGCGTCCAGTGTGAGACCTGCCACGGGCCCGGCAGCGCCTACAAGAGCAAGAAAACCATGGCAAATCACGACAAGTCGCTGGCAAGCGGACTGATCGTTCCGGACGAGAAAACCTGCGTCAAGTGCCACAACGACCAGAGCCCGACCTGGGACACCGCGAAATACAAGCTCGCGAACGGGACCACCACGGGATTCGATTTCGATCAGGCTGCCGAGAAGATCGACCACTCGATTCCCAAAGACGTGAAGGGGAAGTACATCGAGGTCGAGAAACAGCGCAAAGGCGCCGGCGGCGGAAACGACGACGATTCATGAGGAGAGCGGCTACGGCCGCCCTGCCCGATAGACTCTGTCGGGGCCGGCCCGAGCGCTAGCGCCGCGCAGGGGCCGGTGTGCCCCGAAGCGGGAGAGCACTCCGCTCATCACTGCAGAGACAAGGCGGCGCACGGCGTGCCGCCTTGTCGTCCATTACCGCGGCGATAGCATCTCCGCGGATTACGCCCAGGAAATTCGCTCGAGGATTACGCTCAAGAATTCGCTCAAGGATTTCGCTCGAGGATTTCGCTCAATATTGGAGGTTGACGTGAGTCTGTACGAGATTGCGCAGAACCAGTGGAAACGCGCGGCCGAACTGATGAGGCTCGAGCCGTGGATCACAACGATCCTCTCCCAACCCAAGAACGAGATTCGGGTGAACTTCCCGGTCTTGATGGACGACGGGCAGTATCGGCTCTTCAAGGGCTACCGGGTCCAGCACAACAACATTCTCGGACCTTACAAGGGCGGTATGCGTTACCACCCGCAAGTCGACATCGACGAGGTCAAGGCGCTCGCCAGCTGGATGGCGTTCAAGTGCGCGCTCACCAATCTGCCACTTGGCGGTGCGAAGGGAGGTGTCGAAGTCGATCCGAAACAGCACAGCGAAGGCGAATTGATGCGGATCACCCGCCGCTTTGCGCACGCGCTCGGCGAGAACATCGGGCCCGACTACGACATCCCCGCGCCCGACGTGGGCACCAATGCCCAGACGATGGTGTGGATGATGGACACCCACATCAACTCCACCAGCGCCCACAATCGCTTTGCAATGCGCGGGGTCGTTACGGGCAAGACGCTGACCTGCGGCGGCTCGCTCGGTCGCGACAAGGCGACCGCGCAGGGTACGGTGTACACACTCGAGTCCTGGGCGGAACGCCGTGGCTTCAATTTCGACGGCGCCACCTTCGTCGTTCAAGGCTTCGGCAATGCAGGAAGCTGGACGGCCAAACTGCTCTGCGAAAAGGGGGCGAAGCTGCTGGCTGCGAGCAACAGCCGCGGCGTCGTCTACAACGACAAGGGCATCGATCCCAACGCGTTGCTCGCCTACCTCGCGAAGCACCGGGATCCCTCCGGCTTCGCCGGTGCAGAGTCGATCCCCGACAAGCAGCTGTGGCAGATCAAGGCCGACATCCTGGTTCCGGCCGCCTTCGAGAGCCAGATCGACGAGAGCAACGCGGGCGACATCGACGTGAAGGTGGTCGCGGAAGCCGCAAACGGTCCGACGACGCCTGCGGCCGACGTCGTGCTGCGCGAGAAGGGGATCACCATCATCCCGGACATTCTCTGCAATGCCGGCGGCGTGATCGTGTCCTACTTCGAGTGGGTGCAGAACAAGAACAGCGAGCAGTGGGAACTGGAAGAGGTCGATCGCAAGCTGCGCCGGCTGATTACGGCCGCCTACGATGCCGCCGAAGAGGTTGGAAAGCGCTTCGACCTCGGACAGGACACCCGTACCGCCGTCTACCTCGTAGCCCTGGAGCGGATGCAGCGGGCCTACAGGGATCGGGGGATCTTCCCGTAGGCGCGATTGTCTACGGTCCCGGTACACCTAACACGGCGATTCGTGACGAGCTGGCCCGCCCCCCAATGTCGAATCCAGATCCGGGGGTGGGTCCGGAACCATGACGAAGCGTCGGATTGCTGTAGGTTCGGCAAGCGAACGGCGCTGGGCCATCATGGATGGTCAGAGGAATTCCGCACGACCCCGCGGCTTCGTTTGCCGAGAAGGAGGGCACGTTCACCAACACAGAGCGGCGTTTCCAGCGCGTGCGGCGCGGCAAGGTCAGGGTGCGCGCCCAGGTGGCCGACATCGGCCCACCGGGTGTGTGCTCGATGACGTTCCACTTCCACGAAAGCCGCACCAACGAGATCACCAACCCGGCACTCGATCCGGTGGCGAAGATTCCCGAAACCACGGTGACAGCAGTGCGGGTGGCGAAGATCGGTTAGACCTTGGCGAGCGCCTGGTCGATGTCCTCGAGAATGTCGTCGATGTGTTCGATCCCGACCGAGAGCCGCACGTAGCTCGGCGTCACGCCCGAGGCCAAGAGTTCTTGGTCGTTGAGTTGGCTGTGGGTGGTGCTGCTCGGGTGGATCGCCAGGCTGCGGGTGTCACCGATGTTCGCGACGTGATACAGCAGCTTCAGGTGATCGATGAAGGATTGGCCGGCCGCCTTTCCGCCTTCCAGCTCCATTCCGACGAGCCCCCCGTAGCCACCCTTCAGGTAGGCGTCCGCTCGCCGTCGCGCCTCGCCCCGCTGTTGGCTCGGGTGAATCACCTTGGTGACCTTCGGGTGCCGGGCGAGGTGCGTGGCCACTGCCGTGGCATTTTCCGAGTGCCTCTGCATGCGCAGCACCACGGTTTCGATTCCCTGCAGAAACAGGAACGCGTTGAACGGCGACATGCAGGCGCCGCTGTCGCGCAACAGCGTCACCCGGGCCTTGAGCGCGTAGGCGATCGGGCCGAGCGGCTTGGCGGCCTCGAGCCACACCGCGCCGTGGTATCCCGGATCCGGGCGGGTCAGCACCGGAAAGCGATCCTTGTGGGCCTCCCAGTCGAAGTTACCGCCGTCGATCAGGACGCCTCCGATCGACGTGCCGTGGCCGCCGAGGTATTTGGTGGTGGAGTACATCGTCACCGCGGCCCCGTGGTCGAAGGGGCGACACAGAATCGGCGCCGCGGTGTTGTCCATGATCAACGGAATCCCGAGCCGACGTCCGACGGCCGCCACCTCGGCGATGGGGAACGCTTCGAGTTTCGGGTTCGGAAGTGTCTCGCCGTAGTAGGCGCGCGTGCGATCGTCGCTCGCCTTGCGGAACGCCTCGGGATCGCTCGGATCGACGAAGCGCACCTCGATTCCCATGTCTCGCATCGTCACATTGAAGAGATTCCAGGTCCCGCCGTAGATGTGGGTCGAACATACGAAGTTGTCACCGGACTGCGCGAGGTTCTGGATCGAGTAGAGCGACGCAGCCTGACCGGAAGCGAGGGCCAGCGCGGCCGCCCCGCCCTCCATCGCCGTGAGGCGCTTCTCGAGGACATCCGTGGTCGGATTCATGATTCGCGTGTAGATGTTCCCGAGCTCCGAGAGCGCAAACAGATCGGAGGCGTGCTGCGCGTCGCGGAACTGGTAGCTGGTCGTCTGGTAGATCGGCACGGCCACGGCGCCCGTGGCCGGATCCGCTCGGTAACCCGCGTGCAGTGCCTGCGTCTCGGTGCGATGAGCCATTCGGCCGCCCTCCTCGGTTTGGCGGCTCCGGAGTCTACCACTTCAGCCGCGCGTATCAGTAGCTAGATCCGCCGTCCTACGCCGCGTCGGTTGGGAAGATCAGCGCCGGAGGCGCGGCAGCGCGGTCAGATCGAAGGGCGCGTCGTGGTAGAGATCCTTGACCCAGTTGGCGAACAGCAAGAATGCGTGGGTGCGCCAACGGTTCACCGGCGGCAAAAGCGAATCGCCGTTGGGGAAGTAGTTGATCGGAAGCTTGGTCTTGAGCCCTTGCCTGAGATCTCGCGCGTACTCGTTGGCGAGCGTGTCGGCGTCGTACTCCAGATGGTTCAGCACGAAGACGTCCTTGTTAGCGTCGTCGATGACCAGGGCGACGTCGGTTTCGGGTGCCCGGGCCAGCACGGAAAGATTGGGCACCGCCGCGATGTCTTCGGCGCGATTTCCCGTGTAGCGCGACACCGGCATGGGGAATCGGTCGGTAAATCCCGCCAGCAAGCCGACGCGCTGCCTGCCGGGGTCCAGCGCGTGATCGAACACACCGAACAGCTTCTCCGGCAGCTCGAACTTGTCGACGCCGTGCAGGTAGTGCAACAGGGCCTGCGCGCCCCAGCAGATGCCGAGCCGCCGCAAGACGTGACGATTCGACCAGTCGATGATTTCGGTCAGCTCGGACCAGTAGTCCACCTTTTCGAAGTCGATCGTCTCGACCGGTGCCCCGGTGACGATGAGTCCGTCGAAGAACTCGCGCTGCACTTCGGGCAGCCGGCGATAGAATTGCAGCAGGTAATCCGCCGAAGTGTTCTGCGGCTGATAGCTGGCCGTGGTCATCAGGGTGAGTTCGATCTGGAGCGGCGTGTTGCTCAGCAGCCGCGCGAACTGGATCTCCGTCTCTTTCTTCTTGGGCATGAGATTGAGCAGCAGGATCTTGAGCGGCCGGATGTCCTGCCGCAGCGCGCTCTCGTGGGCGATGATCTCCACGCCCTCGTTTTCCAGCTCGGTGCGCGCCGGCAGCTTGTCGGGAATCTTGATCGGCATTCTGACGGCCCTGTGGCCTCCCCCGCTCCTGCGGAAATTCGGCCACCAAGGCTACACAGCCAGCGCGGTGGGGTCCATGCTCCGAAGGCGCACGACGCGTGAGCGATTTCGAATATCAGCCAGGGAAATTCGTCGATGCCGCAGCCGTCGCCGACCCGCTCACGGCTGCAGCGATCGATCGATGCAATCGACGCGCGTCGCAGATCCCAGCCAGGCACGACGGCGCTGCCGGCAGCAGAGCTGGCGATGGACGAATCTGTCCGGCTGAAGCAGCGGCCCTCAGGGCGAGCAGGTCAATTCGTCTTCGCGCCGTGGGTGGGCGGCCCGCTCTGGCCGATACATTTCGGTGCGTCCGTTGAAGAAGGCCCCGCGAGCGAGTTCCAACGCGGGTGTCTTGACGTCGCCGTGGAGCCGGCCCGTCGCGCAGATCACGACCTCGCGGGTCGCGTCGACGTCGCCGACCACGGCGCCGTGAATGATCACCGTGCGCGCTCGAATGCCCCCAGTGACCGTTGCGCGCTCGTCCACCGTCACCGTCTTCCCGGCCTCGATGCTGCCGCGAAATTCTCCTTCAACCCGCAGGGAGTTCTCGACGGCGAGCTTGCCCTCCACCTCGCAGCCCTCTTGGATGCAGGCGGTGTGGTCTGGTGCGGCAGGAGCCTGCGGGGCCTCCACGGCGTCTCGCCGGCCAAACCTGCGGCCGATCTCGAGTTTCTCCCAGCCGGAACCGATCGTCGCCATGCGCGTTCACCCTTCCTGATTTGGATTCTGGGCGCGTAAGCTGCGCCGCTGACTGGGGCATCGGCCCACCGCATCACGCGCTTGAATCCTCGTCTCCTCAGGCTGTTGAACGCGAATCCCGGAGCGGGGCGTGATATACAGACGCGACCGTTTTTTTCCCCGAGGAGTCCGCCATGAAGACGCTTGCCCATTTCGCAATATCCGTATCCAGCCTGCTCGTTCTGGCTGGGTGTTCTTCGACCCAGGTGACCGAGCGCCAGTCCAACATGGGTGACGAGAGAATCGCCCGCCCGGATCGCATACTCGTGTACGACTTCGGGTCGACGCCCGAGGACGTACCAGCCGATTCGTCGATCGCGGACCAGATCTCCGAGCCGAGCACACCGCCGACCGACGAGCAGCTCGAGATGGGCCGCAAGCTCGGCGCCGAGGTCGCGAAGCAACTGGCCGCCGAAATCTCGGCGATGGGGCTTCCGGGATTGCGGGCGATCGACCAGCCTTCGCCGCGGCCCGGCGACCTCGTGATCCGGGGCTATTTCCTCTCCGCTGACGAGGGCAGCACCGCCAAGCGCATGCTGGTCGGCTTCGGATCTGGCGCCGCTGATCTGAAGACGTTCGTCGAGGGCTATCGGATGACCGACCGGGGCCTGCGCCTACTCGGATCCGGGGAAATCCATTCCGGAGCGAAAGGCGGAACTCCGGGTCTGTTCGTGCCCCTGGCCGTCACCATCGCAACCGCCAACCCGATCGGTCTCGTCGTCGGTGGGGCGGTGAAGGTCGCCGGAGAGGCGAGCGGCTCGAGCACGATCGAGGGGTCCGCCAAGCGCACCGCCGATCTGATCGCCAAGGAGCTGCGCCCGAAGTTCGAGCAGCAGGGCTGGATCGCGCCCGACTGAGAAGTGCAACGTGACAGGGGGCGACGGCGGGCCTTCGCCAACACCCCCATCACGACGAAGGCCGGCGGATCGCCCGATTTCGGGAGACCCGCCGGCCTCGGTCTTCGATCGTCGTCCGGCGGACTGCCGGCGCGACGAAGGGTTCGATCTAGGCCGCGTAACGCCGCTTGGCCTGGATCTTCCCGTTCCTTCCCTTGATCTTGAGTACGCCACCAGCGCGCTTGGCGAGCGAGCGACCCTTGCGCACCGCGACATCCTTCTTCCGGTGCGTGCTCTCGGGGCTCTTCTTGCCCTCGCGCTGCACCATCCAACCATCCTCGTGGCTGCGAACGACAAACGAGTTCTTCGGCATTCTTGCCTCCTATTGGCTCCGTATATGGATAGGTGGAGCCGTGGTTACAATCGACCGACGGGTGGTCGCCCTGAAGAGAAAGTGACCCCGATGGGTGTATCCTGCGCAAACGCGTGCGCAGGTAATCGGCAGCTCACGCGCAACTCCTGCGCGGCCCGAGACCCGGTCGGAGGTTCAGGCGCCGGATCACACCGTTGATCCGTGATGGCGGCAGAAATCGAGACGGGCGACGAGGGCCCGCCCACGATTCGCTCGCACACAAACTGCGTTTGTTCGCTCGCGAACCCTGCGACGGCGCAGTTCAATCGGTCGGATCCAAGGGTTCCTCGTCGTGAACGGCTGTTCCTCGATCGCCTCGACGTGAGGTGGACTGCGCACGGATCTCGGGCTCGAACCGCCATCCGGAGACGATTCGGCTGCGTACGAAGCTCAACGGCCGCGACGAGCACGCACAGGCGTAATCGAGAGCCAAGATTCGTTCTCCGAAGAACGATCCGGGTGGCTGAGATCGTCTGACGACGCACATTCCCCGCGGGAGCGCAGACGCAGCGCACCCCTTGCGAAATCGGGCCGTGGCGCCCACGCTACCCACCGATGGCGGACCCCCTGATCGTGCAACCCGAGGCTGCCTCTCCCCTGCCGCAGCGATACAAGCTGCGCAACGGTGGAGGTGAACCAGCCCACGTCGTCTGCGACGAAGCGCCGCGGGTGAAGGTCCAGGTGCGCCGAGATTACGCGTTCTCGCTCCCCGAAGCGAAGGAACTGGGCGAGCGCGTCATCTTGCTCGATGGCGCCGGCACGTTTGGCCCGCTGCTCGACAACAAGCGACGCCTCTACAACCTCGACCATCACCAGGAATGCGAGCGCACCTTCACCCTCGCCACCTGCGAGCAGGCGCTGCTGATGGTGACCAGTGGCCTCGACCTGGGCGAAGGCGATTGGCGGGTCTTTGCGAACGAGCCCGACCTCGACACCTTGCTGGCCCTCTGGTGCCTGCTCAATCACGTCCGCCTGAAGGATATGCGCACCGAAGCCCGCGACATCCTCTACCCGCTGATCCGCCTCGAAGGTGCCATCGACGCCAACGGCACCGAGCTGGCCGAAGTCTGTGGCTTGCCGAAGGTCGTTTACGAGAAGGCACGCCGGAGTCTCGGCGAACTGCTCGAACGCGAAAAGGGCGTGAAGGGCGGCGGCGATTGGCAAAGCCTCGACCTCGAGGCCTACACGGTCGAGATGCTCGGCGCGATCGACCGGGTGGTCTACTCGGTCGAAGACTTCCGCGGTTACGCGAGCATCGACGAAGTGTACGGACATGTGGAGATCGGCGCGCGCAGCGTCGCCGTACTCTGTCGCGACGACTCGGGCATCTACGCCGTCGAGAAGCTCCTGAAGGTGCGCTGGGGAGATCAGCTCGGGGTCATTGCACTCGAGCGCGAGCCCGGCCACTACACGCTGCGGCGCGCCTCGACGCTCTCGGACGTGGATTTGAACGACGCCTACAGCCTGCTCAATCAGCTCGACCGGCACGTCGACGGCCGTCCGCCCAGCAAGCGCTGGGGCGGCTCGGATAGTATCGGCGGTTCGCCGCGCCACGGTGGCAGCGCGCTTGACCCGAGTGAGCTGTTGCGGGTGTTAGGCGAGGCCTTCGAGTCGACCAATCGCTGGCAGCGCTTGCGAAGCTCGATGCAGTCGGCGTGGCTCGTTGCGCTGCTCGTGGGGCTCGGCGTCGCCGCGGCCGCCGAGGTGCAACCGAGGCTCGGTCAGCCCGCGGCCGCGGCCGCGGGCGCAGCAATCTTGTTGCTGGGCAGTGCTCTCGCTTCGAGCCGCGCTTCGGAGCGCCGCATGTGGCTCTACGGCTGGCGAAGGCCCGGTGGCACGCGATGGCTCCTGCCGGCAGCGTTCGCTGCGCTGCTCGCCGTCCCGTTGCGGGGTCTCTTCCCTGCTCCCGAAGCGTTCACGCCCGACAGCGTCGCCGTCACGGTCGGCAGTATCGCGCTGCTGGTGCTCGCGATCGAAGCCTGCTTCCGCGGGCTCGCGTACGGCCTCTTGCTCCGTCACTCGCGCCTACCCGCTCCGGAAGATCGCGTCCGCATCACCTACCCGGCAGGCGTCTCGGCCCTGCTCTACGCGATCACCGCCACGTCCCTGTGCGTGCCCGCCATCTGGAGCGATGTCCAACCACTGCTGCCACCGTTCGAGGAGACACTGCTCGCCTTCCTCTCGGCGTTCGGCGGCGGCCTGCTGCTGGCGCGCGTACGCGAGCGCTCACTCTCACTCTGGCCCGGCGCTGCCGCGCAGCTGCTGGGTGGCATCGCGTCTGCGGGCCTGGTAGCGCTCCTTCTCGGCTGACATCAACAGCATGGCGTAGGCGGCAAAGAACGCCGCAGATCGCAGTCACACATCCAGAACAGAAGCGCGGGATCTTCCTGATCCGCTCGCGCATGGGGTTCCGGCCGATGGAGGCCCGGAGACTCAACGTCGCAGACCTTCGAATCCGAAGCTGGGACGACCTGCTCGACGCCTACACCTCATTACCTTCTGTCAGCGCCAAGAAGAAGAAGCCCCGCATGCTCCAGCTACACCCGGAGGTAGCGGCGTGGCTGGTCGAGCACCACGATCGCAGTCGCTTCGGGGCAGAGCCTCTATTCGAAAACGCCAACGCCTACAACGACGAGGGCCGCTGGAAGTAAGGCAGCGCACGGCGGGTGCTGATCTGGGGCTACGCGCGCCGCGGCTGGGCGGAGCGGATGTGGGCGAAGTGGTACGCGTGGGCGATCCGATCCCGGCTGGAGCCCATCAAGCGCGTCGCCCGGATGATCAAGAAGCACTGGGAGGGCGTGATGAATGCGGCCACGACGACGGTTACGAATGCTCGTGCCGAGGCGATCAACAGCCGCATCCAGTGGGTGAAGCGGATGGCGTGCGGCTTCCGTAACCGCGAGAACGTCCGCAACGCGATCTACTTCCACCTCGGCGGTCTCGACCTCTATCCCGAAGCCCTCAAATCAGCCCACACGAAAGCGTGAAGCGGCAATATGAATTGGTGGTGGAGGCGGGAATCGAAAACGCCGCCACGTATAAAAACGTAAGAAATTTCAGATACTTAGAGACGATCTCGGACGCTCGGACTCACACCAGACTCACAAACCGCAGATTCGTCGAAATGACGCACGCTTGCCAACTCAAATGAAGCACTCGATTCAGATGGCGAGAGCGAAGGGGATCGAGGTCGTACGGCCGTGAAGCCGGTGGCTTAGGATCGTTTCAGGTACGTAATCTTCTGTAGATTCCGTTCTATTGGCTAATTGGCAGAAGTCTGGAAGGGTTCAACGATACACAGCACAACGACACCGTCGCCTCAAGATGAAAGACCGATCTGTCGATGTCCTCGTGGCAGTAGCTGGCCGTCGGTGGGGAGCGGCGTGTGCGATCTCTCCAGCGATCGCCCCGCGAGGATTGCTCTCACGTGATCTTCCGATTCGACGCGCCCACGATCGGGAGGAAGCCGGATTGCCTTCGATGCCCGACACTCGTATTCGAATTCGTCGATTCCTCCCCCTCGTGCTGCTTTGCCTCGGTCTGCCTGCAGCGGCAGATGCCGATGGACCGGTTGTGGGATGGGCGGCGACTCCTCCGGCCAAGCGACACCCTCCGACGACGTCAACGGCGTGTCGGGGAGCGCGACCCAGATTTCAGCGGGTGCAACCCATACTCTTGCAGTCGCGCTACCGGAGCCGTCCGCGTTAATGGCACTACTCGCGGGATCCGCCCTTCTCTACAATCTCCAGCGTATACGAGCCGGCAAGCGCCAGCGACAGGCCGTCCGCCACTGACTCGCCGCCGCAGTTGTCGAACCCAACGTAGACCCGATCTTCCGAGGCGTACCTCGCGAAATGAAACAACAATCATTGGCGTCGTAGCGAGCGGCAAGTGCCTGAAGAAGACTGGCGTCGGAAACGCTCGCGCTCTCCTCTCCTACCTGTTTCTACGCGTCGCGCACTCTCCCATTCGAACCCAATTGAGAAGACGGATCTATTTCACCGGCCATGCGAACAACTTCCTCGGCTTCGCCCAGCTTGGATGCATCTGCATCCTGTTGCGGCAATTTTGAGATGGGTTCTAGTGATTCCAGGTATTTAGCGACTGAAGGCGCGGTGCCAGTGTTGAGCCGGAGGCCTTCTGGCGGATCTTTACCACCACCCAATTATTGGGTAATATAACCCAATATTTGGGTTATAACGATGGAGATCCCGAATGCTCCAAGCGCTACTCGGTAATGCAACCGCGGAAAAAGTCCTGCTCTATTTGGAGCAATACGAAGAAGGCTACGCGACGGCGATTGCCGACACGTTCGGCAACGTTTCTCTCAACATGGTCCAACGCCAATTAGCGCGATTCGAGCGTGCAGGCCTGCTCGCCAGCGCGCTCAAGGGCCGGACGCGCCTGTACCGCTGGAATCCGCGCTACCCGTTTCTCAATGAAGTTCGCGCGCTGCTCGCAAAGGCGTTGCGAGCACTTCCCCGTGATGAACGCAGCCGGTACTTCACCCAACGGCGCCGACCCCGCCGCGGCGGCAAGCCGCTTTGACGTCCATTCGCGAGAACATGACGATCGAGGAAGTCGGCGCCCTCGTGTGCAGCACCCTCGAGCAACACGGTATCCGGGCGATCCTCTCTGGTGGCGCCGTCGTATCGATTTACTCACACAACGAATACCAATCTAAGGATTTGGATTTCATCGTCGAAGGTATTTCAAAGCAAGTCGCGCCCGCCATGCAGGCACTTGGCTTTAGCAAGGAAGCCGGTCGACACTGGACTCATCCGCAGACCGAATACTGGGTCGAATTTCCGCCGGGCCCCGTTCAGGTGGGCGATTCGGTAGTAACAAGATACGCTGAAATCTCGACTTCCGTTGGTGTCTTGAGATTGCTGAGGCCGACGGAATGCGTAATGGACCGCCTCGCCGCCTACTACCATTGGAACGACCCGCAAGGTCTAGAGCAGGCCATCCAAGTCGCCATTAAATGCGAAATCGAGCTGGATCGAATCGAGGCTTGGTCCAAGCGCGAGCGAGCGACCGCGAAGTTCAAGATTTTTGCCGAAGAGCTGAGCACCCGCGGCAAGCCGCTCTGATGTAACGCCACTCTTGACACATCGAATCCGGAGTCAAGTAACGACCGCGATGTTCGGGCAGGCCTGGGTCTCGATTCGCGAGTGCGCGCGAAATGAAACTCATTGAATTGGTGGAGGCGGCGGGAATCGAACCCGCGTCCGAATAGCTTCCGACGTGCGCGTCTACGTGTGTAGTCCCCGAATCATCTCGGTCCGTGCCGCCTCGGAGTCATGGCAACGCGAACCCAGCTCCAGTTGATCTCGCCTCCGGCTCGTAGGAGCCGCGTTCCGGAAGCCAGCCCTCTGATGACACCCGCGACCCGCTAGAAGGCGTCGCGGACGGGTGTCGCTAACCTAGTTTCAGCTAGGCAGCGAGTGCGTAGTTATCGTCGGCAATTGAAATCACCAACTTGTCACTTGTTTAACGACAGCTGTGACGATGTCGACACGCAGCGCTCGCCTTCGACCATCCGTCGAAACCGAATCGCCCCCGAACCAGAGAGGGTAGTTACGACGGAGGGCGTGGCAACCCCGGCAGCGCGAGGGCCCGAAAACCCGTCTGCTCGATCGGGCGAATCGAACCCGGTGGACGTTTCGCCCGATCGAGCGGACGAGATCCGGGGCGCCCGTCTGAGGCTCGGACCACCGTGCCCTGGGCTCGTCGCATCGTCGGTGGGGTGGGCGCAGACAGGCCGGGCGCACGGTCATCCGAATGGGGCCAACCCGTCGGATTGCAGCTCAGCTCAAGGGATCGAGGTATACGGGAACCGCTTCGTCGTGCCCTTCGACCTTGGCGAGGATCCATTCCGCCCATCCGTAGCGCTCGGCCATCAGGGCGTTGATCCGAACTTGCCGCTCGGTATGGGGGGTCGCGTGGAACTCGGCGATCGACCCGCCCCGACGCAGCTGCACATCGGGCTGCTTGATCAGGCGGTCGAGCCAGTGGCTCGTGGGATCCACGGACCGGATCCAGAGTTCGTGACCGTGATCGACCACCCAGACTCGCGTCGTACGGGTGCGCCCGTCACCGTCGGTGGTGTAGAGCGTCGCGACCTCGCCCGTGAAGTTGCGGATGCCGTACAGCGCAGCCACGATCAGGATCGGAATCATCAGGAACTTTGCGGTAGACAGGTTCATCGAAGACTTTCTTCACCTCGGCTCAAAGCGCGCGGTCCCAGCGACGTCTCCAGCCCGTGGGATTGAATCGGCCGAACAGCGCCCGCAGTTCAGCATCCGCTGGCTAAAAAGCGCGATCGCCGGGAGCCGATCGGACCGTCGGGCGTGCCCGGCGAGCCAGGAGGCAGACCCGAGGATCGGGTCTGCCGACGTCGCAAGCGAATCCGTAGGATTCGCCCGCCAGGAGGCAGACCCGAGGATCGGGTCTGCCGACGTCACAAGCGAATCCGTAGGATTCGCCCGCTAGGAGCGGGGGCGGCCGCGCCCACGCATGACGCGCTTGAGATCGCGATCGGTCTCGCGTTTTCGGATCGCCTGGCGCTTGTCGTAGCGGCGCTTGCCGCGCGCCAGCGCGAGCTCGACCTTGGCGCGGCCGTCCTTGAAGTAGAGCTGAAGCGGGATCAGCGTGAGGCCGCGCTCCACCACGCGGCCCGCGAGCCGGGCGATCTCGTACCGGTGGAGGAGCAACTTGCGCTCCCGCAGCGGCGGCGCATTCGCCCTTCCCGCCTGCTCGTAGGCGCCAATGTGGGCGTTGAGCAGGTAGAGTTCTCCGCGCCGGATCTCCGCGTACGCCTCGCCGAGGCTCGCCTTCCCGGCGCGCAGAGATTTCACCTCGGGGCCCATGAGCACGATCCCGGCCTCGAAGGTGTCGAGAATTTCGTACTCGTAGCGGGCCTTGCGGTTGCTCGCGATGGCCTTGCGCTGTTTGTCGCCGCCGCCCATCGCCGATCCAAGCCTCCGGGCCTCATGGTACCCGGATGTGCTGCGGGGAGCCCGGCCTCGGGCAGCGCGCTGCGCGCGGGCGGCGCGTTAGCGAGGCGAAGACGCGCGCCGCGGAGCCAGCACGCGATTGTCGATCAGTCGGACGGCTTCCGATGCGCCGCGATCCCGCGCATCGAACCAAACGGCCAGCGCGAGCAGCGCCGGGACGTCGAGCTTCTCCCGGACGGGGCCCAGTGAATCCGCTTCGCGCAATTCGACGTAGTCGATTCTCGCGAGCGGCGCCTTGCGAATCTGTGCAGACGCGAGCTCCAGCAGGCGCGCGACACCCAACTCACCCGAAGCCACGGCCGATTCGGCGGCGTCGAGGGCGCGAACCAGCGCAACCGCCTGACGGCGCGCCTCGGGATGGAGCTGGACGTTGCGGCTCGAGAGCGCCAATCCATCTGCCTCGCGAGCGATCGGAGCGCCGACGATCTCGACGTCGAATCCGAGGTCGCGAACCATGCCGCGGATCACGGCCAACTGCTGGTAGTCCTTTTCTCCAAAGACGGCGAGGTGCGGCTTCGCGGCGAGCAGAAGCTTCGCGACGATGGTCGCGACCGCGCGGAAATGCCCTGGACGCGATCGGCCGCAGAGCGGTCGGGCGGGCTCCCCGGGCTCGATCCAGATCTGGCTCGCGGGGCGGATCATCTCATCGCACTCGGGCGCAAAGACCGCGTCGACACCCGCATCGCGACAGCACTGCAGGTCTTCTTCACGCGTGCGCGGGTAACGCTCCAGGTCTGCCGCGTCATCGAATTGGGTCGGATTGACGAAGATCGAAACCCAGACCCGGTCGGCGCGCTTGCGCGCCTGTTCGACGAGCGACAGGTGGCCAGCGTGGAGCGCACCCATCGTGGGCACCAGCGCGATCTTCGCCCCCGCGGCGCGCTCGCGGTCCGCGAGCGCCTGGAGCTCCGCGACCGTTTCGATGACACGCATTTCGGTTACCGGTACGAGTGTCTGGCGTCGGGAAATTTCGAGTTCGCAACCTCTTCTGCAAAATTCCGAGCGGCCTGAGAGGCGAGCGCGCCGAGGTTCGCGTACTGCTTGACGAAACTCGGAGCCCAATCGGTGAGCCCGAGCATGTCGTGCATCACGAGCACCTGGCCGTCGCAGTGGACGCCCGCGCCGATGCCGATGGTCGGAATCGCCAGCAACTGCGTGATCTCGAGGGCCAGATCCTCGGGAACCCCTTCGAGCACGACCGCGAAGGCCCCGGCGGCCTCGACGGCCCGCGCGTCGCGGATCACGCGGCTGCGACCCGCCTCGTCGCGACCCTGGACGCGATGCCCTCCCATCCGGTGGACCGCCTGGGGCGTGAGGCCGACGTGAGCCATCACGGGAATCTCGGCTGCGACGATGCGCCCGATCGTCGCGGCGATGGCTTCGCCGCCCTCGAGTTTCACCGCGTGCGCGCCGCCGTCCTTCACGCAGCGAATCGCGTTGCGGACCGCGTCCTCGGCCGAAACCTGATAACTGCCAAACGGCATGTCGCTGACGACCATTGCGCGTCGGGCTCCCCGAGCGACCAGCCGCGTGTGGTAGACGATTTCGTCGAGGGTTACGGGAAGCGTCGTGTCCTGGCCCTGTACGACGTTGCCGAGCGAATCGCCGACGAGCAGGATGTCGATCTCCGCGGCATCGAAAATGCTCGCGAACAGGAAGTCGTAGGCGGTGAGCATCGCGATGCGCTCTGCGCGCTGCTTGCGCTCCAGAAGGGACGGAATCGTGATGCGGTGTTCGCGAGCGACCTTGGCGGTGACGGTAGACATGAACGCCTCCGGGTGGCCTGCGCGCTTCGCTTTTCGGAAACAAAAACGCGCCTGCCGGAGAAATCCGGAGGCGCGGCGTCGGCCAAGCGGTCGAACCCGCTGACCACCCCTCAACCACCCCCGTCTCGGTCCCTCGGTGGGGATCCAAGCGTGACTCTGGGCGTTGCCAGGCGTCGTTTCTGTCCACCCGAGGCGCGTGCGCGCAGGGCGTGCAGAGTCTTCGATCGGTTCCAGCGTCGTGATGGAGTTCGCAACCTGCGAGACCCCTCCCGACCCGGGAAGAGTGGAATACCCCGGTGGGCCTTGTCAAGCGGCCCTTCGCCGGCGACCCGGCACAATCTGGGGGCCACGGGTCGCGCGCTCGCAGGCTGCTTCACCGGCCGCGAGCGCCCCGAATCCGACGATTCGCACGCGCAGGGTCGACCCGCGACGGCTCCACCCCGAGATCAACGCGCGCCGCACAGTTCTCGCGCGAGCGCGAGCAATTGGGCGGGTTCGAGGCTTTCCGCGCGCGCGCGCGGCTCGATCCCGCAGCGCGACAGCGCGGCCTCGAGTTCGTCTGCGGAGTGTTCGGCCCCGAGCGCTCCCGCCCGGAGCGAATTGACGAGCGTCTTGCGCCGCTTTGCGAACGCGGCGCGCACGACCCGCTCCACGTCCCGCAATTCGCCCTCTGCCACGGCGGACGCCTGCAACGGCGTAATGCGGACGAACGTCGAGTCGACCTTCGGAACCGGAAAGAAACAGTTCGGCGACAGATCCATCGCCTTCGAGAGCGTCACCGTCAACCCGTGCAGGACGGAGAGCGATCCGTAGTCGCGGGACCCCGGCCGCGCGAGCAGGCGGGTTGCGACTTCGGACTGGAGCATGACGGACCAGTCCTTCAGCTGGTGGCGGAAATCCAGACAGCGACGCAGCAAGAGAGCCGACACATGATAGGGTAGATTCGAGACCAGCCGGACGGGTCCGGCATCCATTTCGACACAGCCCGCGAGATCGACTTCGAGCGCGTCGGCGTGAATGAGTTCGACGTTGCCCGGCAACGCGGCGTCGGCGCGCAGCGCACGCACGATGCCCGCATCGATCTCGAGCGTCGCGACGCGCTGCGCCTGCTTCGCGAGGGCTCGGGTCAACACCCCGAGCCCCGTGCCGATCTCGATCACCCGATCGCCGGGCTCGACTCCGGCGAGGTCGACCAGCCGCGCCGCGAGAGAGTCGTCGACGAGGAAGTTCTGGCCGAGATCGCGGTGCGCGAGCAGGCCGTGCCGCGCGAGAAACGCCTTGATGTCCGCGGCGCTCAAAGCGACCCGCTGCCGCGCGAGAACGAGTTGAGATCCAGGCCGTGGCGATCGCCGCGGGCGAGCAAGTGTGCGCCCGCGGCGGCGATCATCGCGGCGTTGTCGGTGCACAGGGCGGGCGGCGGAAAGGAGACCTCGAAGCCATCCGCTGCCGCGGCGTCCGCCATTTCGGCGCGCAGCCGGCGGTTGGCCGCGACGCCGCCCACCACCGTGAGGCGACCGATCCCCTGCTCGCGCAGCGCCGCGCGCGCGCGGCTCACGAGAACCTCGATCGCAGCCGCTTCGAACGACGCGGCGATGTCGGCGACATCGGATGCTCCGAGCGCACCCTGCCCCGCGCGGCGTTCGACTTCCAACGCAACCGCCGTCTTCAACCCGCTGAACGAAAAGTCGAGACCCGCGCGGTCGAGCATCGGTCGCGGAAACGCAACCGCGGCGGGATCTCCAGTTTCGGCAGCCGCCGAGACCGCGGGTCCACCCGGAAAACCAAGTCCGAGCAATTTGGCGACCTTGTCGAACGCCTCGCCGGCCGCGTCGTCGCGGGTCTCGCCGAGCAGCCGCGGGGGCGCGCCCGTGTCGATCCGAAACAGCGCGGTGTGGCCGCCCGAAGTGAGCAGGCCGAGGTACGGAGCGCGAAGCGAGGCGTCGGCGAGTTCGGCAGAGGCGAGGTGACCGCTCAGATGATGGACCCCCAGCATCGGAACGCCGAGCCGATAGGCGAGCGCCTTGCCGAACGACAACCCGACGAGCAGGGATCCGATCAAGCCGGGCCCCGCCGTCACCGCAATCGCAGCGAGTTCGTGCGAAACCACCGCGGCCTGCGCGAGCGCTGCCTCGACCACCGCGTAGACGCTTCGCACGTGGTCGCGCGAGGCGAGTTCGGGAACGACGCCCCCGTAGGGCTCGTGAATTTCGACCTGACCTTGAACGACGCTGGACAGGATCTCGGTCCCACCGCGCACGACCGCCGCGGCCATCTCGTCGCAGGAACTCTCGATGCCGAGAATGAGATCGGAGCTCAGCCGGTCCGTCGCTCCAGCTTCTCCTGCTCGGATTTGCAGTCGATGCACAATTCGGCCACCGGTCGAGCCCGAAGCCGCTTGACACCGATGTCCTCGCCGCAGTTCACGCACTCGCCGTATTCGCCGTCTTCGATCTTGCGCAGCGCTGTGTCCACCTTGGAGAGCAGACCCTGCTCGCGCTCTCGCAGTCGGCCGGTGAACTGCAGGTTGATCTCCGAGGAAGCGGTGTCGATCTCGTCCGGGAAATCATCGGGGTCGAGGTGGATGTCCCCCCCGAGCGCTTTGCGCTGATTGCCCTGGAGTTGCTCGCGCTGTTCCAGGAGAAGCTTCTTGAATCGTTCGAGATCCCGTTTATTCAATCCAATCCCCTGCTGCGTTCGATCGGGTTAGAGCAATTCGAGCTGCTGTTTCGCTTCGGCGGCGCGGTCCGAATCCGGATATTCGGCGAGTACGCGTTCGAAAGCCTTGCGCGCAGCGGTGCTGTACGCCGGGCCGAGACGCAGCAGCGCCTCACCTTCTCGGTAGAGGGCGTCGGCAGCCTTGTTCCCATTCGGGTAGCGAGCAACCACATCATCGAAGCGCAAAATCGCCTTTTTGTAGTTTCCCTGCTGGAAATAGCAATCTGCCCGCCAGTACGCGGCGTCATCCGCATAGACGGAGGACGGATAAGTTTGCAAGAACTCGCCGAGTCGGTCAACACAAGCGTCCCAATCGCTGCTGCTCCACATGGCTCGAGCGGCCTTGTAGGCGGCCAATTCTTCCGTCAGCGCAGCGTTCCCCGCCGCGCTGCCCTCGGATCCCGGCTCGCCGCCCGCCCCGGGGGCCATGGCGCCCGGGTCGACCGCTCCGGTGGCCCCTGCCTGGCGCGCCGCGCGGGCCTCCCGAAGCGCTTCGCTGGCGCGGTGCTCGGCGACCTCAAGCCGACCCCGCAGCAGTTCGTCTTCCTGTTCGAGCGCGTCGAGTCGCGCCGTGAGGTCAGCCAGGCGCTCGCGCGGCGCTGCGCCGCCGCCCGGCGCTTCGCTGCGCTTGAGGTCGATCACGTCCCGCTGGACCTTCCGAAATTCAGCGACCGTGACGCAACCGGTCGCCAACGAGAGGACCAGAACAAGCGCCGCGTATCCCCAATTCATCCGATTTCCCCCTTTCCCTCAAAATCCGACTACGCGTAACGCGTGCACCCCGCCCCGCGCATGACCGCGGGCTAACGCGGATAAGGCCCCCATGAGGGGCTCGTGTCGTCGCCCGGAGTGTTGGTCAACCGCAATAGATTGTCTCCGCTGGAATCGATCAGGTAGATATCGGCGCTCCCGCGGCGCGTCGAGCTGAAGGCGATCTTCCTCGAATCCGGTGACCAGCACGGTGATTCATCGCTGCGGGGGTGGCTGACCAGCGGAAGGTTTACACCACCCTCCGGATCGATCAACCAGATGTCGAACTGGCCGCCGACGCGATTCTGATAGGCGATCCAACGGCCGTCCGGCGACCAGGCGGGGTTCGTGTTGTAGCTGCCGTCGAAAGTCAGCCGCTTGACATCCGATCCGTCCGAATCCATCAGATAGACCTGCGGCGAACCCGAACGGTCCGAAACGAATGCGAGTTTGCGCCCGTCTGGCGACCACGAAGGCGAGATCTCGATCGCCCGATTCTCGGTGAGCCTTCGCGGATTTCTTCCGTCGAGATCCACCCGGTAGATCTCCGTCGATCCCGCCGGGCTCATCACGACGGCAAGTTCACGCCCTCCAGGGTGAAAGACCGCTCGGTACTGGGGCATGTTGCCGAGCGAGGAGAGGATTCTCCCCGGCGTGCCGCGGCCGCGCGTCGAAATGTACAGCATGGGGCGGTTGTCGGAGCGGTAGGAGGTGTAGAGGATCGATTCGCCACTCGGCGACCACGAGGGAAAATTGTTGATCGACCGGTTGGCGGTGGCCGCGCGCTGTTTCTTGCCGTCGGCGTCCATCACGAAGATCTCGGGATTCCCGCCGCGCCTCGAGACGAACGTGAGTTCGGTACTCGCGACCCCGCGAACGCCGGTGAAGACCTCGACGATATCGTCCGCCATTCGCTTGGCGAGAATCAGCGAATCGGCGGACGACGCCTGACGGTAGCGGCGTCGGAGCTTTTGCCGGCAGCCGGCGAGATCCCAGACGCCGAACTCCGCGACGAATTGATCCTGCTCGACGCGCAGCGCCCCCTCGACGAAGACGTCCGCTCCGATCGTGGACCACTCCACACATTCGAGGCGCGATTGCGCGGGCAACGACTCCGTGGTCGTCGGTCCGAGGAAGGCCTTCCGATCGATCAAGCGAAACAGGTTCGAGAATTCGAGCGCGGCCGCGATGCCGTCTCGGTACGCCTCCGGGTCGGGACCGCCCGCAAATGCCTGCAGCGCGACGCTGAACTTCTGCTCTTTGCCACTCGTCACGACGACGGCGGGGCGGTCCGCAGCGCTCGCATCGGGCACGGCGACGCTGCTCACGGCAATCGCGACGAGCAGGATCGCGCGCATCAATAGCTGTCCTCGGGCAGGAACACGAAATTCCACTTGCCGGCTTCCGGCGGCGGCGGCAGCGGGCTCGACTTCTGGACCGCCATGACCACGCCCTCGTCGTACCAGGGATTCCCCGACGGCTGGGTCACCCGCGGCGTGCCGCGCACTGCACCCGACGTGTCGAGATTGACCTCGACGTGAGCCTCGAGGGCCTGGGTGCGAAACCCCGGCGGCACCACCCAGTTCTTTCGCACGTGGATCTTGGCGCGCTTGATCCAGGCGGCGACCTCCGGCGAGACCCTGATCCCATTCGGAGAGCCGGGCGGGCCGATCGCGGCCGGCGCCGCTTTCGCGACCTCGGTCGGTGGCGCGTCTTCGCCCGACTCCGCGCGCAATTGCGCCAGGACATCCTCGTATTGCTCCGCGGGTGCGGGCTTCGGTTTCGCGGGCGCCGGCTTCTCGACGACTGCGGGTTTCGGTTTCACTTTCGGCGTGGTGGGCTCCGCGGGCAGAACGACCTTCTTGGGTTGGATCGGCGCCGGCTTGACCGGCTCTGGTTTGGGCGGCTCTGGCTTGACCGGCTCTGGCTTGACCGGCTCCGGTTTGGGCGGCAGTGGTTTCGAAGGCTCCGGCTTCGCGACGGGAGCGGCAGCCGTCGGGCGTGCGGCCGAGGGCGCGGCCACCAATTCCACCGAGACCACGCCGCGCGGCACGCTGACCTTCGACCTGGGCGAGAAGCCGAATGCCACGATCAGCACCAGGTGAACGGCCGCCGAAATCGCGAACAGACGGCGCAGTTCCTGGCGCCGCAGGCCGCCGAGTTGAATGGAGATCTGTTGAGTTCCCGTCACGATGCGTGCCCCGATCTACGCTCAGGTCTCGGGCTCCGTCACCATCCCGAGCTTGGTGGCACCCGCCTGTCGAGCGGCCGCCAGGGCTTTGACGACGTAGCGGTAGGCGACGTTCTCATCAGCCCGCAGAAAAATCTCCTTGCTGTCGCGCCCCTCGAAGATCGCCGTGAGCTTCTCGCCCAGCTCGGCCTCGGCGATTTCCCGCCGTCCGAGATGAAATTTGCCCGCCTTGTCGACCGTCAGGACCAGCGGTTCGTCCTGGATCCGCAGCTGTTGGGTCGTGGTTTCCGGCAGATCGACGTCGATCCCCTGCTGCATCATCGGAGCGGTCACCATGAAGATGATCAGCAACACCAGCATCACATCGACGAAGGGCGTCACGTTGATTTCGGATCGGGGCTGCAGCACCGTCAAGCAGACACTCCCTCAGTCCGCCGCCACGGGGGGTGATTCCTGTTTTGCGCTCGCCATGTGACGCAGATCGCCCTCGTACTCGGTACCGAAGAGATCGATCGCGGCAACGATGCTGCGCAACTCGCCGACGAAATAGTTGTAGAAGACCGTGGCGGGGATCGCGGCGAACAGTCCGACCGCGGTGGCGATCAGCGCCTCTGCGATTCCGGGTGCGACGACCGCGAGACTCGCGGTGCCAGCCTGGCCGATCTGCTCGAACGCGTTGATGATTCCGATCACCGTTCCGAAAAGGCCAATGAAGGGAGCGGCGCTCCCCGTGGTCGCCAGAAACGAAAGGCCGCGCTCGAGGCGCAGTGATTCACGGGAGCCCGCCCAGGCGATCTTTTGCGCGAGCGCCTGCAGGTGACCTTCCGTGAGCGCTTCCAGCGCGGATCTTCCGCTGAAGCGCGCCATCCGATTGACTTCGCCGTAGGCTTCGAGAAAAACCGCCGAGAGCGGGCCGCGATCGAGATCCCGGGCCGCTTCATAGGCGGCGTCGAGCGATCCCTCGTGATAGACCTCGAGGAATGCCTCGCTATCCTGCTCGGCACGTCGCAGCTCGCGCCACTTGAAGGCGATGATCGCCCACGAAATGACCGAAAGTATGAGTAGCAACAGGAGGACGAATTGAACGAGCCAGCTGGCCTGCCAAACCAGCGCCAGTGCATCCAGGCTCGCGAGACGTCCCCCCACAGCCGTCCCGACGACCAAATTCATTTCCACACTCGTTTGAGAGCGGAGCGAGTCTAGGTAACGCCCGCGCGGAGTTCAATACAACTCCACCGACACAAGGAGCCGTGATGCAAATCACCGTCGAAACCAAGAATCCCAGCGATGTGCGCACAGCGATGCTCGTCGTTCCCGTGGCGAAGCTCGAGGACGCGCAATGGCGCCCTTCAGCCGGAGTCGCAGCGGTGGATCGCGCGCTGAACAGGCAGATCGCCGGGGTGATCGCGAGTGGCGATTTTCGCGGCAAGCAGGGCGAGAGCCTGGTGCTCTACCCCAGCGCCGAGTTTCCGGCCGAGCGGGTTCAGCTGCTCGGGTTGGGCGACGAAGCCCAACTCGGCGCCGAATCCCTGCGTTGTCTGGCCGGGCGCGCCGTCGACGCCGCGAAGGATCGCCGCACCACCAGCATCGCGATCTGCGCGCCCCGCGTTCGGGGGCTTCGGCTTCCGGAAGCCACCCAGGCACTCGCGGAGGGCCTCGTACTCGCGAATTACCAGTTCGACACCTACCGCGAGCGCGACAAAGACGCCGCGCCTGCGCTCAAGAGCGCCTCGTTGCTGATCGACCGGCCCGCCGAATTGAGGGCTGCGCGCGACGCGAGTCGAACCGGAGTCATACTCGCGGAGTCCCAGAATCTGTGCCGCCAGCTCTCGAACCAACCTGCCAATGTCCTGACCCCCGCCGAACTCGCGAATGCCGCAAAGCGGGTGGCGCGGGAAGTCGGGCTCGACGCCCGCGTGATGGACGTGGCGGAGCTCAAGAAGCAGAAAATGGGCGGGATTCTCGCCGTGGGCGGGGGCAGCGCGAACACCCCGCGCCTGATCGTCCTCGACCACAATCCGCAATCGGGCCGCGGAAAGAAACGCGCAAAGAGCCCGGCCGGGTCTGCGCGGCAGCTGCCGACGGTCTGCCTGGTCGGCAAGGGGATCACTTTCGATTCGGGCGGCGTCTCGATCAAACCGTCGGCGGCGATGGACGAGATGAAGCACGACATGTCCGGGGCCGCCGCGGTGATCGGCGCAATCCGGGCCTGCGGGTTGCTGAAGCTGCCGATCCGCGTGGTCGGGGTGATCGCGGCGGCGGAGAACATGCCCAGCAGCACCGCCTACCGCCCCGGCGACGTCGTGACCACGATGTCGAAAAAAACCGTGGAAATCCTGAATACCGACGCCGAAGGTCGCGTCGTACTGGCCGATGGGCTCCACTACGCGAACACGAAATTCAAGCCCGACGCGATCGTCGACCTCGCGACGCTCACCGGTGCGTGCGTGGTGGCGCTCGGCAAGTGGGCAACCGGGCTGTTTGGCAACCACGAGGGCCTCATCGCGGCCGTGCGCGCGGCCGGCGAATCGACCGCGGAGCGGGCCTGGCCGATGCCGCTCTGGGAGGAACACCGCAAGGCGGTTCGCAGCGACGTGGCCGACATCAAGAACACGACCGGCCGCGAGGGCTCGTCATCGACCGCCGCGGCTTTTCTCGCAAATTTCGTCGGGAGTACTCCCTGGGTGCACCTGGACATCGCGGGTACGGCCTGGGACAACAAGTCTTCGGCCTACCTCAAGAAGGGAGCCACCGGCGTCGGCGTCCGACTGCTCATCCATCTGCTGCAGGGTTGGAGGGAGAAAAAAATCGTTTGACGGGCCAGCACGCGCCGCCTAACCTCCCGCCCTTCCAAAAGTGACCGACAAGGAGAACGTTTCACCATGAACCGCTCAAAGATCCAGAATCAGTTTGCTCTCTTCGTTTCAATGGCTGCACTCGCCGCGCTGCTCGCACCCGCAGGCGCACTGGCCGGCGATGCCGCGGCGGGCAAGGCCGTCTACACCGCCAACTGCCTCTCCTGCCACGGCGAAACCGGCAAGGGTGACGGACCGGTGGGGCAGATCCTCCAGCCGCCCCCGCGCGACTTTTCCGTCGGCGATTTCAAGTTCGACGGCGATGGGGACGGAAAGCCCGGAAGTGACGCTGACCTCGAGGCCATCGTCGCCAAGGGCGCGGGCGCTTTCGGTGGCAACCAGATGATGGCCGCCTGGAGCGGCGTGCTCTCGCAACAAGACATCGACAACGTCGTCGCTTACATCCGCACCCTCAAGTAATCGCGGATCCATCGGACGCCAATTAGCGGGGTCGGCGACGCCGGCCCCGCTCGGATCCTTCCACAGCCCAATCTTCGCGACCCTCCCCGTCTGCTACGGTCTTGCCGTCGGCCACCCGGCCGGACTGGCCTCGACCAGCCAGCTCCCGCGCACCAACCCGCAAGCGGTGCACAGTCCTGGGGAATCCACGTGAGTTCTGTCGAATCCACGACTTCCGACGACGCTGCCAAGCCCAAGCGGACGTCAGCACTGATTCCCCAGCCCGCCTCCAGCGATCGATCGATCGCGCCGGTCGACGCGCTTTCCGCCTACATGGCCCAGCTCGCCAAATACGCGCCGATCTCGCGAGAAGAGGAGTACGCGCTCGCGATCCGCTGGGTCGAAGACGGGGACGAGGATGCCGCCCGTCAGCTCGTGCTCGCGAATCTGCGGTTGGTGGTCAAGATCGCGATGGAGTACCGGCGGACCTGGACGAACGCGTTGGATTTGATCCAGAGCGGCAACGTCGGGCTGCTCGAGGCCGTCCAACGCTTCGACCCCTACCAGGGCGTGAAGCTCACCTCCTACGCGGTCTATTGGATTCGCGCCTACATCCTCAAATACATCATGGACAACTTCCGCACGGTGCGGCTCGGGCGATCGCGCGCCCAGCGCAAACTATTCTTCCGCCTCAACAAGGAAAAGCGTCGACTCGAGCTGGAGGGTTTCGAGGTCGGACCCAAACTGCTCGCGGAACGCCTCGAAGTGACGGAAGACGACGTGACCGACATGGAACAGCGCATGTCCCAGAGCGACCTCTCGCTCAACGCACCGGCCCGAAGAGACGAGCCAGGCGCCGAATTCGGCGACTTCATCCCAGTTGCGGGCCAGAGCGCCGAGCAGATGGTGGGAGACGGTGAGCTCAGCCAGGTCTTCCAGCAGGCGATCGCGGAATTTTCCGCCGGATTGGGCGAACGCGATCGACGGATCGTCGAGGCGCGCATCATCGCCGAAGACCAGATGACGCTGCAGGAACTCGCCGACGAATTCGGGGTTTCGCGCGAGCGGGTGCGCCAACTCGAGAAGCGCCTCGTCGATCAGCTTCGCGAGTACATGAAGGCCAAGCTCGTCGACTTCGAGTACTACGCCCCGGATGGCAGCGATTGAGTGGCGCGGCATCGACGGGCCGCTGCCGGCGTCGGGTGTTCGTCACAGGGCTCGTGCAGAACGTCTGGTTCCGCGCGACGACCGCGAAGCACGCGGTCCGAGCGGGCGTCGCCGGCTGGGTGCGCAACCTGCCCGACGGCCGCGTCGAAGCGGTTCTGGAGGGCACCCCAGAGGCCGTGGAACAGACGATCGAGTTCTGTTCCCGCGGGCCCGAGATGGCGCGCGTCGACCGAATCGAGGTGATCGAGGAAGCCCCCGAGGACCTCGCGGGCTTCCAGATCCGCTGAGTTCCGCGCTTCTCGTCATGGATCACTGAGGGCAAATTCCCTCACCGGTAAAGGCCGCCGGCAGCCCTGCCGAAAAACCCGGCGAGATGACCCGAATCGGCAAGCCGATGCTCTTCTGTCCGCCCCATCCTCCCGTCGCGCTCGGGCAGCGGGAAACGGTCTCGATCGGCCGCAGCCGCAGCTGTGATCTGCGCCTGCCCGGAGGAGATGCCTCGCGGCGACACGCCGAAATCGCTGGTGGCCCGGATGGCTTCACACTGATGGATCTAGGCAGCACCAACGGCACCTACGTCAACGACCGACGGGTACAGCGACACCTACTGCATCCGGGCGATCGGATCGAGATCGGCAACAGCATGATCACGTTCTGCGAAGTGGGTGGCGGACTCGAAAATGTCGGCTTGGAACGCGATCGGGAACGAACCATCCAGGTGGAGCGGCCGGCCGGGGGGCAGGTCTTCGAGGGCGACCTGTCCGAAATCCCGCCGTTCGCGGTGCTTCAAATTCTCGAAATGGGGGGCAAGAGCGGATTGCTGAGCATCGAGGCGGATCAGGCCAATGGCCGGCTCTGGCTCGCACACGGCGCGCCGATTCACGCGGAGACCAAACGCTGCTCGGGATTCGATGCGGCCATCGAGATCGTGAACTTCACGGGCGGACGCTTCACCTTCCGGCCGCACGCGGATGCTGCAGAGCGCACCATCGAGGCGTCCGTTACGGAGCTGCTTCTCGAAGCTTCGCGGATGCTCGATGAGGGTCTTCTGTAGCGACCTCCGACGGAAATTCGGCGAGAATCGCTTCGCGAACCGCTCGATCGACGCCATCGGTGTCGACCCCGAGTACCGCGAGAAATGCCTGATCGGCGGCAATTCCGGTTCCGAGCATTCCGAGCAATTTTGCGCGCTGTGCGCGGTCCGTCTGCTCCGAGATCCACAGCGCAGCCGCCGCAGATTCCAGGTAGGCGGCGCGCGCACCTTCGTCGTCGAGACCCGAAAAACTCGGCGCGAGTTGCCGCAGTGGGGTCCACTTCTGCGTGTCGATGGCATCGCGCAGCGCGCGCCGCTCGCTGCGGG
>Ga0326597_10001817_pt1 | contig 33077 bp, 20 predicted proteins | sample RVTome_12_FD_203789 | JGI IMG/M metagenome (GOLD analysis project Ga0326597, IMG submission 203789) | Soil microbial communities from uranium-contaminated site in the Upper Colorado River Basin, Wyoming, United States - RVT100D185 | ecosystem: Environmental > Terrestrial > Soil > Contaminated >...
CCGCTCGACGCGCTCGCGGCCGTGCTCGCGCGCATCCGCGACGAGTACGAGCGCGAGCTCGCGCCCGGCGACCAGGTCGGCCTGATCGCGCTCACCCCGGCAGGGGAGTGGGCCGTCGCGGCCCTGAGGCCGGGCTTCGAGGCCGCGCTGCACACCGGCGCACGCGACGATCTCGTCGCGCCGCAGATCGTGCTCATCCCGTAAAGGCAACCGGGCCGCTCGCTCACTCGCCTCCGACCAGGAGCCGCCGCACGAACGGCAGCAGCGACTCGGCCGCGATCGCGTGCGCGGCGGCGTTGGGATGCTGGTCGAGGGCGGAGACCCACAGGTCGGGGCCGCTGCGGCCGCGGAAGGCCGGCAGGAGGTCGTGCACGGGCATGCCCGCCTCCGTCGCGAAGCCGGCCAGCAGGTCGCAGACGTCCTGGAAGGGGTACTCCCACGCCTCCAGCCCGGCCAGCACCGGGAAGATCACGAAGGCCGTCCCGATCGAGCGAACGCGCGCCTCGTCGCGGATGCGCAGCAGGTTGCGCTGCGCCTTGCGCCACTCGACCGTCTGCTGCTCGTCGCCGAAGTAGCCGGCCCGGAAGCCCGCCGTGTAGTGCGCGCGGATCGCGTCGCGGTCGCGCGCGTCGCGGAAGTGGCGCAACAGGTACGAGAGCCGGTAGGGGAGCGAGGCGCGGTTGCGCTGCACGATCCCGTCGCGGATGTCGTCGAAGAACTCGGGGATCGAGCCGGCCAGGGTGCCGTCGCGCAGGAAGAACACGATCAGGACCAGGTCGGGCTGCCAGGCGTCCTTCATGACGTCCCACACGTCGCACCACAGGTCCGTCAAGCTGCCGATGATCGCGCCGTTGAAGAGCTCGACGCGCTCGATCCCGGGCGCTTCGATGCCATCGGTCTCGCTGCTCTCGGTCAGCTCGCGCTCGAGAATGCGCACGAAGATCGCCTCCTCCTGCGCGACGCCCGTCCCGAAGGTGAAGGAGTCGCCCAGCACCAAGACGCGGCGTGTTCCGGCGGGCTTCGGGTAGTCGTGGGCCGGGCCGCGCAGGTTGAAGCGGTTGCGGCGGTACTCGAGCTCGACGTTCTGCGCCTGCGCGTCCACCAGCCGCTCGTACCACGGCGCCTCGTACACGGCCCGCGCGCCGAGCTCGAGCGCGAGCAGGCAGACGGCCAGGCTGGCGAGCGAGAGCAGCAGCCGCCGGAGAAGGGAGGGTCTGGCGTCGGCGCGCACGGTGGGGATCTCGCCCCGCGCAGGTCCGTCGGCGCGGGAGGCGCATCCTACCCGCTCCGCGCGCTTGAAATCCCGGGCCGCGGGGGCCATGGAAGGCGCCATGATCACCCTCCGCCGCTCCGATGCGCGCGGCCACGCCGACCACGGCTGGCTCGACGCGCGCCACACCTTCTCCTTCGCCGGCTACCACGATCCCGACCACATGGGCTTCAGCGAGCTGCGCGTGATCAACGAGGACCGCGTGCAGCCCGGCAAGGGCTTCGGCACGCACGGCCACCGCGACATGGAGATCATCACCTGGGTGCTCGAGGGCACCCTGCAGCACCGCGACAACATGGGCAACGGCGCGACCGTCAGCCCGGGCGAGGTGCAGGTGATGTCGGCCGGAACGGGGGTGACGCACAGCGAATTCAACGCTTCGCGCACGGAGGGGCTGCACCTGCTGCAGATGTGGATCGAGCCGACCGAGCGGGCGACGCCGCCGCGCTACGAGCTGAAGCCCTTCGCGCCCGAGGAGCTGCGCGGGCGGCTGCGGCTGGTGGTCTCGCCCGACGGCCGCGACGGATCGCTCACGATCGGGCAGGACGCCACGCTCTTCGTCGGCCGGCTCGCGGCCGGCGACCTCGTGCGGCACGCCTTCGAGCCCGGGCGCTGCGGCTGGCTGCAGGTCGCGCGCGGCGAGGTCGCCGCCGGCGGCGAGGTGCTGCGCGCCGGCGACGGCGCCGGGATCCAGGGCGAGCGCGAGCTCGCGATCGAGGGTCGCGCGGCGGCCGAGGTGCTGCTGTACGACCTGCCGTAGGACGCGCGCGATGAAGACCGGGAAGACCGCCAGCGCGGACCATCCCCTGCACGAGCTGATCGCGCAGCGCTGGAGCCCGCGCGCCTTCGCCGACCGCCCGCTCGGCGAGGGCGAGCTCGGGAGCCTGCTCGAGGCCGCGCGCTGGGCGCCCTCGAGCTTCAACGACCAGCCCTGGAGCTTCGTCGTCGGGCGCAAGGGCGCGGGCGATGCGTACGCGAAGCTCGCGAGCTGTCTCGTGCCGGCCAACGCCGCCTGGGCGACGGCGGCCCCGGTGCTGATGCTCTCGGTGGCGCGTCTGGCGTTCGCCGCGAACGGCAGGCCCAACCGCCACGCTCAGCACGACGTCGGGCTGGCGACCGCGAGCCTCGTGTTGCAGGCCCAGGCGCTCGGTATCGCGACGCACATGATGGCCGGCTTCGACGCCGAGCGCGCGCGAGCGGAGCTCGCGATCCCCGACGGCCACGAGCCGCTGGCGATGATCGCCGTCGGCTACCCCGGTCCGGCCGACCAGCTTCCCGCCCCCCTGCGCGAGCGCGAGGAGGCCCCGCGCGAGCGCAAGCCCCTGGCCGACTTCGTCTTCGGCGCCGCCTGGGGCCTGCCGGGCGAGTGATCGCCCTTCAACGCGGCTGGCGCTTCGCCTCCAGGCGCACCTCCACCTCGCCTTCCTCGGGGATCTCGACCCTCGTCGATCCCAGCACCGACCCGCCGCTCTCCGGGTCCTCGAAGAAGATGAGCACGCTGTACGAGCCGGGCTCCAGCGCCTCGAACGAGAAGCGGCCACCCTCGACGAACGCACTCTCGACCCACCGGATCCACGGACTCGTGCCCGGCTCGACGCTGTCAGCCCGCCGCTTGAGGTCGACGACGAGGTCATTCGGCAACGCGCCGTCGTAGTCGATCGTGCCGGCCAGCGAGGCGCGTCCCTGTGGCTGAAGGACGATCTCGACGCGCTCGCCCCGCTCGAGGTCCACCCTGCGCAGCATGCGTGCCAGGCTCCTCCGGCCGCGGGTCCCACGCCACTCCAGGTGGTACAGGCCCTCGAACAGCTCGTCGAAGACGAAGACCCCCTCGTCGTCGCTCGTCGTCTCCAGGTGCTCGTTGTTCCGGCCGGGCATCTCCGGACCCGCCAGGGTCACGGTCTGCGCGATCAGAGTCCGTCCCTGCGCGTCCAGCAGCCTTCCCTCGATGCGAGCGGTACGGCCAGCCTCGATACGCCGCTCGACGACGGCACCATTCGAAGCGACGTCGAAGGGGCCGTCGAGCGCGACCAGGCGGCCCTCGATCTCGACGATCAGTCTCATCCCGCCGGCGGGGACGTTGATGAGCTCGAAGTGGCCGCCGGCATCCGTCAGCGACTCGAACTGGGCCTCCGGGACGGGCCCGACAGAGCGTTCAGACCCTGGAGCGTGCCAGGCGAAGCGCCTCACCTTGGCGCCCACGACAGGGCGGCCCCTCGCCACCTCGTTCACGAAGCCACGCACTGTGGAGCCACGGGAGAGCTCGATCACCAGGGCCTCCGCGTCCGGCGCGGGCTCGGTCATGACGCGCGGCGCGATCGCCAGCGCGTAGCCCTCGGCCGAAGCCTCGATCCCGATCACTTCGCCCGCGTTGAAGGAACTGTCCCCCGAGTCCCAATACCCGTCCGTCCCGGAGAAGGTCATGCCGCGCATCACCCAATGCGCACCGACTCCTCTGAGGTCGAGCCGCCTGTCGCGACCTTCCAAGGTCGGATTGACGAGGCGGATCGTGAACGTCTCGACGGGCTCGCCGGTCGCCCCGTCGACGACGCGCCCGGCCAGGCGTCCGCCGGCCCGCATCCGCACCACGAGGTCGTCGCGGTCGAGCTGATTGATGGGCTCACGGACGCTCGCATAGCCTCGTTGAGCGAACCGGAGCTGCAAATCTCGCTCGGGCAGCCCTTCGATGCGGAAGCTGCCGTCGGGGCCCGTGCAGCGCGGTTCGGCCACGTCACCGCCGGGATTCGTGCGCCCGCCCCTGATGGTGATCCTCACCCAGGGCATCGGGTCGCCGCTCTCGTCGACCACCCGGCCGGCGAGGAAGTGCCCCTGGCGCAGGACGACGTCCAGATCGTCGAGCCGCCCGCCGGACCGGGGCACGTCGATCTCCAGCCTGGCGCGCTCCAGCCCGTGACGCATGGCCCACAGCTTTCTCGTGCCGCTGGGAACGCAACTGAAGGCGAAGCTCCCTTCCGCATCGGAGTACGCGTCGACGCTCTCGGTCGAGCTCGGCGAGGATCCGAGGCAAAGCCAGACGCCGGCGAGCGGCGTGTCGTCCTCGCGGGTCACCCGGCCAGTGACGACGGCGCCGCGCGGGAGCTCGATCTCCACCTCGACGTCCCGTTCCTCCTCGTCGAACTGGAAGGAGCTCGAAACGTAGCCCTCCTTCTCGACGACCACGTCGAGGCTGCGCAGAGAGCCGAGCTCGAAGCGCCCCTCCTCGTCGGTCGACGTCCTCACGCCCTTCCACCGCGACCTGGCGACCGTCGCCCCGGCGACGGGCTCGCCGCGCTCGTCGACGACCCGCCCGTGCAGGATCATGCCCGGCAGCAAGCGCAGGTCGACGGCGCGGTTCTGGCCAGGGTGCCACACCATGACCTTCACCTCGCTCTGTGAGTAGCCGGGCGCATAGGCCCAGACCTGCATCTCCCCCTCCGAGGTGGCGGCCCGGAGCGAGTAGCGGCCGTCGGCGTCCGCCGTCGCCTCTTCGGAGAAGCAGTACACGGTCGCGCGCCCGATCGGTCGCCCCTCGGGGTCGACCACTCGGCCGACGATGCGGGCGTCGATCGGGAGGGCGTGCACGAGCAGCCTCTCCGGCGCGGGCTCTCCGCGCGGCACGATCCGGCTCGCAGGCCTGGTGAAGTGCTCCTCTACGTCGGGGACGACCTCGAGGGTGACCGTCTCTTCGGGGCGCACGGTCGGCCAGGCGAAGTCGCCGTGCTCGTCGGAGACCAAGCGTGTCTCCTCGAGCAGCTCTCCATCGGCCGTGCACCCCTCGTGCACGCGCCCGACCAGGGGCAGTTCGGGATACGGGTCGCCGTCGTACCCGATCGTCACGTGCCCGCGGACGACCCAGTCAGCCGGCGGGACAGCGCTTCGTCCCGGCGCGGCGGGGCGCAGCCCGTCGGGTCCGGTGTCGTCCGCCGCCACCGCGTCGGCCGGGAGACCGGAAGGCTCCAGCAGCGCGCGAGACTCCGCTCGCGCAGCGCCGTCCTCCCCGCTGTCGACGAACGCGCGCCAGCCCAGGAAGGACAGCGCGATCACGACGGCGGCGACTGCCGCCAGCTTCAGCTTGCCGCTCATGACGAGTGCTCCGCTCCAGGGTCCGAGGACGGAGGATCCCCACGGCAGCGGGCCCGCCAGCGGCGCCAGCGCTCCCAGCAGCGCCTCGCGCCGCCCGCCCGCGCCGTCGTCGAGGCGGCGGCGCAGGCGCGCGAGCCCGCGGCGCACGTGCGTGCGCACCGTGTTCACCGGCAGGCCGAGGCGGCGTGCGATGGCGCGCGGCGGCAGGCCGTCGAGGAAGCGCAGCACGATCGCCGTGCGGTACGGCTCGTCGAGCGACTCGAGCGCCTCCATGACGCGCCGCACGGCCTCGAGCCGCCCCGCGACCTCGGCCGCGCCCGGCTGGTGCCCAGCACGGGCCGCGCGCTCCTCGTGCTCGCGCCGACGGGCCTCGGCGCGCCGCGTCTGCAGCGCCAGCCGGCGCACGGCTCCGGCCAGCCAGGCCCCGAGCCCCTGTCCCGCCGACCGGTCCTTGCGCAGCGCCGCCAACCAGGCGTCCTGCACCGCGTCCTCGGCGCGCTGGCGGTCGTACAGGAGACCGCGCGCCAGCCGGCGCAGGGCCTCGACGCCTTCGATCTCCTCTAGCTTCAGCTCGGTGGGCTCCAAGGTCCTCCCTCGGGATCCACCCGGCTACGGTCGGCCGTCAGCGAATCGATCCGGTCATTCTGGCGGACTCCTACTCGCTCGCCTTGAAGTACATGGCCCCGGCCGGGGCCGGGTCGGGGTGGATCTCGGCGGCGTCGGTGCCGGAGTAGACGCGGCCGTTCTTCACGACGTACTCGATCGTGCGCGTGTTGCGGATGTCGTCCAGCGGATTGGCGCGCAGGACCGAGAAGTCGGCCAGCTTCCCGGGCTCGATCGAGCCCAGCTCGCGCTCGAGGCCGTGGTGCGTGAAGCCGTTGATCGTCGCGATCTCCAGCGCTTCGCGCGGCGTGAAGCCGCCGTGCACGAACATCTCCGTCTCCCAGTGCGCGCCGAGACCCATCATCTGGCCGTGGGCGCCCATCTGCAGCAGCACGCCGCGTTCGTAGAGGCGCTTCAGCTCGGCCGCCATGACCGGGTGGTAGAGGTCCTCGTCGAACAGGTGCGCCGGCCGGCGGTGGCCCAGGAGCTCGTCCTTGCGGAAGAAGCGGTTGAGCTTTGGGTCGAGCCAGAGACGTTCGCGCATGTGGAAGTACTGCTCGCCGGCAGGGCCGTTGTAGACCACGATCAAGGTCGGCGTCATGCCGGCGCGCGTGAAGCCGAACAGGCCCAAGACGTCCTCGTACAGCGGCGTCAGGCCCATCGTGTGCTCGAGGCCCGTGAAGCCGTCGACGAGCTGCGTCAGGTTCATCTGCGGGTTCGCGAAGGACTCGCTGACGAGGTTCAGGCCGAGCTCGCGGCAGGCGGCGACGAGCTGCTGGCGCGCCGCGCGGCGGTGGTTCGAGTAGTCCTTGAGCGCCGTGGCGCCGTGGTCGCGGTTGAAGCGCGCCGCCTGGCGCGCGTCGTCCAGCGACTCGATCGGCCGGTGCATCTTCGAGCGGTACTTCGTGACGAAGATCGGGTCGCCGACCGACCCCACGCGCGGGCCGTCGATCTTGCCGGCGCGCATCATGTCGTCCAGCCAGAAGTCCTTCTGCGTCGTGCCGTACACGTCGAACATCGTCGTCACGCCGTAGGCCAGGTTCGCGCGCAGGCCGTACGGGCGCTGCTCGATCACGTTCAGGGCTGAGATCGGGCTGCCGTAGTGGCCGTGGGCGTCGAACATGCCCGGCACCAGCGTGCAGCCGTCGAGGTCGAGCACGCGCGCCTCGGCCGGGATGGCGACGTCGGTGCCGACGGCCCGGATGCGGCTGCCGTCGACCAGCACCGTCGCGCCCTCGAGCACGTCACGCTGCCGGTTTATGGTGATCACGCGCACGCCGGTGAAGGCGATCGTCGAGTCCGGCTCGTCGAGCTCGTACTCGATGGACAGGTCCGTGCTCTCGACGCCCTCCTCGCCGGCCAGGATCGCCGCCAGGCTCTTCGTGCAGTGCTCGCGCCCGCGCGTCCAGAACAGCGACTGGCCGCCGGCCGCCCACTCGGTGAAGTCGCCGTCGCGCTCGCGGTCGACGCGCTGCGCGAATCCCTCGCCGTCGGCGGCGCTGACCGTCAGCGGCTTGCCGACGAACTCCCAGGGCGTGACGAACGTGCGGTGGTACTCGCGAAAGGCGATCCACCGGAAATCGGGCGAGACGACCGCGCGCGTGGCGTGCGGGAAGGTGTACAGCACCTGCTCGCCCAGGCCGGAGACGTGCACGCGCTTGAGCGTCAGCGCGTCGCCTTCGTACTCGCTGAAGACGAGCCACTCGCCGTCCGGCTCGAAGATCACGGTCGGCGGGCGCTTCGCGTAGCGGTTGCCGCTCCAGGTCAGGTCCGTGACCTTCTGCTCGCCGCCGCGCTCGTAAGGGAAGCGCTCGGGCTGCGGCGCGACCCACAGCTCGAACGCGGTCTGGTCCTCCAGGTGCGTGCCCGTGCGGATGTCGGCCGCCCCGCGCACGTAGGCGATGCGCTCGCCCGCCGGCGAGAGCGCGATCGAGCCGTACTGCGACGGCACCTGCGTCAGGCGCGCCGACGCCCCGTCGCCGATCCGGCGCGCCTCGAGCGCGCCCAGCTCGTCGTCGCTCCAGGTCGCGTAGTAGACGAGGCCGCGCTCGGCGTCGACGACCGGGCTCGTCTCGTGCGCCTGGGAGCGCGTCAGGTTCACGCGCGCGCCGTCCCTGAGGAGCCACAGGTCGCCCAGCGCCTCGAACAGGATCCCGCCGGCGGCAGGCTGGCTCCAGCGGTGCGAGCGCGTGCGCGCGCGGCCGCGCGGCAGCTCGACCTTGACGCGCAGCGTCTCGTCGACCGCGCGCTCGATCCTGGCCCGGAAGGGAATCGGGCGCTCGGCGCCGGTGGCGAGGGCGACGGCGTGGACCGTGCCGCCCCACGAGACCAGGACCTGCGAGCCGTCCGGCGTCCAGGAGATGTTCGGGTAGCAGCCGTAGAAGCCGCCCGAGTCGAAGCGCCCGCGGTCGAGACCCTCGGCGATGACACGCTCGGCGCGCGTCTCCAGCTCGTGCACGACCAGCCGCGAGCGGTGCTCGTCGCTCGCGACGTAGGCGAGCAGGCGGCCGTCGGGCGAGACACGCGGCGAGGCCGCGCCGCCGGCGCGCTCGACCTGCACGGTGATCTCGCCCGTGCGCGCGTCGAGGCGCTCGATGCGCGCTCCGCCGGTGGGGGGGCGCGAGGCGTTGTGCTCGAAGTAGATCGCCTGCCCGTCGGGGCGTTCGCAGAAGTGGTCGACCGGGTCGCGCCCGCCGGCCGGGACCAGCTCCTGGTGCGTGCCGTGGAAGTTGAAGCGGTAGGCGGGGAAGCGCACGTTCAGGTCGAGCGCCGTGCCGTACAGCGCGCGCCCGTCGCGCGACCACGTGCCCTGGAAGACGGGCAGGTCCATCTTCGAGACGTTTACGAGCTCGCCGCTCGCGCGCTCGAGCACCCACAGGTCCTCGCTGCCGCCGCGGTCGGACGTGAAGGCGATGCGCGTCCCGTCGGGGCTGTAGCGCGGGAACGTGTTCCACGAGCGCCCCTCGGTCAGCGGCCGCGCCTCGCCGCCGGCGAAGGGCATCTCGTACAGGTGGCCGAGCAGGTCGAAGACGATCGTCGCGCCGTCGGGCGACACGTCGACGCTGATCCAGGTGCCCTCGCTCGCGTCCTGCTCGAAGACGCGGAAGGGCCCGTGCTCGGCGTCCACGGACCACGGCTCGTCCGTCGTGCCGGCCTGGGAGAGCAATCCGCAAGCGAGTGCCAGCGTGATCATCCTTTGCTCCTACCAGCCGGCCGCCTGGCCGTCCTTGCGGGACTCGGACGCGCCGAAGTACACGCCCGTCTCGGGGTCGCGCAGGATCGCCTGGTAGCCGCCGTAGTTGCCGACGTCCCAGCCGACGCGGTGGCCCTTGCCGACCATGGCGCGCACGACCTCGTAGTCGAAGCCGCTCTCGAGCGCCAGCAGGCCGCCGTCGGTCATGCGCTCGCCGGTCGGCTGCGACGAGCCCGAGTGCAGGATGCGCGGCGCGTCGCCGGCCTCCTGCAGGTTCATGCCGAAGTCGATCAGGTTCATGACGATCTGCACGTGCCCCTGCGGCTGCGTCGCCCCGCCCATGACTCCGAACGCGACCCACGGCACGCCGTCGCGCGTCAGGAAGGCCGGGATGATCGTGTGGAAGGGGCGCTTGCCCGGCGCGTAGGTGTTCGGGCGACCCTCCGTCAGGTCGAACAGCTCGCCGCGGTCCTGCAGCACGAAGCCCAGCCCGGCCGGCGCCATGCCCGAGCCCATGCCGCGGTAGTTGCTCTGGATCAGCGAGACCATGTTGCCGGCCTCGTCCGCCGTGCACAGGTAGATCGTGTCGCCCTCGTCGAGCGCCGGGTCGTAGGCCGGGTAGCGCCGCGCGGCGCGCTCGGGGTCGATCAGGGCCCGGCGCCGCGCGGCGTAGTCCTTGGAGACGAGCGTCGCGACCGGCAGCTCGGCGAAATCGGGGTCGGCGTACCAGCGCGCGCGGTCCTCGAAGGCGAGCTTCTTGGCCTCGACGAAGGCGTGCACGTGCGCGGCGCTGCCGAAGCCAGCCGCGGCCAGGTCGAAGCCCTCGAGCACGTTCAGGATCTGGAGCGCGGCGATGCCCTGGCCGTTGGGCGGCAGCTCCCACAGCTCGACGCCGCGGTAGCTCGTGCCGATCGGGTCGACCCACTCCGAGCGGTGCGCGGCCAGGTCCTGGTAGGCCAGGAAGCCGCCGTGCTCCTTCATCCAGGCGCCGATCTCGCGCGCGACGTCGCCGCGGTAGAACTCGTCGCGGCCGCCCGCGGCGATGCGCTCGAGCGTGCGCGCCAGGTTGGGGTTGCGGAAGATCTCGCCCTTGCGCGGCGCGCGGCCGGAGAGGGTGAACTGCTCGGCGAAGCCCGGGTGCTTCGAGAGGATGGGGACGCTCTGCGCCCAGTAGTGGGCGCAGAGCTCGCTGAGCGGGAAGCCCTCGCGCGCGTAGCGGACGGCCGGCGCCAGCAGCGTGGCCATCGGGAGCTTCCCGAAGCGCTCGTGCAGCGCGAACCAGCCGTCGACCGCGCCGGGCACCGACACCGGCAGCGGTCCGTGGCTGGGGACCTTCTTCAGGCCGAGCTCGCGGAAGTGCGCGAGGGTGAGCGAGCGCGGCGAGCGGCCGCTGCCGTTGAGGCCGTGCAGGCGCTCGCCCTCCGCGTCCCACACGAGCGCGAACAGGTCGCCGCCCAGCCCGCTGCCGGTCGGCTCGACCAGCGCCAGCACGGCGTTGGCGGCGATCGCGGCGTCGACCGCGCTGCCGCCCTGCTTCAGGATGTCGAGCGCGGCCTGGGTGGCGAGCGGTTGGCTGGTGGCCGCCATGCCGTGCCGCGCGATGACCTCCGAGCGCGTCGCGAACGGGCGGCCGGTGATGCGGTCGCCGGTGGAGAGGAGGGTGAGCGAGAGGACGGCGGCCAGGGGGAGTCGCTGCATGGGGGTGTCCTGGGCTGGGGCCTGCGGGCCGGGGCCGCCTACTCTAGCCCGGGTTATTCATGACCACGCGGACCGAACACCACGACCGGCCGGCTTCGCCGGCCTTTCGGCCCCTGCCGGCCCTTCTGGATTCCCGAAGGTACCGTGCGCGCGCCGGGATCCCCTCCGAATCGATCCACTGGATCGATTCGGTCCCGCTGGCGCGGGACCGGGGCTTACCCCTCGACGACCTGTTCAAGGTCGTCTGCGGGGCCGGCCCACGCAAAGCACCGGCAGGAACCGAATCGAGGCGTTCTGTCTCGCGGCTCATGAATAACCCGGGCTAGCCGCCTGCCGGAAACGGTTCCCGAGGTCGGCCTCGCCGAAGGCCGGCGCGAGGCGAGGCGGGGAGAGGCGGAAACGAGCGGGGCAGCAGCAACGCCCGCCAAGCCGCAGGTGGAGTTCCTCCGGCAGGCTGCTAGCCTCTCCCGCACTCGCGCAGTTCGCGCAGCGCGTCCCGCGGGGACGCGCCGGGTCCCGTCACTCGGAAAGGAGTGGTGATGCGATGGAGTCGATCGGTCCCTCCGCCCTGGTCGTGGCGATCCTGTATTTCCTGAGCCGCTGGGCGCTGGCCACGGTGGAGTACGCCGTGGCCCACCCCGGCAGCGGCCGCCCGCAGCTCACCTGGCAGGTCACCTGGTGGCTGGCCTTGCTCGTGAGCCTGATGTCCGCCTTCAGCCTGCACGTGCGGCTCTTGTCGCCCGCAGCTCCGAGCGGCAAGGTCCAGCTCTTCAACGCGATCGTCTTCGGCGGCTTCCTGATCGGCTTCTTCGTGGCCGGTCACTTCGACCACAAGGTGCGCCTGGGCCTGCGCGGCTGAGGTGCACGCCGGCCGCGGGAGAGGAGCGGGCCCTGCGAGTGGGAGGCGCGCTGCCGTGCGCCGGCTCAGAGAGCGAGCAGGAATTGCTCGCGAACGGGCGCCAACGCCGCCAGGCGTTGGGCCAAACGGCATCTGATCTACTACTCCGGGATTTGCGCGCTGCGCGCGCAAATCCCGGAGTAGTAGATCAGCTCGCCTTCTGGTGCGAGAGCCACTTCAGGAAGCGGCCCTCCAGGCACGCGTCGTCCGCCGCCGCGTTGCTGAGCGGGAGGCCGTAGACCTCCTCGATCAGGACCTCGATCCCGACGGGCTCGGGCGCGGCGCCGGCTCCCGGGTCGCCACCCACGTCACCGCCGTCACCGCCATCAGGGCCGTCACCGCCGTCGCCGCCGTCAGGGCCGTCAGCGCCGGCGTCCGGCTGGCTGCCGCCGGCGTCCACGTCGGTCGCCACGAGGCGGCGCAGGAGCTGTGCGAAGGCCTCGGCCGACTTCTTCTCCGAGCCGGCGCCGTCGCCGCGCAGCCAGAACAGGAAGGCGCTCTTGTACGAGCGCAGGAACTCGAGGTGGTCGAGCCGCACGAAGTCGGGCGGCGAGACCTTGTCCTGCGCGGCTGCGCCCAGGACGGGCGCCGACAGGACGTACGTCTCCTTCTCGGAACGGCTCTTCAAGAGGAAGCGCGCCAGCTTGTTCTTCGAGCCCGTGCGCTCGCCGGCCGCCGCCTTCTGCGCCTGGCGCAGGACGCGCGTGAAGTGGAACCTGCCCTGGTCGGCGCGCCAACGGCTGCCGGCCACGTTCTTCGGCAGGCGCCCGCCCTCCGATTGCCCGCCCGGCACGAACACCTCGCGCTTCTGCGTCTGGTACTCGGACAGGTCGCCGTCGATGCGCGTGTCGACCTCGCCGAACTGCTCGATGACCAGGTTCATGGCGACCCCGGTGGCGAAGGCCTCGGGCATCCGGTCGCCGTAGTAGCTGCCGATGAGGCAGGTCAGCGCGAGCTGCGTGATCTGCTGCTCGAGCCCGGTCGGGTTGCGCTCGTTCATGCTCGTGCCGGAGGTGTAGTCGCCCGACGCCCGTCCCATGGCGGGGAACTGCAGCGCGTAGACCTGCAGGTCGTCGACGAAGAAGTGCATCCAGTCCTCGACGCCGTCCACCCAGTAGACGCCGGCGAGCTCGGGGCGCCACCAGCCCGCGAAGCACAGGAACTCGACGAAGCTCGTCCGATCGGGCATCAAGAGCAGGCGCACCGGCTCGCTCCCGGCGCGCTCGATGCCCAGGCCCGCGCCGCCGACGAGCGCGCGCTGGAGGCGCTCGATGACGTCCCTCAGCTCGCCCGGGGCGGCCAGCAGCGCCAACACGTCGCCGGCCGCGCCCGCCTTCGCCTTGGCGAGGTCGGACGGCTTCCACTTGACGATCCACTTGCGCAGCGTTTCGAGGTCACCCTGCAGCTCGAGCGTCTCCGCGCCTCCCGGATCTGCCCAGGCCAGCCAGCGCCGCTGGGCCTCCACCAGGGCGGCGCAGATGTCGCGCAAGTCCTCGGCCGGATCCGTCGCGGACAGGACTTCGGCCGGGTGGATGACCTCGAAGGCCCCCAGCCGGGCGCGCACGAAGTCGCGCTCCAGGACCGCGCCCAGATCGACCGCCTCCGGGGCCAGGTCCTCGAGCCTGTGGGCTCGGGCGAAGCTCCGGGCGAGCTGCGCGTGGTCCACCTGGGTGGAAGGGGAGAGCGCCGTGGACGGCGCGGCGAAGGGCACGAGCGCGAGCGCTGCGAGCGAGAGGGACTCGATCATGCGTATGGATGGGGTAGGGATCCTGCCGGTGCGGCCGATCGATCCTGGACGATGCGGCCCTGCCGTCACCGCGGGCAGGTACGGAGACGGCAGAGCCAGGTGAGAGACGAGCGGCCGCCGCGTTCTCTTCCGCGCTGATCGGCCGGGATCGCAGCGCCGGCCGGGCTCGCAGCGCGGCCGAGGGCTGGGGCCGAACGCTCGCGCTCAAGCTAGTGTGCTCGACCCGCGCGGACTCGCGCCGCGTCCTCTTCTGGAGCGAACGGCGCGGATCGCGTTGGGAGCTCCATGCGCGGGCGTTCCCGCTCGGGGGCTCGGCGACGGAGCTCTTGCGAGACTCTTGCACGACTCCAACCGTGCGCGCGCCCGGCGCCTACTCCCAGTCGCACAACCCCGCCACGTACCGCGCCGAGCCGTCGCGGGTCCAGCCGTCGAGCTGGGCCGGCTCCTTGAGCTGCTGGCCGCGCAGGCGCGGGACGACGACGAAGCGGCAGTCGGCCTCGGGGAGCGTCGTCATGTCGCCCCACAGCTTCTCGAACTGGCACAGCGGAAAGACGTCCTCGTGGCCGTGGCCCCAGCGCTTCTTGACGTCCTTGAGGGTGACGTAGGTCGGCATGCGGCGCGCCAGCGCGCGCACGCCCGCCGCGACCTTGTCCTCGTGCCCGAGATCGGCGCGCGTCAGGCCGAACAGGGCCAGCAGGCGCTCGACGTCGATCCAGGTCGTCATCGAGTTGTAGTACGAGAGCCGGAACTCGTCCTCCTCGCGTGGCAGCGCCAGGCTCTCGACCAGGCGCGCGCGGCCGTTGACCCGCGCCAGCCCGCCGCCGCGGTCCTCGATGCGGCGCGGGACGACCTCGAACGACAGGCAGGCCTCCTGCTCCAGGTGCAGGCCGAGCAAGCCGGCGTCCACGTCGACGCCGACCGTGTCCGCGTTCGAGAGCAGCAGCGTGCGCAGCCCGGGCCGCCCGCGCAAGAGCCGCGCGAGCGTACCGTTGCGCAAGAGGTTCGGGATCTCGTACCAGTGCCCGACCGGGTGCAGGCACTGCGCCGGCACGTTGTCGCGGTAGTCGCTGGCCTCGCCCGCGTCGCGCGCCCACTGGATCAGCGCCTCCTGCAGGCTCTCGCGCACCTTCTGCGCCTGCTCGTCGAGCCTCTGCACCGGGAGCTCCTCCCACGCGAAACGCAGGTCGCGCTCCATCGGCACCATGCGCAGCCCGACCGCGTGGCCGGGCGAAAGGACGAGCGGCCCCTCGTCGGCCCGGCTCGCGCGCGCCGCGAGGCAGCGCTCGATCGGCGCGTGCGACAGGTAGCTCGTGGTCACGACCACCGGCAAGGGCGTGCCCGAGCGCCGCGACGTGCGCCGGCACTTCGCCAGGTGCACCTCGAGGAACGAGCGGTGCTCGCCGTCCAGGCGGCAGAACGGGTTGAGTGCCTTCACCACGCCCGCGCCCTGCGTCCAGCGGCTGCCGGCGCCGCCCGCCAGCACCACGACCGCCACCGACCCCTCCTCCAGCGCCGCGGCGCCCGCGCGCTCGCAGTCGCGCGGCAACGGCCGGGTCGCGTCTAGGACGTCCCGGGCGCGCACGTTCTCGATCGTCGTGTCGGCCGGCAGGCGATTGCGCGCCAGGCCGATGCGGCCGCTCCTGAGGTCGGCGCGGATCTGCTCGTGCTGCTCGGGGTCGAAGCCGTGGGAGGCCAGGAGCTGCTCGAGCGTCGCGCCGTCGCGCGCGGCCGCCTCCTGGTCGGGGAACAGCTCCTCGAACAGCGCGCGCGGCACGTCCGCCAGCTCCGGCCGCGCGCGGCAGCCGCGGCCCAGGGCCTCGAGCTCGCGCGTCGCCAGCGGCGTCAGGTCGGCCGGCGGCGTGCGCACCAGGCCGGGCAGGCGCAGCGTGTAGTACTCCGGCGGCAGCGGCGCGTCCTCGCCGGCGACCAGGCGCGCGACGCTGCCGTGCTCGTTGATGGTGAAGTCGTACACGACCGGCTCCATCGCGAACGGGATGGCGTGCTCCAGCTCGGCGCGTGTCGCCGCCAGGATCGCGCACAGCTCGTCCGCGGCCGCTGCCCGCGCGCGCGGGTCGAACAGCAGCCCCATGCCGCCGCCGGACATGCCGCCCAGCATCCAGAAGCCCCAGAAGCGCGCGCCGAAGCGCTCGCGCACGCGCTCGATCAGCGTCTCCGTGAAGAGGTTCGTGGCCCAGGGAATGATGGTCTGGATCGGCCCGTCGAAGTTGCGCTGCGTGGCCGCCCCGATCGCCGGCACGTCGCCCGCGCGCAGGGCCGCCAGCAGCGCGTCGAGGATCTCGAGCGCGTGCAGCCGCGCCTGCCACTCGGCCTCGGAGCGCAGGAGGTACTTCTCCGTGACCATCTCCAGGATCGGCCCGACGTCCTGCGCCATCCCGCCGTGCACGAGCACGAGACTCTCCTGCAGCGCGCGCCGCGCCGCCGGCGGCACCTCCTGCTCGTCGAGCAGGCGGTGGTCGGGCAGCAGGCGCCCGCGGCTCACGCCGAACTCGGGGTCGCCCTGCACGGCCGGCGCGCCTTCGATCAGCTTGATCGACGGCCACAGTCCGCCCGAGTCCTGCCAGCCGCCGCCCGAGCCGCCGAGCCACTCGCCCAGGATCGCGCGCGCGACGACGAGCCGGCGCTCCTCCTCGTCGAGCTGGCCGTCGAGCGACCGCGTCTGGCCGGTCGCGCGCATGGTCAGCGCGATCAGCGACGCGAGCAGGTTGGTCGAGACCGCCAGACGCGAGCCGCGCGGGATGCCGCGCACGTGGCTCGCGATCTCGATGCCCATGCCGGGCCCGACGATGGTCTCGAGCAGCTCGCCCAGGCGCGCGCCGGAGCCCTCCAAGCCGGGTGGAACGAGGCCGGCGGCGATCACCGCAGCCTTGAGCAGCCCCAGGTAGTCCTTGGCGAAGTCGAACACCTCGGCCACCTCGCGGACGTCGGCCTGGGCGCGCAGGTCGACGCTCACCAGGCGCAGGACGGGCTCGTCGATCGCGCGCAGGTACGTGTCGATCGGCGGCCGCGGCGCCGGATCGCGCCCGCGCAGGCCGAGGTCGATCGAGACGTTCAGGACCTTGGCGCCCTCGGGATGGTCCATGCCGAGGAAGAAGATGTCGCTCCAGGCGCTGTGCGTCAGGTCCATGCGCACGGGCGTCGACTCGCGCAGGAGCGGCAGGCCGGCGCGAGCGTCGTCCCGCAGCAGCTCGGGCCGCAGGCGCAGGCGCGTGTCGCCCGCGCGCTGCAGCTCGAACATCCAGCGGTTGCCGCGCACGGAGCGCACGCTGCGGCGCACCTGGTCGGCCAGCGTCTGGAAGCCGAGCTGGCGGTAGCCGGCCGCCAGCGCGCTCGAGAGGCCGTCGCTCGGCCCCTCCGCCTGCTGGTGCGCGAGGCACACGTCGAGCGCGGCCTCGAAGCGCCGTTCGAGCAGGTGCCGGTGCCCCTCGAACGGGATGCGCCCCGTCGCGCGCTCGGCCATGCGGGCCGGAAGGTGGAAGCGGTGGATCGCGTACAGGAAGAACAGGGCCCGCACGCGCTCGTACAGGTTCTGCGAGCGGCGGCGGAAGGCCTCGAGCTCGGCGCACTCCACCAGCAGCTCGTCGAGGCCGAGGTCGCGGCAGACCGAGTCGAGCGAGCGGTCGCGCAGGCCGGGATCCGGCGAGGTGACGATGTCGACGAGCTGGCCGGGCATGCGGCGCGCCATGTTACCGGCCGCAGCGGATCAGCGATGGTCCAGGCAGACGAGGTCGCCCTCGCTGTTGCGGCAGTAGACCAGGCCGTCGAGCAGCACCGGCGTCGTCCAGCACACGCCGCCGTCCAGCACCTTCCGGCGCGACAGCTCCTCGTAGCCCGCGGGCGACGCGCTGGCGATGACGAGCTCGCCCTTGTCGCTCATGACGAGCAGCCTGCCGCCGGCGAGCAGCAGGCAGCCCTTCCCCAGGCCTCTCTGCGCCCACTTGACCTCCCCGTCGAGGTCCAGGCACTTGAGCGTCGCGTCGTCCACGCCGTAGAGGTGCCCGTCGAAGAGCACGCAGCCCGACATCTGGTTGCGCATCTCCTTGCTCTCCCAGAGCACCTCGAGACCCTTCGATGTCGGCGCGAGCATGGCGCAGCCGTGGTTGTAGCCGGACGAGATGAACACCCGCTCGCCGGCGACGACCGGCGTGGCCGCGTTGATGTCGTACATCGTCGTCCAGGGGTGGAAGGCGAGCTCCTCGCCCCGGGCGCGATCGACGAGCACCAATCCGTCGCCCGCGAAGACCGCCAGGACCGAGCGGCCATTCAACCTGAGCTCGGCCGGGGTCGAGTAGGCGTCGCCGTAGCTCCTGGCCGTCTTCCAGAGCAGCTCGCCCTTCTTGTCGAAGGCCAGCACCACGCCGACGTTCATGACCACCATGTCGTCGAAGACGAGCGGGGCCGCGGCGAAGCCCCACCTGGGGAGCTTCAGCTCGTATTCGTCCCGAAGCTGCTTGTGCCAGCGGATCTTGCCCGTCGCGGCCTCGAAGCAGAAGAAGTTGCCCTCGCGGTTGGAGGCGAAGACCACCTCGCCGTCCGCGGAGGGCGTCGACAGCGTCCCGCCGCCGTGACCCGACTTCATCGTCTTCGCCGGCAGCGTGTGCGCCCACTTCTGCGCGCCGGTCTTCGCGTCGAGGCACCAGATCGTGTCCTGCTGCTTCTCCTCGTCGTGGCCCATGGTGTAAAGGCGCCCGCCCTGGATGGAGACCGTGGAGTAGCCGCTTCCCACGTTCTTCTCCCAGACGCTCGCCTTCTTGCCCTCGACGTTCCAGCCGCTCTCCTTCGAGATGCCGTCGCGGTCGGGCCCGCGCCAATTGGGCCAGTCCGCGCCGCCCTCCCCGGCAGGCGGCGCGGTCGTGAGCGGCGGGACGAGCAGGAGGAGAGCGGCGCAGGGAATGGCGGTCAGCGGGGAGGTCATCGCGTTTCCTCGACTGTGGGTCCTTCGGCCGGCGACCGGGCCGGGCGCCGTTCGGATCCATGGAAGAACCTGCCCGGTAGGTTTTTCAAGGTATGCGAGGTCCGCAGGGGCGTCGGCTCCCGAGTCGGAAGAAGTTTCGCACCATTGCGCTCAGGGCGCCACCCCCGCTGTGCCCGATGAAGCGCTGCGCGCGACCGATCGCCCTCATCCGGGAGGGGCCGTCGCGCGGGAGCAGGGTCCCGCGCTGAGGTCCCGATGGCTCCCCATGGAACCTACCACTTCGCCTCCTCATCCGACTCGTGAACGCGGAGCCCTCCGCCGGCGCGGGCTCACGTTGGTCGAGGTGATGGTCGCGGTCGCCATCTTGACGGTCTGCGTCTCGCTGCTGTCGAGCACGATCTCGTCCACCGTCGCGCACACGGCCGTCAGGCGCGAGCGCACGCTGGCGCTCGTGGCCGCCAAGAACGTGCTCGAGGACATGCACAAGGCGGACTTCGGGCAGCTCTTCGCGCTCTACAACCACGAGCCCGCCGACGACCCGCAGGGCGAGTCGACGGCTCCCGGCCCGCACTTCGAGGTGCCCGGTCTCACGGCGCGCGCCGGGGACTCCGACGGCTTCGTGGGCGAGATCGTGTTCTCGACGCCCGCGCCACCCCTGCTGGAGAACGCCCAGGACTCGCGGCTCGGCCTGCCGCGCGACCTGGACGGCGACCATGTCGTCGACGGCGAGGACCACTCCACGGACTACATCGTGCTCCCGGTCAGCCTGCGCCTGGAGTGGGCCAGCAGGGCCGGTGACGGCGTGCTCGAGCTGACCACCATGTTCGCCGACCTCTCGAAGCCCTGATGAAGACCACGCGGGTTCCGGCGGCCGCCCGCGCGCGGGCGGGGTTCACGATCCTCGAGCTGGTGATCGGCCTCGTGATCCTGGGGCTGCTCCTGGCCAACGTGGGCATGGTCTTGCGCAGCAGCACCGCCGCCTTCGAGGCCGGCGCCCTCTCCGGCGCGCTCGAGAATCAGCTCGAGCAGACTATGGACCGCATCGAGCTGGCGATCATGTCGTCCGACGGCGAGGACCTCGCGCCATCGGCCCCGCTCTCGGCCTCGATCATCGACTACGAGCGTTGCCTGGGGGTGGAGGACGGCGAGCTGGTGCTCGACGACCCCGAGCGGATCGAGCTCGTCCTGGGCTCCGGACAGGTCGTCTGGACCCAGAACCCCGAGGCGGCCGGCGAGCGCCGGGTCGTGTGGACCCGCTGGGTCCCGGAGTACCTGGAGCTCGAGCTGCCCAACGGCGCCGACGACAACGACAACGGCGTCATCGACGAGGGCGGGCTGGCCTTCGACCTGGACGGCAAGCAGGTCTCCATCCGGCTGACGCTCGAGCGCGAGGACGAGCGCTCGACGCGCTACGCGCGCACGCGCGAGTCCAGGGTGACGTGCAGGAACTGAGAACGGAGTGCATCCGATCATGAGTGCCGAAAAGAGCGGGCGCCGGCGCGGCAGCGCGTTGATCGCGTCGTTGATGGTGGTCCTCGTCGTGGCGGGGCTCGGCGTGGCCATGGTGCAGGTGCACTCGGCCGTGACCAGGAAGCAGGTGCGGGCCATCGACACGAAGCGCGCCTTCTACGTCGCGGAGGCCGGCCTGAGCGAGGCGTTCATGGCGCTCTCGTACGGCAAGAGCGGGATCGTCGCGGACGAGGATGTACCGGCCAGGTTCGGCGACGGCGTGTACTGGGTCGAGGCGACCGAGCTGGCCGACGGGACGGTGGCGCTCATCAGCAACGGCCTGTGCGGGAGCGGACGCTTCTCGCTCGCGGTGGTCGTCGCGACCGAGGTCAGCCCGATGACGGAGCTGGGAGCGTTCTCGGGCCGCACGCTGACCGTCCACGAGGGTTGCGTCGTCGACGGCTACGACTCGTCGCTGGGGACCTACGCCGAGCAGCTTCCCCCCGGCGAGGGCGACATGGGGGGCGGGGCGCGGATCCACTCGAACAGCGACGTGGTCCTGTTCGGAGACCGGCCGGGCTCGGCCGCGACCGTGCAGGGCGACGTCCACCCCGGCCCGGACGGCCAGGCCCTGATGGGTTCGGCCGTGCTGGTGACCGGCTCCACGGCCCCGGTCGAGTCGGCGGCGCCCCTGCCCGCGATCGAGGTGCCGCAGCTCGAAAGCCACGGCGACCTGCTCATCGACGACCCCGACCGCCCGCTCGTCCTCGCGCGGCAGGAGGTCGCCTACGACCGGTTGACGATCGCCGCCGGCGCGACGGCCCGGCTCGATGGGCCGCTGATCCTGCGCGTCGCGGAGCTGATCGCGCAGCCCGGCTCGACGCTCGTGCTCGACACGGTCGCCGGCCCGATCACGGTCATCTGCACGGACTCCATCGCCCTGCACGAGGGTTCAAAGGTGAGCTGCCCGGGGCAGGATCCTACCAGCCTCGCGCTCCTGATCGACGCGCACGAGCCCGAGCAAGGCGACGGCGATGGAGCAGGGGGAGACGGCCAACCCGTCCGGATCGAGGCCTCGGGGGACTTCTACGGCTTCCTCTACGCGCCCCACGCCACGCTCGTGCTGCCGGCGAGCCTGCGCTTCTTCGGCGCGCTCGCGGCCGACCGCGTGGTCCTCGCGAGCGGCGCGCGCGTCAGCATCGACCGGGCGCGAGCGACCGCCCGCACGGGGCTCGAGCACCTGCCGGAGCTCGTCGCCTGGCACATCGTGTCCCTGCCCGATACGCCCCTGGTCAAGCTGCGGCTCGATCCGCTCGGCCAGCTCGCGCTGCAGGGCATCACGCCGCTCGAGACGAGCCTGGCGCACAAGGAGAGGAACATCAACATCAAGTACTTCGACACCACGGGCATCCTGCGGCTCTTCACCGGCGCCGAGGCCGACTTCGACTGGAGCGCTGTGGGTGTCCTGGTCGCCGTCGACTGGAGCTGAGCCTGGAGCCAGGGTGAGCGCGGTCGTCGAAGAGTCGTGGGACGGGAGCGCCGTGCGAGCCGGCGGTCGGGCCGTGGCCCGCGCGCTCTCCGTGCTGGCGATCCTGGCCGGGCCGCTGGCGGAGCTCGACGAGGGCCGCGCGGCGCAGGGCGCGCAGGTGGAGGCGGTCCTGCGCGAGCTCGGCGGCCCGTCCGCGCCGCCCGTCGAGGAGCTGGCCGAGACGCTTCTCGGGCTCGGACCAAAGGTCGTCGAGCCGCTCTTCGATGCGCTCGCGGCGGGCGCGCTCCCGGCGCCGCGCGCGGCCGCGCTCGAGAGCGCCCTGCGCCGGCTGCCGGGCGTCGCGCTGGGCGCGCTCGCCGGCGCTGATCCGGCCCCCCGCGAGCGCCTGCGGCTGGTCGGCCTGGCCGTCCTGGCCCGCAGCGGCCGGGCGCGGGACCTGGGCCTGGCCTGCGATCTGGCGGGCGCGCGCGAGCCCGGCGAGACCCCCGGCGAGCAGGTCGTGCTCCAGCTCGAGCGCTCGGCGCGGGCTATCCTCGAGCGCGACGAGAGCGCGTTCGCCGCGCTGCGCCGGGTGCTCGCCGACGTCGGGCCGGCCCCGCGCGCGGCGCTGGTGAACGCGGTCGGCGCGACCCGCAGCGCACCCGGTCTGGACCTGCTCTCCGATCTGCTCGGCTGTTACGCCGGGCTGGACGGGCCCGTGCTGGCCCAGATCGCGCGCTGCGCCGCGGCGCTCGGTCCGCCCTTCGAGTGGGGGCTGTGCCTGCGCGTGCGCGCGTTCCTGTCCTTCCCCGACCCGGGGCTGCGGCGCGCGGCCGCCCTCGCGCTGGGGCGGATGGAGGACTTCGAGTCGGCGCCGGAGCTGATCGAGCTGCTCGCCGGAGAGGAGCGCGGCGTGCGTGACGACGCGCTCTGGGCGCTGCGGCGGATCAGCGGGCGTCGGCTCGGCCCGGACGTCGAGCGCTGGACCGCCTGGTACGACGGCGAGATCCGCTGGTGGCGCGTGGAAGCGCCGCGGCTGCTCGGCGACGTGGCCGGCGGCTGTGAGCCCGAAGCCGTCCGGGCGCTGAGCCTGATCGCGCGCCGGCGCCTCTTCCGCCACGAGCTCGCGCGCGAGCTGATCGACACCGTCGACCCCACCAAGCCCGACATCGTGCGGGTCACGTGCAGCGCCCTGCAGAGCCTGAGGTCGCCCGTCGCCGTGCCCGGGCTGACCCGTTTGCTGGGCCACGAGGACGCGGGCGTGCGCCTCCAGGCGCAGCGCGCGCTCGATGCGATCGCGGGCGGCGAGTCGCCCGGGGCGGGACGCCCGACCCGGCTCCCGTCAGGGCCACCGATTGGCTCAAGATCGGCCGGAGAGGTCGCCGACCAGTGACCCGATTCCCCACTCCCACGGAACGCTGAACGGACCGCCGATGACCCGACACAAGCGCAGAATCAAGCTCATCAACCCGCCGCTCCAGATCAAGCTCACCATGATCTTCGTGGGGATGGCGGCGCTCGCGCTGCTGCTGCAGTTCGTGCTGTTCACGGCCACCGTCAGCAGGATGGCGTCGTCGCTGCCGAATGACGGTCAGATCGTGTGGGAGGAGATGACCGGTCTCCTGACCCAGAGCGCGCTTACCTCGTTGCTCGCGTTCCTGCCCTTGATCTTCGCCGTCGGCATCCTGACCACGTTCCGCATCGCCGGGCCCCTGTACCGGATGAAGATGTTCCTCGAGCAGATCGTGCGCGGCGAGCAGCCCGGGCACTGCCGCCTGCGCAAGGGAGACGAGCTGCACGACTTCTGCGAGCTCCTGAACCGCGCGCGCGAGGCGCTCGAGTCGTCCGCCGCTGCCCGCGCCAGCGGCGGCGGCGGATCCGGCCAGTCCGACCAGAACGAGGATGGCGAGCAGTCCCACCTGAAGGGCGCCGCCTGAGGAGCGAGCCGCGTTCGAGCCCGGCCCCCACCCTGCGATCGACCCCGGCATGCACCTGCGAGCGAAGATCGTCGTCATCCTCTGCTCCGTCGTGGCGCTGTACGCGGTCTCCGACCACGTCATCCAGCGCCTGACCGTGACGCGCGGATTCAGCGACCTCGAGCGCCAGGAGGCAGTCAACGGCCTGCGCCGCGTCACGGCCGCGATCGAGGAGCAGGTGGCCCAGCTCGATGAGCTGTGCGTCATCCGCTCCGCCTGGGACGCTACGTACGAGTTCGTGGCGGACGGTGACCGGAGCTACGTCGACTCGAACCTCGGCGAGACGAGCCTGCGCAAGGAACGCCTCGACCTGCTCTTCGTCTGCGACCTGGAGGGCCGTGTCGTCTGGGGCGACGTGCGTGCTCCCGGCAGCTTCGAGCCGATCGGGCTGAAGCGTTTCCCTTCGCAGCGGCTCGCGCCGTCGCACCCGCTGCTGGCCGGCGAGCGCGGCCTCAGGCCGCGCGGAGTCATGATCACCGAGCGCGGGCCGCTGCTGGCCTGCGCGCGCCCGATCCTGACCAGCGAGGGGCGCGGACCCGCCCGCGGCACGCTGATCCTGGGGCGCTTCCTGGCGGGCGCGGTCATGGAGGAGATCCGGCACCAGACCGGGGTCTCCTTCGACCGCTGGGCCCTGGAGGGCGGCGAGCTGCCGCCGGCCGAGCGCGCGGTGCTCGACGACGTCACGGCCTCGGTCGAGCCCGTCGTGCGCGAGCACGGCCGGGAGACCCTGCACGTGTACACCGAGGTGGCGGACGTGCGCTCGCAACCGTCGCTGCTGCTTCGCGCCAACGTGCCGCGCGACATCACGCGGGCCGGGGCCGTATCGGTGCGCTACGCGCTGATCTCGACCGTGGCGGCGGGCTTGTTGATGCTGCTCGTCCTGCTCGGGCTGATCCAGCGCGCGGTGCTGGGTCCGATCCTGAAGCTGACCCGCCACGCGGTCGCCATCGGCAAGAGCGACGACCTGTCGGCCAGCCTCGACATGCAGCGCCCGGACGAGATCGGCGTCCTGGCAAACGAGTTCGACACGATGACCGCCAAGCTCGCGGCCTCGCGTGCCGCGGTGATCCAGTCCGCGCGCTCGGCCGGCATGTCCGAGATCGCGGTCGGGATCCTGCACAACGTCGGCAACGTGTTGAACAGCGTCAACGTGTCGGCGGCCCTGATCGGAAGGAACGCGCGCGACCTGGGCGTGAACGAGCTCGAGGACATCGCCGAGACCCTGGCCGAGCACGCCCAGGGCCTGGAGCGTTTCGTGGGGCAGGACCCGCGCGGCAAGCACCTGCAGCCGTACCTGTCCGCGATCAGCCGCAACATGAGGGACGCGCAGTGCAAGCTCACCGGCGAGGTCGCGAACCTCACGAACGGCATCGAGCACATCCGCGAGCTCATCAACTCGCAGCAGGAGTACGCCAGCCGTTCCAGGCTCGTCGCTCCGACCGCGCTCGATGATCGCATGGAGGAAGCGCTGGCGATCAGCACGAGGGCGCTAGCGACCGACGACGGCCTCGAGGTCGTGCGCGAGTACGACCGGGTCCCGGCTGTGCTGGTCGACAAGCACAAGCTGCTGGAGATCCTGGTCAACCTGGTCCAGAACGCCAGGCAGGCCATGGCCGCCGCGGGCGCGGATCCGCCGCGACTGACGCTGCGCATCCGGACCAAGGGCCGGGATCGCGTGTGCCTCGAGGTGGCCGACAACGGCGTCGGGATCCCGCCCGAGGACCAGGTGAGGATCTTCAACCACGGATTCACTACCCGCAGCGACGGACACGGCTTCGGGCTCCATTCCGCCGCCAACGCGGCGGCCGAGATGGGGGGCACCCTGAGGGCGACGAGCGACGGCCCCGGCCGTGGCGCGAGCTTCGTGCTCGAGCTCCCCCTGGAGGTGGAAACAGCGACGGCGGCGACCCGATGAACGACGAGACCAACCGCAGGATCCTCCTGATCGACGACAGCCCGGCGATCCACGAGGACTTCCGCAAGATCCTGGCGACCGAGGAGGCCGGGCATTCGGCGCTCGACGAGGCGCGCGCGGCCTTCCTGGGGTCGCAGAGCGCCGCCACGTCCCCCGCGCGCGCGGCCACCGTGTTCGAGCTGGATTCGGCCATGCAGGGGGACGAGGGCTACGGCATGGTCCGCGCGGCGCGCAAACAGGGGCGCCCGTACGCGCTGGCCTTCGTGGACGTGCGCATGCCGCCCGGCTGGGACGGCATCGAGACGATCGCGAAGCTGTGGGAGGTCGACCACGAGCTGCAGGTGGTGATCTGCACGGCGTACTCGGACTACTCCTGGGAAGAGACCTTCCAGAAGCTCGGGCGCGTCGATCGGCTGCTGATCCTGAAGAAGCCCTTCGACCCGATCGAGATCAGCCAGCTCGCGACCGCCCTGACCGAGAAATGGAACGTAGCGCGGCGAGTGGCGTGCCTGATCGAGGAGTTGCGTGGCAAGGAGCAGGAGGCGCGCTCGTACGCATCGTCGCTCGAGACCTTGAACCGCGCGCTGTCGACCTCCAAGGCCGCCGCCGAGCGGGCGGCCGAGATGAAGAGCGAGTTCCTCGTTCATCTCTCGAGCGAGATCTCCGGCAAGGTCGGCGCCGTGCTGGGCCAGGTGGAAGCCCTGCGGCGGCCCGCGAGCGGCGATCGCGTGCCGCTCGACCAGCTCGAATCGGTCTGCGAGTCGAGTCGCTACCTGATCTCGACGCTCGACGACATCCTCGACATCACCCGCCTGGAGACGGGCCAGATGGAGCTCGAGCTCGACGGTTTCTCCCCGCTCCAGCTCGCGCAGGACGTGGTCGAGGAGTTCCGCGAGCGCGCGACCGCCAAGGGGCTCGAGCTGGCGCTCGAGACGGTGGGACCGATCAACGAGAGCCTGTGCACCGACCAGCGTCGCGTGCGCCAGATCCTGTGGAACCTGCTCGACAACGCGGTCAAGTACACCGACGCGGGCTCGGTGCGCCTGGTCGTCGGGATGGACCTGACCGACAGTTGGGAGAGCTCCCTTTTCCGCTTCGAGGTGCGCGACACGGGTTGCGGCATCCCGCCCGGAATCAGCGGCGGTCTGTTCGAGCCCTTCCAGTCCTGCGATCCGTCGCCCGACGGCTCGAGCGGCGGCGTGCCCGGAGCCGGGGTCGGGCTGGCCTTCGCGCGGCGCGTGGCGCGCATGCTCGACGGCGACCTGAGCGTCGAGAGCACGCAGGGAGAGGGCTCGGTCTTCACCCTGACGATCTCGTCACGCTCCACCCTCCAGTCCGGCCGCGACGCCGCCTGATCTACTACTCCGGGATTTGCGCGCGCAGCGCGCAGATTCCGCAGTAGTAGATCCGGCGCCAATGGCGCCGCGCCGCCGGTCGGGCGGCGAGGAGGGGGAGGCCGCGCGTCGCGGCCGGTGCGGGGGAGGGTCTGCCTCCCCCGCCAACAGGGACTCAGCGCGGCGCAGCCTCCTCATTGGGTTGCGGGCGTCGGCCCGCGCTGAGAGGCTTCGGATCCGCTACCTGCGGCCGCCGATCAGGAACTTCTCGGCCTTGGTGGCCGGGACGGGCGGACTGATCAGATAGCCCTGGATCTCGTTGCACTGCAGGACGCGCAGGAACGAGAGCTGGCTGTCCGTCTCGACGCCCTCGGCGACGATGTTCAGCTTCAGGCTGTGCCCCATCAGGATGATCGAGGTGACGATGGCGGCGTCGTCGGCGTTGGCGGTCACCTCGCGCACGAAGGAGCGGTCGATCTTCAAGGTGTCGATCGGGAAGCGCTTGAGGTAGCTCAGCGACGAGTAGCCCGTGCCGAAGTCGTCGATCGAGAGCCGGATCCCGGCGTCCTTGAGCTTCTGCAGGCTCTGCAGCGTCGACTTGACGTCCTGCATCAGCATGCTCTCCGTCAGCTCCAGCTCGAGCCACTCCGGCGACAGGTGCGCCTCTTCCAGTGTGGAGCGGACCGTCTCGAACAGATCCGGCTGGCGGAATTGCACCTGCGACAGGTTCACCGCCATGTGGATCGGCTGCATGCCGAGATCCTGCCACTCCTTGTTCTGCCGGCAGGCGGTCGCCAGGACCCACTCGCCGATCGGCACGATCAGCCCGGTCTCCTCGGCCAGCGGGATGAACTGGGCCGGGGAGATCATCCCCAGCTTGGGGTGGTTCCAGCGAACGAGCGCCTCCATCCCGACGATGCGCCGCGATGGGATGTCCATCTTCGGCTGGTAATGAACGACCAGCTCGTTCCGCTCCAACGCCTCCCGCAGGTTCTGCTCCAACGTCAGCCGCTCGAAGGACCAGCGGTTCATCGAGCTGTTGTGGAAGCGCAGGTTGTTGCGGCCCTCCTGGCGCGCGACGTAGGCCGCGCTGGCGGCGCACTCGAGCAGCTCTTCCGCGCTCACCCCGTCGGCCGGGTAGGTGGAGATGCCGACGTTGACCGTCCGGTCCGACCGCCGGCCGTCGGTCTCCAACGGCTTCGTCATCGCCGCGCGCACCCGCGCGCCGAGCTTGGCGGCGTCCTGGACGCGGCCGAGGGCGGGCAGCACGAGCACGGCGCGCGTCGCGTCGATGCTGGCGATCCTGATGTCGCCCTGGGCGTGGCTGCTCGATTCCCGCTGCTCGAAGTGCAGCGCGGCCTCCCGCAGCTCGGCGGTCTGCTGCGCCGAGACGCGCGCGTCGTTCTCGGGCGATAGGGGGACGCCCTGCGCGAAGAGCTCGCAGTCGATCGAGACCGACAGCACGGCCAGCTTCCGGTCCAGCATCTTCGCTCGCGCGATGGCGCCCTCGATGTGGCTGACGATCTCGCCCGCGCTCAGGGTCCCGGTCTGGGGCTCGGCCCGCGCGCACAGCTCGTGGGCCGCGCTGATGCCGAGCAGGGCTCCGCAGCACTCGATCGCGCGGACGATGCGGTGCTCGACCAGGGTCGGGTGCGCGCCCGTCTGGAGGAAATCGCTCGCCCCCGCCTCGCGCGCTTCCCCGAGCGAGCCCATGTCCTCCGGGCCGAGCAGCATCAGCACCGGTGTCCCCGCGGCCTCGGGCATGCCCCGGATCCCGCGGCACAGCTCGATGCCGCCGGCGCCGGCGGGACCCATGTCCGCCAGGACCAGGTCCGGGTGCCGCGCGCGCACGGCCGCCAGGCTCTGCTGCAGGTCCGCGGCGCGCTCGAGCTCGTATCCGGCCGCCTCCAGCGAGCGCAGGAGGTCGTCGTTTCGGGCCGCGTCCGCCGCCACCAGGAGCCGGTGGGGGCGGTCGCCGTCGTGGGGGCGGGGCATCGTTTCTCCGGGCCGGGACACCCGCGTGGGCTTGGCCACGCTTCTTTCGACCGCGGCGTCCCGGACCTTGACCCGCGCCGGGGGCTCGCGGAGCGCCGGTCGAGCAGGAGGGAATCGCGCCCTTGCGAAAGCGTCGATCTTCCCGCCGGAGGGACGCGCTAGGAGGCTGTCGGAGACTGTTCCCAAGGTCGGCTCCGCCGAAGGCCGTCGCGAGGCACAGCGCGCGATGGCGGGGCAAGGAGCGCGACGGAAAGACGGCGGAGATGGCCTCTTTGGCCATTGAGCACGGCCCATCCGGTTCAAGCTCGGCTAGCGCGACGCCGCACCGGCGAAGCGCGCGCAGCCGCAGTAGGGCGTTTCTCCGACAGCCTCCTAGACCTCAGGACGGGGTCCTCTTCAGGGCGAAGGCCCGCAGCAGGCTGCGGACGCGGCTGCCCAGCTCTCCCTCCAGGGCGGCGCGCTCCAGCTCCACCCTGCGCAACTCCTCGTTCAGCGCGCCGGCCGCGGCGTGGGCGGCCCGCAGGTCCTCCTCGTAGGAGCGCAGGCGGCCACGGCACTCCGCCAGCTCGGCCTCGAGGGCGGCGCGCTCCAGGTTCACCCTGTGCAACTCCTCGTTCAGGGCGCCGGCCGCGGCGTGGACGGCCCGCAGGTCCTCCTCGTAGGAGCACAGATGGCCGCGGCACTCCGCCAGCTCCGCCGCGAGCGAGGCGGCCATGCGCCTGTGGCCGTCGAGATCCCGCCCCAGGTCGGAGACGATCTTCTCGCGCTCCGCGTTCTGGCGCGTCACCTCGGCCAGCGCCTGCCTGTGGGCCGCGAGGTCGCGCGCAGCGACCGCGCCCACCGCGGTCAGGCGGGCCCGCTCCGCTTCGCGGGCGTGGCGCTCCCGGTCGAACCCGACCAGCTCGCCGACGAGCTGCGCGAGCGGCGCGAAGACCTCGACCGGCGGCGAGTCGGCGCTGAACAGCGCCTCGGCCGCCGGCACCGGTCGCGCCACCTTGCAGCCGACGATCGCGTGACGGTAGACCGGCTCAGCGATGTCGGAGGCGTACACGCGCTCGTTGTAGAAGCGGTAGTAACGCGGCGCGATGGCCTGCAGCTCCGGGTCCTGCTCCATGTACCTGGAGATGCAGGCCATGGTCAGCCAGCGGTGCACGTTGCCGTGCCCCAGCCGCCCGACGCGCGCTCCGGCCGCCGCGAGCTGCGCCTCGGTCTCGTCCCTGCTCGGCAGTCCGAGCCGCGCGTGCTGCTCGAGGCGCTCGTCCTCGAGCGCGAGCTTGTCCCGCAGGAACGAGCGCAAGAGCGACTCGGCCTCCTCCGTCGCCGCCGAGCGGTACGGGCCCGCGAGCACCACGGCCGTGCGGGCCACGCGGTGGCACTCGTGCACGAACCGCGCGCGCCGCGCGCCGGGAACGTGCTCGAGCGTGTCGCTGGCCGTGACGACGTCGAACGACCCGTCCCGGAACGGCATGCGGATGCCGTCGCCGACGACGGTCCCGGTCTGGCCGGAGGCCTCGAGGTCGAGCAGCGTGACGCGGGCGCGCGGTAGGAAGGCGCGCAACACGCCCGAGCGGTCGCCGACGTCGAGCACGCTGAAGTCCGTGTCCCGGGCGCCGAGCTGCTGCACGACGTCCGCGACCAACCGGAAGCGTTGGAATTGGTCGAAGGAGAGGTCGCTGGGGTCGTTCACGCGCGGATGGGACCGTGCCCGCCGGGGCGCAGCTCTTATCGGGTTCTGAGCGCGTCCGCCCGAAGGCGCCGGCCCGGCCGCGGCGCCGCCCGCGCGGCCCCGGCAGGCCCTCGGCGAAGCCGACATCAGGAACCGCCTCCGGCAGCTAGCATTGGGCCGCCGGTCCAGACCGCGGAGTCCGCGCTTGCATCGCCTCCTCACTCTCCTCCTGCTCCCCCTCGTGGCCGTCCCGAGCCAGGACGTCCCCCTTGGCCCGGCCGCGGGGAACGTGGTCTGGGAGCCCTGGGTCGTGCTCCTGCCGCTCCAGCACACGCCCGGCGCGACCGGAGTGGGGGACCCGCTGCCGCCCGAGCAGGAGCTCGGACGGATGCGGCTCGACGGACCCGGACCGGACCTCGAGCGCGAGCACGCCGGCAAGGGCGGCGGCAAGATCCGCTGGCGCGCCCTGGAGGGCCGCCCGGTCCCGGGGGTCCTGCCGGACCTGGGCCCGATCGACTTCTTGAAGCTGCTCGACGGCGCCGACGAGCGACGGCGGCTCGGCTCGTACGCCGCCGCGTACCTCCACCGCCGCGTGCGCTCGCCGGCGCGCGTCGACCTCCCGATCCGGCTGGGCAGCGACGACTCGGTGCGCGTCTGGGTCAACGGCGAGGCCGTCCACACCAACGACGTGCCGCGCGCCCTGGACGCCGAAGCGGACGCGGTCGTCCTGCCGCTCGAGCGGGGCGTCAACCACCTCTTCGTGAAGGTCTGCCAGGGCAGCGGCGCCTGGGGTTTCGGCCTGCGCTACGACGTGCAGGTGCGCGACGAGGACGTGCACTCCGCGCAACTCGCCGTCAACGCCGCGATCGAGCGCGGAGTCCGCTACCTGGTCGAGACGCAGCAACGCGACGGCTCCTGGGCCTTCCACGGCGGCCAGTATCGCAACGGCCAGACCGCGCTCTCCCTGTACGCGCTGCTCGAGAGCGGCCTCTCGCCCCGACACCAGGCCATCCGGCGCGGGCTGGCCTTCCTGAGGGTGCGCCCGCCGCAACGGACCTACTCCGCGGCCTGCGAGCTGCTGGCGCTGGCGGCGCTCCCGGGCGAGGAGCAGCGCGAGTGGATGGAGGCCGACACGGCCGAGCTGCTGGACTGGATCGGGGGCGACGGCTTCGGGTACCCCGATGGCAATCCGGACCTGTCGAACACGCAGTACGGCGCGCTCGGGCTGTGGGCCGCCAGGCGGCGCGGCATCGACGTGCCCCGGCGCGCGTGGCGCGATCTGGTCCTGGCCACCCTGCGGCACCGGGCGCGCGACGGCGGCTTCACCTATCGGCCGGACGAGGGAGAGTCGACCGGGTCGATGACCGCGGCGGGGCTCTCCGTGCTGGCGATCTCCATGGGTCAGCTCGGCGACTCGGGCGGGCTCTCACCTCAGAAGCGCGTGGCAGCCGGGCGCGCGCGCGAGGACGGCCTGCGTTGGCTGGCGCAGCACTTCTCGCGCTCGACCAACCCGTTCGCCGACCGGAGCAGGCGCGACGACCGCTGGCACTACTACTACTTGTACGGCCTGGAGCGCGTCGCCGCCCTCGAGGCGCTGGACCGGATCGGGACGGTCGACTGGTACTGGGAAGGCGCCGCGCACCTGGTCGGCATTCAGGGTCCGTCGGGGGAGTGGAACACGCGCAACGGTGCGGGGGAGACCGAGCCGAACACCTGCTTCGCGCTGCTCTTCCTGAACCGCGCCACGGCCAAGCTGACCGGCGAGGGCGTGACGGTGATGCGCAACCTCTACGTGAGCGACGAGACGGGCGCGGACGTCGTCCTGCGCGCCACCGGCGACACGCCGCTCTCCATGTGGATCACCGGTTTCGGCCAGGGCGTGCGCGAGCGACACGCGCAGTTGCGCGTGCTGCGCGTCGAGTACCTCGCCGACGGCGTCGTCGTGCGCACCGTCGAGGCCGAATCCGACCAGCCGTGGCGGCAGCAGCCGCTGCCGGCGCAGTACTCGTTCAGCACCATGGGCCCGCACCGCATCTCGGCCGCCGTGCACGTCGTCGGACCGGACGGCGGCGAGGTCGTGCTGCGCTCGTCCGAGGTCGAGGTGCAGATCCACGAGGTGCTGGCGGAGTGGATGCTCGACTACGCTGGCGACACGGCCCAGAACGCCTTGCGGCAGGTCGAGTTCAGCGCCAGCTCGTCGTCGCGCCGGGACGACGCGCACGCGCCCGCGCTGGCCGCCGATGGCAGCCAGGCGAGCGCCTGGGTCTGTGCCGCCGACGACCCGGATCCGCGCCTGACGATCGAGTGCGTCAAGCCCATCCGCGGCAACGTGCTGGTCTTCGCGCAGGCCAACGGGACCCTCAAGGACCGGGGCAAGCTCGACCGCATCACGAAGCTCGAGCTGACGCTGGGCGCCAGGACGCAGCCGTTCGTGGTCGAGCTCGACCCCGACGAGGTGCGCAAGACCGTCTTCTCCCTCCCGCGCGCGGTCCAGATCCGCAGCATCGAGGTGCGCGTGCTCGCGCGCGAGCCCGGCAGCGAGCACCCGGGCTGCGCCGGCCTGGCCGAAATCGAGGTGCGCCTCCTGCGCGACGGGGGTTCTGATGCGAGCGGAAACCGATGATACGGCCTCTCGGATGCCCCAGGACCGACGCCTGGCGACAGCGCCCGGCGGCGCTCTCGCCCGGCCGCGAGCGACGTCGGCCGGCTCCGGCGTCAGCGCGGGCTGAACGCCCGCAACCCAAGGGAAGGATTCGGCCCGCGCTGATCCTGTTGGCGGGGGAGGCGGACCCTCCCCCGCATCGGCCGCGACACGCGGCCTCCCCCTCCTCGCCGCCTGATGGGCGGCGCGG
>Ga0326597_10001818_pt1 | contig 33066 bp, 32 predicted proteins | sample RVTome_12_FD_203789 | JGI IMG/M metagenome (GOLD analysis project Ga0326597, IMG submission 203789) | Soil microbial communities from uranium-contaminated site in the Upper Colorado River Basin, Wyoming, United States - RVT100D185 | ecosystem: Environmental > Terrestrial > Soil > Contaminated >...
CGAGCAGGCGCCACTCGCCGGCCGAGCGGGTCTCGAGCACGCGGGCGGCGGCGGCTTCGAGGGCGGCGCGGCAGGCGGGCTCGTGCTCGGCGATGAGGCCGCTGACGAGCGCGACGCCGGCGGGCCGGAGCGCTTCGACGAGCGGCGGGGCGAGCTCCTGCACGAGGCGGCTGCTCAGATTCGCCAGGACGAGGTCGTATCGACCGGGGGCCGGCGCCGGGAACGGCCACGCCTTCCCCAGCGAGCCCTCGGCCGCCTGCACGGCCTCGCCTACGCCGTTGCGGGCCGCGTTCTCTTTCGTCGCGCGCACGGCGACCGGATCGATATCGAGCGCATCGACGCGGTCCGCGCCGAGGCGCGCGGCGGCGATGGCGAGGATGCCGGAGCCGCAGCCGACGTCGAGCACGTTCATGCCGTGCATGAGGCGCTCTTCCAGCGCGAGCAGGCACATGCGCGTCGTCTCGTGCTGGCCGGTGCCGAACGCCATGCCGGGGTCGAGCTCGATGACGACCTCGCCGACCCGCGGCCGGTACGCGCGCCACGACGGGCGGATGACGATCAGGCCGATGCGCAGGACGGGGAAGTGGCGCTTCCAGGCCTCCGCCCACGAGCCGTCGCGGACCGTGCGCACGCGCAGCGGCCGCACAACGCCGAGGGCACGCAGGTCGCGGCGCACGGCGGCCGTCGAGTCGCGCGCGTCGCCGTTCGCGGGCAGCCACGCGCGCAGGCGCACCGGCAGGTCTTCGCGCAAGGCGACGCCGCCGTCCTCGTCGATCGCCTCGTAGGGCGGCTCGATACTGACGCCGGCGGGCGCGACGCGACGGAGCAGGTCGGCCGCCGCCTCCACCGCCTGCGGCCGGACGGCGACGGAGAGCTCGAGGTAGTCCATCGCATGCATCTTTTTCAGGGTGGTTAAGAAGAAATGTCCGCCTCTCCCACCCGCCCGCCCAGGAAGGTAATTGAATCTGGGGGGGCACCCCCCAGGCCCCCAGACAGGGGGCTCCACCCCCTGTACCCCCGGCGATCGGACTTTTTCAGCACGCTGTTTAGGACATATCGCGCGCTGCTTCGAGATCCGCCTCCGCCAAGTCCCACCATGCCTGCGCTTCGGGACGCATCGGTCAGCCCAGGGCGTCTTTGATGCGGTCGAGGAGGCCCTTGTCGTCGGGGGAGAGCGGCGTGCCGAGCGACTCCGCCAGCTCGGCCATGAGCTGTTTCTGCTCCGGCGTCAGGTGCTTCGGCGTCACGACCTGGGCGTGGACGAGCAGGTCGCCGCGCTTGCCCGAGCGCAGGTGCGGCACGCCCTTGCCGCGCAACACGAACACCTCGCCGCTCTGGGTGCCCGGCGGGATGCGCAGTGACTCGCCGCCGTCGAGCGTCGGCACGTCGATGTCGTCGCCGAGGGCGGCCTGAGCGATGTTCAGCTCGAGGTTGTAGATCAGGTCTTCGCCGTCGCGCTGGAAGAGCTTGTGCCGTTTGACGCCGATCTGGACGTAGAGGTCGCCGCGGCCGCCGCCGTGGAGGCCGACCGCGCCTTCGCCGGAGAGGCGCATCTGCTGACCGTCGTCGACGCCGGCGGGGAACTTCACCTGGAGGCGCCGCGTGCGTTCCTGGAGGCCCCGCCCGCGACACTCGCGGCAGGGGCTGGTGATGACGCGCCCCTCGCCGCGGCAGCGGTCGCAGGTCGCGACGTTGACGAACTGGCCGAAGACGCTGTGCTGGACGCGGCGCAGCTCGCCGGAGCCGCCGCAGTTAGCGCACTTCTCGGGCTGCGTGCCCGGCTCCGAGCGGAGGCCGTCGCAGCGGGCGCACAGCTCGATGCCCGGCACCTCGATCGTCTTCTCGACGCCGAAGGCTGCCTCCTCGAAGGCGAGCGTGACGCTGTGGCGGAGGTCGGCGCCGCGCCGGGGCCCGCGCCGCTGGCCTGTCGTGCCGCCGAAGAAGGCGTCGAAGATGTCGCCGAAGCCGCCGAAGTTGAAGCCCTCGAAGCCACGGCCGAACTGCGACTCCGTCGCGGCGTGGCCGAAGCGGTCGTACATCGCGCGGCGCTCGGAGTCGGAGAGGACCTCATAGGCCTCGTTGACCTGCTTGAAGCGTTCGGCGGCGTCGCCGTCCTGATTGCGGTCGGGGTGGTACTTCATCGCCAGCTTGCGGAAGGCCTTCTTGACCTCCTCGGGCGTGGCGTTGCGGGGCACTCCCAGCGTCTCGTAGTAGTCCTGCTTCGCGGTTGCCATAGGTCCTCTAGATAGGTTCGGTTCAGCTTACTATTGTAGCAGGGGTGGCGAATGGCGGGAATGCGAAGCGACTGGGGGTTGGCGGGTGAAGGAGATCACGACCCCAGCCTGAAGGCTGGGGCATGGCCATCGGAATCTTGCCGGCCGCGGGTGAGCAGTACGTCCGCCTGCGGCGGACAGGGCGACCCCGCCGGCGGCGGGCAGGCGGACGGTCGCCCCTACGGGGTCGTACCTCCCAACCTCTCAGGGTCACGCCGCGAACGGAGCCGGTCACGATGCCGCGACTCCTTGCCCCCTCCGTCCCGCGCGTGCGACACTCCAATATGCTCAAGACTCACTCGTGCGGCGAGCTGCGCAAGGAGCACGTCGGGCAGCAGGTGACGCTGGCCGGCTGGGTGCACCGCCGGCGCGACCACGGCGGGCTGATCTTCATCGATTTGCGCGACAGCCAGGGGCTCGTCCAGGCGGTCTTCCACCCGGAGGAGGCGCCGCAGGCGCACGAGGCCGCGGGCGACGTCCGGAACGAGTTCGTCCTGCTCGTCCGGGGCGAGGTGCAGCCGCGCCGACCGGGCACCGAGAACGCCAACCTGCCGACCGGCGCCGTCGAGGTGCTGGTCGGCGAGGTGGAGGTGCTCAACGCCTCGCGCACGCCGCCGTTTCCGATCAACGAGGACACGGAGGTGGAGGAGCTGCTCCGGCTGCGCTACCGCTTCCTCGACCTGCGGCGGGAGCGGATGGCGCGCAACCTGCGCATCCGCGGGCAGGTGACGTCGTTCATCCGCCGGTTCCTGAGCGAGCGCGACTTCGTCGAGATCGAGACGCCGATCCTGACCAACAGCACACCGGAGGGCGCGCGCGACTTCCTGGTGCCGAGCCGGCTGCAGCGCGGACACTTCTACGCGCTGCCGCAGTCGCCGCAGCAGTACAAGCAGCTGCTGATGGTGGCGGGCTTCGAGCGGTACTTCCAGATCGCGCGTTGCCTGCGCGACGAGGACCCGCGCGCCGACCGCCAGTTCGACTTCACGCAGCTCGACCTCGAGATGAGCTTTGCGAACGAGGAGGACATTCTCGATCTGTTCGAGCAGCTCTTCACGGAGCTGGCGCGCGAGGTGCGGCCCGACCTCACGCTGGTCTCGCCGTTCCCGCGCCTGACGTGGCACGAGGCGATGCGCCGCTTCGGGAGCGACAAGCCGGATCTGCGCTACGGCATGGAGCTGTTCGACGCGACCGATCTCGTCGCGGGCTCGGAGTTCGCGGTGTTCAGCAAGGCGGCGGGCTCCGGCGGCGCCGTCGAGGGCATCTGCGTGCCTGGCGGGGCCGAGTTCTCGCGCAAGGAGATCGACTCGCTGACGACGTTCGTGCAGGGGTACGGTGCGAAGGGCCTCGTGTCGATCGCGGTGCTCGGCGCGCCGGACGCGCTGACGGAGGACGACGTGCGCTCGCCGGTGGCGAAGTACCTGTCGCTCGAACTGGTGCGCGCGACCGCGCAACGCGCCGGCGCGGGCAAGGGCGACCTGCTGCTGCTGATCGCGGGCGAGGGCGGGCTGCGCGCGCTCGAGTCCGGCTCGGCGCATCGGGTGAAGCCGGCGCTGGACGGCCTGCGGCGGGAGGTGGCGGCGCGCCTCAAGCTCGCCGACGCGAACACGCTGCACTACGCCTTCATCACGGAGTTCCCGCTGGTCGAATGGAACGACGACGAGAACCGCTGGGAGGCGCTGCACCACCTCTTCACCGCGCCGATGGAGGAGGACCTCCATCTCTTCGAGAGCGATCCGGGGGGCGTTCGCAGCCGCGCCTACGACCTGATCTGCAACGGCATGGAGCTGGCGAGCGGCAGCGTGCGGATCCACGAGCGGGCGCTGCAGGAGCGGGTGTTCCGCCTGCTCGGCATCGCGCCGGAGGACGCGCAGCGGCGGTTCGGGCACATGCTGGAGGCGTTCGAGTTCGGCGCGCCGCCGCACGCCGGCTTCGCGCCGGGAATCGACCGCGTCGTCGCCCAACTCGCGGGCGAGGACGACATCCGCGAGGTGATCGCCTTCCCGAAGACGAAGATGGGCGCGGACCCGATGACCGGCGCGCCTTCGCCGGTCACGCAGCAGCAGCTGGACGAGCTGGGCATCCGCGTCGTCGAAGAGCCTTCGGCGAAGTAGCGCGTCATTCCCCAAGCAGCCACCATGTTATGATTAGCCGCCTGCGGCGTATTCATATCTGAGGCATCGATGCGAACCGACCAGCGCGCCGGCATCGCGAGCGGGCTGCCGGAGGCCCCGGCGGGCCGCCAGCACGTGCTCGACTGGCTCGCGACGGCGCGCGGCCTCTGGGCGAGCGCCGACGTCCGCTGGCTGACGGCGATCCTCGTTGTCGCGCTCATCGTGCGCATCGCCTGGGTGGCGACCGTGCAGCCCGACCCGCGCGACGGCCGCTTCGACGACACGGTCTGGTACTACGGCACCGCCCAGCACCTGCTCGACGGCGACGGCTATGTCTTTCCGGGCGACGCGTTCTGCGAGCTCGGCCCGGGCATCGGCTGCGACGAGCACCCGCCGACGGCGCTGTGGGCGCCGGGCTACTCGGCGGTGCTGGCGGCAATGTTCGCGCTGCCCGGCGATGACATCGCGGCTGCGCGCGCGCTGAACGTCGTCGCGGGGCTCGCGCTGGTGCTCGGGGTGTACTACCTCGGGCGGCGCCTCTTCGACGCGCGCGCCGGACTGATCGCGGCAGGGATCGTGGCGCTGTTCCCCAGCCTCGCGTTCTTCTCCAGCCTGGTCCTTACTGAGACGCTCTTCGCCGCGCTGGCCGTCGGGCTGCTCTGTCTCGCCGCCGCGTGGACGCTGGACCACAACGGGACGCTGTTGCGCGCGCTGTGCCTGGGGCTCGCGGCCGGCGTGGTCGCGATGGTGCGGCCGGAGGGGATCGTGTTCGCGGGGATCATCGTGGTGACGTGGATCGCGGTCTATCGCTCCTGGCGGACCGAGCTGCCGTACGCGGCGGCGCTGGCGGCGGGCATCCTGGTGTTCGTCATCCCGTGGACGGTACGCAACGCGGTGCAGCTCGACGCGCCGGTGGCGGGCACGACAGGGCTGGGGCTGGTGCTGATCCAGGCGCACCACCCGGCGGCGGACGCCTACCCGGAGTTCTTCATCGCGAGCGAGCTGACGGACCGCTTCGCCGATGTCGAGCGTCCCGAGAAGGAGCTGCGGATCAACAACACCGGCGTCCGCGAGTCGATCGAGTACGCCGTCGAGCACCCGTGGCGGGAGCTTGGCCTGGTGCCCGACCGCTTCGCGGCGTTCTACCGGGGTGACCGCGGAGCCATCGTGTGGAACCAGGTGGAGGACGGCGGCGACCGCAAGGCGCTGAGCAGCGACTGGGCGGAACGCTGGGGTGTCCTCTCCGACGTCTATTACTACGCCGTCCTGGCGATCGCGGTCCTCGCGCTGCCGCTCTGGGTCCGGCGCTCCGGGGCAAAGCACCTGCTGATCTGGGGCCCGCTGGCGGCGTACAGCGCGATGTGGGCGTTCCTCTTCGTCGGCGAGCCGCGCTACCACCTGCCGGTCCTGCCGCTCTTCGCCGTGCTGGCCGGCATCGGGCTGGCGGCGCTCTGGCAGCGCGCGGCACCGGAACGAAGCTAGGGAACATAGACGCTCCGGCCGCCACAATGCATGGCCTGTCGCGAGACTAGCAGCGGCGGGCCATTCCTGGCGTTGGCCGCCGAGGCCTTTAGCAGGGTCCTGAAAAGCAGATGCCTGCCGTTCCCACCCACCCGCCCAGGAAGGTAATTGAATCTGGGGGGACACCCCCCAGGCCCCCCGACAGGGGGCTCCACCCCCTGTACTCCCGGCCACGGGGACTTTTTCAGCACCCTGCTACACCAGTGTGAGTTTCCGCAGAGACTACGCGCATAATCGCTTGACGAATGCCTAGAGTCGTGTATACTCGTTGGTGAAGCGATTACACGCTGAGAAGGTAGTCTATGCGTTTAAACACTTCTTACGATGAGGCTGATTCTGCCCTTCAGAGTCAGATCACGTTCCTAGAGAGCCGGCTGTATGCGGCCCGGACACTCGTACCCAAGGGGTTCGAGAAGTTCTTCCAGGAATCGGCACGATACACGAGCGTCCATACATCGACCGCAATCGAGGGCAACACCCTAGATTATGGTGCGGCGATGATCGTTCTCGTCGAAGGCGCAGATCAGGACCAGCCCCTTGAGGTGGGGAAGGTGAACCTCGGCGAGGCGTATGAATTGATGGCGTCCCTCGTCGAGGATAGGACAACAAAGATCGACCAGGGCATCATCCGGACCATGAACTCGATCGTTCTCAAGGGCCTACCCGGCGCCGGCGCCCGAAATCGAGGCAAGTTCCGGGTTGGGCCCAGTCTGATTGTCACGGCAGGTACGGGCGAAGTCCGGTACCGTCCCCCTCCCCCCCAGTGGATACCGGAACTGATGGATGGTTTTGTCGACGACGTGAATCGCCGGATGCAGAAATCTCCAGGCCCAATTGCCGCGGCGCTGGCTCACTTTGGGCTCATCTCGATTCACCCCTTCGACGACGGAAACGGCAGGACCGCCCGTCTCATTGCCGATATGATTCTCAACCTGACCGGGTTCGCCGCTGACGGCATGATCGCCGTGAGTCAGGTATTCCACGACCAACTCAACGAATATTACGGGGCCTTGCAGGCGTCTCAGGGTGAGGATTTCACGGAGAACGTCGATGCGACTCCGTTCGTGCGCTTCCATACGGACTCGTTGGTCCGCGCGGCGATCATGCTGGAAGCACATGCCATCGCGTTCCACAAGGAGCAGGAGCGGATTGCCCGTGTGGGAGAAGGACTACTGAATCCACGCCAGGTGATGGGCTTGATGTTCATGATGAGTATCGGGCCCCTCTCAACCGCACACTATGCGAAATTGACCAATAGCTCTCAGGCCACCGGGCTGGCTGACCTCAACGTCCTCGTTGAGAAACAGATGGTCACCCGGGAGGGTGCCGGGCGCAATACCAGGTACCGAGTCGTACGGGACAGAGAGGAAGCAGACGGGCCTTGACCCCTGCCTTTGTGTGACAGTTTCGCCACGGGCTATATACTCTCTATCGGAAGGGCGCGGAGAGAGCGAAGCCGTGACGTCCAGAGCGGCCTTGGTACGGGTTGAGCCGGCGCGGATGGCGGCGCTCGCCGCGCGGCTGGGCCACGACGACACGCCGCGCGTCTACCACGACCGCAGCGTCTTCGTCCGCGAGCTGTTCTGGCGGCGCCTCGACGCGCTGCTGGACCTCTCGCGCTCCCCTCGACGCGAACGGGTCCTCGACTTCGGCGGGGGCAACGGCGTGCTCGGGCCGACGCTCTCGCGGCTGTACGGAGAGGTCGCGTGCGTGGACCTGCGCACGGAGATGGCGGAGGAGATCGCGCGCAGCGAGGGCCTCGGCAACGTGACCGCGCGCGCGGGCGACATCTTCTCGCTGGGCCTGCCGGACGGCCATTTCGATACGATCATCGCGGCAGACGTGCTGGAGCACATCATCGACCTCGACGCGCTCGTGGGCGAGTTCGAGCGGGTGCTCGCGTCGGACGGCGAGCTGCTGGTCAGCGCGCCGTCGGAGAACCGCTTCTACGAGTTCGGGCGGCGCATCTTCGGGTATACGAAGCCGGACGACCACTATCACGCGGCGCCGTACGTAGAGGAGCGCATCGCGCAGCGCCTGCGGCCGGTGCGACGCGTTTACTTTCCGTTTCATGCCCCGCTCCTCGCGGTCTTCTCGCTCGCGCGCTTCGTGAAGCAGGAGGGCGGGCGATGAGCGAGGGCGACCGCGTGCTGGTGATCGTGCCGGCGCACAACGAGGCGGAGGCGCTGCCGGACGTGCTGGACCAGCTCCGGCGGCACGCGCCGGGCTACGACGTGGTGGTGATCAACGACGGCTCCAGCGACGGCACGGCGCGCGTCGCCCGCGAGGCGGGCGTTCCGGTGCTCGACATGTGCTTCAACCTGGGCATCGGCGGGGCGGTGCAGGCCGGCTTCAAGTACGCGATCGAGCACGGGTACGCGATCGCGGTGCAAATGGACGCCGACGGGCAGCACGTGGCCGATCAGATCGAGCGCATCGTGGCGCCCGTGCGCGCGGGCGAGTGCGAGCTGTGCATCGGCTCTCGCTTCCTGGAGGAGACCGGGTACGACGGCAGCTTCTGGCGCAGGTTAGGCACGCGCTACCTATCGCGCGTCTCCTCGATCGTCACGGGCCAGCGGATCACCGACGCGACGTCGGGCTTTCGCGCCGTCGGGCCGCGCGCGCTGCGCTATCTCGCGTGGCACTACCCGTCCGACTACCCGGAGCCGGAATCGATCGTGCTGCTCAGCCGTCACGGCTTGCCGATCCGAGAGGTGTCCGTGCGCATGCAGCCGCGCCAGGCCGGCACGTCATCGATCAGCGGGCTGGCGACGTTCTACTACATGGCGAAGGTGAGCCTGTCGCTGCTGCTGGCGGTGTTCAAGGAAGGCCCGACGGGGCAAGCGGCGTAGGAGGTGCGGCATGGGCATCCGTCCGGTCAGCGTGTTCGTCATCGTGGTGGCCTTGTTCATCGCGCTCACGGTAGTGTTCTACGTGCGGCGGTGGCGGCTGAAGGAGCAGTACTCGCTGCTCTGGCTCGTCCTTGCCGTCGCGATGGTCGTGCCGGCGGCGGCGCCGGACCTGGTCGAGTGGACGGCCGACCGGCTGGACGTGATCTACGCGCCGGCGCTGATCTTCTTCGCGGCGCTGGCCGTCGTGGCGATGATGCTGTTCCACTATTCGCTGGAGATCTCGCGCCTCTCCGATCAGAACCGAGAGCTGGCGCAGGAGCTGGGGCTGCTGCGCGCGCGGCTGGAGGAACCGCCGCCGGGCAGCGGACATGAACCGCGCCGGGAGGACGCGCCCGCACGTGGCTGACCGGCTGATCGAGGCCGGCGCGACCGCGCCGCCGCCGATGCTGCCGGCGCTCGACGCGCGCCGGTTGCGCGCGGAGGCGGTCTCGCATACCGAAGGACTGGCGGCCGCGGCGGGCTTCGCCGCCGTGGCCGCCGCCGTGCTCGCGGTGCACATCCCGGTGCTGCAGAGCTACTTCTTCGGCGACGACTTCGTCGCGCTGGCCGACGTGTCGTCGCGCGGCACGTGGGCGTACCTGCGCGACGTCTTCCTGCTGCGCGATCTGACGCCGAACTGGCGTTTCCTCACCGGCGTCTACTATCTCGTCATCTACCGGGCGTTCGGACTGGACGCGCTGCCGTTCCTGCTGAGCAACGTCCTGTTCCACATCGGGACGGCGGGGCTGATCTTCTGGCTGGTGCGGCGCGCGCTCGGGCTGACGGGGCCGGCGCTGCTCGCGGCGGCGTTCTTCGGCCTTTCGGCCGCGCACGTGCCGACGGTAGGCCAGGTGACGGCGTTCAACAACGTCCTGGCGGGCTTCCTGCTCACGCTGTCAATCGTGCTCTTGTATGAAGGAGCGGCGCGCGAGGAGACGCGCTGGTGGTGGGGCGGCTCCGTCGCGGCGTTCGGCGGCGCGATCGCGGCGAACGAGTCGGCCGCCGCGCTGGCGCCCGTCTTCATCCTCGTCGCGTGGTGGGGCACGGCGCAGGAGGGGCGGCCGTGGCGCATGGACGCGCAACGCGTCGCGCTGCTCTCGCTGCCGCACGCGCTGCTGGGCGGCGCGGCGATCGCGACGTTCACGGCGTGCCAGTGCACGGAGGCGGCGAGCACGCTCTCGGCCGGCAGTCACATCGAGGGCAACGTCTGGATCTACCTGGGCCGGCTGCTCTACCCGATCGGCCTCGAGCCGCCGGGGGAGCCGGGCAGCGCGCACTTCGCGGCGGGCATCACCGTCGCCGTGATCGCAGCGCTGGCGTTCCTGCGCGGCCCCGGACTGGCGCGCGTGGCCGCCGTGTTCCTGCTGCTCGCACTGGTACCGTATGCGCCTCTCGATCTGTGGAGCGCGAGCCGCTACGTCTACGTGGCCGCGATCCCGTTCTCGATTTTGTCGGCCCTGTTCTTCCTGCAGATGTCACGTCTGCTGGGCCACGTCGCGCCGGTCTTCCCCGTGGTGATCGCGTTCGTCGCGATCGGCGTCGTCGGGCTCTATAGCTGGCAGACGTGGGAACAGGAGCAGGCGCAGGCGTCGCTGTCCGACGACTGGCGGTCGCTGGTGACCGGTCTGGACGAGACGTACCCGGAGCTGCCGGAGGAGAGCACGGTCTACGTCTACGGCAGCGATGACTTCGGCGTGCTGTTCCAATGCGCGGTGCTGCCGGCCGTCGGCGAGGTGCTCTGGGGGGAGGCGAAGGTGTTCACGTTCCTGAGCGGCGACCTCGATCAGTATCGCATCCGGCCGGGGTACCGGGGCTTCGTCGTCGCGGAGCGGGGCGACAGCTTCCGGCCGGTCTCGATTCCAGTCGCCAGCGCGGCGGAGGCGCGCGACGAATCGATCACGCTGCTGCCGCACGTGCCGCCCGCAGCGCACGGCAACCTCTGCTTGCCGGGCGCCCTCCGCTTCCCATGACCGGGCTGCCGGCGGCGCTGTGGGAGCGCGCCTCCTCGGCGCTGCGCGGCTGGCGTGACGGGCGCTCGCCGCGAGAGCTGTGGCTGCTGGCGGCGATCCTCGTGCTCGCCGCGGTGCTGCGCATCGCCTGGGTAGCCTACGCCGCGCGCGACCCGCAGGGCTTTCACGACCCGACGTTCTACTACGTCTACGCGGCGCGGATCGCCGACGGCGCGGGCTACACGCAGCTGGACGGCTCGCCGACGGCGTACTACCCCGTGGGCTATCCGGCGGCGCTGGGCGGCGTCTTCGCGCTGGTGACGCACACGCCGATCCCGGACAACCTCACGCTCACCAACGCGTACTTCCAGGTCTTCCTCGGCGTCGCCACCGTCTGGCTCGTGTACGAAGTGGGACGGCGGCTGTTCGGCGCGGGCGTCGGGCTGCTCGCGGCGCTCTGGATCGCGGTCTTTCCCAACCTCATCTATCACACGGCCGCCCTCCTCACCGAGACGCTGTTCAACTTCGTCACGATGGCTGCGCTCGCTATCTTGCTCTGGCCCAGTTGGCGCTCGCGCCAACTGGGCTGGCCGCGGCTCGCGGTATTCGGCGCGCTGCTCGGCTTCTCCGCGCTGGTCCGGCCGATCTCCCTGCCGTTCATCGTGCTGCTGCCGGCCGTCTGGCTCGTCGCGGGCTTCGGCTGGCGGCGGGCGCTCGGCTACACGGGCGTGGTCGCGGCGGCCACCGTCGCGGTGATCCTGCCATGGACGGTGCGCAACGCGATCGTGATGGACGAACCGGTGGTCATTTCGACGAACCTCGGCGACAACCTGTGCATCGGTCATTTCGCCGGCGCGCAGGGCGGCTTCGCGCTCCCCGACATTTGCTTCAACGACGCCGAGTACGAGGGCCTCGATAGCACGGAGGCGCAGGTGCGGCGCGACCGCGACAACCGCGAGCACGCGATCGACTTTGCGCTGGACAATCCGCGCGCGGAGCTGAAGCTGCTATCCCGCAAGTCGTACTACACGTGGCACCACGACCACGACGGCCTCTGGGCGGCGGAGTCGTACGGGGAGGACCCGTTCATCGGCTCGGGAGCGACGTTGCAGATCGTCCCCGCCGAGATCCCGCCGCAGGAAGCGCCGTTCGTGGCCGCGCAGGTGGCCAAGATCGCGGGGCTGGACCCGGCCGACGTGCGGGCGGCGCTGGCAGGCAACACGCCGGTCGCGCTGGCCCAAGACATCGACCCTCAGGCCGGGCACGACCTGCGCGAGGCGAAGCTCCCGGGCGTCCACTTCGTCACGCCGGGCGCGCTGCAGCGGGAGGCGCTGGAGCGCATCGCGGACATCTTCTTCTTTACGACGATCAGCCTGGGCGGGCTGGGGCTGATCGGCTTCGTGCTACGGCCGCTGGAGCCGAGGCGGCTCTTCTTCCTGCTGGCGCTGCTCGCGCTGGCGGGCGCGCCGTTGCCGTTCTTCGGCGACGCGCGCTTCCACGTGCCGGTGGTGCCACTGCTCGCGGTCTCGGCGGCGTGGACGGTCGTCGAGGCTCGCAGGCTGGCGCGGCTGCTGGTGCAGCAGCCGACGGCGTCAGCCGCCGTAGAAGTTGCGGAAGGTGAAGGGCCGGTGGCGGAGCAGGATGCTCTGCAAGATCCCTAGGCCGATCAGGAGCGCGATGAGCGAGCTGCCGCCCTGGCTGACGAACGGCAGCGGGATGCCGGTGACGGGCAGCAGGCCCAGGTTGACGCCGACGTTGATGAACGCCTGGAGCAGGATATAGATCACCATGCCCGTCGCCAGGAGGCGGCCGAACATGTCGCGCGAGAGCTCCGCCACACGCAAGGCGCGCCAGAGCAGCACGATGAAGAGCGCGAAGAGGAGGATCGCGCCGACGAAGCCCAGCTCCTCGCCGAGGACGCTGAACACGTAGTCGGTCGTCTCTGTGCGCAGGAAATCGAGCTGCGTTTGCGTGCCGTGCGTGAGGCCCTTGCCGAACATGCCGCCGGAGCCGATCGCGATATCGGCCTGTTCGGCCTGGAAGCCGGCGCCCAGCGGGTCGCGCTGCGGGTCGAGCCAGAGCGCGATGCGCTCTCGCTGGTAGTCGGTGACGAGGCCGATGAAGGTGAACGGCACGGCGACCATCGCGGCGCCGAGCACCGCCCCGAGGTGCTTCCAGGGGGCGCCGCCGACGACCGCCATGCCGAACCAGACCGCGGCGAAGATGACGGCCGACCCGAGGTCGGGCTGCGCGAAGACGAGCGCGGCTGGCACGGCGGCGATGACGAGCGACGTCAGGAAGACGCGGACGCTGCCCATTTGCTCCTGATGATCGGCGAGGTATTTCGCCAGGGTGATGACAACGACGAGCTTCGCCAGCTCCGAGGGTTGCACGGGGGTGCCGCCGATCTCGATCCAGCGGCGCGAGCCGTGGGTGACCTCGCCCGCGACGAGGACGAACGCAAGAGCCGCGACCGAGGCGATATAGAGCCCGATGCTGATGCTGCCCAGGACTCGATAGTCGATGCGCGTGAAGAGGAGGGCCAGCACCAGCCCGGTGACGGCGAAGGCGGCCTGCCGCACGACCGGATGCGAGAAGTCGAGGCCGTCCGGCGAGCCGAACTGGCTGAAGCTGCCGCTGTAGATCAGCAGCGTGCCGAGGCCGACGAGCGCAAACGCCGCCAGGAACAGCAGCGGGTCGAAGTCGCGCAGCCTGATCAGGCGGGCGTTCACGGCGCGCCCTCGCGCTCGGCCAGGTGCTGGCGGCCAAAGTAGTAATCGAAGATCTTGCCGGCGACCGGCCCTGCGTTGGTCGCGCCGATGCCCTTCTCCAGGAAGACCACCACGGCGATCTCCGGGTTGTCGAACGGCGCATAGCCGACGTACCAGGCGTGGCTCTGCGGGTAGCGGCCGTCGGGCAGCGGTCGGCCGAACTCGGCGGTACCCGTCTTCGCGGCGATCGTCACGCGACTGCTGGCACCGGTGCGCGCCGGGCCGTAGACGACGGCCTGGCGCATCGCCTCGCGCATGATCGCCAGGTTGCTGTTGGAGATGCTGACCTGGCGCGCGACCTTGCGGTCGACGCCCTGGAGGACGTTGCCCTGCTCGTCCACGATCTCGTGCACGACGCGCGGCACGAGCAGGTCGCCGCCGTTCGCGATCGCCGCGGTCGCGCGGACGAGCTGGAGCGGCGTGATGGTGAGGTAGCCCTGGCCGATGCCGAAGTTGTAGGTGTCGCCGAGCGTCCAGACCTCGCCGATCGTCTCTTCCTTCCACGGCGGGTCCGGCACGAGGCCTTCGACCTCACCGGGCAGGTCGATCCCGGTCGGCGAGCCGAATCCGTAGTCACGGGCGTAGCGCGCGAGCCTGTCGGCGCCCAGCCCGCGGAAGACTTCGCGTCCGTTCTGGTAGTAGCCGCCCGAGAGGTAGTAGAAGTAGACGTCGGAGGACATCGCGAGGCCGCGATAGAAGTTCATCGTGCCGAGCGACGCCCAGTCGCGCATCACCCAGACGCGGCCGGGCGTGTACTCGTCCTCGACGGAGATAGAGCCGAGGCTGGTGATCGTCGTGTCGACGGTGGCGACGCCCTCCTGGAGGGCAGCCGTGCCGGTGATCTGCTTCCACGTGCTGCCCGGCGGGTGCACCTCGCCGATCGCGTGGTTCACGAGCGGCTTGGCCGGGTCGTCGAGGAGGGCCGGAAGCGCCTTCTGATCGACGGGGTCGGTGAGGACGTTGTTGTCGTAGGAGGGCAGCGAGACCATGGAGAGCAGCTCGCCGGTGTTGACGTCCATGACGACCGCGACGCCGTTGAGCGATGGGCCCATCGCGTCCTGCAGGTAGCGTGCTACCTGACGTTGCAGGTCGAGGTCGAGGCTGAGCACGAGATTGCCCGCCGGCCTGGGCGCGACGGACCGCACCGTCTCGTTCTCGCGGCCCGAGGCGTCGATCTCGACCTGGCGGTAGCCGGGTGTCCCGCGCAGGACCGACTCGTACACGTACTCGACGCCGGTCTTGCCGAGATGGTCGTTGAGCAGGTAGCCGGCGGCGCGCAGCTCGTCGTACTCTTGCTCGTCGATCCGGCCGACGTAGCCCAGGTAGTGCGCCGCGAACGGCCCGGCCGGATAGCTGCGGACCGATTCGACGAGGACGCGGACGCCCGGCAGGTCCGCCTGGCGCTCCCGAAGCCGGAACGCCGTTGTGTCGTCGAGGTCTTCCTTCACGACGACCGGCGTGTACGGGTCGTCACTCTTCTTCGCAGCGGCGATCAGCCCGGCGATCTCGCCGGGCGCGACGCCAGTGAGTGTGGAGACTTCCGCGACGACGGTGAGGAGCTGGTCGTCCGGGACGCCGGCGGGCACCACGGCGGCGGAGAAGATCGGCAGGTTCTCGACGAGCTGTTCGCCGTTGCGGTCGTAGATCAGGCCGCGCGGCGGCAGCTCCGGGATCATGCGCAGGCGGTTCGACTCGGCGCGCGTGCTGTAGGTCTCGTGATCGACGATCTGCATGCGCGCGAGCTGGAAGAGCAGCACGCCGAAGAGGAGGAGGATGAGCGCTTTCAGGAGGAGGAAGCGTTGCTGGAATCGTTCGTGGGGTTGAGGTTCGCGGCGTCGGGGACGCCAGCGCGGGCGATTGGCAGCACGAGGTACTCGCATCATCCTTGCGCGTTTCCCGACGCGTCCGTGCGGGCGGTAGCTAGAACGCCGGCCGCCTGCCGTGCAGGTCCAAGCTGGCCAGCCGCATTAGGCCATAGATGGGGATCAACAAGAGCGCGTTCGCGATTGCGGCCGGCACCAGGACATCCAGCACGCTGGCGAGCCAATCGAGCCGCTCGCCGGTCACTGCCAAGGTTAGCAGAACGATCGCCTCATAGACCAGCGTCCCGACCGCGGCCAGCACCAGCGCGGGCAGCAAGTCGGACTCGACCAGCCGCAGGTCGCGCACCTGGGCCATCAGGAGCAGCGGCGCCAGCGCCAGCATGGCGAGGCCCAGCGGCGCGCCGTCAAGCAAGCCGATCATCAGGCCGGCCGCCGGCACCAGCAGCAGCCCCTCGCGCCTCGGCCGCACGATCAGCCAGGCGACCAGCAGCGCCAGCACCAGGTTCGGCTGCGCGCCGAAGATCGAGAAACTGGGCAGCACGGCGGCCTGCACGAGGGCGGCGAAGGCGATGACGAGCAGGCCGAGCGTGGTGCTCACGGCGCGTCCGCCGCCAGCGGCAGGAAGCTGTGGAGCACGAGGACATCCTCGAGGCGAGACAGGTCGGCGAGCGGCTCGACGTGCACCGACTTGAACAGCTCCTGGGGCGAGCTTTCGACCTCGACCACCTGGCCGATCAGCTCGCCCTGGGGGTGCCGGCCGCCGATGCCGGAGGTGACGATCACGTCGCCCTCCTTGACGTCCGCCGTCTCCTCGACGAACTCCATCGTGAGCGTGCCGTCGGGCCCGCCGGCGACAACGCCCTGTACGCGCGAGCTCTGCACCATCGCGCTGACGGCGCTCGTCTGATCGGTGACGAGCGTGACCCAGGCGACGTGCTCGAGGACGCCGGAGACGGAGCCGATCAGGCTGCCCTGCGAGGTCAAGACGACCATCCCCTCGGCGACGCCGTCGGACGTGCCTTTGTCGATCGCGACCATGTCGCGGAGGTTGCCGGGCTCGCGCAAGAACACGCTCGCGGGGACGAGGACGTCGTTCTCGCTGCCCTGGCGCACGCTCGAGAGCTGCTCGAGCTGGCGCAGGTCGCGTTCGGCCTCGGCGAGGCGCGCGTTGTCCACGCGCAGGCGTTCGTTTGCCTGGCGCAACGAGCGGTTGTCGTTGGAGAGGCGGTTGATGTCGGTGAGGTTGGTGACGAAGTCGGCGAGCGGGTCGGTCGCGTCTCGCAGGGCCGATTCGACGGGGCCGGTGACGGTCAACACGGCGTCCTCGAGCGGATCGAAGATGCCGAAGCGGCTGGCCGCCATGAAGAGGAGGCTGGCGGCGACGACGAAGCTGAACCAGGTGCGAGTGCGGACGCGCATGGCGGGCGGTTCCTCTCCTCTACGGAACTGCGGCAGCGCACCGGGCGAGTCGCCGGAGGTAGGGCGGCGCCCCGCGGCTATCTTACCTGGGTGGCTTGCGACTGGCTAGACTGGCCTGGACCTTCGCGAGCATCTCGGCTTCCTCCAGCATCTCGCCCGTGCCGAGCACGACGCTGGAGAGCGGCTCCTCCGCCACGTACACCGGGAACTTGGTCTCCTGGGCCAGCCGCCGGTCGAGGCCGCGCAGCAGGGCGCCGCCGCCGGCGAGGGCGATGCCGCGGTACATCAGGTCGGCCACGAGCTCCGGCGGCGTCACCTCGATGGTCGAGCGGACGGCCTCGACGATGGCGCCGATCGAGCCGGAGAGCGCATCCCGCAGCTCTACGGTGCTCACCTCGACGGACTTGGGCAGCCCCGTTGCCAGATCGCGGCCGCGGATGTCGATCGTCTCTTCCTGCTCCAGCGGAAACGCCGAGCCGGCCTGGATCTTGATCTCCTCCGCCATGCGCTCGCCGATCAGCATGTTGTGCACCTGGCGCGCGTAGGCGATGATCTCCAGGTCCATCTCGTCGCCGGCGGTGCGGATCGAGGTGCTGACGACGATGCCGCCGAGCGCGATCACCGCGACCTCGGTCGTGCCGCCGCCGATGTCGACGATCATGCAGCCGTGCGGCTCCATCACGGGCAGGCCGGCGCCGATCGCGGCCGCCATCGGCTCCTCGACGAGGAAGGCGGCGCGCGCGCCGGCGTTGAGCGCAGCGTCGTGCACCGCGCGCTTTTCGACCTCGGTGACGCCGCTCGGGATGCCGATGACGACGCGCGGGCGCGGGATGCCCATGCCGAAGCGGTCGTGGACGGAGCGGATGAAGTAATGGAGCATCCGCTCCGTCACCTCGAAATCGGAGATGACGCCGTCCTTGAGCGGGCGGACGGCGACGATGTTGGCCGGCGTGCGGCCGACCATACGCTTCGCCTCCGATCCGATCGCCAGGATCTTCTTCGAGACCTTGTCGATCGCGACGACGGACGGCTCATCGATGACGATGCCGCGGCCACGGACCATGACCAGGGTGTTGGCGGTCCCGAGGTCGATGCCGACGTCGTGCGAAAAAACGCCGAGAAGAGCGGTTAGCGGATTGAACAAGGCGCGTCCCTACGCAGCAGAGCTGTCCACCAGCGGGTCCGATGCGAGACGAATTATATGTCATCCGCGCTGGTTTGCATAGAGGCCTACGGGGTGAAATTACGACGCTTCGGTAAGGAGCGGAGACCTTCTCGAAGCGGTGCGTAGTAGGGGCGCATGGCCATGCGCCCCTACTACGCCGAGCTGTCTGTCCCCCGCAACTGGTTCAGCGTTGGTGGTTTGGGAAATGTTCCTGTCCGCGGGTTGAAACCCGCGGCTTCTTGCGGCGAGCTTCCGTTCGCCAGAGCGACGGGACGGTCGCCCCTACGACGATGCGCTCCCTGACCCGTCTGGAACCGTTACCGCCCAACCCGGGAAGGTCATTGCATCTGGGGGCGCACACGCAGGTGCGCCCCTACAGGTCACTCTGCGGGCAGCCCTGCCTGACCTCAACAGGGTGATGAAGAACCAGATGTCTGCCGTTCCCACCCGCCCGCCCAGGGAGGTCATTGCATCTAGGGGCGCACACGCAGGTGCGCCCCTACGGGTCACTCTGCGGGCAGCCCTGCCTGACTAGCAGCACCACCCGACCCGAGGCAGTCCCTACGCGGCGCCGTGCTTGCGCAGGAGCGCGACGAACTCGTTCTCGCTGAGCACATGCGTGCCGTACTTCTGGGCCTTTTCGAGCTTGGAGCCGGGGCTGTCGCCGGCCACCAGGTACTCCGTCGCCTTCGTCACGCTGGAGGCGGCCGTGCCGCCGAGCGACCGGATGCGCGCCTCCGCCTCCGCCCGGCTCATTCCAGAGAGCGTCCCCGTGATGACGAAGCTCTGGCCGCTGAGCGGGCCCTCGCGCGCGGCGGGCGCCGCGGCTTGCATCTGCAGGCCGCCCTTGCGCAGCTTCTCGATGAGCTTGCGGTTCGCCTTGTCGTGGAACCAGTCGTAGACGCTCTGCGCCACCACCGGCCCGATGGCCGGCACCGAGGCCAGCTCTTCGGCGCTCGCCTCCATCAGCGCGTCGACGCTGCCGAAGTGGCGCGCCAGCAGCGCCGCCGTCTCCGAGCCGACGTGGCGGATGCCGAGCGCGAAGAGGACGCGATCGAGCGGCCGCTTCCGGCTGGCGCCTATGGCGTCGATGACGTTCTGGGCGCTCTTCTCCGCCATGCGCTCCAGCCCGAGCAGGTCCTCCTTCTTGAGGAAGTAGAGGCCGGCCGGGTCTTTGACCAGACCCTGCTCGAGCAGGGTCAGCGAGAGCTGCTCGCCGACGCGGTCGATGTCCATCGCGCCGCGCGAGACGAAGTGGGTGAGCAGCCGGAACGCCTGGGCGGGGCAGGCGCGGTTCGGACAGTAGCGCATCACCTCGCCCTCGGGCCGGACCAACGGCGTCTTGCACGCGGGGCACCTCTTCGGCGGGACGAAGCGTTTCTCCTTGCCGGTGCGCTTGCTGAGCACCGGCCCGACGACCTGCGGGATCACGTCGCCCGCGCGCTGGACGATCACCGTATCGCCGATGCGGACGTCCTTGCGCTTGATGTCCTCCTCGTTGTGGAGGGTCGCCATCTTCACCGTCGCGCCGCCGATGTTCACCGGCTCGAGGACGGCGTAGGGGTTCATGCTGCCGGTACGGCCGACGTTGATGCCGATCTTCAGCAGCGTCGTCGTGCGCTGCGTGGGCGGGAACTTGAACGCGATCGCCCAGCGCGGCTCGCGGCCGACGGCGCCGAGGATGTCCTGCAGCCGGAAGTCATCGATCTTAACGACGATGCCATCGATGTCGTAGTCGAGCTGCTCGCGCCGCTCCGTCCACTCGCGGCAGTGGCGCAACACCTCGTCCAGTTCGTCGAAGCGCTCGATGTGGGGGTTGACCTTGAAGCCGAGCGAGCGCAGCCACTCGAGCGTCTCCCAGTGCGTTGGGGGCGCGCTGCGGCCCTCCTGCCAGCCGAGCTGGTAGACGAAGCAATCGAGCGGGCGGCCGGCGGTCATGCGCGGGTCGAGCTGGCGGACCGAGCCGGCGGCCGAGTTGCGGGGGTTGGCGAAGAGCGGCTCGCCGCGCTCCGCGCGCTCCTCGTTCATGCGCTCGAAGCCCTTCCTGGTCATGAAGACCTCGCCGCGCACCTCGAATCGACGGGGCAGCTTGCCGCCGGCGACGCGCAGCGGCAGGCTCTTGATCGTGCGCAGGTTCTGCGTGATGTTCTCGCCGCGCACGCCGTCGCCGCGCGTCGAGCCCTCGACGAAGCGGCCGTTCTCGTACACGAGCGCGACGGCGAGGCCGTCGATCTTCGGCTCGCAGACCATGGCGAAGTGATCGGTCTCCGCGAGCGACGCCACGCGCTTGTACCAGGCGCGCAGCTCGTCTTCGCTGAAGGCGTTGGCCAGGCTGAGCAGCGGCCGCGGGTGCTCGACGATGCCGAACGCCTCGGCGGGCTGCTCGCCCACGCGCTGCGTCGGCGAGTCCGGCGTGATGAGCTGCGGGAAGCGCTCCTCGAGCTTCCGCAGCTCCTGCATGAGCTCGTCGTACTCGGCGTCGCTGACTTCGGGCTGGTTGAGGACGTAGTAGCGGTAGTCGTGGTAGGCGATCTGGGAGCGCAGCTCTTCGACGCGCAGCTTGGCGCGCTGCAGCTCGACGTCCTCGTTCTTGCGGGCCACGGCGGTCTCCGTGCGGGAGTATAGCAGGGTGGACGAGGCCGAACGTCCGCGCTAGGGCGCGCGCCAGCGCGTCCGCACCGGGCGCGTGTCGGGCTGGCCGACGCGCTCCCAGTACGTGGTGGCCGCCTGTTCGATGTCGAGGCGGAAGACGATCTCGCGCGCGTGGACGTTCAGGCCCACGGCCGAAGCGGCTTGCTCAACGGTCGCGTGCGTGGCGGCGTCGTTGGCCTCGGTCGCGCGGCCGCGGATGTTGAACTCGGCGTCGTCCTTGCCCGGCATCGCGTGCAGCATGTAGCGGCCGTCGCGGCGGAGGTCGCGCAGCTTGGGCGACTGCGGGCCGATGGCAAGATAGATGTGATCGCCGGCGAGCACGGGACAGACGGGGTGGACGCGCGGGGCGCCGTCCTGGCGCGCAGTCGCGAGGTAAGCGACCTGACACTTCTCGTTCGAGATCAGCTTGCGCCCCAGCGCGGCCATCGTCGGCTCGGCGCGCTCGAACTCCGCCCAGGTGGCCACGGTAGTTACGCTGCGCCGTTGCCCGGGGCGAGGATGCGCGCCGTCGCGGTCGCGGTGGCGAGGACATCGCCGCCCTCTGTCGAGAGCGTGCCCTCGAGGAACGCCACGTTGCGCGTCCTGTGCGCGACGCGTCCTTCGCCGGTGACCGGGCCCGGGTTCGCGGCGCGCAGGAAGCTCACCTTCATCTCCAGCGTCGGAGCGAACTGGCCATCGTCGAGCAGGGTGAACAACGCAGGGCCCATCGAGTCGTCCAGCATCGCCGCGAGGAAGCCGCCCTGGACGTTGCCCATGCCGTTGCAGAACTCCAGGCGAGCGTCGAAGCGAATGCGCACGTGGCCAGGCTCGACGCTGAGCAACTGCGCGCCGAGCGTCGTCGCGCAGGGCGGGGCGCCGTCGCCGGACGCCGCCGCCGCGCGCAGCACCTCGAGGCCGCTCGCGGCGCTCACGATCCCTCCGGGCGGTACTCGATGAGCTGGCAGTAGTTGCCGTCGGGGTCGAGGAACGTGGAGATGACGCCGCCCCACTCCTCGCGGCCGGCGGTGCGGATGAAGCGGACGCCCTGCTGCTCCAGCCGCCCTTGCTCGGCCTGCAGGTCGTCGACGAAGAAGTTGACGAGCATGCGCTGTGGCTCCTTCGTGGCGCCCTTCGTCTCGCTGTGGCCGTCGATTACGAGCGCCGAACCGCCGCCGATATCGAACGCGAAGTCCTCGCCGATCTCCGGCTTGGGCGGCAGCCCGACGACGTTGCGGTAGAACGCGGAGAGCCGCGCCGGGTCCCCGCTCGTGACGTTCAGGACGAACTGGTTCACCTTCACGTAGACACCTCCATGAGAAGCTCGTGGGGCCAGCGTACAACGGTGGGGTGACAGCACGGTGTCAGTAGTCGATCGCGGCGCTAGCGTTTCGTCCGCGGCCGCTTCGCGCTGGACAGCTCCAGCGCGAGCGCGGTCGCCCAGCCGCCGTCGCGATTGGTGGCGACCTTGAGCGAGACCTCGCGGCCGGTGTCGGTGATCTCGAGCGTACCGGGGCGATCCGGGTAGCCGACGTGCCAGTGGCGGCCGCCCGGCTTGGTCGCGACGACCGTGTCGAGCTTGACGACGAGGCCGCGCGCGGCGCACTCCGCCAGCAGGTCCTTGGACGTCCATGAAACCGTGACTTCGAACATGCTACGACTCCTTGCGCGACGCGAGCATAACGGAAACCGATGACAGGGGGATGTCAGGAGTGCGGCCCCGAACCTGAGAACCACGGAGCCGTCCCGGATTAGCCACAGATTGGCACAGATGAACACTGATAGAAGCTTCACACCATCGAGCCGCCTGCGGACGCATGACGTTCTGGCAGGGTCCTGAACGACCGATGTCTGCCGTTCCCCCTCCTGCGGCGGGCAGGCACCCGCCCGCCCAGTGAAGTATTTGAATCTGGGGGACACCCCCAGACCCCCGGCAGAAGGGCTTCGCCCCTCTGCACTCCCCAGCTTGCCGCAGTTCCTCTAGGTTCGTTGGTTCTAAGGTTCTATTGTTGCGCGGTTCAGTCCTCGGCGTAGGCGTCCGTCAGCGCCTCCGCTTCGCGGCGGACGCGACGCATGATCTCCGGCGGCGACAGGACGCGGGCGGAGGCGCCCCAGCTCAGCACCCAGGGCAGCAGCCGGCGCAGCTCCCAGCAGTGGTACACAAAGACGACGCCGGCCTCGGACGGCTCCTCGCGCTCGAAGCCGTAGGCCGGCGTTTCGCGCGCCCACGGCACGGCGGCCTCCTCGATCCAGACGCGCACCTCGATCGGCGGCCGCTGGTCCTGCGGTGCGTGGCCGACCTCCTCGGGCCGCTCGAAGCGCTCCGGCAGGAGCTGCGCGTCGCGGATGCGCGCCGCGCGGAAGTCGCGCACACCTTCGCGCAGGCGGCAGTAGCCGACGAGGTGCCAGTCGTTGCCGTAGTACATGAGGAAGTACGGCTCCACATCGCGCTCCGTCACCTCGTCGGAGCTGAACGAGTGGTAGCGGAGGCGCAGGACGCGCTCATGGATCACGCCCTGCTGGAGGGCAGGCAGCCACGGCGAGCCCTCGCCGTGCATCCAGCTCGAGACGCGGATGCGCTTGCGGAGGCGCTCGACCTCACGGTGCGTCTCGGGACGCAGGGCAGCCTCGACCTTGGCCATCGCCGCACGCGCAGCCTCGCGCTGCTCCGGCGTGCCGAGGCCGAGCGCCAGGTCGCCGCCGAGCAGGAGCTGGACGGCCTCCTCCACCGTGAAGGCGATCGGCGGCAGGTGGTAGCCGGAGACCAGTCGATAGCCTTCGCCGGGCAGCGCCGCGACGGGCACGCCGGCCTGGCAGAGGGCATCGATGTCGCGGTAGACGGTGCGGACGGAGCAGCCGCACTCCTCGGCGAGGTCGGCGGCGCGCAGCGGGCGCTCGTCGCGCAGGCGCATGAGGATGAGCAGGCGGCGGTCCATCTGCTTCATGGGGCATTATTATAGCCAGGCAGCGGTGACGGGCTCGGAAGATCACCACCTCAGCCCGAGGGCTGGGGCATGAGCACGAAATCGGATCCACCGAACATGAGCCAGTCACCAGCGGGTACCTTGCTCAGGGTTGGTGGGTAGGTTTCGAAGTCTGCCGGATGAATCCGGCAGCTTCGCATTTCGAACGCGGGATGCCGGGCAGGATCAGTCCGCGGGGTTCCCACAAGCGAGGCGCCTCCATGACCGGCTGTTATACTGGCGCCGCCGTTAGGCGGGAGGTCACGATGAAGCTTCGCACAAGGGCCAAGTACGCGCTGCTGGAGCACGTGGTGCAGCCGGTGGCGGTGCGCGCGCTCACGGGCATGGAGCGCCTCCGCACCGGGGTCACGTACAACCCGCTCGACAAGCGGTATCAGTCCGATCCGTACCCGCTCTACCGCGAGCTCCGCGAGCGCGATCCGTTCCATCGCAGCCGGCTCGCGGGCGGGTGGGTGCTCACCCGCTACGACGACGTGGCCTCCGTGCTCAAGGACGGACGCTTTCTCGCCGACGACCGCAAGAGCGCCGCGCAGATGAAGCAGCGCCAGCGGTTCATCAAAGACGGCTTCATGGAGCCCGACGAGGCGCTGTCGCCGTCCATGCTCCGCAGCGACCCGCCGGACCACACGCGGCTACGGGGTCTGGTGAGCAAGGCCTTCACGCCTCGCACGATCGAATCGCTCCGCCCGCGCATCGAGGCGATCGTGCAGGAGCAGCTTGACGCGGTCGCGCACGACGGCTCGATGGACGTGATCAAGACGCTCGCCTACCCGCTGCCCGTGACGGTCATCGCCGAGATGCTCGGCGTGCCGACGGAGGACCGTGAGCAGTTCAAACGCTGGTCGGACGATGCGGTGGCGTCGTTCGGCGTCGCCGGGATGAAGGACTTCCTGCGGGCGCGCGACGCCTTCCGAGAACTCCAGGCCTACTTCGAGCGCGTGGCGGAGGAGCGCCGCCGGGAGCCGCGCGAGGACCTGCTCAGCGCGCTGCTGGCCGCCGAGGAGCAGGGCGACAAGCTGACGATGGACGAAGTGTACGCGACGTGCATCCTGTTGCTCGTCGCGGGCAACGAGACGACGACGAACCTGATCGGCAACGGCCTGCTGGCGCTGCTGCGCCACCCCGATCAGCTCGCCCTGCTGCGCGACGACCCAGCGCTGATCGAGAGCGCCGTCGAAGAGCTGCTGCGCTACGACAGCCCGGTGCAGGCGACCTCGCGGATCGTACTGGAGGACGTGGCGATGGACGGCCACACGATCGAGGCCGGCCAGCAGGCGATCGTGCTGATCGGCGCCGCGAACCGCGACCCGGAACGCTTCCCAGACCCCGACCGTCTCAACATCACCCGGCAGGACAACCGTCACCTCTCGTTCGGGCAAGGCATCCACTCCTGCCTGGGCGCGCCGCTGGCGCGGCTCGAAAGTCAGGCCGCACTGATGGCGCTGGTCGAGCGCTTCCCTCACCTGCGCCTCGCCACCGATCAGCCGACGTACGGCGAGAACCTGATCTTGCGCGGGCTGACGTCGCTGCCGGTGGCGTTCTGAGCCCGCGCAGGGCTGAATGAGCAACCTGCCGGCGCTAAGCGGTTACGAGTTGATCCGGTTGCTTGAGTTGGACGGCTGGCAGAGGGGAATGCGGGGCACCCACGGCCAGAGCATGTACAAGTACTTCGCTTCTGAGAAGCGCACGCGAGTGACGGTCGTTTCACGGACGCGCGCTCGGCTTCCTCGAGGCACACTCGCAGGCATCCTCGGAGTGAAGCAAACTGGGGTTGGAAGAAGAGGCCTCATGGAGCTGCTACGAAAGCACGGGAGGAAGGCCTAGGCGAAGGCAAACTCCCGGCCTACTTTGACAACGTTGGCCTTAGACAGCACTTGAGTCGGAATCGTGGGATGCGCTTCCTCTGGGTAGGAGGAGTGCAGCTTGATATTGTGCCTGCGGAAGAACTGCGCTCGTTCCCCCAATTCTTCGAGGGTCTCGAGGTGGAGCAGGATCGCCTCACGAAGGCGATCCTCAGCCTGCGTTAGGTTCCTGCCAAAGGCGGTCGTTCCCAACTCTAGGCACTCAGCAGTCACCGACTTGCCATCTCGCTCAAAGATACAAGTCAATACCACGAAATGAGTCGGCTCACGCCTGCGGGATGACATACCCAAAACCCCACCTGCCAGAACCTTGGATCCTGGCACCTGTAGTAATACTCGGAGTTGACACGGAAATCAACACGTTGGCGGCAGCCGTTGGCTGTCTAGCAAAGGATAACTACCCTTAGCACCGAACGCAAGGCCAGCGCTTTGCTACAATGGCCTCGTTATGAGCGAGAAGCGCGTTGTCGTCCTCGATTACGGCGCGGGCAACCTGCGCAGCGTGGCGCGCGCGGTCGAACACGCCGGCTTCCCGCCGGAGGTGACCGCCGATCCGCGCGCGCTCGACCGCGCGGGGGCGGTCGTAATGCCCGGCGTCGGCGCGGCCGCGGACACGATGCGCAACCTGCAGCAGTGCGGCCTCGTCGAGGCGCTGCGCGAGTACATCGCGGGCAACCGGCCGTTCCTCGGGGTCTGCATGGGCATGCAGGCGCTGCTGACGGCGAGCGACGAGGGCGGCGATCACCCCTGCCTGAACGTCATCCCGGGCCGGGTGCGCCGGCTGCCATCGAGGAACGGCGTCGCGCTGAAGATCCCGCACATGGGCTGGAACAGCGTCGAGCAGGTCGCCGAGCACCCGGTGTTCGCGGACATCCCGAACGGGAGCTACTTCTACTTCGTGCACGGCTACTACCCGGACCCGGAGGACCGCTCGCTCGTGATCGGCACGACGGAGTACGGCGTCACGTTCGCGTCGGCCGTCGCGCGCGACAACCTGGTGGCGACGCAGTTCCACCCGGAGAAGAGCGGCGAGGCCGGGCTGCGTCTCTACCACAACTTCCTCACGGCGCACTGCCGGTAGCGCATCGATGGGTCGGCGCGACGACGAGGGCTTCGAGATCAACTTCCCGTTCGGGCGGTTCTACGCCGGCGGGCGCGGCTTTCGCTTCGGCGGCGACGAGGAGGACGCGATCGAGATGGAAGAGACCAGCCAGGGCGACTACTGGGAAGTGCGCCGCTCCGTACGCAAGCGGCTGCGCTTCCTGCGTCACGCCTTCACGTACGTCGCGCTCAATGGCTTTTTCGTCCTCATCGACTGGCTCTCCGGCGGCGACGGCAGCGGCGTCAACTGGGCACAGTGGGTAGCGTTGATCTGGGGCATCTTCCTCGCCTGGGAGTTCGCCGGCACCTTCGTCGCGCCCAACCTCTGGGGTCGCGAGATGGAGGAGCGTCTGATCCAGCGCGAGCTGCGCCGGCGCCGCGGTAGCTGAGCGCGCGCGTGGAGGTCATCCCGGCGATCGACCTGCGCGGCGGGCGCTGCGTGCGCCTGGTGCAGGGCGACTACGACCGCGAGCTGGTCTTCTCCGACGACCCCGTCGCCGTCGCGCAGCGCTGGGCCGAGCTGGGCGCCGCGCGACTGCACGTCGTCGACCTCGACGGGGCGCGCGAGGGCCGGCCGGTGAACGACGGCGTGGTCGAGCGCATCATCGCCGCCGTGGACGCGCCGGTGCAGGTCGCGGGCGGCGTGCGCGATCTCGGCGTCGTCGAGCGCTGGCTCGCGGCCGGCGCGAACCGCGTCGTGCTGGGCACGGCGGCCATCCGCGAGCCGGACTTCGCGGCGGAGGCCTGCCGCCGTCACGGTGAGCGCATCGCGGTCTCGATCGACGCGCGCGACGGCATCGCCGCCGTGCAGGGCTGGACGGAATCGAGCGGTCAGCGCGCGGACGAGCTGCTGCGGCGCTTCGCCGACATGGGCGTCGCGCGCTTCGTCTACACGGACATCAGCGTCGACGGGACGCTGACGGCGCCGAACTACGCCGCGATCGAGGCGCTCGTGGCGACGACCTCCGCTGCGATCATCGCGGCGGGCGGCATCGCGGCGGTGGAGCACCTCAGACGTCTCGCCGAGATCGGCGTCGAGGGCGCGATCGTGGGCCGCGCGCTCTATGACGGCGGCCTCGACCTCTCGGAGGCGCTGGCGGCGGTGGGCGGGGCGAGGTGAGTCCAAAGCGTCCTCGAGTTCGTGCGGACGCCGTACTGCGCGCCTTGCGGCGCGCGGGGTGGATCAAACAGGGTGCAGAAAAACAGATGTCTGCCGTTCCCACCCGCCCGCCCAGAAGGGTAATGGAATCTGGGGGGACACCCCCCAGACCCCCCGACAGGGGGCTCCACCCCCTGCACCCCCGGCGAACGGACTTCTTCAGCACTGTCTAGCACCATAAGGGAGGATCGCACGTATACTTGAGACATCCCGAGCGGAGTTGATGTGATGCGCTATTCAGTTGTACTCGAGCCGGATGACGAAGGACAGGGCTACACCGTACGGGTTCCTGCATTGCCTGGCTGTATCACCGAGGGTCGGACGAAGGAGGAGGCACTCGATAACGCGCGGGAGGCGATCCTCGGCTTCATCGAGGGGCTGAAGAAGGCGGGAGAGCCGGTGCCTGTCGAACGGACCCCTGTCGAGCTGGCCTCGGTGGCGGTGTGAGGAAGCCGTCATGACGCGACGCTGCTCAGAAGCCCGTGCCTGGACCAAGCTCTCAGAGGAGACGTTCGCGAAGGACTGGGACAACGAGAAGGACGCGGTATACGACAACTGGCGGGAGATCAATCGGCAGCGCCTATAGCTGTTAGCTGTCTCGTTCCATGCTCACCAAGCGGATCATTCCCTGCTTTGACGTCGAGAACGGGCGCGTGGTGAAGGGCATCTCCTTCGTGGAGCTGCGCGACGCCGGCGACCCGGTGGAGCTTGCGCGCCTGTACGAGGAGCAGGGCGCAGACGAGCTGGTGTTCCTCGATATCACGGCGTCCTCCGACGAGCGCCAGACGGTCTACGACATGGTCGCGCACGTGGCCGATCAAGTCTTCATCCCGTTCACCGTCGGCGGGGGCGTGCGCAGCGCCGACGACGTGCGCGTGCTGCTGGAGCTGGGCGCCGACAAGGTCTCGCTCAACACCTCCGCCGTCGCGGAGCCGGAGGTGCTCGCGCGCTGCGCCGAACGCTTCGGCAACCAGAACATCGTCGTCGCCATCGACGCCAAAGGCGTCGCCGAGGGCAAGTGGGAAGTGTACACCCACGGCGGCCGACGCCCGACCGGCCTCGACGCAGTCGAGTGGGCGCAGCGCGCCGTGGCGCTGGGCGCCGGTGAGATCCTGCTCACGTCGATGGACACCGACGGCCATCTCACGGGCTACGACCTGCCGCTCACGCGCGCGGTGTCCGAGGCGGTGGAGGTGCCGGTAATCGCGTCGGGCGGCGCCGGCGAGCCGCGCCACCTCGCCGACGCGCTCATCGAGGGCAAGGCGGACGCCGTGCTTGCCGCGAGCATCTTCCACTTCGGCACGTACTCGATCCGAGAGGTCAAGGAGCAGCTCGCCGCGCTCGGCATCCCGATGCGGCTGTAGAAAGGGACAAGGGGCAAGGGCCATGGGCCAAGGCGACGAGAGACTCGACTTCGCGAAGGGCAACGGGCTGATGCCGGCGATCATCCAGGACGCCGACAGCGGCGAGGTGCTGACACTCTTCTACATGGACGAGGAGGCGCTCGCCAAGACGCGCGAGACGAAACAGGTGTGGCGCTACAGCCGCGCCGAAGGACGCCTCATGCGCAAGGGCGACACGTCGGGGAACGTCCTCCACGTCGAGAGCATCGCCTACGACTGCGACGGCGACGCACTCGTGGTGCGCGTGCACCCGGTCGGGCCGGCCTGCCACACGGGCGAGCGCACCTGCTTCCACAACCCGCTGGAGCTGGGGTAGTGAATGGCTCAGTTCCGGTGGGATCACCACCCCAGCCTGAAGGCTGGGGCATGAGAACCAGGTCGGAGCCATCTAATAAGAGCTTCTGTCCGCGGGTTGAAACTCGCGGCTTCCCGTGTTCGAAACCTACCCACCAATCCTGAGCAAGTTACGTGAGCTAGCTCCGGTATCACCAGTCGCGGCGCTCCGTTAGACTACGGAGAGCTTCCAGCTGGAGCGCCGCGTGGTCATCGTCCTGCTCATCCTGCTCGCGATCATCGTGCCCATCTTGCGGGTAACGCCGCTGCAGGACGATGTCGTCCTGCCCAAGCTCGCGGCGACGGCGACGTTCGCGGGGGCGGCGCTCATCGTCGCAGCCGTTCAGCTCGTTCGAGGGCGCCTCGAACTACCGCGCTGGCCGGCGTTGCTCTGGCTCGCTATCGCCGCGTTCGTCATCGTCAACGTCGCCGCCTTCCGCACGGCGGTCGACTGGCGCTGGAGCCTGCTGGGCGAGTACCAGCGCTACCAGGGCCTGGGCACGACGCTGCTTTACGTGCTCCTGTTCGGCGTTAGCGCGCTCGCGGTGCGGCAGACGCGCGACCTGCGCTGGCTGCTGCTCGCGGTCTTCGCGGCGGGCGCGGGCACCGCGATCTACGCGCTCATCCAGAAAGCCGGCCTGGACCCGTTCGAGGAGCACTTTCGCGGTACCGACCGGCCTTCGGCCACGGTGGGCCAGGCGAACGCCTTCGGCGCGTACCTGGTCGCGGTGCTGGGCGTGTCGGGCTTTCTCTTCCTGAGCACACGGCGGCGGTGGGAGCAATCGCTGCTTGCGGCAGGGGCGATGCTCATGCTTTTCGCCCTGCTGTTCACGCAGAGCCGGGGCGCGTGGCTTGCGGCGGTCGCCGTGGCAGCGCTGGCCTGCGTCTACGGCGTCCTGTGGTTTGCGTACCTGCGACACGGCAAACGTCCCAGCGGTGTCGAGTCGGCCGGGCTAGCGGCCGGAGCAGCAGTCGCGGCGGGAGTCATCCTCGGTGTCGGCTCGCTGTTCGTCGGGTTCGCGCCCGGCGCGAGCGCGGTGGAGCGTTTTCAGGACGTCGGGCAGTCGCAAGACGAGTCTGTGGCCGGCCGGCTGAGCCTGTGGCGGATGGCCGCGCGGATGACCGTCGACAGGCCGCTGCTCGGCCACGGGCAGGACGCCTTTACGTTCCTCTTCGCCGAGTACCGCGACCGGCCCGACTACGCGGGCATCGGCACCAGCAGCCTGGCGCCTGAGAGCGCGCACAACCTCTTCCTCGATCTGGCCTCGGGCACGGGGGTCCCCGGCTTGCTCGCGTTCCTCGCGCTGATCGGCATTTTGCTCTGGTACGCCGGGCGGCGCATGCTGGAAGGCGACGACGAGCGACTCCGGCTGGCGCTCTTCGCGCTCTGCGCCGGGGTCACCGGCTATCTGGCCGCGCTGTTCTTCTACTTCAGCGAGGCGATGACGACGTGGCTGCTCTGGCTGCTTCTCGGCGCGATCGCGGGCCTGATCGCGGAGCGATCGGCCGCGCCGCGCCTGGCCATGGCGCCGGTTGCGCTGGCGTTCGTCGCCGCGGGTGCCGTGGCGCTCGGCTGGGCGGCGACGCTCGTCGCCGCCGATCTAGCCGCCGGGCAGGCCGCCGACGCGGTCCTGCGCGGCGACCACACCGCCGCCACGCGCGCGATCGACCGCGCCGTGGGCCTCAATCCGCTGATGAAGACCTACCTTGTGCAACAAGCGCAAATCTACCGTTCGGGGGCGCCGCTGACGGAAGGACGCGTCGAGGGGCTCGAGCACGCGCTCGAGATCAACGAGACGGTGCGGCGCCGCTTCGAGCCGACCGCCTTCGATCTGATCGACCAGGCGCTGATCGAGTTCGAGCTAGCGCAGGCGAAGAACACGTCCCTGCGGGATACGATTCCCTTCTTCGAGCAAGCGATCGCGTTGGACCCGTACAACATAGTGCTGCGGCAGTTCATGGCCGAGTTCTACGACAATCAAGGCTTCCACGAAGAGGCCGAGCTGCACCGGGTCGTCATCTACTGCTGGCATAACGTCTGCGACTAGCAGGGTGCTGAACAAGATGTCTGCCGTTCCCACCCACCCGCCTAGGAACGTAATTGAATCTGGGGGGACACCCCCCAGGCCCCCCGACAGGGGGCTCCACCCCCTGTACCCCCGGCGACCGGACTTTTCAGCACCGTGCTAGCGCGCGCCGAAGTCGCGCTCCACTTGACGAGTGCTAAGATCCACGATCGCGAGGTCCGGAAAGCGCGTGCGGCTCCATAGATCGAACGTCCCTACGGCGTCGAGGCTGAGCAGCTCCGTCAGCCAGAGCGTGAGCACGAGGCCGTGCGAGACGACAGCGACATCCTCGTTCGAGTGGCGCATCGCGATCGCGTCGATGGCGGCGCGCATGCGGTCGAGCGCCGCCGGGCGCGGCTCCCAGCCTTCGACCGTTTCGCCGGCGAGGTAGCGCTGCACGACCGTGCGATATTCTCCGGACGTCCACGCGCGGCCATCGATTTCTCGCAGGTCGCGCTCGATGGCGATCGCGAGCTTGTGCGGCGCGGCGACGCGCTGGGCCGTGGCGACGGCTTTCGGCTCCGGGCTGGTGTAGACGAGCGTCACGTCCGGCCAGCAGGGGTCCTCCGAGAGCGCAAGCGCGCCGGCGCGTCCCTCCGACGAGAGGTGCCAGCGCTTCGGCGGGATACCGGGCCGGGCGGTGACCGCGGCATGGCGGACCAGGTGGAGCCGCAACGCTACGCCTCGACGAGATCCAGCACGTCGAGGAGCGACGTGACGACCGGGCAGTCGAGCGAGGGGGCGCGGCCCTCGCGGTCGATCAGCACCGGCCTAATGCCGACCGCGCGCGCGCCGAGCACGTCGGAGACGTAGGAGTCGCCGACGTAGAGGACTTCGGCCGGCTGCAGATCGGCGCGGCCGAGGGCGAAGCGGAAGATATCGGGGTGGGGCTTCGCGGTGCCGACGGAGGCCGAGGCGACGACGAAGTCGAGGTGGCGGGTGACGTCGTGGGCGTGCAGGATGGGGATCAGGTCGGTCCCCCAGTCCGAGATGACGCCCTGGACGAGGCCGCGCTCGTGCGCGCGGCTGAGCGTCTCGAGCACCTCCGGGTAGGGCTGCCACTGTTCGGGCTGCTGATACCAGTCGTAGAGGGCGTCGCCGGCGGACATGAGCTCATCGCGCGCGAGATCGACGCCGGCGTCGATCAGGGCCTGGGCGTAGTAGTTGGACCAGAAGCTGCGGGCGCGGGCGTCGGAGTCGTAGGCGCCGAGGCCGTCCTCGCCGAGGCGGGCGTAGTAGAAGTGGCCGACGTCGGGCAGCGTGCGCTCGCGGGCGAGCTCGATGCCGAGCTGGGCGGCGAGGAAGTCCCAGATTTCGGGGGCTTCGGGGCGCGGCCGGACGAGGGTGCGTCCGGCGTCGTAGAGGACGGCTCGGGTTTTGGTCATGGGCGAAGGCATGATAGCGGAGGGTGGAGGGTGGAGGGCGATTGGGGGTCATCTCCTCGACCGCGCACTGAAGTGCGTGGCATGCCCATGAGGAGCGACGGGGCGCATGGCCATGCGCCCCTACTCGATCGCGAGCCATGGGGCGCACACACAGGTGCGCCCCTACGGCGACGGGCTGCGCCCGTCAGGGCGGCCGGATGGCCGCCCCGACGAGGCCCGCGA
>Ga0326597_10001819_pt1 | contig 33055 bp, 29 predicted proteins | sample RVTome_12_FD_203789 | JGI IMG/M metagenome (GOLD analysis project Ga0326597, IMG submission 203789) | Soil microbial communities from uranium-contaminated site in the Upper Colorado River Basin, Wyoming, United States - RVT100D185 | ecosystem: Environmental > Terrestrial > Soil > Contaminated >...
CCACCCGCGCGGCCACCCACCCCCATCTCGACCCACCCTGCCCCAAACGACCCCCTGCACGCCGTCGGCTTCCCGCTCCGCACACTCGGCCCGGGGAGGAACCGACGAATATGGGGCTATACGCCGTTTTGACAATCTGGCGTATAACCGCCATCTTCGCCGCCGCGGTTTCTCGAGTACTTGATCGTGGACGCGGTGCAGGGCGCACTGCTCACCCGCTTCGGAGTGCTCGCGACCGTCCCCCAGCCGGCGCGGTTCGCATTGCACAAGCTGATCGTGGCGACGCGCCGCTCCGCCACCGAGGAGAGCAAGCGGCAGAAGAAGGATGTGTGGCAGGCATCCTCGTTGATCGAGGTATTGCTCGAGGAGCGTCCCCACGGCTTGCGCGCGGCGTGGAACGCACTGCCGTGGCAGACACAGGCGCGGGATGGGATGCGCTGGTTGACGGGGGAGCAGCGTGGCGTGCTGCTTGCGGCGGTCGGCGGATGACCTGTGACGGATCGCTGTGCGGCCTGCCGGCAGGCAGGGCACCCGCCTACGGGGTCCGGTGGCGTGGGGCGGAACGCCGGCGGCGGTTCCACCGTTGGGCCCGCCGGCTGGAGCGGCATGAGATCCTCAAGGGGTGCGCCGGATGTGCCGTTGCGGCTCTAACCTGATACCGTCTGGGGCGACTGGATTGACGACGCTCTGCTCGCAAGGAGGCAGCGGATGAACGGGAATGATCCGGTGGTGGTGGTCGATGGGCTGCGCACCCCGTATACCAAGGCGTGGGGGGCGTTCGACGATGTCCCGGCCGACGAGCTGGGGCGGATCGTGGCCTCCGAGCTCCTCACCCGCATGGCCCTGGACGGCGGCGAGCTGGATGCGGTGATCTTCGGCAACGTCGCCCACCCAGGGGACGCCACCAACCTGTCGCGGGTCATCGCCCTGCGCGCCGGCATCCCGGAGGAGGTCCCGGCTCACACCGTGCACCGCAACTGCGCCTCGGGCATGGAGTCGATCGCCCAGGGCGTCCAGCTCATCCGCCTCGGCGAGGCCAAGGTGGTCCTTGCCGGTGGCGTCGAATCGATGAGCAACATCCCCTTCCTGTACAGCAAGCGGCTCCAGCTCTGGCTGATGGGGTTGCAGCGCGCCAAGCGGCCGGCGGACAAGCTGCGCGCGATCAGCCAGCTCAAGATGGCGTACCTCAAGCCGCGGATCGGCCTGCAGATGGGGCTCACCGACCCGGTGTGCGGCCTCAACATGGGGGAGACCGCGGAGGTGGTGGCGCGCGACTTCGGCCTGACCCGCGAGGAGCAGGACCGCTTCGCCATGGAGTCGCACCACAAGACCGCGGCGGCGATCGACGCCGGACGCCTGGCCGAGGAGATCGTGCCGGTCTACCCGCCGCCGAAGTTCCCGGCGGTCGTCGACGACGACGGCGTGCGCCGCGGTCAGTCCATGGCGGCCCTAGCCAAGCTCAAGCCGGTCTTCGACCGGCGCTACGGCACCGTCACCGCCGGCAACGCCTCGCAGATCACCGACGGTGCCGCCGCGGTGGTGGTCATGCGTGAGTCCGACGCGAAGGGACGCGGCTACCGGCCCCTCGGACGGATCATCGCCTGGGCCTTTGCCGGCAACGATCCATCGCGCATGGGGCTCGGCCCGGTGTATGCGACGCGCAAGGTCCTCAAGAAGGTGGGGATGGCGCTCTCCGACTTCGGCCTGATCGAGCTCAACGAGGCGTTCGCCGCTCAGGTCCTCGGCTGCCTGCGCGCCTGCGACTCGCGCGAGTACTTCGCCGAGCACTTCGACGGCGAGCAGCCCCTCGGGGCGATCGACGAGACCAAGCTCAACGTCAACGGCGGCGCCATCGCCCTCGGCCACCCGGTCGGCTCCTCGGGGACGCGCCTGGTCATCACCCTGCTCAAGGAGATGCGCCGCCGCGGCGTGGAGCGGGGGCTGGCCACGCTCTGCATCGGCGGCGGCCAGGGCGCGGCGTTCGTGTTGGAGCAAGGCTAGCCGCGTATGGACGCAAATGGACGCGTATGGGTTCTCGCTTACCCACAAATCTCCTCTGAGGAATGCAGGAAGCCAGGAAGTGGGGAGATGAATGGGTCACCGCCCCCCCACTTTCCTGCGTTCCTATCTTCCTGCCTTCCTTAGAGGTCTTTTCCTCGCATCTGTATCTGCGTCCATTTGCGGCTAACACCCAATCGATTTTCGCAGCTCAGGCAAAGGACGGCTTGTCATGGACACCATCAAGCTCATCGACCACGACGGCTTCACCGAGCTGTGCTTCGACCTTCCGGATTCACCGGTGAACACCCTGGCGGCGCGGGTGCTGGAGGAGGTGGAGGAGGCGCTGGAGGGCCTGGCAAAACGGCCCGACCTGAGGGGGCTGCTCATCACCTCGGCGAAGAAGGGTGTGTTCATCGCCGGGGCCGACATCCACGAGATCGAGCGCATCCACGACGCGGTAGACGGCGCGCGCCTCGCGGCCCGTGGCCAGGCGATCATCAACAAGGTCGCCGACCTCCCGGCGGTGACCGTGGCGGCGATCGATGGCGCGGCCCTGGGTGGCGGCTGCGAGCTCGCCCTGGCGTGCGACTGGCGGGTCGCCTCGGACAACCCGAAGGCGAAGATCGGCCTCCCCGAGGTGCAGCTCGGCATCGTCCCCGGCTTCGGCGGTTGCTACCGCCTCCCCAGGCTCGTGGGGCTGGAACAGGGGCTGGCCATGATCCTCGGGGCCAAGACCCTGCAGGGGAAGCGGGCGCTCAAGGCCGGGCTAATCGACGCGCTCATCCCGCAGGCGATCTTTCGTCCGGAGGCGGAGCGGTTCATCCGCGACCAGATCGCCGGCACCGGCAAGCATCGCCCGGCGCGCAAACGCGGCCTGCGCACGCGGATCCTGGAGGACCTGCCGTTCGGTCGCAGCTTCGCCTTCGCCCAGGCGCGCAAGGGGGTGATGGCCAAGACCCGCGGCCACTACCCGTCGATCCTGCGCGCGCTCGCGGTGATCGAGGGGGCGTGGGGCAAGGAGCGCAAGCTGGCCCTCGACATGGAGGCGCGCGCCCTGGGCGAGACCGCGGTCACCGCCGAGTGTGCGGGCCTGGTCTCGCTGTACTTCGCGGGGGAGCAGCTCAAGAAGGAGAGCGGCGTCGCCGGCAGCACCGCAGAGGCGCCCACGGTGAAGGCGGCGGCGGTGCTCGGCGCCGGGGTGATGGGGGGCGGGATCGCCCAGCTCGCCGCCGACCGCGAGATCCCGGTGCGCATGAAGGACATCCAGCCGGCGTTCGTCAGCGCCGGGATGCAGGCGGCCCACAAGGTGTGGTCCGGGGCGATGAAGCGCCGCCGCCTCGATGCCCACGACTACCGCCGGCGCGCCGCCCACCTGGCGCCGACGGTCACCTACGACGGCTTCCGCCACGTGGACCTGGTAGCCGAGGCGGTGAGCGAGCGCATGGAGGTGAAGCGCAAGGTCCTGGCCGAGGTGGAGGGGCAGATTCGCGACGACGCGATCTTCGCCACCAACACCTCGTCCCTGCCGATCACGGAGATCGCCGCCGAGGCCGCCCACCCAGAGCGGGTGATCGGCCTGCACTTCTTCAATCCGGTCCACCGCATGCCCCTGGTGGAGGTGATCCGCGGCGCCAAGACCTCGGATCAGGCGACCCTGGCGACGGTCGCCTTCGCCAAGCGCCTCGGCAAGACGCCGGTCGTGGTCGGCGATCGGCCCGGCTTCCTGGTCAACCGCCTGCTCCTGCCCTACCTCAATGAGGCGGCCCTGATCCTGGAGGAGGGATCGGACATCACGGCCCTCGATGAGCTGGTCCTCGACTTCGGCATGCCCATGGGGCCGTTCACCCTCATGGACACGGTCGGCCTGGACATCTGCAAGGAGGTCACCGAGGTGCTGTACGGCGCGTTCGGCGAGCGGATGAAGCCGTCACGGATCCTCGACGTGATGGTGGAGAAGGGCCGCCTGGGGGACAAGGTCAAGCGGGGTTATTACCAGGGCAAGGGCAAGAAGCGCGGCGTCGACCCGGCGGTGTACGGCGACATCCGGGTGCCGAAGCGGGAGATCACCGATCGCAACGAGGCCCTGGACCGCATGGTCCTCGCCATGGTCAACGAGGGGGCGCGCTGTCTGGAGGAGGGGATCGTCGCCTCGCCAGTCCACCTGGACATGGCGATGGTGATGGGCACCGGCTTCCCGCCGTTCCGCGGCGGCCTGATGCACTATGCCGACAGCCGCGGCCCCGAGGAGATCGTGCGCACCCTCCACGTCCTCGCGGATCGCCACGGCGCGCGCTTCCAGCCGGCGCCGCTGCTGGTGCGGATGGCGGAAAGGAGTGAGAGCTTTTTTTAGGGGCCAGGGGTTAGGGGCCAGGGGCCAGGGGTGGTTCCGGCCCTGCGGGCCGGCGCTGTTTTTTCGGGTGTCATCTCCCAACATCTCATCGTCTGGCCGCCACCGGCGGCCATCCTTCCCTAACCCCTAACCCCTAACCCCTAACCCCTAACCCCTAACCCCTAACCCCTAACCCCTAACCCCTAACCCCTAACCCCTAACCCCTAACCCCTAACCCCTAACCCCTATCTCCTACCCCCTGACACGCAGTGTCCCTCCTCACCCTCACCACCGACTTCGGCGACTGCGACACCTACGTGGCGCAGGTGAAGGGGGTGATCCTCTCGCTGGTGCCGGATGTGAGGCTGGTGGACGTGACCCATCAGATTTCGCCGGGGGACATCCGGGCCGGTGCCCTGGCCCTGGCTTCCATCCTGCCGCACTACCCGGCCGGGACCGTCCACCTGGTCGTGGTCGATCCGGGGGTCGGGACCAGCCGTCGCGCCCTGGCGGTGCAGACGCCGACGGCGAGGGCGGTGGGGCCGGACAACGGCGTGCTCACGCCGATCCTCGAGCAGCCCGGTGCCGTCGTGCATGAGGTCTGCGGCGGCTGTTTCTGGCGCAATAATCCCGCTCCGACCTTCCACGGCCGCGACCTCTTCGCCCCCGCTTGTGCCCATATCCTGGCGGGGGCGCCGATGGACGGGCTCGGTGCACCGCTCACCGACCCGATCCTCCTGCCGCCGTCACCGCTCAGCGAGCACCGTGAAGGGGTGGACGGCGTCGTGGTGGCGGCGGATCGCTTCGGGAATTTGATCACCAACATCCACGATGCGGTCCTCGTTCACCACGCCGGGGAAAGGATGCTGCGCGTGCGGGTCGCGGGCCACGAGATCAACGGTCTGGTCCGCACCTACGCCGAGGCCCAGGGCCGGGAGCCGATCGCGGTGCTGGGCAGCGGCGGCACCCTGGAGATCGCGGTCGCCGGCGGCTCGGCGCGCGAGTTCCTCGGCGCGGAGATCGGCGCACCCGTCGAGGTGCGCTGGCGCCTGCGCTGAGCCGTTGGGGTCCGCTCGCATTTCTCACCACGACTCGTCGGGCTGGATATGACGTAGGGCGGGCTCCGCCCGACATGGCGGGCAGAGCCCGCCCTACGGTGGGATCGGAGGTAGGAGCCGGTTGCACCGGCGATCCGCGCCGCCCGGCGCGGCAACCCGGCGCCGCAGGCGGCCGGCCCTCTCGGGCCGGGATCGCCGAAGGGATTCGGCTCCTACCGGGATTCCGGGGGCGCGCCGCGATTTCCCAACCCAGGTTCCGGGGGTGTGCCGCGATTTCCCAACCCGAGGTAGGGGCCGGTTGCACCGGCGATCCGCGGCCGGTGGCCGCCGCAGGCCCTGCGGGCCTGGGTCGCCGAAGGGATTCGGATCCTACCGGGGTTCCGGGGGCGCGCTGCGATTTCCCCATCGAGGGTAGGAGCCGGTTGCACAGCAGCCGGAACTGGTCGTGGCGGCCGATCTCGACGAGTGGCGTCGCGATGATCCCTTGCAGGTCGGCGAGGTCGTCGTCCGCGACGAGCACCCAGATCCGCTTGTCGCTGGCGAAGAGCTGGGCGAGTGCGGCCTCGCTCTGGAGGTGGCGGCCGTTCAGGTCGGGGGAGGCATCGAGGGGGTGCGGGAACCGTTCGTAGTCCGCGATGGTCACCGTCCGTCCGAGGTAGAACGGCAGGCCGCGGAAATACCAGCGGTAGGTCACGACTTCGTCGTCGTCCGCCAATTGTTCGGCCAGTTGATCGGCCAGGGGGTAATAGCGGTACTTGGTCTTGGCATTGGGCAGGAAGTGGATGCCGGTGAGGTTGAGACTGAAGGCAAAGCACAGGAGTGCGGCGACGGTGGTGGTGCGATGGCGCCCGCGCCACGAGAGGGCGAACGCGACCAGACTGGCGATCACCAGGGCGAACGACACGGCGAGGCTCGGGAAGGTCTCCGGGTACCATCGGTCGTGCTGTCCCACCGTGGTGACCGCGCCGCCGATCGCCACGATCGCCGCCAGGGCCGCGAAGAACATGAACGCCTTGGGGGAGGGAGACTGCGTCTGGCGCAGGAAGCCATCGAACTGCGCCCCGGCCCACAGGGCCAGGGCCGGGATCAAGGGCAGGATGTAGGGCGGCAGCTTGGAGGGGATGATCGACAGGACGACGAACGGCAGGATCGCCCAGAGCAAGAGCAGGCGATCGGGGTGGGGCACGGCGGGTTGGCGATCGATCGCCGCGGCCGATTGCCGCGCCAGGAAGGGGAGCCAGAAGATCCACGGCAGGAAGGCGATCAAGAGGATCTTGGCGAAGTAGTAGAACGGCTGGCGCCGGCCCAGGGCTTCGCCCGTGACCCGGCCAACCAGCTCCTGCTCCAAGTAGAAGCGCCACAGGTCGGGGTGTTGCGCCCACACGAGGAGGAACCACGGCGTGACGATCAACACGAAGGTGGCGAGGGCCGGGGGCGAGAAGAAGGGACGCAGGCGGCCGCGTTTCCCCCACAGGAAGTGGTAGGGGAGGATTGGCACGAGGGTGTGGAGCAGCACCACCGGCCCCTTGGTGAGCATGCCCAGCGCCAGGGCCGCGGCGAAGGCGATCACCCAGCGGCGTTGCGGCTCTGGAGGACCGTAGCCGCGGAGGAACGCGACGTAGGTCGCCACCACCCAGAGGGTGAGGTAGAGGTCGGTGGTGAACAGCCGCGCCATGAACACGAACAGCGGCGCGGTCCCCAGGAGGAGCAGGGCGAGGAGCCCCGCGCGCCCGCCGAACAGCCACCGGCCCAGGTAGAGGGTGAGCAAGAGGGTCGCCGTGGCGGCGATGGCCAGGGGCAGGCGCACCGCCCGTTCCGAGTGGCCGAAGAGCGCAAGCCCGGTGGCGCCCAGCCAGTAGGCCAGGGGCGGCTTGTCGAGGTGGATGGCGCCGTTCATCCGCGGCGTCACCCAGTCGCCGCTGTCCACCATCTCCCAGGCGATCTCGCTGTAGCGCGCGTCCGAGGTCTCCATCAGGGGATGGGCAGCGAGGCGATAGAACAGCAGCGCCACCACGGCGATCGTCCCGAGCCACAGGAGGCGGGAAAACGCGGCGGCGCTAGCGCTCATGACGTGGGTCGGGTAAGTCGCGGTGGCAGCGATCCTCACGCAGCCACACGCAGGCGTCTCCCCGGGGTAGGAGCGACCTTGGTCGCGAACCGGTGTGCCGCACGGCTCGTGGCATTGCGATAAGGTTCGCGGGCAAGCCCGCTCCTACATCGCACCCACGGCCTCGGCGGAAGAGCCAGTTGCACCGGCGATCCGCGCCGTCAGGCGCGGCAACGAGGCGCCGCAGGTGACCTGCCTGCGGCAGGCCGGCCCTGTCGGGCCGAGGTCGCCGAAGGGATTCGGCTCCTACCGTGATCCCGGGAGCGCGCCGCGATTTCCCAACCAAGGGCTGGCCACTCACGGCCACAGGCCGCCCGCGATGTTGGTCACCACGATGCCCGCCTGCACGCCCCAGTCGGAAGCCAGCCCCGCCAGCCCGGCCTCGGCGCCCACGACCCAGGAGACCCGCCTGCTGATCGGACCGCGGGTGGCCCAGACCACGCGTTGCGCATTGTTGCCGTTGTTCCTTCCCTCTTGCGCGACGAAGCCGAGGCGGGTCGTCCACGAGCCGATGTGTATATCGACGCCGAGGCCGGCGTCGAGGACGTCATCCTGGACCGCGGCCTCGCGCGGGTCCCCGAGGATCTCCACCCCGACCTGGAGGAGGAGGTCCCACCGCTCCGTCAGGGTGCGGGTCACGACAATCAGCCCGATGACGTCGGTCTCGTTGGTGCCCAGGGAGAGGTTCTCGTCGGCATTCGGGATCTTCACCGCGGCCCGTGCCGCGATCGCCGCGGCCGGCCACGCGTGTGGGGCGATCTCGACCTGTGTGGCAAGACGGACGTCGCCCGAGCCGTTGGCCGCCCCCGTGCGGTGGTCGTCCACGATGCGATAGTCCCACGACCCCTCGACGAAGGCCTGGCGGCCGATGCGGTAGGCGCCGTAGAGCCGCGGCAGGGAGACGCGGTTCTGGCCGCTGTGAAAGAAGGCGATCCCTTCGTTGTGCACCGCCGCGAAGGATACGGCCCCCTCGAGCTGGCCCGTCGACAGGGTCGCGGCGTGGTAGAGGCCGGTGAAGTGCCCTAGCACGTCCGCCGCGCCACGGCACGGCGACAACAGGATGAGGGCACCGATACCCAGGAAGCAGAGAGGACGCAGACCGAGCGGGGAACGCTCCATGGGACGACCGGCGGAGGGCGGGCACCAATCAGCGCGATCCGTGGCGCCGCCGGTAGAGGGAGCGCGATTGCATCCAGCGCACCGCGAAGAGATCCAGCAACGGCCCGATCATGCGGTTCAGGGTCGTGTACTTCGAGACGCCGGCCATCCGCGGCCGGTGGGCGACCGGCACCTCGACCACCGTATAGCCCTCCATCTTCGCCAGGGTCGAGAGAAAGCGGTGCATGCCATGGAAGAGCTTGATGTCCGCGATGACCTCGCGCTTGAACGCCTTCAGGGAGCAGCCGGTGTCGTGAATGGTGTCCTTGGTGACGGTGATGCGCAGCCAGTTGGCGAAGCGCGAGGTGTAGCGCTTCACCCAGGTGTCCTGGCGGTCCTGGCGCCAGCCCACCGCGACATCGTGATTCGCCAGACCCGCGACCAGCGTGGGGATGTCGGTGGGGTCGTTCTGCCGGTCGGCGTCGATGGTGATCACCACCGCGCCGGCCGCGGCGCGCATCCCCAGGTCCATGGCCGAGGTCTGGCCCGACTGGCGGCCGACCTGGAGCAGCCGCACGACGCCGTGGCCGCCCACCCCGTCCCGCTCCAGGGCGCGGACCCGCTCCGGGGTGGCATCGCGGCTCCCATCGTCGATCCAGACGATCTCGTACGGCTCGCCCATCCCCTCCATCGCCGCCGCGATCTCGCGGCTGAGGGGCTCGACGTTGGCCTCCTCGTTGAAGGCGGGGATGACCACCGAGTAGCGGGGGGTATCGGTCACGACGGCGCTCCGGGCAAAGGCGGCGTAGGCGATCGGGGAGGGGTGAGCACGGCAACCGGGTTGGTCAGGATGGCGGAGCCTAGCAAATCGGACGTGCGCCGCCATACGGCAAGGTTTCTGTAGTTCGGGAAGATATATTCAGGCCCTGGATTCGCAGCCCCCTCCCCCCTCGGGGGAGGGCCGGGGTGGGGCATCGGGAACAGCCGAGCGTTCGCTCCACATGCCCTCCCCCAGGCCCCCTCCCGGGGGAGGGGGATTATCGGACACCCCTTTGGGGTGGCTGGTTGAGAGCTGGACACCGCGTCCGGTGGGCCGTTACAACGGGTGATGCAGAGCCGCTGGTCTGATGCCGACGCCCGGACCTTTGTCGACCGCTACGCCGCGGACCACGGCGAGGTGGTCGCCCTGCGCGTCTATACCTCGCGGCTGATCGGCGCGGACCCGGCCCTGGTGATGCACGGCGGCGGCAACACCTCGGCCAAGGGTGAGGTGGTCGACCTCACCGGGGAGCGCAAGGCGGCGATCTTCGTCAAGGGGAGCGGCTGGAATCTCGACACCATCGAGCCCGCCGGCCTGCCCGCCGTGGAGCTCGACTACCTGCGCCGCCTGCGCGGCCGCGACGCCCTCACGGACGAGGCGATGGTCAACGCCCTGCGCACCCACCTGTTCGATGCCAGCGCGCCGACCCCGTCGGTGGAGACCCTGCTCCACGCCTTCCTCCCCCACACCTTCGTCGACCACTCCCACGCCGACGCCATCCTCGCCCTCACCAACCAGCCCGACGGCGAGGAGCATGTGCGCCGCGCCCTGGGCGACGACTGCCTGTGTCTCCCGTACATCATGCCCGGCTTTCCCCTGGCCAGGGCGGTGGTGGAGGCGTGGGAGGCGCAGCCGTCGGCCCGGGCCATGGTCCTGGCCAAGCACGGCCTGTTCACCTTCGCCGACGACGCGCGGCTCTGCTACGAGGAGCACGTGCGGCTGGTCGACCGGGCGGAGGCGTATCTCGCGGCCAACCCGGCCGCGCGGCCGCTACAGACGACCACCACGCCGGCCCAGGCCACGGCGCGTGCCGGCGTCTTCCTTCCCGCCCTGCGCGGCCTGCTCACGGAGATGGACGAGGCGGGCCGCCGCTGGATCCTCGACCACCGCGCCACCGCCGCGATCCTCGCCTTCTGCGACGACCCGGAGGGCCGCGAGCTGGCGCGCACCGCGCCGCTGACGCCGGACCACGTGATCCGCACCAAGGCCCACCCCCTCGTGCTGGAGGAGCCGGCGTGGCACGACCCGGCGGCCCTGCACGAGGGGCTGGCCCGGGCCCTAGAGGAGTACCGCGAGGAGTACGAGGTCTACTTCGACGAGAACGTTCGGGCGAAGGGGGTGGCGCGGACCCGCCTCGATCCCCTGCCGCGGGTGGCGGTGGTGCCGGGGCTGGGTCAGGTGGCGATCGGCGAGAGCGCCAAGGCGGCGGCGATTGCCGGCGATCTTTACGAGCACACGGTGGCGGTAAAGAGCGCGGGCCGCGGCCTCGGGCCGTACCAGGGGCTCGATTTGGCCGACCTGTTCGACATGGAGTACTGGTCCCTGGAGCAGGCCAAGCTGGGCAGGGGCAGCCCACCGCCGCTCGCCGGCCGCATCGCCCTGGTGACCGGCGCGGCCGGCGCCATCGGCGCGGCCATCGCCGAGCGGCTCGCCGCGGCCGGCGCCTGCGTCGCCCTGGCGGACATCGACGCCGCCCGCCTGGCCACGGCGTGTGAGCGGCTCGGCAAGCGTCCCCACCTTGGGGTGGAGATGGACGTCACCGACACCGCCTCGGTGGACGCGGGGATCGACTCGGTCTGCCGCCACTTCGGCGGCCTCGACATCTGCGTGCTCAACGCCGGCGTGGCCCATGTGGCGCGGCTCGCGGACCTCACGGACGAGGACCTGGCGCGGGTCCTGGACGTCAACGCCCGGGGCTACCACCGGGTGCTACGCGCCGCGGCGCGGGTGATGGAGCGGCAGGGGAGCGGCGGCCACATCGTGGTCAATTCCTCGAAGAACGTCTTCGCCCCGGGCGCCGGGTTCGGCGCCTACTCGGCATCCAAGGCCGCCGCCCACCAGCTTGGCAAGATCGCCGCCCTGGAGCTGGCGCCGCTCGGCATCCGCGTCAACATGATCAACGCCGACGCGGTGTTCGGCGACCAGGAGATCCCGTCCCTGCTCTGGCAGGAGGTCGGCCCGGACCGGATGCGCGCCCGCGGCCTGGACGAGGCCGGCCTACGCGCCTACTACCGCGACCGCAATCTGCTGAAGGCCGAGGTCACTGCCGACCACGTGGCGAACGGCGTCCTGTTCTTCGTCACCGACCAGACCCCCACCACCGGGGCCACCCTCCCCATCGACGGCGGCATCCCCGAGGCCTTCCCGCGGTAGGACCAGCCCGGGTTTTTAACGCAGAGACGCGGAGGCGCAGCGAAGCAAGAGAGAGATCACGTCGCGCCGGTCGACTCCGCGAACCCGCCGGGCAACACGCTCCCTCTCCCGTCGCGGGAGAGGGACAAAGAGGGGGAGGGTAGCCAGCGAACCGACGCCGTCGACGCCACCGGTGGTTTAACCACGAACGACACGAAGGACTACCGCCTGCCTCATCGCCATCCGGGATCAACCCCGTCGCATGAAGTCGCGGAGATTCGATCAACAAGACCTTGGCGTCTTCGCGTCCCAGCGAGAGACATCCCTGCGAGAAGTTCACCTGGCCGCAGATTTCGCGGATTCACGCAGACGATCCTCGGGCAGGGCAGCAGCACTCTCCCACGCCACGATGGCGCGCTTGCGGGTCGTGCCCCAGCGGTAGTCGCCGATCACGCCGGTCTCCCGGATCACTCGATGACAGGGGATCAGGAAGGCGAGGGGATTCTGGCCGACGGCCGCCCCCACGGCCCGCGCTGCCGTGGGTTGTCCTAGCGCGGTGGCCAGTCGCCCGTAGCTGACGAGGGTGCCGGGCCGGATCTGCAACAACGCCCGCCAGACCCGCACCTGAAACGCGGTGCCGCGCACGAAGGCCCGCAGGGCCGGCCGGCCGTCGGACACGCCGGATCGCTGGAAGATCCGCGCAGCGAGGGGTGCTGCGGCGGCATCGTCGCGATGCAGCCGCGCGTTCGGCCAGCGCTCCTGGAGCGTCGCCAGCTCGGCCGCGCCGTCGTCGGACGCGACGAAGGCGAGATGGCAGATGCCGCGCGGGCTCTCGGCGATGACGCACCTGCCGAACGGGCTATCGGCGAGGCCGACGGTGATCGTCCATCCGGCACCGCCGGACTTCCATTCACCGGGCGACGCCGCCTCCAGGCCGACCCAGAGATCGTGCAGCCGGCCCGGACCGGACAGCCCCGAGTCCAGGGCGGCGTCCAGCACGCTCGCCCCCGCGCGGAGCAGGTCCTTGGCATGGGCGAGGGTGAGGCATTGCAGGAAGTCCTTGGGCGTGATCGCCGCCCAGGCGGAGAACAGACGGTGAAAGTGAAACGGGCTCAGCCCGACGTATGCCGCCAAGGCCCGCAGGTCGAGCTGCTCGAAATGGTGCTCATCGAGATAGCGGATGACCCGCGCGATCCGCTGGTAGTCGTCCATGGCTCCAGTCTTCCACCGAGATCGCGCGAATCCCACCCGATTCTTGCGGTGAGCGAACGGGATGGTGCCGGTATCTGTTAGCCACGAAGGACACGAAGGGCACGAAGAAGGGATCGCGCGTCCGGCTGCGTGCCGTTCATGGTGATAATCCGCGGCGTCGCGCCGCCTGACCCATGGCGAGACCGCGTGGTGGGGGAAACGGCGCCCCGGTTAGACCCACCGTAGGGGCACGGCATGCCGTGCCCCTACCCGGATCCCCTCGATCGTGGCGGGATCCGGATTACCGCCCGTCCCGGGAGCCGGCCACGGCCGCGAACACCCCGAGGCCGATCAGCGCACCGGCGGTCGCATAACGGCCGGCGACACGGACGCCTCGTGCGCGCGACAGCGCAGGGGCGAGGGTCCCCGCGGCGAGGGCGTAGGCACAGTCGGTCCCCGCGGCGATGGCCACGAACAGCGAACCGAGCACCACGCTCTGGACCATGGGCTCCGCGTCGGGGCGCAAGAACTGCGGCAGGAAGGCGGCGAAGAAGATCGTGGTCTTGGGATTGAGCAGAGCAACGATGAAGCCATCGCGGAAGGCGCGGGCGAGGGAGGGCGCTCCGGGAACGATGGGCGGGTTGTCGTCTTGCGGGGCGTACAGGGCGTGAAGGCCGAGATAGACGAGATACAGCGCCCCCGCGTACTTGACGACCGTGAAGGCCGCCGACGAGACCGCGAACAGCGCCGCGAGTCCGAGGGCCACAGCGACCATGTTGGCAAGGTTGCCCACGGCGATGCCCGCGGCCGACGCAAGGCCGACGCGCCGCCCCTGCGTCGTACTGCGCGTGACGATGTAGAGCACCCCCGGCCCAGGTGTCACCGCCAGCACCAGACTGGCCAGCAGGAACGCCGACAGCAGTGGACAGGGGGCAATAGACTGGTCATCTTCAGGACCCCTGAGAAGTCCCAGACAGTATGACTCCCGCTTTGGAAGACCGAACTCGGTTTTTACCGCAGAGGCCGAGAGCCGCAGAGAGGGGCAAAAGAGGGCCCAGTTCCCCCCTGGCCTTTCACGCGAACCCGCCGGGTGCCAAGCCGCCTCTCACCCCAAGAGAGGGCCGGGGTGAGAATGCCAGGAAGGCCCACGCGGACCCCATCCACCGCGCAGGTTGTTTAACCAAAAAAGCATGAAGAAGTGCCACCTCACTTGTTGCCCTTCGTCCCAAATCCCCTACACATGATGCTGCCAACCGCTCGTCGCGACGATCTTGGCGGGTTCGCGTCTTCGCGAGTGAACGTCCTACGAGAAATTCATCTAGCCACAGATTTCACAGATTCGCGCAGATCGTTTTCACCACACAGGTTGCCAGCGTGCTGCCCAGGTGATATATATTGGCTAAATAAGTATCTGTGCGCCGTCGCACAAAGGTAATGCGGGGCATCTATATGGAAACGCCTCATACATGCCATTCAGCCACGTCGCTAGGCGTTCGATCGTGGCTGATGAGGGGGAGATCAATTATGCCCGTCCCGCGTGCACCTCCGCTAGAACCAGCGTCTCGCGGCCTTGCCGGCGGAGGAGGGGGCGTCTTTTCCGTAACTTGACAGGAAGGAGCATTAAGATGAACAGCATACGAAGTAATCTCCTTGCATTCGTGTTCGCGACAGTAGCAATCATCTCGATGAGTGTGATTAATCAGGCAAACTCGGCAACCGCCGAGGATTTGGATAAGGATTCCCAGCAGGCGTTGCATACGCTCTATCAAGCCCAACCTGTTGCCGAAAAACTTTCGCGCACCGCCAAGGCTGTGCTCGTCTTCCCAAATATCGTGAAGGCTGGCCTCGTGTTTGGCGGAAGCTATGGCGAAGGCGAGTTGATCAAGGACTCGAAGGTCGTCGATTATTATAACTCCGTTACCGGATCTTGGGGTCTGCAGGCAGGTGCCCAATCCTACGGATATGCGGTGCTTTTGATGACAGATGAGGCCGTGCGCTATATCGAAAAGACGAAAGGCTGGGAAATTGGCGTGGGTCCAACACTTGTTGTGGTTAACGAAGGGATCGCAAAGAATCTCTCGACATCCTCGCTGCAGGATGATGCCTATGCGTTTATCTTCAGCCAGCAAGGAATAATGGCGGGGGTTAGCATTGAGGGAACAAAAATTTCCCTCATCAATCGGTAGACCAACACAGAACGGACGCAATTGGCTTCCGGCATCGTTGTCGTTGTCTCTCGTCCTCGATCACAGAGCCGTGATAACCGCAGGAATGCTGAAGCAGCAAGCCGCATTTAAACTATGCGGTCGCTCCCGCTGGAAACATAATGATCCGACAGGAGATTCCGCGTGCCTCTGATTAATCTGGTCATCATCCTGATTGTGGTTGGCGTGCTGCTTTGGGTCGTCAATACCTACATACCCATGGACCGGAAGATCAAGAACATCCTGAATATCGTCGTCGTGATTGCTGTCGTGATATGGCTACTGCAGGTTTTTGGAGTGTTGGGTTCGCTGAACAGCATACATATTGGCCGCTGACTTATGTCAGGCTGACAGGAAATTGCTTTTCCGACGTTGGTCGCGAAGGCAGTTGTGGGCGTCTGAAGGTGTGAGGTCGCGTGGCAGACGGCGTAGTTTGGAGCCTTTCCGGTGGGCGTGGACACGGGTTGCATCCGCGCTTGGGGCAACTCCACACGGCTCCGAATAGCGGGAAGGGCGCACCGCCGCGCCGGTTCTTGTGAGCTGGGGAGCGCCCTCGTCTACGGTAAGAATAACCGGGCTGCGTGTGCGGCAGCGTACAGACGATGGCCCTCGTTCGGGTAGTATCTACAATAAGGAGACGGCGATGACTTTCGAGATCGCCGGTGGTCGCCGTGTGGTCTGAACAAGCGCCGCCACCTCGAAGAAGCAACTGGTAGAACATCGCAAGATTGGTGCCTGCGCGCCGAGGGAAGCGGCACGGGTCCGCTGCGAGAGTCTTTCCAGACGCTGCGCCGCTACAACTCACTGAAAGGGAGCATGAAATGACATTGGGAACAATTCTGCTGATCGTTCTGATTCTAATGCTGGTCGGCGTGATCCCGACCTGGCCCCACAGCCGGGGATGGGGTTATGCTCCCAGCGGCGTTCTCGGGCTAGTGGTGATAATCGTGTTGGTTCTGTTGCTGCTGGGCAAGTTATAGCGCGTTCAAAACCGGTTGCCGGAAACAGGGTTAGAGCTTATAAATTACGCCCCTCGCGGTCCGTCTGTTGGCGTGCATCGCCGGCAATCGAACTGTTCGCCCGTCGTTGCTGCGCCACGCGAATAGCGACGTTGCCGCGCAGGCGAAAAACGCGGCATGGGCAGCGCAGCCGTCCTCTATGAATCGGCCTACAGTTGTTCTATACTAACTAAGAGGTTTCGAATAATAAAGGAGAGCGTCATGGCCGGTGTTTTAGTGGTAGTTGTTTTAGTCCTTCTGATTGTCTTTCTGGTAAAGCGCGTCTAGAGGTGCTGGATCCCGTCCCTGATTATCCTGCCCCCCCGAAGTTCATGCCACCCATTAAGATATCCTCGATTCGAGGATGGAAGTGGACGTGACCGGCCGGAGAATGCGGCGCGACACGTTTCATCATAAACTCGAATCTTCCATGCAGCTTGAGGTTCATCACCTTTCCAAAGTCTATAAAGGAAATAGAGGGCTCCTTCCTACCGGCTTTAACGTCGACAAAGGGGAGCTGATAGCGGTGGTGGGGCACAACGGTGCCGGCAAGTCGACCCTTTTAAAAATGCTGGGCGGCTGGCTGGTTCCGGACAGTGGTGAAGTCCGGGTCGATGGGATCGATCTCAAAAACAGACAGGCCCTCGTCAGGAAGATCGGGTTCGCTCCCGAAACGCCGAATCTCTTCGATTTCTTTTCGGTCGAATACAACCTCACCCTGTTTGCCCGCCTTTTTCAAATCCCCTTTTCGCGGATCGAAGAGACGTTGAGGGAATTTAATCTCCTGCCCTTTCGTGAAAATAAGGTTCGCGTCTTGTCTAAGGGGTTGACGCAGCGGGTCAGCATTGGACGCTCGCTGCTTGCCGATCCACCGCTCCTTCTCTTTGATGAGCCGACTTCGGGGCTCGATTTTGAAATGACGAAGGAGATTCACCTTCTGCTGAAAAGAATTCATGCGTTAGGAAAAACGATACTGTTTACCTCGCATCGGCCTGAGGAAATAAGAACCCTAGCCACACGCATCATGGTCCTCCATCAAGGACTCCTCGTCTTCGATGGCCCGCCCGCTGAATATTTTGAGTCGCACATTCATCAGAATCTCTACGCATGATCAGAAACGTCCTGATATTGACCTTCAATGATCTGGCGATTGCACTTAAAAACAAGACTCTCTACCTGATCCTCTTTATCCCCCTTTTTGTTTTCTTGTCGTTGGAGCTGGTCGACGGGAACGAACCGAATGTCCCGAAGATAAAGATTGGGCTGCTTGAAGAGGGAAGCTATCCCGCCGGGATGATTCAAACCCTCCAATCGGCCGATAACGCCTTTGCGGTTTCCTGGCTTCCGAACGAAGAAGAAGGGAGGCGGTGGTTAAAAGATAGAAGGGGCGACGGCATTCTAGCCCCATCCGGGAGGGAGACGGAAGGCTGCACGCTGATCGTCTTGGAAAAAGCCTCGTTCCAAACCGTGGCTATCGTCGAAAGCGTTTCCGAGCTGCAACGGGCGCTTGAGGGGCAGAGCAACAACTGGATCTCGGAAATCCGCTTCCTTCAGGAGAGCGCGATCCAAAGGCAGATGCTGCCGACCTGGATTTTAATGCTGGTCCTGCTGGTCGGTTTCATCGTCCTTCCGACGCAGGTGGCCGAAGAAAAAGAAAAGAAGCTACTTCTCGGGTTGTTGCAAACGCCAATGCGTGAGGTCGAGTGGTTGCTCGCCAAGGTATTTTTGGGGACGATTTTGATAGCCGTCGCGGCGCTCTTCCTTCATCTGCTGATGACGTTTGAGTTTGGTACCGGCAGCCGCTTGGGCTATGTCGTCTTTCTGATGGCGGGCGGGTTCTGTTTCAGCTCGTTCGGAATCTTCGTCGGCTTTTTATGCCGAACCCAGGCAAGTGCGAGGACATTGGGGGTGCTTTTTTATCTGCCACACCTTCTTCCTTCCGCGCTCGCCGATTTTTCGCAAAAATTGAACAGTGTGGCGCCGTTGCTTCCCTCCTACCAGTTTTACCGACCGATCAAATCGATCCTTCTGGAGGGGGGCGGTCTCTCCGATTTTCCTCTGCCATTGCTCGGTCTTTGCGGGGTTGGACTATTGACCTCGTTCTTGTCCTATCAGTTAATGAAAAAACGGTGGCTGATGTAACCATGTGTCCGCTCCACCGAGACGTTCTGTAAGACGGCGTCGAGCCAGACGCCCTTCGTCGATACAATCGCCTACGCGTTGTTCGCGTGACTCCCTCGAGAAATGCGGTGATGGTGCCCTCGTGGGCGTTGGGCTCCGCTGGGCGGTGGCGGTACGGGGAGAGCAGGCCCTGCTCGCGCATGAGGCGCAGCACCCGTTTGCGGGCCACCCGGATCCCCTCTTTGGATCCGCAGGCGCCCCCAGACCTTGCGATGGCCCTCACCGGTAAACGGGGAACGCTCCAGGTCGGCCCGGATGGCGGCCAACAGGGCTGCATCCGAGATGGCGGGTTTGGGACCGCGTCGGCTGGGCGGAGGTGCCGGCTTGGCCGCCCGTTTGCGGTGGTGGTAGAAGCTGGAGCGGGGCACGTCCCAGGCGGCACACACCCGCTTCACCCCGTAGCGTCGGCCGGTGGCCTCCGAGGTCGCAACGCTCATCGCTTCGACCTCCGGTGGGCCAAAGGGGCCTTGGCTTGGCACCTCGCGCGCAGTAGCTCGTTCTCCATCGTGAGTTCGCCCACGCGGCTTGAGGGCGGCGTCCAGCTCGGCAGAGACCTTGACCTCCTTGCGGGTCGTGAACGCCGCGTCGATGCCCGCCAACGCCGCCTCGCGCCACGCCTCCAGCCGGAAGATCGGCACGCCCAACTCGCGGGACACGGTGTCCACCGACTCCCCCCGCAGCAACCGTAGGGCCACGGCCTGCTTGCGGCTTCGGCTCCACCGTTGGCCTAGACCCAGCGGGTCGTCGGCGCCGCCGGGGGAAGCTCCGGTCGCCCTACGGGCTCCCTCCACTTCCCCCGGCGCGACCCCTCGTCTCTCCTCCACGCTCTTCTCCATGTTCGGCTTCTCCTTGGACATCCAATCCTCCACTACTACGTGTCCAAGGAAATGGGGTCCACCTCAACATAACCTTCTGCGACCTCTGCGTCTCTGCGTTGTGCTGTTCCCGCGGCTCAGCCGCCGTGGTCGGGCAGCCAGCCGATGACGGACAGCTGCCGTCCTGCGGATTGGGCGTCGCGGCGGTAGGAGTGGCAGGGGAAGGTGGGGTCGCAGGCGGTGCAGCCGCCTACCAAGTGGACGCGGTCGGGGCGGAGGCCGGCGGCGATCAGGAGGGTGCGGTGGATGGCGCGGAGGTCGGCGTGGGGGCGGGCGCCGTCGGGGCGGGTGATTCCGCCCGCGGCGTGGGGGCCGAGGGCGGTGGCGAGGGCGTCCACCACCTCGTCGCCCACCTCGTAGCAGGGACCGCAGATCGCGGGGCCGATCGCGGCCTCGAGGTCGCCGGGCTGGACCCGAAAGCGGTCGGTGAGGGCGGCGACGGCCTTGCGGGTGATGTCCGCGGCGGTGCCGCGCCACCCGGCGTGGATGGCGGCACAGGCGCGGGCCATTGGCGCGATGAGCAGGATCGGGACGCAGTCGGCGGTGGCGACGCCGATCAGCGCCCCCGGGCGGTCGGTGACGACGGCGTCACCGTCGCCGAGGGGTGAGGCGGAGCCCGCGCTCACCGCGAGGATGGTTGCGCCGTGGACCTGGCGCGGCAGGTGGAGGGGCGTGTCACCGGCCACGCCGAGGGCGGCGTGGAGGTCGCCGAGGTCGGGGTTCGCCGCCGCGTCACCCGCACCGGCGGCACGGCCGAAGAAGCCATGGATCAGGCCCGCGTGGGCGTCCCAGCCGGGGGCGGTCAAGTAGGAGGGAAGGGTGCGCGGGTGTGCCATGGGTGGCGGGTGGCGCCCACTTCACGCAGACGCCGTCAATCAACAGGTAGGTGTCGTCTTTCAGATAGGTGGTCCTGGTGATTCTCAGGCAGGGCGACTCCTCCAGGAAGCGCAGGGTGGAGCGGTCGAAGCGCGCGCCGTACACCTTTTCCACGAAGCGGGCGAGACGCTCCTGGCGCCAGCGGATGCGCGGGTTCTTGGAGTAGAGGATCTCCAGGATGCGGAAGCGGCCGGCGGGTTTGAGCACCCGGCGGAACTGGCTCAGGGCGAGGGGCTGCAGGGCATCGGGCATGACGCAGCACAGGAAGGTGGAGACCAGCCAGTCGTAGCGGTTTTCCGCCACCCCGTCCATGCGGGTGACGTCGTCGGTCACGAAGTCCACGCGGCACGCGGCCTTGGCTGCCCGGCCGCGCGCCTTGCGCAGGCGGTTCTCGTCGGGGAGGGGGGGCTGGGTGAGGGTCATGGCCAGCGCGGTGATCACGAACCAGGTGATTTCACCACAGAAACAGGGCCGGTAGGGGAACTCTTTCTCCCACCTCTGCGCGGTTCTCTGTGTCCTCTGCGAGGATGAGCGGAAATAACGCCTGGCGCCCGGAACCATGCCGTCCGTAGGGCGGGCTTCCGCTGATTCCTCTACGGACAACACAGGGGACCGGACCAAGAAATACCCTGCGCGCGCCGTGTCTCTGCGTTGAAAAAGGGGATTCCCGCGCTGCGATGAGCATTGTGCGCTCGCCCGGCGGCGTGGAGCGGGTCCCCACAGAGAGGGCTGCGGCCTTCACTCCGCCGCCGGGAGGCACAGGGTGAAGGTGCTACCCTCGCCTCCGCGGCTAGTGGCCGTCAGGGTACCGCCATGGAGCTCGGCGATGCGCCGCGCGATGGCCAACCCCAGTCCAGTGCCGCCGTAGCTGCGGGCGATGCCGGTCTCCACCTGGTGAAAGCGGGCGAAGATCCGCTCCAGCTCCTGCGGCGGGATGCCGATGCCGGTGTCCTCGACACTGACCAGGATCGTCCCATCGTCTGGCACCGCCCGCCGGGCGCGCAGTCGTACCGTATCGCCCTTATGCGTGAACTTGAGGGCATTACTCAACAGATTGGTGAGCGCCTGACCGAGGCGCCGTCCATCGATCCGCGCCAGGAGAGGGTCCTCGCCGAACGCCGTCTCGAAACGCAGCCCCTTGGCCTCCATCTCCAGGCGGAAGACGGCCGCGGCATTCGCGAGGATGGGACGCAGATCATCCACCTCCAGACGCAAGGTCTTGTTGCCTTCGCCGAGGCGGGTGAAGTCGAGCAGCTCGTCGATCAGCCGCGCCTGGTTGAGGATGTTGCGCAGAGCCACGTCGAGATACTCGCATTGTTTGTCCGTGACCGGACCGGCCTTGCCGTCGCGTACCATCTCCACGTATCCGCGGGTAGAGACCAGGGGGGTGCGAAGCTCGTGCGAGACGTTGGCGAGGAGGTCGGTCTTCAGGCGATCGAGGCTGGCGAGCTCGAGGTTGGCCGCCTCCAGTCGCGCGGCGGCCTCCTGCAGCCCGGTCTCACGCTGGTCGATGGCATCCACCATCGCCGTGAAGCCCGCCTCGATCGCCGCCACCTGGTCGCGCCGGGCCACCGGCGCCCCGGGACCGACATAGTGGGCCATGCGCTGCGTCAGCCTGGAGAGCGGCCGCAACAACCGCTGTCCGCCGGCGACCATGAGCAAGAGGGGAAGAATTCCCACCGCCGAGCTCGCCGCCACCGCCGATCGGGCGGCGACCCGCGCCGATGCCGCCAGGCGGTTGACCGGCACCGCGGAGAGTACCAGGAAATTGGCCTCGGGCTCGGCGACGATGGAGAACAGGAATCCACCTGCCTCGACCACGTCGCCGGGCTGCCCCCCGGTCATGGGCAGGCGCGAGGGTAGATTGCCCCGGGTGACCGCGTCGATCGTGCCATCCCAGCTCGCGACGGCGTGCTCCAGGCCAGTGTGGCGCTGCAGCCAGAGCAGCAGATCGACGTTGACCGGCTCGACGGCGGCGACGTAGCCGATCGCCTCCCCGTCCGCCTCGGGATGGTCGACCGGCGCCACCGCCAGCAAACACGGCTCGCCGTCGATCCGGATCCACCCGCTGTACGGCCGGCCGGTCAGGTAGGTCGGCGCGAGCACCGTCATCGGGGCCGTGGAGATGTCGCCCTCGACGGTCGCGAATATGTGGCCAAGCAGGTCGGTCGCCAGCAGGTAACCCGACGACAGACGTTCGCTCTGAAACTCCTGCAGGATCGCCTGGATGTCCGGCTGTACGCCCCCCGGACCTGGTCGAATGCCCCTGGTGAACGGGAAGTACAGCGCGGAGTACAGCCGCGACTGGAAGGTCGGACTCTTGGCGACCATGAGCACCGCTTCCTCGATGATCGCGCGGTGCATCGCCAGTAGACTGGCGACCGTCCGCCGCCCTTCGCTGAGAGAGCGGGCCTCCGTCTGAAACAGACGCTCGTAAATGACGCGATAGGTGAATCCAGCGGTGATCGGCGTCAACGCCGCCCAGATCAGGGCCACGGTCACGGCCAGGCGTAGCTGGATGGAGAGATCAAGACGCCGCCAGCGGCGCCGAACCGGTCGCTGTTCATTCTCTCGCTCCATCGAACGCTCCCGGTTCATCTTCGACCGTCCCGCTCCCGACCCCGGTAGGCCATCATACCGACCCCGCCCTGGCCCGCGGTCACCCCGCGGCACTTGGGCATGTGCCGCGGGGATCGCTACAATGGAGGCCATTGCCGCGACATGATCTGCGTTTCCAGCGCCGCGCCCCTGCCTCGGAGCCCCTCTATGGACACACGCCCCACCGTGATCTTGGTGGAAGATGACCCCGACAGCTTCCAGATGCTCACCGCCCTCCTGGAGGATGGGGGCTACAACGTCGTGGGCGGCGCCGAAGGCTACACCATCCCGGGCCTGTTCAACGACGACCCGCTACCCGATCCGAGGCCGTCCCTGGTGGTGCTCGACGATCGCCTGCCCGGGGTGCGCGGCCTGACCCTCTGTTCGATCCTCAAGGACCACCCCTTGTACCAGGACGTTCCCGTGATGCTGATCACCGCCCACGCGCGGGACGAGGAGGATGAGGTCGAGGGGTTGCAGGCCGGGAGCCTGGAGTATCTTCGCAAACCGTTTGACACACGGGTGTTCATGGCGAAGGTCGACAACCTGGCGGCGACCGGGACCAAGGTGCGACTGCTGCGCGAGTCGGAGTCGGAGACGTTGTCGCTGTGGGAGTCTCACCCGGACACCATCTTCACCCTGAACGCGACAGGCCACGTGACCGAGGTGACCCCCAATCTCCGCGAGAACCTCGGCCTCACTCTCGGGGAGGTCATCGACCGCAAGTTCACCGACCTCTTCCTCGCGAGCGACAGCGGGCCCCTCCAGCCTGCGCTCGAGTGCGCGATGGCGGCGCGTGGGGGCCACGCCACGGCCACGCTGGTCCCGACCACTCCCGGCGCCACCCCGCGCGAGGTCGCCATCACCCTCATCCCGGTGGCGGACGCCCGGCCGCCTCACGTGTTTGCCGTGGTTCGGGACGTCACCATCGAGGCCCAGCAGCAGAACGTACGCCATCAGGCGGAGAAGCTCGCCGCCGTGGGCCTGCTCAGCCGCGGTATCGCGCACAGCTACAACCACCTCCTCGCCGGAATCCTGGATCACGCCCGAGCCATCGCCACGGAGACCGAGCGCCACGGTGGTCCCTCGCCCATCGCCGACAGCGTTCGGTGGATCCTGGATGACGCCACCCGCGGCAGAAACCTCGCCAACCACCTCCTGAGATCCACCAAGCCGCGTCTCGGCCAGGTGAATGGCATCGACCTCAACGAGAGTGCCGGCGAGGTCGTCGCCTTCCTGACCCCGATCTATGACTATCGGAACGAGATCCGCTTGGAGCGGTGGCCGTCCCCGCTCCTGGTCGACATCGACGGCGGCGCCGTCCACGACGCCCTGCTCAACCTGTGTGTCAATGCCCTGGAAGCGGGCACGGAGGGCGCTCCGGTCCAGGTGCGTACCGCGCCCCGCACCTTCACCGCCGCGGAGTGCGCGGCCCTGGGCAAGGGGTCACCCGGCCTCTACCACACGGTGGAGGTAAGTCACCACGGGGTGGGTTTGGATGAGCGAGTCGATGCGCACCTGTTCGTCCCGTTCTCCGCCAACAAGGCCCCGGCCTTCGGCACCGGCATCAGCTTGGCCTCGGCCCACGCCGCGGTCACCGCCGCCAACGGGCTATTGATCGTGCGCAGTCAGCCCGGTGAAGGCACCACCGTCACCATCGCGCTGCCGGCCGCGGTGTAGGCCGCAGCGCGCACCGGGGAGCAACGCGAGAGCCCGCGAATCTCCGTGTCACCTCGGCACGGCCTCGCGATTCCGTCTCTCGCCAAGGCGCAACGGGTGTTCATTTCGAAGGGCATGAAGGTCGCGATTCACCGCGGGCGGCGCGGCCGGCCGTAGAGCTCACGTAGCTCCTCCTTGGCCCGCTCGAGGATCTCGCGCTGTCGCTCCGGAAGGTTCTTGCCCGCGCGGTTGATGTAGAAGTTGAGCATCGACATCGCCGAGTGAAACGGCGGGCTCTTGCGCCGCTCACTGCGCTCGGCGGACTGCTGGAGCGAGCGAGCAATCCGCTTCGGATCCTCCCACGAGAACACCCCCGCCTCGATATCCAGCGCGTTGCTGTTGTCGGTCACCTGCTGGGACCAGCGTTTGCGTCCATCACTGGGCATAAGCCGCCGTCCTGTTGAAGGCTGTTGGATCGGCCTGGCACACCACAGATTTCGCAGAGGGTCACAAATCTGTGTTGGTCTCGCGCCAAGACGCCAAGGCGCCAAATACCGTGTGTAGCTCTGGAGAATCAATACACATCTCTGCGCGCCCCTGCGCGTCTGCGTTGAACCCCCGGCAGGCTCTCCCGCGGCCGAGTCGCGCAAGGTACTCTCGGGCGTACTCCTGGTCTGGCCGCGCCAGTGCGGTGATGGAGGTCACGATGGCCACTCACATCGACATCGAGGCGATCCGTGACGGGGTGCGGCGGAAGTACGCCGAGGTCGCACGGACGGCGGCCGGGCAGTTCGGATACCTGACCGGGCGCGAGGGCGCCGCGCAGCTTGGTTACGACGGCGCCGCGCTGTTCGCCACACCGACCGGCCTGCTGCGCTCGTTTTGCGGCGTGGGCAACCCCTTTGCCCTCGGTAACATCACACCGGGCGAGACGGTGCTGGACGTGGGTTGTGGCGGTGGCTTCGATCTGTTCGTCGCCAGCCGGCTCGTCGGTCCGAGCGGGCGCGCCTGTGGCATCGACCTGACCCCGGAGATGGCACAACAAGCCCGCACTAACTTGGCCGAGGCCGGTGCCACCCACGCCGAGGTGCGCGTCGCCGCCGTCGAGGCGATTCCCTACGACGCCGCCATGTTCGACGTCGTCATCTCCAACGGCGTGCTCAACCTGACGCCCCACAAGGCGGTGAGCTTCCGGGAGCTCCTCCGCGTCCTGCGACCGGGTGGGCGCCTCCAGTTCGCGGACATCGTGCTGCACGGGGAGGCCGACGCGGCGGCGTGCTCCATCGACGCCTGGTCGCAGTGAATCGGCGGGGCGATCCCCGTGCGGGATCTCCTGTCAGCGCTGGCGACGGTGGGGTTCGCGGAGCCGGAACTCGTGGCATTCACCGGTGTCGCTACGTCAGCGCGCACCGTCGGCGCCACCTTCCGGGCGCGTAAGCCTGGGGAACGGCCGTAACGGACCAGCCGTGCTGTCACCCGCCGACCGATCACCACAGAGGCACCGAGGACACAGCGCAAGAAGATCGCTGATCCCGTGCGATCAGCAGGGGCGAGCTTCGACGCGGCGCATGCCGACATGTACTGAAGCGATGGTCTCGGCGGGTTGAAACCGGCCCTACGAATCCGCACGATGCCCGCCGGAGAAGGTGCGACACCTGTAATCTCGGAGTGCTCTGTGCTCTCCGTGCCTCTGTGGTGAGAACCGACGCTTCCTTCCCTGTCTGTGCGTAACCGGACTCCCCCGTGACCATTACGCCCGCCATCACAGCGGCTTGAAGAGCTGGTTGAACTCCTCCCGGGCATCGTTGCCGGCGTGGCCGCCGCGCAGGGACCCGGTCGCCAGGGCGTAGACCCGGTCGAGGGCCTCCAGGAAGCGCGCCTCCAGCTCCGCCTGCTGCTCCGGGGTCACCCGGTTGCTCACCCGGTACTTGTCCATGATCTGATGGAGGGTCGCCTTGTCCTCCTCGATGATCGCGGCGCGGGGGGTGCGGCGGAAGTAGTCGGTCTGATCCTCGGTCATTGCCGGGTCGTGCAGGAGGTGGTCGACGAAGCGGGTGTAGTTCGCCACGAGCTGCGGGGCGTGGCGTATGTACAGGCCGTTGTTGGTGTCCATCATGAAGCTGCGCACGTCGTCGTTGGCGGAGCCCACGACCAGGCTGTCGCCGAACACCGAGACCTTGGTGTGCAGGGAGAGGTTGGCGGAGCCCTGCCGGGCGCGGTACTCGTGATAGGCGAAGGTGGCGCCGCGCTGGGCGTCGTGCTCCTTCTCGTAGAACTCGCTGAACGCCTTCATGGCGTGGCGCCAGGCGATGTTGATCGGGCTCAGGTCGGTGGTGTCGACGGAGTTGGTGAGGACGTCGATGGTGACGCCGCCGCACTCCCACTCGCCGCTCACCATCTGGGCGAAGGCGTAGATGAGGTCCGCCGGGGGGAAGAAGTAGGCGTTGTGCAGAATCACTCGCCGGGGGCGGTCGGGGCTCGCCTCGCCACAGGTCTCGGCGAGGGAGCGCAGCCACACCTCGTGGATCGCCTTGCCATCCTCCCCCTCGTGGCCGTTGCGGGCGCCGTAGTGGCGCCGGCGCTCGGCGGCCGCAAGGTGGCGATCGAAGGGGAGGTTCTCCAGGTAAAAAACGCTGGCGTCACGGTCGACGGCGAAGTTGGGCGACGCGGGCTCGGCCGCGATGGTCGGGACATAGACGTTCTGGTAGATCCGCGCGTGGGCGTTCAGGGTCTGCTGGCGCTGGTCCATGCGCGTGGGCAGGTCCTGGAACCGCGCCTGGTACTCCCGGTCGACGCAGGGGTCATAGGTCTCCTTGCCCTTCTCGTCCGCGCAGGCCACCTCGGCGGCGTGGTGGCCATTGAGGTTAGCGATCAGGTCGTTGGGCGCGTGCTGCCGTACCTCCGCCAGGGTGGCGACCATCCGGTCGAACTCCCAGAGATTCGTGAAAGACGCCCTCACCTGCTCCCCGCCGCCGGCGAGATCCAGCACCGCGTCCGTATCCATGAACAGGTACTTCTCCACCAAGGGGTTGGGCTGCATGTGGTAGGCATCCTCGACATTGCGCCCCCCGAGCTGGAAATAACGGCCATCCACCAGCAGGAACTTGTGGTGCAGGAAGTCGGTCAGGTGGTCCCAGTCCTGCAACGACTCCGGGGAGTCGCGCCGCTCCAGGGGTAGCAGGCTCACCAGGGTGTTGTACAGGGGATCGATCTGATCGCCGTGGAGCTGCGAGGCGATTGCCAGCTCGATCCGTGCGCCCAGGCGTCGCAGCGGGGAGCCGACCTTCGACTGCCAGTAGATCTTGCCCAGCCGCACGAGGCCGGAGCGCTGCTCCGGTGTGAGCTGGGACGCCGAACTCGCGGAGGCGGCCGACAGGTCGATCCCCTGACCGGTGGTCACGGCGAGGGCCATGACGTCCGGCCGCTTGGCGTAGAGGCCGGAGAGAAACAGGCCGGAGCCGGCGACGTTGAGGTTGGAAATGTTGCGGCTGGCCGCCGGCCGGCCACCGATCATTTCACCGGCGAAGGCGGCATCGATCTGCGCGTACTTCGCCCCATCGCACCGCTCGCTGCGCGGGGCGACCGGACCGTCACCGCAGCCAAGAGTCATGAACGCCGCGTCCTGCACCAGCCGTGCGCTCGGGCGGTTGTAGAAGCGCACCTCCAGGTTGCCCGGCCCGGCGGCGCCGTTGCGTTCCAGCAGGGAAAAGAGGTCGAGGTTCTGGTAGTTGCTGTGGTGATCGACCAGCAGCCGGACCCTGACCCCGCGCGCCACCGCGTCCATCAGGGCGGCGGACAGGGCGGACGACGAGTAGTCGTCGCCGTACAGGTAGTAGGCCATGTCGATGGTCGACTGTGCGTTCTCGATCAGCCGCAGCTTGGAGCGGAAGGCCTCGTCGTTGTCCGTGACCAGGGTGACCTTGTGCACGGCCAGCGGCCCGGCCGAGGCGACCTCGGCGAGGGCCGCATCCGCAAGGCGGGGGTCGGATCCCCGCGCGGGGTGCCCCTTGTCGATGCATGCCCACGACAGCAGGGTCATCCCGAGGAACACGGCACACAGACCACGCACGGCCGCATTGCGGCGACCCCGATTCTCGCTGGAGGGGAGCGTCTTCATAGGAGGGTCCACACGTTGCGCAGGGTCGTCTCGCGGTCCCGGCGGCGCTGCGCGTCGTCGAACGGGATACCGTTGATGCTCATGCGAATGTCGGCATTGGGTCGGCCCGAGAGGTAGTAGCTGTGCTCGGTGATCCCCTCGACGACCACCTGGGTGCAGTCGATCTGATGCACCTTGGCGTGCAGCAGGGCCGGACGGGCGGCACCCTGGTGGCCCAGGCGATCGGGGTTGCCCTTGGTCACGTCGGAGATGGTCATGGCGACGTCCTCGCGGTTGCAGTAGATGGAGACCTGCCGGGCGATCTCGTGCAGCCGCTCCATGGGCTGGCCCTGCTCGAAGGCCGTGTCATCCACGTCCGGGGCACATAGGAAGATCTGCTCGAAGAGGCGTGGCATGGTCTTGCCCGTGGTGAACTCGGCGAGGCGCGCCAGGGCGCTCTGCAGAACGTAGTTGCCCATGGAGTGGCACAGGAGGTGGATCTCCCGCTCGCACAGCACGACCTTGTCGCCACCCTTGCGCACCCCCGCCCGCAGGCCTAGCAGGTAGTCGCGTACCTTGAGAAAGCCGCGCCCGATGGCCTGTCCGGACGCCACCGCCTCCGACCGGTCCGACTTGTAGGAGACGTAGGGCAGGGCCTTGCCGTCCGACGGCCAGGTGAACAGCACCACCGCGACCTTTTGCGGCGGCGCACCATCGATCGGCAGGTTGACCATCTCCTGCAGGGCGAGGGCCGAGCCCACCGCGTCGTCCCACGACACGTTGAAGCCGTGGATGTAGACCAGGACGTCGCTGCATTCGAGCATGGTCTGGTGCAGCTCTTCGAACATCGCCTGGGAGCCCCATCGCGCATTATCCGGCTGGTTGCGATCGGAGGCGCTGGCGTCGAGCTTTTCGGGAAAGGCCTGGATCGAGCAGTGCTTGGTGGAGCGCACGCGCGATGCCAGATAGGCGGAGAGCTTCTCCCCGTTTCCCGTGCCGTGGCTGAGCTCCTCGTTCAGGAACGGCGCCACCCGGTCGTCGTCGACCTCCACCGTCAGCGAGCCGACCCGCAGGTTCTCCATCCCGTCCATGCTGAAGGTCGTGTCGTAGCCGGTCGGGTGCCACTGGTCCCGTCCCTTGTGCCGGCGATTGGTGGCAAAGTAGAGCTTCCGCTTGGACATCTCACTCCTCCTGAGTGTCGGTCTGGTGGTGGGGGTCGAGATGATTCGGGCAGGGTAAATCGCCGCGGATCAGGCGTGGTGCACCGCGGCGGCGGGAAGCACGAGGTGGGATGAGGGAAGATTTTCCCATGGTACCTGAGCAGACCACAAAAGAAAGATGGCCATCCGCCAACGACGCGTGGACCGGAGCGTCACGATGGAGGAGGCGAAATGGCTGACGGATACCGGCGGTGGCATTCACTACGGCGACCGGTCGGACACGCCCGATCCGCACGGCGACGCCCATCACGCGAGTGACCATCTCCCGCAAATTGCAGACCATGCCACCCCGCCACGACGTGCTGTTCTGGGACCTGGGCAACGTGCTCATCCGCGTCGACCCCCTGCGCGCCTGCCGCACGGCCACGCAGGGCGACGAGGCGGCCGCCCGCCGCCTCATGGAGCGGCTCATCCACAGTCGGTCGCAGGAGGCGTTCGAGACCGGCGAGCTTACCCCGGAGGCATTCCACCGCCGCCTGGTGGAGCAAGGGCTGATCGACCTCGACTACCCTGCCTTCTGCGCCGCCTGGGTCGACATGTTCACGCCCATCGCCGAGAGCTTCGTCCTCCTGGAGGCGGTCCACCGCCAGCGGCCGTGCTGGCTCCTGTCCAACACCGACGCCCGCCACTTCGAGTCGATCGACCGGCGCTGGGGGGTGCACCGCCTCCTGGCCGGGGCGATCCTCTCCTACGAGGTCCACGCACGAAAGCCGCAGCGGGCGATCTTCGAGATCGCGGTCACCCGCGCCGGCGTCGCCCCGGAGCGGTCCGGATTCATCGACGACGTCGCCGAGCACGTCTCCGCCGCCCGTGGCCTCGGCATCGATGCGGTCCAGTTCACCTCTCCCGCCGACCTCCGCCGCTGGCTCCACGACGCCGGCTACGAGGTGCCCGATACCGCGGCTCCGACCGGAGACCCGTGAGGAAGGTGGATCCCCTTTTCTCACCACCGAGACACAGAGGACACAGAGAACGGCGAGGCGCGGGATTCCCGACCACAATCGTTACAGCTACCCATGGGGGGCGGTCTTGCCAGCTTTGGATCGCGGGTTGGCCGCGCGGGGCCAAAGCCGCACCCGAAAGGAGCCGGTCATGGAGAAGGTGACGTACGTGGGAATCGATGTCCACGAGGCGTCTGGCCAGGGGACGATGCTCCTGCCGGGGCGTGTGGCGCCGGTGGAATGGCGGGAGACGAACGATCCGCAGGGTGTGCGCCGCCTGATCCGGCGGCTGGAGCTTCGAAGGGCAAGGGGTGGTGCATGTGGCCTACGAGGCGGGGCCGTGCGGCTACGGGCTGCAGCGGGAGCTGGAGGTGCACGGCATCGCCTGCCCGGTGGTCGCGCCGTCGCGGATTCCCAGAACGCCGGGGGATCGAATCAAGACGGACCGTCGTGACGCACGCAACCTGGCGGAGCGGTTGCGGGCCGGCGCGCGGACCGCGCGGCGTCGGAAAGAGCGCCGCATCTCGGTCCGCTGACCCTCTGTGTCCTCTGTGTCTCTGTGGTGAAAAGGCCTCTGGGCTAGCGCGAGGAGATGCGGGTTACCTGGGCCGGTCTTCACCGCCGCGACGCGGGCAACCGTCCCCCCACCCCTCATCCCCCACCCCCCATCCCGATCAAAGACGTGACAGGTAATAGAACACCGGGGCGGCGAAGGTGAGGGCGTCGAGCCGGTCCAGCAGGCCGCCGTGGCCGGGCAGGAGGTGCGAGGAGTCCTTGATCCCCGCGCTGCGCTTGAGCATGGACTCGAAAAAGTCTCCTAGCTGGCCGGCCAGCCCGATCGCCAGACCCATCATCACCGCCCGCTCCAGGCCGATCTGCGCATAGAAGGTGGCGGAGGCGATCGCCGCGATCGCGATGCTCGCGGCCAGCCCCGCGGCACTCCCCTCCCATGTCTTGTTCGGACTCACCGCCGGGAAGATGTGGTGGTGGCCGAGATGTTTGCCAGCGTAGTAGGCCACGGAGTCGCCCGCCACAATGACGAGTAACAGCAGGAAGATGGCGCCGACCCCGTTGTCGAGCTGCCGTATCAGGCTCAGGTGACCGAGGTTCCAGGTCACGTACGCCATGCCGAAGAGGGTGATGGCCGTGGTGTGGATCGCCCGCACGCGGTTGCGCTCCAGGAACAGGATCCACGTGAGCATGGTGAGGGTGCAGAGGCTGAAGGCCGCGGCGGCCGAGGGTAGGCCCCAGTAGAAGCTGAGGCTCAGCACCGCGGAGAAGGCGAGCCCGACCGGACGCTTCGCCTTCTCCGGCTGCTCCCGGAAGAGGTCGTAGTACTCGGACTGGGTGGCCAGGATAAAGCCGGTGAGGATGATGACGAACAGGCCGGGTCCCGCCCACAGGATCAGGAGCAGGACGACCGCGCCCAACGCGATGCCGGTGAGCAGGCGGTCCACGGGGGCTATCGGTCCGGCTGGCGGAGCTGGTCGCCGGTGCGGCCGAAGCGTCGTTCCCGGCCCTGGTAGGCACGAATGGCATCCACGAACTCACCGGGGGTGAAATCGGGCCACAGGGTGTCGGTGATATAGATCTCGGCGTAGGCGAGCTGCCAGAGGAGGAAATTGGACAGGCGCCACTCACCGCTGGTGCGGATCATCAGATCCGGGTCGGGATAGGGGGCGGTCTGGAGGTGGGCGGCGAACGTCGCCTCGTCGATCGTCGCCGGGTCGAGGCGCCCTGCCGCCGCCTCGGTCGCGAGGTGCCGTGCCGCCTCGCTGATCTCGCGTCGCCCGGAGTAGGAGATGGCCAGATTGAGGACGATGTCCTGCCCCCCGGCGGTCTCGCGGCGCGCCCACTCGAGGGTCTTCTGAACGTCCTCGGGAAGCTCCTCCACCGTGCCGATCGCCTCCAGGCGGACACCTTTGCGCTTCATCGGCCCCACCTCTTTCTTGAGGTATCGCTTGAGAAGCTGCATCAGCGCGGCGATCTCGATCGGTGGGCGGCGCCAGTTCTCGGTGGAGAAGGAGTACAGGGTCAGGACCCGGACTCCGATCTCCTTGGCCACATCCACGACCCCCTCGACCCGTTCGGCCCCGACCTTGTGCCCGTCGAGACGGGGCAGGGCGCCGCGGCGCGCCCAGCGGCCGTTGCCGTCCATGATGATGGCGACGTGCGGCGGGATGCGGCGGGGATCGAGCTGGGCGACCTTGGCGGCCAGCTTCTGTGGGTCGGTCTTGATCGACACGGAGACCTAATCGATTGCGGAGACAGCGGCAATCGATCTTACGCAGCGCGGTTCCGACGCCACAAGATGAGGGGGTTGCCCCATATTCGTCGGTTCCTCCCCGGGCCGAGTGTGCGGAGCGGGAAGCCGACGGCGTGCAGGGGGTCGTTTGGGGCAGGGTGGGTCGAGATGGGGGTGGGTGGCCGCGCGGGTGGGCTGATTGCGGC
>Ga0326597_10001820_pt1 | contig 33038 bp, 32 predicted proteins | sample RVTome_12_FD_203789 | JGI IMG/M metagenome (GOLD analysis project Ga0326597, IMG submission 203789) | Soil microbial communities from uranium-contaminated site in the Upper Colorado River Basin, Wyoming, United States - RVT100D185 | ecosystem: Environmental > Terrestrial > Soil > Contaminated >...
CTTGGCGTTGTCTTCGCGCCCTTGGTTTTCGATAGGATTTCTTCGCGGCCTTTGCGGCCTTAGTAACCCGTAGTACGCCCTTTTTGCGCCCTCCGCGTCCTTCGCGACCCGTATTAGAGCCGGCCGAAGTCGCCTGGCAGGCATGTCGATTCGCCCAGGTCCCGATCGACAATGAGGTGAAGCACATCCAAAGGACCGAATCATGCCTAACACCATCCGTCTTCACCGCGTTCTCAAGGCGCCGCCCCAGCGGGTCTACAAGGCGTTCCTGGACCCTGACGCCATGGCCAAGTGGCTGCCCCCGTACGGCTTCACGGGCAAGGTCCATCACCTCGACGCCAAGGTCGGCGGAACGCACAAGATGTCGTTCACCAACTTCACCACGGGGAAGAGTCACTCCTTCGGCGGGCGGTATCTCGAGATAAAGCCGAACGAGCACATCCGCTACACGGACAAGTTCGACGACCCGAACCTGCCGGGGGAAATGCAGGTGATCGTGACCCTGAAGAAAGTATCGTGCGGGACCGAATTGACGGTCGTGCAGGAAGGCGTACCCGACGTCATTCCCGCCGAGGCGTGCTATCTCGGCTGGTAGGAGTCCCTCATGCAGCTCGCGAATTTGGTCGATCCCGATATTCCCGACGCGTGAAAAATGGGGACGGAGCCCGGTTTCAGAGTTCGGTTTCGGAAACCCGTTGATCCCCGTACCGCGCAACACCAGCTTTGAAGCACCTACCAAGACCTCCCTGCGGGACGCTATCGCTCCCGACCAGCTTCATGTGCGACTTTCCGGACCGGCGATAGGAGGTACTCGAGGACGGTGCGAGGACGGTGCGGGTGCTTCCCGCCGCGCCTGCCTGTCGTCGCATGGAGACAGTCGGCCCTGATTGTTTGCAAACATCGCACGAGCAGATAATATGGCTTTGAAGTAATACGCGGTCGGCATCATTCTTGGGGCGATACCGGGGATAGCATCCTCATATGCTTCATCGGACGGTGCGAAGCGTGACTGCGGCCGAATGATCCGCGAGTACCTTGGGTAGACCTTCAAACAACGAAAGGAGACTCGAGATGCTGAAGACAATTCGTGTAGTGGTTATCGGGATTATCGGGATGGCGCTATCGTCCGTTGCCGTAGCTCAGGGCGTGGACACCAGCAGACTGTTCTTCGGTGCTGGCGTGAGCTCGAACGAAGTTTCGGGGTCTGACAGCGCAACAGGCTGGCAGATCTTCGGCGGCTACGGCTTCGGCGAAGTGACGCGCAACGTGTTCATCGACGCGGAAGTCGGCTACATGGATACCGGCAACATGAACAGGAGCGGCGGGGGCGACGTGAAAGCAAACGGACTGTGGGCGAACGGCGTGGGCCGGCTCACGGTCGCCCCGAGCGTCGAGTTGATCGGCAGGCTGGGCCTGGACTTCGGTGACGACGACGGCCTCATGGCCGGCATCGGCGTGGGGTTTCTCCTGAGCAAGAACGTCAAGCTACGGCTCGAGTACGTCGAGCGCGACAGCGTGGAGTCGGTACAGTTTAATTTCGTCTTCCAGCCGTAAACTTTCCGCCGCCGGCGGTCGATCCCGCCGGGGCGAAAATAAAATGGGATCAGATTCTGTTGAGCGGGCTCCGCTCCGTGCAGTGGACCGCACCGTTTAAGAGCATCTCTCCCGCAACGCCGTCGCCAGCCGCCGCAGCCCGTCCTCTTCTTGCGCCGTGAGCGCGCGCGGCGTGTGCCGCTCGCCTTCCGTGAGCCAGTAGGTGGCGTGCATTCGCCCGTCGGGCTCGATGCGTCCGCCGGCCGTCTCCTGGTGGCGGCCGCTGTCCCGCGAAACGAGGTCGCTCACGCTGCCCGGCCGGCCCTCAGCATCGAACATCGCCGTCAGCACCCGCAGGCCGGTGACGCCGTTGCCGAGCACGAGGCGGACCTGGGTCCAGCCCGTCAACGCCGCATCCGTCCTCGTCTCCTGCTTCCACTCGCCGCCTTCGGCGGGGATTGGGGCGAGGAGGGAGAGCCAGGGGGCATCAGTCATTCCTCATCCTACAATCAGTTGTCACCCCCACCCTAACCCTCCACCCCCGCCCTATCCCTCCCCCGTCGAGGGGGAGGGAAAGAGTGTCAACGGGGAGGGTTGCGCAGCGGGTGACGGCGCCCGCGAATGGAGGGATACTGGCCGCAAAGACGGCCGCGATGCCGCTCGATAACGATAGGAGGAGGAAGACCATGGAAAGCGTTTGCCGCAGCTCTATCCGCTTCGGTTTGCTAACCGCCGCCCTTCTCGCGGCTACCGCCCTCCCCGCGCACGCGGCGGAGCGCTACCCGACGAAGCCGGTACGCCTGATCGTGCCGTTCCCGCCGGGCGGCAGCACCGATTTCAACGCCCGCGCGATCCAGGACAAGCTTTCGGACCTCCTCGGGCAGCAGATCGTCATCGACAACCGCGCCGGCGCCTCGGGCCAGATCGGGACGCGAATCGTCAAGGACAGCACGCCCGACGGCTACACGCTGTTCCTGCACACCGTCGCGTTCCTTACCAGCCCGATCCTCTACGCGAACGCCGGCTACGATCCCCTGAAGGACTTCATACCGGTTTCGCTGATCTCCAAGGTGCCGACGACGGTCTCGGTGAATCCGTCGCTGCCGGTCCACTCGGTGAAGGAACTGCTGGATCTTGCGAAGTCGCGCCCCGATCAGCTCAACTATGCCTCCGCGGGCGTCGGCACCAACGCGCACATCACCGGCGAGCTGTTCAACCTGATGGGCAATACCGCTATCCGGGCGATTCACTACAAGGGCGGCGGCCCGGCGCTCGCCGCGGTGGTCAGCGGGGAAGTGCAGGTCGGCTTCTCCAATATTACGCAGACCGCGCTCCTGGCCGAGGCGGGTCGTCTGCGCCCGCTGGCCGTCAGCAGCCTCAAGCGTTCATCCGCGCTTCCGAACCTGCCGACCGTCGCCGAGGCGGGACTGCCCGGATTCGAGATGGTGGCGTGGCACATCGTCGGGGCGCCCGCGGGCACGCCGGCGGCGATCATCAGGACGCTGAACGAGAAGATCCGGGCCACCCTGTCGGATCCCGTCGTCCTGCAGCGTTTCGCCAAGGGCGGGATGGATCCCGTCCCCACCACGCCGAAAGAGACTACCGCCTACCTCAGGAACGAGCAGGTGAAATGGCGGCGGGTGATCGAGGAGCGGAACATCACGGCCGGCTGATTGAGGCGTCTCAGGTAGAGCGTCTCAGATGAAACGTCGCAGGTGAAGCGTCCCAGATAAAACGTCGCCGTACCTGAGACGTGGTACCTGAAACGTGGTACCTGCGACGAAGTGTCAAATGGCAAGCACCTCCGCGCCCGGCGCGGCCTCGAGCTCGCAGGCGTTCGCCGTCATTGCGAGCATGCTGTAGTAGCCGATCGTTCCGGTCAGCTCGACCAGCTGGAAACTGCCGAATCGCTCCTGCAGCGACGTCATAGCCGCTGCGCCGCTCGTGCGCGAGCGGCGCAGACAGCGTCTCAGATAAACCGTCTCAGTTACAGCGTCTCAGGTAGTACGTCGCAGATAAAGCGTCTCGAGTACGGCGAGCCAGTGACAGCGTTTTAGGCAACGCCTTACCTGGGACGCACTATCTGGGACGCCTCATCTGCAACGCTGTATCTGCAACGCAATTGGCAAGACGCCCCACCTGCGACGTTTCATCTGCAACGCCGCACCTGAGACGCTCCATCTGAGACGCCGCACCGAAAAGGGCCAAGTCAACCGCTTCTCCGGATGGGGCGTTAAGGGCCGAATGAACACGGGATATCGCGATCTGTTGGCATGGCAGGAGGCGATGAAGCTCGCCGTAATGGTATACCGCGTCACTTCGCGCTTCCCTAGGGAAGAAATATACGGTTTGACGGCCCAGATCCGGAAAGCGGCGGCGTCGATTCCTTCCAACATTGCCGAAGGCGCCGCTCGTAACTCGCCCCGCGAGTTTTATCATTTCCTCGGAATCTCCGCAGGCTCGCTTGCTGAGGTAGAGACCCAACTCGAGCTAGCTGCAAGACTGGAATACGCCAAGCTTGATCCGCCAACGGCTCAACAGGCGCAGAAGGTCGGCATGCTGCTCGCCGGGCTGCGCCGATCGTGCGCCAGCGGCGCAGACAGCGTCTCAGATAAATCGTCTCAGATGAGCCGTCTCAGATAAGACGTCGCGGATGAAGCGCCTTAAGTCAGCAACGCCTTACCTGGGACGCCCTATCTGGGACGCACTACCTGAGACGTTTTACCTGAGACGCTGTACCGCAACGGCCTACGGCCGTTGCCGCCGCGTCAGTCGACGCGCGCGCCGCTGTCCTTGATCGCCTGTCCCCATTTCGCTTGCTCGCTCCTGATATAGGCGGCGAACTGCTCGGGCGTGCTGGTCTTGATGTCGGCGCCGAGCGCTCCGATGCGGTTCTGTGCGTCAGGCGACGCCATCGCTCTTACGATCTCGCCGTTGAGCCGTGCAACGATGTCTTTCGGCATGGCCGACTGTCCCAGGATGCCCCACCAGGAGATGACCTCGAAGCCCGGGTAACCGGACTCGGCAATGGTCGGCACATCCGGTAGCGAGGGCGAGCGCTGCAGGCTGCCGACGGCGAGCACGCGCACTCTTCCGGCTCTCTGGATCTGCGCGGTGGACAGCGCGGAAGTGAACATCAGCACGACGTGGCCGGCGGCGAGATCCGCAAGCCCGGGGGCCGCGCCCTTGTACGGCACGTGCACGAGATCGATGCGTGTCGCCTTCTTCAGGAGCTCCATCCCGAGATGCCCCGCGCTACCGCTGCCGGTGGACGCATAGTTGAGCTGGCCGGGGTTCGCGCGCGCGAGCGAGATGACGTCCTTGAGCGAGCGCACCGGCAATGACGGATGGACCGCCAGCGCATGCGGCGACGCGATCAGGAGGCTGATCGGCGCGAAGTCCCGCGCCGGATCGTAGTTGACCTTGGTGATGCCGGGGCTGATCGCGAGGTTGCCGGTCTGGCCGATCACGAGCGTATGGCCATCCGGCGGCGCCTTCGCGGCGAGCTCCAGCCCGATCGTGCCGTTTGCCCCGGGGCGATTGTCGGGGACAGCCTGCTGCCCGAAGGCTTCGCCGAGCTTCTGGGCGATATACCGCCCGGTGATGTCGGTCGCGGCGCCGGGCGGAAATGGAATGATGATCCGCAGCGGCTTGGATGGATACGCCTGTGCCGCGACCAGACCGGGGGCGGCAAGCAGCAGTGCGACGAACGTGGCCACAACCCGAATGCGTGTGCTCATGACCATCTCCTCCCCCGGGCCATAATACGCCACATGAAAGTCATCCAGATGCAGAAGGGAGGCGGACCGGAAGTACTCGAGGTCGCGGAGAAGCCGTTGCCGGAGCCCGCCGTGGGCGAAGTGCGTGTTCGCGCGCAGGCCATCGGCATCAGCAGCGCGGACATGCTCGTGCGCAAGGGCGTCTACAACTGGATGCCGCCGCTTCCCGCTATTCCCGGCAACGAGATGGCGGGGATCGTGGATGCGCTGGGGCGCGACGCAACCGGCGTTCGCGTCGGGCAGCCCGTGCTCGTGAGCTCGCGGGAGCTCCCGTTCCGGGGCGGCTGTTACGCGCAGGCAATCTGCGTTCCCGCGGACGCCTTGTTCCCGCTTCCCGAGGCGATTGCGCCAAACGACGCCGTGAGTCTCCCGAACTATCAGCTCGCTGGCGCGCTTCTGTACGAGTCGGGTGTGCGCAAGCCGCGCAGCATCGTCGCGTACGGCGCGAGCGGGGGCGTCGGGATGGCACTCCTTCAGCTGGCGGCGTGCGACGGCATCGCGGCAATCGGGATCGTCAGCACCGGGGAGAAGCTCGCGTTCGTTCAGCGAGCGGGAATCGAGCACGTGCTGATCCGCGGCAAGGACGATCTGCGCGAGCGGGTGATGGCGCTGACGGGCGGGCGCGGCGTGGACGTGGTCTACGGGATGGCGGGGCCGAGCGCGGCATTCATAGCCAATCTCGACCTGCTCGCGCCTTTGGGCACGGTCATTTCATTCGCAACCCTGGGCGGACTCATGCCGGACGCAGACCTTTTCGGGGAGCTGAAAAAACGCCAGGGCAAGAGCCCGGGCGTGCGCTGCTACTCGATCCACACGCTCGACCACGACCGTGAGCTGCGGCGCGCGCTGATGGAGCGCGCGATCGGGCTTATGGCAGCCGGGCGCCTGCGTCCGCCGCCGCCGACCGTAATGCCGCTCGCAGAGGCCGCGCGCGCTCACGAGATGATGGAGGCGGGGCGCACCATGGGGAAGATTGTCCTGGCGCCTTAGATCGCCCGCCTGGCCCGATCAAAGTCTATGCACTCCACTAGTCACCGCCGTGAAACGGCGGCACCTTCCTCTTGAAGCCCACCAGCGCTTCGGCGATCTTGAATCGCGACGGGAACGGAAACGAAACGTGTTTCTGCACGTGCGCGTCCCGAACGTACTTCTCGATCGGCATGCCCTGGACCACGCCCGCGCCGCCGAACAACTCGATTGCCCGCTCGGTGAGCCGCTGAACGGCGGTTCCCGTAAATGCAATTGCCATATGCTCATATGGCAGGTTCTCCACGCTGCCGTCCGCAATCGCTTCCGGATGATCTTTCACCCACGCTGCCGTCCAGATGAGACGCCGTGACGCTTCCAGATTCATCGCCATCTCCGCGATCGTGAGGCCCACCGCCTGATGCTTGATGATAGGCTTGCCGCCGGAAACGCGCTCCTGCGTATACTTCAGTGTTTCCTCGAACGCCGCGCGGCCTAACCCAAGCGTGAGCGCAGCGATCGTCGGATGCGTGCCCATATCGGTGCGGCCCTTCGGCGCCGGGGGCAGTATCCGTCCCTTTGGCACGCGCACATTGTCAAAAAAGATCTCTGCCGCGTTGTCGCCGACGCGTCGCCCGAGCTTCGATAAGGGACGCCGCGAGAGTCCCGGCGAATCGCCCTCGACGAGAAAGGACTGCACGCCATCCGGCGTCTGTGCCCTCACGACGATCAGCTTCGCGAGGTATCCGACCGTCTGGTACGCCTTTGCTCCGTTGATGATCCATGAGCCGTCCGGTTGCTCGACTGCGCGCGTGTTCAGGCGCACATTGTCCGGCGTTTCGGTGAAGTAGTCGAAGCCGAAGTCCGTCTCGGGCTCGTGTATAGCCACCGTCGTGAAATACAAGTCGTCGCCGACGAACTTCGGAATGAAGTAAGCCTTCTGCTCGGGCGTCATGCGCAGCTCGAACCAGTCGCGCGCGCGCCGCGCCGTCAGCATGAAGTAATACGCCGTGCCGAGCTCGCCCGCGGCCAGCTCCTCGGCGACGAGGCAGGACGTGAGGTGATCGGACATGCCCGAGCCGCCGTTCTCCTCCTGGAGCACGAAGGTGCGGAAGCCGAGTTGCGAGCCTTTTTTCAGGAGATCCCACGGGATGCGTTTTTCCCATTCGGGCTCGCGATCCAGCGCCATGGCGTTCGGCCTGATCTCCTCCTGCGCGAACTTGCGCGCGAGTTTCTGAAATTCGCGTTGCTCCTCCGACAATCGAATATCGAACATAATCACCCCGTTCGTTCAGCGGTGTCTTTCCCGCGCCTGCCACCGCCATTATGGCGCGTAATACGTCTCAGATACGGCGTCTCAGGTAAGGCGTCCCAGATAGGGCGTCTCAGGTAAGGCGCCCCATCTGCGACGCACTATCTGCAACGCTGTATCCGCAGCGCCTTACCTTCGACGCTGTATCTGAGACGCAGTATCTGAGACGCAGTACCTGAGACGCAGCACCTGAGACGCTGTTCAATCCTAGAGGTAGCATAGCGCAATGGAAGAGTGTGCCGGGATACACTTCCGACTTTCGCCTTTCGACTTTCGCCTTGCTCTTCCGCCGTGTCAAAATTGCGGCATGTCCGAAGAGCAGGCTTGGGCGTTCCCGGAGTCCATTCAGCCGAAGTCCAGCGAGATCCAGTTCGACCTCGACCGCGCGTTCGATGCGGTCGTCCTGGTTCGCGCCGAAGTTCCGGAGGATGCCTACTCCGCGGCCACGCTCGGCACCGAGCGGGGCGGTTATGGCGCGGTGATCCGTGAGGACGGCCTCGTGCTCACCATCGGCTACCTCATCAACGAGGCATCCCAAATCTGGCTCACCACCAATCGCGGCACCCTGGTTCCGGGCTACCCGCTGGCCTACGATCAGGCGACCGGGTTCGGCCTGATCCAGCCTCTGGGCAAGCTGGTTGTCCCGCACTTTCAGCGGGGTCTCGCAGCCGACGTCAATGTCGGCGATGCGGCGTTTGTGATCGGCCACGGCGGCCGCGCCCACTCGCTCAAGACCCGGGTGATCGCGAAGGAGGAGTTTGCCGGCTATTGGGAATACGTGCTCGATGAGGCACTCTTCACCGCGCCGGCGCATCCGCAGTGGGGCGGCGCGGCCCTGCTCGATGCGCAGGGCAATCTGGTCGGCACCGGCTCGCTGCTGGTACAGCACGAGGTCAACGGCGAGCTCATCCACGTCAACATGTTCGTGCCGATCGACCTGCTCAATCCGATATTCGATTCGATGCTGAAAACCGGCCGCAGCCCGCATCCACCCCGTCCGTGGCTGGGAATGTCCACGCAGGACCCGGGAGGGAAGCTCGTGGTCGCCAAGCTTTCTCCGGGCGGTCCGGCGAGCCGTGCCGGCGTCCAGATCGGCGACCTGGTGCTTGGCGTTGGCACATCACGCGTGCAGAGCCTTGCGGAGTTCTTCCGGACCGTGTGGCGGCTGGGCACGGCCGGGGTTGAAGTGCCGCTCACTCTCTCCCGCGCCGGCGATGTGATTCACATCACGGTCAAGTCGGCGGACCGCAACGACTTCCTCAGGAAGCCGAAACTACACTGAAGGCGAAAGTCGAAAGGCGAAAGGCGAAAGTAATGGCGCAGGAAACATGGTTTAACTTCCGACTTCCGACTTCCGACTTTCGACTTGTATGAGCAACGCTGCGTTGCGAACGATCCTGCCGATCGCCGGCTGGCCCGAGGAGCGCGCGCGGGCGGTCGAGATCACCGGCGGCCCCGATCCGATATTGCGGACGCCGTTTCGCATCGGCGAGGCCAGTACCGCCGCGCTGGCGGCAGTCGGCCTCGCCGCCGCCGACCTGTGGGAGCTGCGCACCGGGCGGTGCCAGGAGGTCGCGGTTGATACCCGCCAGGCGGCCGCCTCGCTCCGCAGCGGGCATTACATGAAGTTGAACGGGTCGCCCGTGTCGGCCGAGCGTAACGCGCTGATGGGCTTCTATCCGGCAAGGAACGGCCACTGGAGCTATCTCCACTGCAACTTCCCGAACCATCGGGCCGCCGCCCTCGGCGTGCTCGGCGTGCCGGAAGATCGCGAGGCGGTGCGCCAGGCGGTGGCGAAGTGGGACGCCCTCGAACTCGAGGAAGCGATCGTCGCGGCAAAGGGCGCCGGCGGCATGGTGCGCACCATGGCTGAATGGGCCCGGCACCCGCAGGCCGCCGCGGTGGCCTCGCTGCCGCTGATGGAGATCGTCAAGATCGGCGACAACCCGCCGGAAAGCCTTCCCGACGGCGATCGGCCGTTGTCGGGCATCCGGGTACTCGATCTGACGCGGGTCCTCGCCGGGCCGACCTGTGGACGCACCCTGGCCGAGCACGGCGCCGACGTCCTCAAGATCACCTCGGCCCACCTGCCGAGTCTCGGCTACCAGGAGCACGACACGGGCCACGGCAAGCTCTCGGCTTATCTCGATCTGCGCGAGAACCGGGATCTCGAGATCCTGCGCGGGCTCGCTCGCGAGGCCGACGTGTTCTCGCAGAGCTATCGGCCGGGCACGCTCGCCAATCGCGGCTTCTCGCCCGAAGCGCTCGCGCAGTTGCGGCCGGGCATCGTGTTCATCTCGCTGTGCGCCTTCGGCCATGTCGGTCCGTGGGCGTCGCGCCGCGGGTTCGACACGGTGGTGCAGGCGGTGAGCGGCATCGCCAGCCGCCAGGGGGAGGTCTTTCCCGGCGCGGCGCCGGGCCCGCAATTCTATCCGGTGTCGGCGATCGACTATCTGACCGGCTATCTGATGGCGTTCGGCGCCATGGTGGCCCTCGCCCGCCGCGCGCGCGAGGGCGGCAGCTGGCTCGTGCGCATCTCGCTGGCGCAGACCGGGCGCTGGCTCCTCGGGCGCGGCGAAGTGCCGGAGGCCGGGTTGAAGGATGTGCCGAAGGATTTCACCTCGGCCGAGATCGAGCGCTGGTCGATGACGAGCAATACACCCGACGGCCGGCTGCAACACCTCGCACAGCTGGTGCGCCTCTCCGAGACGCCGCCGCGCTGGAGCCGGACTTCGGTGCCGCTTGGCTACCACGAGCCAGTGTGGCCGGGGCGCATCACCCCCACCCTATCCCTCCCCCATCAAGGGGGAGGGTGAACAAAAACCTCTCGTGGGGAAGGTAAACAAGTTCCCCTCCCCCTTGTGGGGAGGGTGTGGGAGGGGGTCGCTCGTCTGCTAGCCTCGCTAACCGACGCGGAAGAGGCCGCGCTTCGCGCGGTGCAGGCGCTCGAAACCGATTCGGGTGACCCGTATGAGCTCCCCCACCTGCACCCCCGCCTTGTGGTCGCGGGTGATCACGTTGGGCTGCACGACCACCGTCATGTTCTCCTCCAGCTTCATGTCGGGCAGCGGGCCGGCCATCCGGCTCCTGGTGCCGATGATGGGCTGGAAATAGCCGCCGCCGAAGCCGTGCATCAGGTCGTCGCATACGGTGAAGCCGTTTTTCTCGATGACGCCCGTGGCATCCAGGATTTCCTGCATCGTCGTGCCGTGCCGCACGACACCGGTGACCGAATCGAACGCAGCTTCCGCCGTTTCATACAGGTCGCGATAGAGCGGCGTGGGCCCGGCGCCGACGGTGAACGTGCGCAGCACCTGGCCGGCGTAGTCCCACCAGTAGGCGGACAGCTCGCAGAACACGACGTCGCCTTTTTTCACCTTGCGCGGCGAGTGGTGCTGGGGCGGCACGTAGATGTGCGGCTTCGCCATGGAAGTGACGCCGATGTAGTGGATCATGGTCGTGCCGCCGTGCTTGATGTAGGCGCTTTCGACGATCGCGCCCAGCTCGCGCTCGGTGAGTCCCGGCTTAGTGCCGGCCAGGAGCGCGGCAAGTCCCGCATCGGACAACGCCGCGCCGATCCGCAACCAGTCCAGCTCCTCCTCCGACTTGATCTGGCGCAAACGGACGTATTCCGCGTCCAGCAGGACCATCTCGAAGTGGGCTTCGAGCTGTTCGTATTTGGCCACCCCCAGTGGACCCATGATGCCGACGCGCTTCGCGCCGCGGCGCTTCAACTCCCGGACCATCTGGTCCAGGCCGTGGTGCGCGCCCCAGTGCACCTCCACGTCGCGGGCAATCTTCTTCGCGAGCGGAAAATGGTTGACCCACTCGACCGACATCCACATCTTCTCGCCTGGCCTGAAGATGACGTAGGCCTCGACCGTTCCGGGCCAACCGGTCACCCACTGCGGCGCGCTGCCCGCGCGGTGGTCGGTGATGGCCAGCAGGTGATCCACACCCGCTTTCTCCATCACCGCGCCGAGCGCCGTGTGCCGCCGTGCATACTCGGCGTCGGAAAAGCGGGGGTACTCCTGGCTCATGATCGCCCTTAGGCGGGGTGCCAGCTTTAAGGGAATATCTCGAGTTTTCATTTCTGCAATCCCCAAAAAAGGGGTCGGGAGTCTTTTTCACTAAGTCACGTGCGTCTTGGGGCGTCCACGAGGTCGCAGCGTTGATTCCAACCCAAGGCGCTTGGCGATCCGCTCCACCCATGCAGTATCGCCAAAAGGCCGCCCTCGATTGAGATTTTCCCGCAACGTCTTCAACTCCGCTTCCGATTCCGAACCGTTAACCAAAGTTATCCAATGTCGTGGTTCCTCAACTGGCCACTCGCAGAGAAACGTCTTTGAATTGGGGTTTCCCTGCAATCGGCGCCATAAACTCGACCATCGCCATTTCTCCGCCCTCGCAACCAACCTTGCTCGCAATGCGTTGCGCTCTACATAGCGAGCCACCGCAAGAAAGTGTTCGTCCGTTTGCACCGGGAAGGACTTGAAACGACCCTGGTACACGGCGCCGGTCCCCGCTGTTTGTCGATGGGCATGCCAGCGCTGCGTGTGGGTGACCGTGATCCATCGTAGGGCCTCTGAAAGTTCCCCGTCCTGCCGAGGCCATAGCAGAAGGTGCCAATGATTGGGCATCAGGCAATAGGCCAAGATCCTAATACGGGTCCGGTCGTGGGCTTCCAGCAGGATTTGCTCGAAGGCAGCGTAGTCACCCGATTTCTCAAAGAGGGGCAGTCGGCCGATCCGGCGATTCAGCACATGATAGACAAGTCCTCCGGTGGAAACTCGCAGACGACGCGGCATGAAACGACTTATAGGCGATGCGCGAGCAATAAGTCAAGAAAAGACTCCCGACCCCTTTTTGCGCTCCTTCTTCCTGGTTCGCTCCTCGAACCAGGGATACCCGTTCGTCTGGCTCGCCCGGCGCACCGGCTGCGCCGGCCGCACCCAGGAGGGGTTCAGCTGCGCGAGCGAAGTGACGCCCATCAGGCCCATCGCAGTGCGGATCTCCAGGTCCATCAATTCGAGCATGCGCTTCAAGCCCGGCTCGCCCGCGGCCCCGAGCGCCCAGCCGAGGAGTTTGCCGACGCCGACGGCGCGCGCGCCGAGGCAGAGCCCTTTCACCACATCGGTACCGCGCAGGACGCCGCCGTCCCACAGGATCTCCGCTCGGCCGTCCACGGCCGCCACCACTTCGGGCAGCACCTCGATGGTGCCCTGCGCGTGGTCGAGCTGCCGTCCACCGTGGTTCGAGACGTAGACGACGTCGGCGCCGTGCTCGACCGACAGGCGCGCATCCTCAGCAGTGGCCACACCCTTGACGATGAGCGGGAGTTTCATGCGCTCCTTCATCCAGACGAGATCTTTCCAGCTGAGGGCCATCTGGAAGCTGGGGTCGCCGAACCCCTCCCGCACGTTGGCGCGGCCGATGATGTCGCGCTCGCGGCGGCCGTAGTAGTTCCGGTCCACGCACACGCACAGCGCGCGGTAGCCGGACGCCTTCGCGCGGTCGAGGATGTCCTCCACCCACTTGCGGTCGGCCCTCACGTAGAGCTGGAAGATGAGCGGCTCCTTGACCACCGCCGCCGCGGCCTCCAGGCTCGGCTTGGCCGCGGTGCTGATGAAGGCTGTCGTGCCGTGCGCCACCGCCGCCCGGGCGACGTTGCAGGCGCCTTCCGGATGCGCGAAACCCACGAAGCCGCCGACCGGCGCGAGGAAAACGGGGCTCGCGAGCTTCCGTCCCAGCAACGTCGTCGTGATATCTATCTTCCTCACGTCCACCATCACGCGCTGGCGCAGCGCGAGACCGTCGAGCGCCTGGCGATTGCGGAGTAGCGTGGTCTCGGAATCCGATCCACCCGAGAGGTGATCCCACAGCTCCTGCGGCAGGTTGCGCCGCGCCGTGGCCACGATTTCCTGCAGCGAGACGAAGTTCGCCGCGGCGCGCTCGTCGATGCGCGGATACTTTCGCTGCTCCTGCTTACGTACGGGCGATTCTGCCGCTCTCTTTCCCATCATGCTCCTTGAATAGTGCGTCTCAGAGAAGGCGTCTCAGGTACTGCGTCTCAGATAAGGCGTCTCAGATACTGCGCGCTGTGTCTGCTACGCCTTATCTGCGACGTTTTATCTGCGACGCAGTTCCCGCATCGCCGTATCTGCGACGAGCCGTGCACTCGTCACTCATCACCCATCACCGCGCGGCTAGATTCCTACGCCGCGCAACACCGTATCGTGGTAGCGCTTGCCGGCGCCCGCGCCGATCGCAAAAATCTCGTTGAGCCGCGCGAGTTTCTCCGCCGAGAGGCGAATATCGGCGGCGGCTGCGTTCAATTCCAGGTTCCTCACGTGATTCGTGCCCGGTATCGGCACGACGTGTTCTCCCTGCGCGAGTATCCAGGCGAGCGCGAGCTGTGCCGCCGTCACGCCCTGCCCCCGTGCCATCGCCTCAAGCTCCTCCACCAGCCGCACGTTGCGCGCGAGGTTCTCGGGATTGAATCGCGGGTGGCGGCGCCGGCGGTCGTTGGGCGGGAGATCGTCCACGGACTTGATCCTGCCCGTGAGCAAGCCCCTGCCGAGCGGCGCATAGGCGACGTAGCCGATGCCCAGCTCGCGGCACACCGGCATGATGTCGCGCTCGACCTCCCGGAACCACAGCGAGTATTCGGTCTGCAGCGCGGTGACGGGATGGGCGCGGTGGGCGCGCCGGAGGGTTTCCGGACCCGCCTCGCACACGCCGAGCCAGCGCACCTTGCCCTGCTCGACGAGCCGCGCCATCGCGCCGATCGTCTCCTCGATCGGCACCGCCGGGTCCACGCGGTGCAGGTAGTAGACGTCGATCACGTCCGCGTCCATGCGCTTGAGACTCGCTTCGCAGCACCGCTGCACGTACTCCGGACGGCCGTTGGTCGCTTTCCTCCCGTCCGGCAGGTCAATGTTGCCGAACTTGGTGGAAATGAGGACCTTGCCGCGGAAGCCCTTGACGGCGCGCCCGAGCAGCACCTCGTGGCGCGTTCCCCAGTAGGCGTCCGACGAATCGAAGAAATTGATGCCGAGCTCGAAGGCGCGGCGGATGGTCGTGTTGAAGGACCGCACCATCGGCTCGTCCTCCAGCTCGATCGCCTGGCTGCCGCGGCCCATGCTGATCGCGGACACCTGCGGGCCGTTGCGGCCCAGTTGCCGGTATTTCAAGCCATCCCGCCTAGTCTCTTCTCGCCCACGGCAGGTAGCGGCGCGTCAGCCAGTTCACCAGAACCTCGAAGCTCACCCCCACCGCGACCAGCACGATCACGGCGACGAACGCTTCACTGTGCTTGAACGTGCGCGAGTTGTAGAGGATGTAGTAACCGAGACCGGGAATGGAGATAAAGAACTCGGCCACGACGGCGCCGACCAGCGCGCGCCCGGCGGCAAGGCGGATGCCGGCGAGGAGATAAGGCAGCGATGACGGGAAGACGATGTCGAACAGGTTGTGGCGAGGCGGCGCGCGGAACGAGCGCGCTACCTCCAGGTACTCGGGCGGTACCGAGCGCGCGCCGTCGCAGGCGTTCACCGCGATCGAGAAGAAGGCCGCGAACACCACCACGGCGAGCCGCGCATCCGCGCTGTAGCCGAACCACAGCGTCACCAGCGGCAGGATCGCGACCATGGGCGTCGCGAACAGGCTGTTCACGTAGTAGCGCAGGCCCCGCTCCACCGGATCGATGCGCCCCATCGCGAATCCGACCGCGGTCCCGAGTACGAGCGAGATCAGCAGGCCGCTCACGACCGCTCCCAGCGTCGCCCCCGCGGCGGCCAGGAACTGCGGGTCGCTGATGACCGTCGTGAACACCCGCGCGATGGCGATGGGCTTGGCGACGTATGCCGGCGCGAGGGCCCGCACCGTGACCTCCCACGCGAGCAGCAGGACCGCGCCCGCCGCGATCTTCAGGAACAGCGGCGAGGCGATCCAGGCGCGCAGCACGGAGCCGTTCGTGACGGGTCGCGCCGCAGCGAGCGTATGCGCGGTCACCGGTTATACCCCCGCCACGCCGCGAACCGGTTCTCGAGAAAGCGCCCGAAGTCCATCAATCCCACTCCGAGCAAAACGATGATCAGTATCGCCGCCAGCAATCCCGGGGTGTCGAAGTTCTGCGAGCCCATCATGATCATCTGGCCCAGGCCCGAAGGGCTCAGGAAAATCTCCGCCGCCACCATGCCGACCAGGCCGCGCGCGATCGCCTGGCGGATCCCGGTCATGGTGAAAGGCAGCGTGTACGGAATCAACACGTCGCACCACAGGCGCCATTCGCTGGTCCGGAACGAGTACGCGATCTCCACCAGCTCCGGCCGGATGCTGCGCGCCCCTTCGACCGTGTTGTAGATGACGGGAAACACCGCGAACAGGAACACCACCAGCACCTTGGGCGCGAAACCGAACCCCATGATCGACAGGATAAAGGGGATCAGCGCCACCATCGGCGTGGCGTACAGCATCATGATGTAGTTTTCGAGCGCGACGCGCAGCCAGCGCAAACGCGCGAGCACCAGCCCGAACGGCGCGCCGGCGAGGATCGCCAGCGCGAGCCCGGTGAGATAGAGCTGGAACGAGCTCATGATCTGGCGCACCACGAACCCGCTGCGCGCCGTTTCGAGAAAGCTCTCCAGGGTCGCGGACAGCGGTGCCCAGAAAGCGCCGGACACGACATGGCCCGCGGCTTCCCACACCGCCGCCCCGGCGATGAGGCTTGCCACCACTATGCCGTATCGCCCCCGGCGCGTCTCCGGCCCCATGGCTGAATCGCGATGAGAATGCCGTGCGTGACTACTTCGCCAGCTTGATGGCGTCCTTCCATATGGAGGTGTCGACGATGCGCTCGTATGGCGCCGGCTGCTTGCCGCCCTTGATGTTGCCGACCTTGACCATGATCTTGCCGACCAGTTCAATATTCTTGCGGCCGAGCCCGTCGTGATCCTTGGGCCAGAACTCCATGGCGACATAGTCCTTGAGCGCCTGAACGGCGATCTCGCCGCTGCGGCCGGTGGGCGCCGCGTGCTGGGCGACCTTCGCATGGTTGGCCGGATTGCGTATGAAACGCTCGGCGTCGATCAGCGCGGCGACGATGCGAACGTAGGCATCCCGGTTCTTCGCGATCTGGCCGCGGTTGGCGACCAGAAACAGGTAGTGATCCACGGGGCGCGAGTCCTTCTGCCGCACGATGACCTTGAGCTTCTTCTTGCTCTGGGTTTCGATCACCGGAATGTCGTCTATGTGCAGCACGCCGAACTTGAGCTGGCCGGCCACCATGGCCGCGCCGACGTTGGAGCTCAAGGGAATCTGCTGGATCTCCTCAATCTTCATCTTGCAGGCGACCAGCATGGTTCGCAGCGCGATCGAACGCGCACCCCCGATAGAATCGACCCCGATCGATTGTCCTATCAGCGAGTCGCAGGTCGAACTCGCGTCGGTCGAACCGATCAGCCAGTCGGGATGCTCCATGCCCCAGATGCCGACGAGCGGCACATCCGTATTTGCCACCTGGCTGATGATGAGCGGGCTCGGCGAGAGCGACACGGCGATCTCCCCGGACGCCACCGCGCGCGAGGCGGCCGCGCCGGTTTCGAACGCTCGGACCGTCACGTCCACCCCGTGCTTCTTGAACATGCCTTCCTTCTCCGCGACGTACGCGATGGTCCCGGCGAAGACCGGTGGAATCCCGGGTACGCCGAGGGTCAGCTGCTGCGCCGCGCCGAACGCGGGGAACAACGTTAACGCCAGCGCCGCGCACGCAGTACGTATGCTTCGGATACCTGCCGATCTGCCGTGTTTCATGGTCGTCTCCTCCTTGGGTTTATGGATGATACCTGCCTCACCGGGTCAGCTCGCGCTCCGCCCTTCGCGCATCCGCCATCAATGTGCCCCAGACGTGCTCGCGCAGCTCCGCGAACCGCGGCTGCAGCAGCGTGCTGCGATCGCGCGGACGCGGCATATCCACCTTGACGATCTCGTGCACGCCGCTCGGTCGCCCCTTGAGCACCAGCACGCGATCGCCCATCAACACCGCCTCGTCGATGGCGTGCGTGACGAACACCATCGTCGTCGGCCGCATCTCCCAGATGCGCAGCATCTCGAACTGCAGGATTTCACGCGTCTGCGCATCCACCGCGCCGAACGGCTCGTCCATCAGCAGCACTCGCGGCTCCACCGCCAGCGCCCGCGCCAGCCCGCAGCGCTGTTGCATGCCGCCGGAGATCTGATACGGGTAGTAGTGCTCGAAGCCGGCCAGCCCCACCAGCCTGATGAACTCCGGAACCCGCTCCTGGATCTCGGCGCGCGAGGCGCCGGCCAGCTTGAGACCATAGGCGACATTGTCGAATACCGTCTTCCAGGGAAACAGGCCGAAATGCTGGAACACCACGGCCACGCCCTGGCGCGGACCCTCGACGCGCTCGCCCTCCACGGTGATCTCGCCCTCATCGAGCGGGATCAGCCCGTCGAGGCATCTCAGCAGCGTCGTCTTGCCGCAGCCCGAGGGGCCAATGATCGCCAGCACCTCCCGTTCACCCACCTCGAGGCTGATGTCCCGAAAAACCTCCAGCACGCCGAACCGCTTGCCGGCGCCTGACATCACGATGCGCGGTTTTCCCTGGCCCATTATATCCATCAATCCGCGATCAGCCGCGTCCCCTGCGGCGGGATCCGGTCATGCGCTGGCTCCGGGACTTGCTCTTCCCGCGCGCGATGCGGGCCGGTGCCCGCCTGCCGAGCCGCCGGACCTCGGACTCTGGCGCGCCTGGCAACGCGGCCCGCTCCTGCGTGCCGCGCACAGTATATATTCTGGGAGCCGCCCGGTTCACCTGAAGCTGGAAGATGTCCGGCCGGTTGTAGTGGCCGACGAAATCGTGGCGCAGCTTGGCGAGCACGCCGAGCTCGAGATTGCACTCGGCGTAGAGGATGCCCTCTTCCGCGCCCAAAGGGCCGGCAACGACGCGGCTGCCGGGCGAGACGATGACGCTGCCGCCGCAGCACTCGGGGCTGCGCAGGAGCTTCTCGGCCTCCGGCCCGACCTCCAGCTTGCGGATCATGTCCTCGTCCACCGTCCCGCAGGCGGAGATCACCCACGCCTTGCTCATCTGGGCGAACGCCTGCGAGTCCACCGAGACGCGGTTCCTCATCGGGTCGCCGCTCGTCGGAAAGTGGTTGGGCCAGCTCATGACGTGGATGCGGGTGCCCTCGGCGGTCATCGCGAAGACGGCGAGGGGATTGGAGTTCTCGCCGCAGATGAGCCCCGTCATCGGGCCGAATTCGGTCTGCACCGCGGCGAGCGTGTCGCCGAAGCCGCCCATGTGCACCAGGCGCTCGCCCACGGTCGGCATCAGCTTCTGGTGCTTGCCGAGGAGCCTTCCGTCCGGCCCGATGAAGACCTGCGTGTTGAACATGGTGCCGAGGGTGTTCGGAATTTTTTCGCACACTCCCATCACCACGTAGGCGCCGGCGTCGCGCGCCGCCGCGCGGAGCTGCTCGATCTCGGGGCCGGGGATCTCGACCGAATTCTTGAATAACTCCGTCGCGAGCCGGTTGGAGATCGTGCTCGTCGCCGGGTGATGATGGTACCACACCGGGTGCGCGGGGATGAAGCCCTCCGGAAAGCCGATTACGCGCGCGCCGTTCGCGCCCGCCTCGCGGATCAGGCGGCATGCCTTCGCGGTCGAGCCCCCGCGGTCGAGAAAAACCGAGGCCGCCTGCACAGCGGCGACCTTGATTATTGGGTAACTGTCTCCCATCGTTAACGAGCCATCAGCGGCCAGCTTCCAGCGGTGAGCTTTAAAGGAGCACTGGTTTGGCTGACAGCTGATAGCGGGATGCTGATAGCTGAAGTTATTGCGGCTTGATACCCGCCGCCTTGAAGATGCGCGCAGTGTCGGCAATCTCCCGGCGCACGAACTTGCTGAACTCCGCGGGGGTCATGATCATGACGTCGTTGCCGAGCGTCGCGAGCTTCTCGCGCACGCCGGGATCCGCCAGCGCGCTCGTGAAGCCCTTGCGGATCGTGTCCACGACCGGAGCCGGGATGCCGGACGGGCCCCACAGCCCGAACCACAGTATGAATTCGAATCCGGGCACGCCCGCCTCCGCCATCGTCGGTACGTTCGGCAGCTGGCTCGAGCGCTTGGCCGTCGTCACTGCCAGCGCCCGCAACTTGCCCGACTGGATATAGGGCAGCCCGGCCGAAACCGGCGCGAAATAAGTATCCACCCGTCCACCCATGACATCGACGATCGCCTCCCCGGAGCCCTTGTACGAAACAAGCGTGAAGTCGATCTTGGCGTCCAGCTTGAACTTCTCGCTGTTCAGGTGCGTGCCGCTGCCGAGTCCGGCGAAGGCAAAGTTGATCTTGCCCGGGTTTGCCCTGGCAAAGGCCAGGAAGTCGCCAAACGTATTCAGTTTCGAGCCTGGATTGACCACCAGCACGTTGGGCTGCCCCACCAGCGGCATGATGTCGACGAAATCCTTCAGGGTGTCGTAGGGGAGCTTGGCGAACATGGATGGATTGACCGCATGAGCGCCCGAGTTGATGATCAGCGTGTAGCCGTCCGGCGTCGACTTGGCCGCCAGCGCCGAGGCGATCGAGCCGCCCGCGCCGCCGCGGTTATCGGCCACCACCTGCTGGCCCCATATCTCCGAGACCTTCGCCACGATGACGCGGCCGATAATGTCGGTGGCGCTGCCCGGCGGGAACGCGATGATCGCGCGCACCGGCCTCAGCGGGTAATTCTGCGCGAACGCCTGCAGTGCGCCGGCCGCCAGCACTGCCACCAGGATTCGTGTGAAGTTTTTCATGTCACCCTCCTCGTTGTTTGACCGCCGTTACATGCTACACCACCGCCACGCCCTGGATCTCGATCAGGATCCCGGGACGCGCGAAGGCGGTGACCGTGATCAGCGCACTCGCGGGAAAGCGCCCGTCCTTGAGGTGCTCCGCGCGGATCCTGACGAACGGATCGCCGTAGCGCGGGTCGTTGATGAAGACCGTCATCGTAACCAGGTTGGCGAGCGAGCCGCCGGCGCGCTTCAACGTCCGGTCCATGAGCGCGAAGATCGTCCGCGCCTGCGCCTCGAAATTGCCCGAGATGTCCTTGCCGGACTCGTCCACGGCGGCGGTCTGCCCCGCGAGCCATATCGTCCTGCCGCCCTGGGAAATTACCGCGGGAGAATAAGCGCGGCTCTTCTGGAACTCCGTGCCTTCGAGATGCTCGACCTGCGCCGCCATGCTTGCCCCCTTTCGTTACGAGCCGAGGCCGTCGCCCACTTCCACATGCTCGGGTTTCAGCTCGATGCCCGAGGCCTTCGCCTGTAGCAGGAGCAGGGCCGAAAAATCCTGCTCGGCATAGCCGTTGCCGATCAGGGTCTGCACCATGTCGCGGGTGATGGAGGTGAGCGGCATCGGCACGCCGAATTCCCTGCCCGCCGAGAGACCGAGGTCGATGTCCTTGCGCAGCAGCTCGGGCGTGAAGGTGACGTGGAAGTCGAGATTCACCAGCGCCGGCGTCTTGTAGCGCGTGAACATCGAGCCCATCACGCTCTTGTTGAGGAAGTCGAGGAAGGCGTGGCGTTTCATGCCGGCCTTCTCCGCCAGCACCGTGATCTCGCACAGGTTCTGGATGACCACCCCCAGCATCACGTTGTGGCAGATCTTCGCGATGCGCGAGAGCTCGCCGTCGCCGACGTAGGAGACTCCCTGCCCGATCGCGGCGAGGTAGGGTGATACCGCATCGAAGGCGTCCTTCGGCCCCGAAGCGACCACCGTCAGCTTGCCGGCCTTGATTACCTTGGCGTTGCCGGAAACCGGCGCGGCAAGGAGCTTCACCCCCAGCTTCGCGAGCTTGCCCCGGATTTCCGCGGACTCGTCGAGCGAGATCGAGGTGCTGTCCACCACGATCTTCGGCGCCTTGCCTTTCGACGTGACGCCGTTCGCCCCGAACAGGATCTCTTTCACGTCTTTTCCGGTCGAGACCATCGTGAACACGATGTCGCAGGCGGCGAGCTCGGCAAGCGAGCCGGCGACCTTCGCCCCCGACTTCGCCAGCGGCTCGGCCTTCGCGCGGGTGCGGTTCCACACCGTGATGTCGCATCCCGCCTTCGCCAGCCGCTCGGCCATCGCGTAGCCCATGCGGCCGATGCCGATCCAGCCCAGACGGTGCGCTTTCATGTTTGGATCCGGCATTCGGTTTCTCCATTCATCGTTCATCATTCATCGTTCATTGCTCTATGGGCACGCCGACGAGGTTACCCCATTCAGTCCACGAGCCGTCGTAAATGCGCACTTTCTTGTAGCCAAGCAACTGCGTCAGCGCGAAATACAGCACCGTGGCACGGTGGCTCATGCGGCAATAGGTGACGATCTCCCGGTCGGGTGCTGCGCCGCGCGCCGCCAGCAGTTGTTGCAGTTCGGCTGCCGGCCTGAACGCCTTGTTGACGTCGAGCAGTTCCTCGAAATAGAGGTGCTTGGCGCCCGGAATCCGTCCATATCGAAGCGCGCCCTCGTCGGGGCCGCCCGGACCACCGACGCGCTGTCCGTGGTACTCCTCCGGCGAGCGCCCGTCGAGCAGAAGCGTCGCGTCCTTGCGCAGGGCGGCCAGGACCTTGTCTCGGAGAATGCGCATCCGCTCGACGCGCTTGACCGGCGTGTACGCCACCGGCGAGGCCGCTTGCGGCTCCTCCGTCACGAGCTGCCGGCCCTCCGCCGCCCAGCGATAGCGCGCGCCATCGAGAATTTTCACGTTCTTGTGCCCGCAGTAACGAAAGGTCCACCACGCGTAGAATCCGAACTGCACGCCCTCGCCGTAGAACACGACAGTCGTGTCGTTGCCGATCCCGGCGGCGCCGCAGCGCCGCGCGAAATCTTCCGGCGCCGGAAACTCGCGCCGGTGTGAATCCCACAGCATGTCCTTCCACCGCCAGCATACCGCCCCCGGTACATGCCCCGTCTTGTAGGCCTGCATCTCCTCCTGCCCGGTGCCCGCGATCTCGATCAGCTTGACCTTCGGGTCATTGCGGCGCCGGTGCAGCCAGGCGGGATCCACCAGCGCGCTCGATTTTCTTCCCTCCGCCTTCATCCTTCGGCCTTTTGCCCTCCGCGGTCAGGAAAAAGGGTCCTGACCCCTTTCCCCCCCGATTTCTTTCGCCCAGTCGCGCGTCTCGATCAGGGTCTTCACCTCGTTGAGGAACGCCGCCGAGTAGGCGCCGTCCACAGCGCGGTGATCGAAGCACTGCGCCAGCACGCCCACCGGCCGCACCGCGATTTCATCTCTCCCCGCGCTTTCGATCACCACGGTCCGCTTGCGCACGGCGTCGGTGGAGAGGACCGCGACCTGGGGCGGGCTGATGATGGGCGCGGTGATCAGCGTGCCCGATGCGCCGTTGTTGGTGATGGTATAGGTGCCCTCGGTCATGTCGTCCGGCCTGAGCCGGCTCTCCCGCGCGCGGACGGCGACATCGTTGATGGCGCGGGCAAGCGCCGGCAGCGATTTCGCCGATGCGTCCTTCACCACCGGCACCAGCAAACCCTCGAGATTGAGGTCCACCGCAATGCCGAGATTGACGCGCCGGTGCAGGAGCAAGTGATCGCCGTTGAAGCTTGCATTCAACCGCGGGTACTTGATCAGGGCCGCCGCCACGGCACATGCAATGAACGGGAGATAGGTCAGCGAAAAACCCTCGCGCTTCTTCCACTGCTCCCCGGTCATGCGGCGGACGTGATCTACCCGGGAAAAGTCCGCCTCCACCACCTGCAGCACGTGCGGCACCGTGGTCCAGGACTTCGCCATATGCTCGGCGGTGCGCTTGCGGATGATGTTGAGCGGAACGGTTTCCGCGCCAGCGATCCGGTCAGGCGCGGGCTCCTGGGTCCGGACGGACGGCCGCGCCGCGCCGCGCTGCGCGACATGAGCCAGAACGTCCTCGCGTGTGATGCGGCCGTCGCGGCCGCTGCCCTGAATATCACGCGAATTCAGGTTGTGTTCGGCAATGAGCCGACTTACCACCGGTGAAAGCTTTCCCGCCATCACCGTTCGCGCGGCGCCGGGAACGTTAGCAGGCGCGCTCGTTGGCGTGCTTACCGCTGCGGGTGGAGACATTGGAGCCGCATCGGTCACCAAGGGCGCGCCTGCTTCGCGGATCACCGCGAGCCGCGTCCCGACCTTGGCGGTCGTGCCTTCCGCGACCAGGATTTCCGCGATCACGCCGGAGGCGGGCGCCGGAATCTCGGTGCTCACCTTGTCGGTCTCGACGTCGAACAGCGCCTCGTCGGCCTTGATCGCATCGCCGACCTTCTTGTACCACCGCGTGACCGTGCCCTCGGCGACCGTCTCGCCGAGTTGTGGCATCACTACATCCATTAACAGCTCCTACACCCCACCCTCTAACTGCGTCTCAGATGATACGTCTCAGATGAAGCGTCTCAGATAATGCGTCTCAGATAGTTCGTCTCAGGTACTGCGTCTCAGATGGAGCGTCTCAGATAAAGCGTCTCAGATAGTTCGTCTCAGGTACTGCGTCTCAGATGGAGCGTCTCAGATAAAGCGTCTCAGGTAGTGCGTCGCCGTGTCTGCAACGCTGTATCTGCGGCGCAGTATCCGCAACGCCGTATCTGCGACGTAGTATCTGAGACGCCTCATCTGCGACGCTCTATCTGCGACGCCTGATCTGCAGGCTCAATCGATTCTTTCCCGGATTTCGCGCACGATGCGCTCGACCGACGGGATGGTATTGTCCTCGAGCTGATCGGCCGAGGGCAGCGGCACGTGCGGCGTCGTGATGCGCACGATCGGGCCGTCGAGGTCCCAGAAGCACTCGTCGGCGACGATGGAGGCGATCTCCGCGCCCCAGCCACATAGCCGCGGGTTCTCCTCCACCGTGACGAGGCGCCCGGTCTTCGCCACCTCCGACAGGATGGTCTGCGTGTCGAGCGGCACCAGCGAGCGCACGTCCACGACCGTGCATGAGATGCCGTGCTCCTTCTCCAGCACCTCGGCAGCGCCCAGCGCCCGATGCACCATCAGCGCAAGCGCGACAATGGTGCAGTCCTTGCCGTGCCGCAGCACTTTCGCGCGCCCCAGTTCGTCGACGTGCTCGCCGTCCGGCACCTCTCCTTTCATCGCATAGAGCGATTTTTGCTCGAATACCAGCACGGGATCCGGGTCGCGCACCGCGGCCGCAATCAGCCCCTTCACGTCGGCAGGCGTCGCCGGCGCCACCACTTTCAGCCCGGGGATCGCCATCGCCCAGTTCTCCACCGCCTGCGAGTGCTGCGCGCCGAAGCGCGAGCCGGCGCCGTTGGCGGTGCGGATCACAAGCGGGAGCGCGATCTGGCCGTTAGTCATGTAGCGGGTTTTGGCGATCTCGTTCGCGACCATGTCCCAGCACACCGCGAGGAAATCGGAGAACATGATCTCGGCGATCGGCCGCAGGCCCGTCATCGCGGCGCCCATCGCCGCGCCGATGATCGCCTGCTCCGATATGGGGCAGTCGCGGACGCGCCTCGGGCCGAACTTCTCGAGCAGGCCGACGGTGGACTTGAACACGCCGCCCGCCGCCGCCACGTCCTCTCCGAGGAACACGACGCGATCGTCGCGCTCCATCTCCTGCGCGATGCCGGCCGCGACGGCGTCCCGGTAGGTCAGTTCCGCCATGCCGAGCCCCCGTTCGCCCACACGTTCTTTTCGATGCAGTCGAGCGAGGGCGGCGGCGACGCCTTGGCGGTCGCGGTCGCCTCGTCCACCTTACGCATCGCCTGCTCCTCCATATCCTTCAACGTGCCCTCCACGAAGCCGAGCTTGAGCAGCCGCTCGCGATAGATCTTGAGCGGGTCGCGCTCGAGCCATTTCTCCAGCTCGCCATCCGGGCGATATTTCGCGGGGTCGGCGCGCGAGTGCCCGCTGTGGCGATAGGTCTTGGCCTCGATCAGAGCGGGGCCCCCGCCCTTGCGCGCACGGTCCATGTATTTCACGGCGGTGCGATAGACGTCGTCCGCGTCGTTGCCGTCGACAATGATGGATTCGAGGCCATAAGCCGCGGCGCGGTCCGCCGCGGGGTGGTCCACCGCCGTCACGGTATGGATCGCGGTGTATTCCATGTAGAGATTATTCTCGCACACGAAGATCACCGGCAGCTTCCACACCGCGGAGAAGTTGAGCGCCTCGTGAAACGCGCCGATGTTCGCGGTGCCGTCGCCGAAGAAGCACACCGCCACCTGCTCGGTGCCGCGGTATTGCGCGCTCCACGCCGCGCCGGCCGCGACCGGCAGGTGCGCGCCGATGATGGCGTAGGAGCCCATCGCGCCCTTCGCGACGTCGGTCAGGTGCATCGAGCCGCCCTTGCCGCCGAGCAGCCCGCACTGGCGGCCCATGAGCTCCCCGAGCACGCCCGTCATCGAGGCGCCGCGCGCGAGCGTGTGCGCGTGGCCGCGGTAGGTGCAGAACGTCCAGTCATCCGGGCGCATCGCCACGCCGAACGCCGCGGCGATCGCCTCCTGCCCGAGCGAGAGGTGGCTCGTGCCCTTGACCAGGTTCTGCAGGAAAAGATCGTAGGCGCGCTTCTCGCAATAGCGCAGCTCGACCTGCAGCCGGTAGAGCTCGAGCCGCGTCTCGCGGCCGATTCCGTCGCCCGCCGCCGCTTTCCTGCCTTTCACTTTCCTATCCAAGCTACCCCCAAAAACGTCTCAGATAAATCGTCGCAGATAAGGCGTCCCAGATGGGGCGTCGCAGAAAAAGCGTTGCAGGTAAGACGCTTTATCTGAGACGCAGTATCTGAGACGCTTCATCTGAGACGTGTCATCTGCGACGCAGTTTCAGTACTTGTTGGCAATCGGAAGCTCCTGCGCCGGGAACAGCGTGATCACCTTCGCGCCTTGCGGCGTCAGCACCACTTCCTCCTCGATGCGCGCCGCCGAGACGCCATCCTTCGCCGGGCAGAAGGTCTCGACCGCGAACACCATCCCGGCCTTCAATTCGTACGGGTCCTTGAACGAGTTCAGCCGCGAGATCAGCGGCCGCTCGTGCAGCCCGAGGCCGAGCCCGTGGCAGAAATTGAGCCCGAACGCGGACATCTCGGTGTCGAAGCCGATCTCCTGCGCCTTGGGAAATGCCTGCACGACACGGTCGGTCGACACGCCCGGCCGCAGCAGGTCGATCGCGCTGTCCATCCATTCGCGCGCCATGCGATAGGCGTCATGCTGCGCGGCAGTCGCCGAGCCCACCGTGAACGTGCGGTAGTAGCAGGTCTTGTAGCCCATGTAGGTCTGGATGATGTCGAAATAGGCCTGGTCCCCGGGCCGGATCAGGCGGTCGGTGAAGTTGTGCGGATGCGGGCTGCAGCGCTCGCCGGCGATGGCGTTGATCGCCTCGACGCAGTCCGAGCCCATGTCGTAGAGGCGCTTGGTCGCCATCGCGACGATCTCGTTCTCGCGCACGCCGGGCTTCAGCTGCTCGTAGATGTCCTGGTAGACGCCGTCGCCCATCGCGGCCGCCATGTTGAGCAGCGTGATCTCGTCGTGGCTCTTGATCTCGCGCGCGTCCAGCATCACCTGCTGGCAATCCTGCACCTTGAGGCCGAGCTTCTGCAGCGCGAACAGGAACCCCGGCTCGACGACATCCACGCCGAGCGGCAGCTTCCCCACGCCTTCCTCGTCGAGGATCGCCTTGATCTCCTTCGCGGCGTCCTCGAAGAGACCGACCTTGGGATGGATCGCGCCGCGCATGCCGGGGTTGCCGGCGCGCCAGTGATTGGTCGGCAGCCAGGGGCAGTAGAGCCGGTGGTGCCGCGCGGCCGAGCCGAAGTCCCACACGTACGGATCGCCGTTGCCGGTCAACAGGCAGTAGCGGATCAGCTTGTCGCGCGCCCATTCCCCGATCACCGTCGAAGAGATGTAGCGGATGTTGTACTGGTCGAAGACGAGCAGCGCGCCCAGGCCCGAACCGGCGAGGGCGTTCCGCGTGCGTGCGAGGCGGTAGTCGTGCAGGCGCCGGAAGTCCACGCGCTCCTCGAAATCCACCTGCATCCGGCCCGGCGCCTGCAGCGGGCGCTCCCAGCGGTGGCCGGGATCGGGATGCCCGGTCATCGCCTCGGCGAGCGTCTCGCCGCGCCGGCCCTTTTTCGGCTCGATCGATTCCCTCGTGATGACCGTCGGCTCCGCTCGTTTCTTCGCCATGTTGCGCTCCTCCTCAGGATTGTGTCGGGCCGGCGCCGACACAATCCTCAAGCAAAACCGCCCGCAGGTCAGATGCGGATTTTCCAAAACGCACAAACTCCCCTGCAGTCGTACCTCTATAGTTCATCTGGATCAACATCTTTGTTCCGTTCCCTTCCAGAGTCTGCGGGCGGTTTTGCAAATAACATACTGTCGAACGAAAGTTCTACAGTATGTTATGCGGCCTTGCGGTTCGGGAACACCTGCGGCCGCAGCTTGGGATGGCAAGCCATGTACTTGGGCGCGTAGGGCGCTTCGGCGCCGAGCTCCTCGGCTGCGTGCCAGGCGAACCGCGGGTTCCACATCGCGCCGCGCGCGAGGCAGACGAAATCGGCCTTGCCCGACGCGACGATCTCCTCGCACTGGCGCGGGCTCGTGATGAGGCCCACGGCGATGGTCGGGATGCCCGCCTCCCTGCGGATCCTCTCCGCAAACGGCACCTGGTATCCCGGCGCGAGCGGCAACTGCTGGCGCGGATCGAGCGCCCCGCTCGAGCAGTCCACGTAGTCGCAGCCGAGCTTCTTCAGCGCCCTCGCAAACACGACGGACTCGTCGGGGTTCCAGCCGCCCTCCACCCAGTCGGTCGCCGAGACGCGCACGCCCATGGGCTTATCGGACGGCCACGCCGCGCGCATCGCCGCAAACGTCTCGAGCGGAAAGCGCATGCGGTTCTCGAGGCTCCCGCCGTACTCGTCGGTGCGCCGGTTCGAGAGCGGCGAGAGAAACTCATGGTTGAGGTAGCCGTGCCCGGCGTGCATCTCGATGAGATCGTAGCCGATCCGGAGCGCCCGCTTCACGGCGTCGGCGAAGGCGTTGCGCACGCGCTCGATGTCGGCTTTCGTCATTGCGCGCGGGGTGTGCCAGCCCGGGGCGTACGGCAGTGCGGAGGGGGCGATCGTCTCCCAAGCGCCTTCCTCCGGCTTCAGCGGCTGCCCGCCCGCGGCCGGCGGATGGGTCGAGCCCTTGCGGCCCGCGTGTCCGAGCTGGAGGCCAAGCTTCGCGACTCCGTACTTCCGGCAGAAGTCGATCACCCGCTTCATCGCCGCCTCGTTCTCGTCCGAGTACATGCCGGCGCACTTGAGCGAGATGCGTCCCTCCGGCGTCACGTGGGTCGATTCCGTCATGACGAGCGCGCCGGCGCCGAGCGAAAACTGGCCCAGGTGCATCAGATGCCAGTCGTTGGCCGTGCCGTTGTCGGAATTGTACTGGCACATCGGGGACACCACGATGCGGTTTGCGAGCTCGAGCCCGCGCAGCTTGATGGGGCTGAATAAAGCGCTTGCCATGGGAATGCTGTCCTCTGCGTAAATCCCCTCCTTTTCAAGGAGGGGTGGATGCGAAGCAGACGGGGTGGTTACGTGGGCAGCCCTTGCTCCCACCACCCCGGCTACTTCGTAGTCACCCCTCTTCGGGCAGGAGGGGAAATTATTCTGTTGGCCGCTCTATGGAATGTCCAGTATCACGTGGCCGATCTTGATTCCGGATTCTACCGTTTCGTGCGCCGCCGCGATTTCGCTCAGCGGAAACCGGGCCGCGATGGCGTATTTCGGCCTGCCCCCGGCGATCCAGCGGCCGATATCGGCAATGGCCCGCCGTTTGGCGGCATCCGGCATGGTATAGACGAACACCATGCGCACCGTGACGTTGCGCTGCCGCAGGCGCGAGGGCAGGACGGCCTCCTGCATCGCCGCCGCGGCATAGGTCGCAATCACTGCCGCGGGCCGCAGCACCCTCTCGTAGGCCGGCAGGTTGACCCCGAGCTCGACGTCGACCACGCGGTCCACGCCTTTGCCCCCGGTCAGCGCATCGATGCGCTCGGCGACGTTCTCGGTGCGGTAATCGATGGTGGCGTGTGCACCGCCCTTGCGGGCATGCGCGGCCTTTTCCGGCGAGCTGACCGTCGCAATAACGCGTGCGCCGGCCCAACGCGCGAGCTGCACCGCGTAGTGCCCGACCACCCCGGCGCCGCCCGTCACGAGCACCGTCATTCCGCGTAGCGGCCCATCGGAAAACAGGCAGCGGTGCGCCGTCATGACGGGAATACCCAGGCAGGCCCCCTGCGCGTACGACAACTTTCGTGCGAGCGGCACCGCCTGCGCGGCCGGCAACGCAATGAGCTGGGCCGAGGTGCCCGACGCGCGCTGCCATTGCCCGTTGTATACCCATACCTTCTGGCGCAGTCGACGCTTCGAGACGCCGGGGCCGACGCGGTCGATCTCGCCCGCGCCGTCGCTGTCCGGAATCACCCGCGGCGGGATCACCGGCCGGCTGCCGGCGCGCGCCTTGACGTCCGAGGGGTTGACCGCGGAGGCATGCAGGCGCACGCGCACTTCACCCTTGCCTGGAACCGGATCCGGCTGGTCTCCGACCCGCAATACCTCGCGCGCGGCCCCGTGCTTCTCGTACCAGGCGGCCAGCATCTAAGAAGCGAAATCAAAGATCAAGAATAGACAGGATTTACAAGATTTACAGGATTAGAACGAAAACCATACCGAACGAGATCTGGCTTTATTGTCTTGAATCTTGTTAATCCTGTTAATCCTGTTTATTTTCTTGGCGCGCCGAGCTGCGTCGCCATCCAGTCCGCGGTCTGGTCGCGGTAGCGGTACCACAGGTTGTTCACGACGTGATTGCCGCCTTCGACGATCGACAGCACGCACGGGCCCGAAACCTCCGCCGCAAGCTGCCTGGCCGCGTCGACTGGAGTCAACCGGTCCTGGGTCCCGGCCACGATGTAGATCGGACAGGTGATGTTCTTCGCGATGCCCTTTAGAGAGACGCGCAGCGCGACCTTGCCCGCCTCCTCGAGGTTGGCGCTCTTGGAACGCACGCGAAACGCCTCGACGTTGATGATCGGGCGCCCCTCGAAGCTGGCCGAGCGCTGGTAGGCGCCCGAGAGCGCGACGCAGGCCTTGATGCGCTTGTCGAATGCCGCCGCGCGCGGCGCGTAATAGCCGCCGAACGACACGCCCCAGACGCCGAGGCGGCCGGTATCGAGATCCTTGCGCGTTTCGACGAAATCGACGACCGCCTTTACCGGCTTCTCGTACTCCGGGCAGATGGCGAAATCGTACTCGGCCTCGCCCTGCCCCGGCCCGTCGAAGGCGAGCGTCGCCAGCCCGCGCTCGAGGAAGCGGTTCTCGTAATCGTCCATTTCCTCCTTGGTCGAATCGAGGCCCATGCACATCACCACCACCGGCGGCCGGGCCACGCCCTTCGGCTTGCGCAGGTTGCCGTAGAGATGCTTGCCCTCGTAGGGAATCGCCACGCGCTCACCGGGCGGGTCGAGCAGCGGCAGCGCCTTGTTGCGGCACTCCACGGCCTTCCTGTGCGCCTGCTTCATCTGCCGGGCGTCGTTGACGAAGAGAAATTTCCCGAAGTGATAGCACACCGCGGCGCGCGTGTAGTGCTCGCCGGCGGAGAGCTTAAACCCGTCCTTCAGCGCCTGGTTGCCGAGCTCCTCGTGGATCGCCGCGCGCGCGCTCCACGCGGTGCACCAGTCCTCCCAGCGGTCGCAGCCGGCCGTCACCTCCTGGAAATCCGTGAGCGGCACCCCGTTGATGACGAAGCGCGGCGCCCAGTGCGAGATCGCCGCCTCCACCCGCGGATCCTTCTTCGCCTTGACGATGGCATCCATGGTTCCGCTATTCCGGCGTCACGCCGAACTGCCGCGCCATCCAGTCCGCGGATTGTGAACGATACCGGTACGCGCGGTTGTTGGCGACGTGATTGCCGTCCTCGAGAAAGCAGCGCACCACCGGCCCGGACGCCGCCGCGGCCAGCCGCTCGCCTTCCTGCCAGGGCACGATTCCGTCCTGCTTGCCAGCGACGACAAACAGCGGGCAGGTAATGTTCTTCGCCACGTTCTTCAGGGTCAGCGTCGCGGCGCGCTCGCGCGCTTCCGCCAGGGTCCGGCTCCTGGAGCGGACCTGGAACGTATGGCGGGTGAGCTCGGGCAGCTTGTCGAAGTATTCCACCCACTCGAACGGCCCCGAGAGCGCGATGCACGCCTTGACGCGCTTGTCGAAGGCGGCTGCGCGCGGCGCGTAATACCCGCCCAGCGATACGCCCCACAGGCCGACGCGCGCGGCGTCGACGTCGCCGCGTGTCGCGACGTAATCCAGAACGGCCTTGACCGCGACTTCGTAATCGCCGCGGATGCCAAACTCGTATTCTCCTTCGCCCTGCCCGGGCCCGTCGAAGGCAAGGGTCGCCATGCCGCGCGCGAGGAAAACGTTCTCGTTGGAGTCCATTTCCTCCTTCGTCGAGTCGAGCCCCATGCACATCACCACGACCGGCGGCTTGACTGCGCCCGCCGGTTTACGAAGATTGCCCGCGAGATGCTTGCCCTCATAAGGGATCGTCACCCGCTCGCCGGGAGGATCGATCAGCGGCAAGGCGAGATTCCGGCATTCCACCGCCTTGCGGTGCGCGCCTTTCATCTGCTCGTAGTCGATGACGAACACGAACTTGGAGAAGTGGTAGCACACCGCGGCGCGCGTCAAATGCCCGCCGGCAGAAAGTTTGTATCCATCCGCGAGGGCCTTACGTCCCAGCTCCTCGTGCACCGCCGCGCGCGCGCTCCAGGCGCGGCACCAGTCCTCCCAGCGCTCGACGCCGGCAGTGACTTCCTCGAAGTCGGTCAGCGGCACCCCGTTCGATACGAAGCGCGGCGCCCAGTGCGCGATCGCCGACTGTACCCTGGCATCCGGCATTGATGGATCTCGAGTGGGGAGGAGTTTGTCGGGCCTAGCCCCGACAAACTCCTAAACTGAACGACGAGTTGTGAGGGGTCTTGATCATCCTGAATGGCGTTTGGTCGATAGGCAAACAAGGTGTGTTTATTCAGCCTGTCGGCTCCGCGATAGCTCAGAACGACCACCCGTGCGTTCACGCCGACCGTTCATAACCTTAGTCCGACAGGCTGCGGGATTTTATCAATATTCGGCGTGAATTGCGCATAAACTATTTGTTTTGGGCGCCGTGCAATGGACGTCTCGTTCACTTCGGCGGTCGTGATCCTGCTGCTGGTGATGGACCCGATCGGGAACATCCCGCTGTTCGTGTCGTTGCTGCGACAGGTCGAGGCAGCCCGGCGTCCGAGGGTCATCCTGCGCGAATGCGCCATTGCGTTCGCGGTCCTGATCGTGTTCGTGTTCTTCGGCGCGGCCATCCTCGGAGTCCTCGGGCTCTCCGACCCATCGCTGACCATCGCCGGCGG
>Ga0326597_10001821_pt1 | contig 33031 bp, 29 predicted proteins | sample RVTome_12_FD_203789 | JGI IMG/M metagenome (GOLD analysis project Ga0326597, IMG submission 203789) | Soil microbial communities from uranium-contaminated site in the Upper Colorado River Basin, Wyoming, United States - RVT100D185 | ecosystem: Environmental > Terrestrial > Soil > Contaminated >...
GCTGCAGGAGATCGATCTGATCATCGATCAAGGGATGTCCCTCTGCCGCCTGGTGAACGCGCGCCTGATCGAGGGCCAGCAGCGCTACTGGATCTACCACATGGGCCGGCCCGGCCGCGCCGCCCACGTCCCCGCGCTCCCCGTCCTCGAACGCGCCCGCGCCGCCGGCCTCGCGATCACGCTCGCCTCCGACGCGCACGAGCCCGGTCGGGTAGGGGAGCGCTTCGACGACCTCGCCGCGCTCGCCGCGCGCGCCGGCTATGAAGAGTTCGTCTCATTTCGAGAGCGGCGCGCGGTCGGCCACCCGTTGCCCGTGCGGACTGAGCCATGACTACGGTTACTGTCGCCACGTTCAACATCTTCAACAAGTGGGGCCGCTGGGGCGAGCGCCTGCCCCTCGTGCTCGAGCAGCTCACCGAGCTGCAACCCGACGTCATCGCGCTGCAGGAGATCGATCTGATCATCGATCAAGGGATGTCCCTCTGCCGCCTGGTGAACGCGCGCCTGATCGAGGGCCAGCAGCGCTACTGGATCTACCACATGGGCCGGCCCGGCCGCGCCGCCCACATCCAGGCGCTCGCCGTCATGTCGCGCCTGCCCGCCGAACGCCACGAAGGCCTCGACTTCCTCTCGTACGAAGGCGTCTCGCAGCGATTGCGCCTCCGCGTCGCCGACGGCATCGCGCTCGACTTCTACAACACGCACCTCTACTGGCCGCCCGACGCCGTCGAGGAGCGCCTCGCCCAGGCGAAGCGCCTGCTCGAATGGGTCGACACCTGGCAGGGCGCCGCCGCGACCGTCGTCTGCGGCGACTTCAACGCCTACGTCGGCGAGCCCACCGTCGCGCTCATGAAGGAGCGCTTCGTCTCCGCCCACGAGGCCGTCCACGGCCGGGAGCCGGAGAAGACCTGGTCGACGCCCGTCAACACCTACGACCCCTCGCCGCACGGCTGCCTCGACTACATCTACGTCGCCGGCGCCAAGGTCCTCGACGCCGGCCTCACTCTCGACAAGCCCAGCCCCCTCGACGCCGATCTCTACCCCTCCGACCACCTCGGCGTCATGGCCCGCCTCGAGATCCGCTCGTAACCGGGTAGGGGAGCCCTTTTAGGGCTCCCGCGACGCCATCATCGTCGACGTGCAGACCGACCTTCCGCCGCCATAGTAGGGGCGCACGGCTGTGCGCCCATTCGGACGCCTCTGTGCAATAGCACGCCGGGGATGCAAGGGGCGGCGCCCCCTGCCGGGGGGCACGGGGGGTGTCCCCCCGAACGACCACAACCTTTCTGGGCGGGCGGGTGGGAAGGAAGACCTTGGCATGCCACTACCCCCTCCTCGCTTCCCCGGCACCCTGCTACCATCACCACGCCATGATCGCCAACACCTCCCCGACACCGACCAGGCCCGGCCTGTCGCACTCAATCAACGAAGGGCCCCGGAAATTCCCCTCCGGCAGATGCAAATCCTCCCCTAAAAGTTTTTTCTTTCGCATTTCAATCAAACAATCAAAGCCGCGCGATCGCGCAGCATTTACTATCGAAACGCCCTCTGCTAGACTGCTGCTCGCTGGAATCCATCCCTACATGCACGGAGGTACTGCCATGAACATCCTGCTTCGTTCCGTCCTGCGCCTCATCGACCGGCTCGACCCGCCGGACACCGTCCATGCCCACTGCGACATCCCCTGCGGCATCTACGACCCGCACCTCGCGCAGATCGGCGCGCTCACCTGCATCCGCATGAACCAGCTCATCGAAGCGCTCGAGGCGCCCGGCGGCGCGGGCGCTCCGCCCAGCAAGGAAGAGCGCGACAAGTACGTCAACTCGCTCTCGCGCTACATCGCCGCCAAGGAAGAGCACGCCGAGCTGGTCAAGCGCGAAGTCCGCGTCATCTGGGGCGACTACTTCAAGCCGGAGCACGTCGAGAAGCACAAGGACCTGCACCAGACCGTCTGGAACATCATGAAGCTCGGCTCCACCGTCCGCCAGCAGGTGAACGCGCAGGCCGCGAACGATCTGCTGGCCGAAGTCCAGAAGTTCGCCGAGGTCTTCTGGGACACGAAGGGCGTCAAGACCAAGAAGGCGCCCTCCAACCAGGCCGTCGGCGGCGAGCTCGTCGTCCCGGCGTAGCCATGCTGCGCCGGCTCCGCTCGCTGCTGCCGCTCGCGCGCTACCGCGTCGCGGGCGAGAGCATGGCGCCCGCTCTCTCTGCCGGCGAACGCGTGCTTGTCAACCGCGCCGCCTACTGGTTCCGCGGGCCGCGCCCGGGCGACGTCGTCGTCGTCCGCGACCCGCTCGCGCGCCAGCGATTGCTCGTCAAGCGCATCGACGGGCCGGCTGGCCGCGATGCGTGGTCGGTGCTCGGCGACAACCCCGCCGCGAGCACCGACAGCCGCTCGTTCGGCCCGCTGCCGCGCGAGCTGCTCGTCGGCAAAGTCCTCGCGCGCTACTAGCGCGCCGTCCTCGAAGCAAAGCGAAGGCCGGGCGTAAGCCCGGCCTTCTGCGGCTGCTGTGCTCTGCCTCAGTTCGACGCCGGCCGGCTTAGGCGGGAGAAGCCGTCTTCGTGAATGGCGGGAAGAGCGATTCCAGCTCCAGCCGGATCGGATCGTCGGGTGGCAAGTACCGGTTGAAGTCGCCCGTTGGCTCCGGCCGTTGGCGCTTGCCCGCGCGGTCGCTCTCGCGGATCTTGTCCTGCAGCAGCATCAGCCCCTGCAGCAACGACTCCGGCCGCGGCGGGCAGCCGGGCACGTAGACATCGACGGGCACGATCAGGTTGACGCCCGGCAGCGTGCTGTAGCCGAACGCAAACGGGCCGCCCATCGTCGCGCAGCCGCCGAACGCGATCACCCAGCGCGGTTCCGCCATCTGCAGGTACACCCGGCGCACCGCCGGCGACATCTTCCAGCTCACCGTGCCGGCGACGATCATCAGGTCGGCCTGGCGCGGCGAGGCGCGGAAGACCTCCGCGCCGAAGCGCGCGATGTCGTACCGTGAGGTCGCCGTCGCGATCATCTCGATGGCGCAGCAGGCGAGGCCGAACATCACCGGCCAGAGCGAGGAGCTGCGTGCCCAGTTGAGGAGCTGGTCGACGGAGCCGAGCAGGAGGTTGCTCTTCAGCTCCTCCTCAATGTCCGTAGCAGCGAGTGGGATCGTTTCTTGGGTCATCGTGTGCCTCGGCCGGGCGTCGAGCCGGCCCGGCTGCATTCTAGGGACGGGGTGTGCGCTGGCGCAATCGAAGCGCCCGCAGCCAGTGCCCCCTCGGCCTTGCACATTTAACAGACGTTTGACATCTTATCTATAACCTGGCAACAACCGCCATCCATACTCAGAACTGACCCCGCCAAGCCGCCAGCCGGCGGCAGCCTTACGTGGTGAACAGCGACCGGACGAGCCTGTCCTGGGTGATATCGCCCAGGCCGCTCGCGGCGAATTGAGATGTCCTCGGCCCGCCGTTCGTTTCCAGTTTCGGAGGGCACGGGCGACGTGTGCCTGTGTCCGTGTGCCCGGCCGGCGTGGCGAAGCGGAACACCGCCGCCCGGCAGTCCTAGGGGGATTCCGTTTAGCACCTCTCGACATCTTCTACGACTGACGATCGCCGCGGCGATGGCACTCGCCGTCTTCGGGGCGGCGTCTGCTGTGTCGCTTCCGGCGTCGGCGCAGACGCCGACGGAAACCCCCACGCAGGGAACCCTCGTCCGCGTCGTGCCGACAAGTCAGAGCGTGACAGCGCCCAGCGAGGTCGTTGTCGACCTAGAAGTCGTTGGTGTCACAGACCTCGCCGCCTATGAGTTTGAGCTATCGTTTGCTCCGAATGTCCTCACCTTTGTCGACGTTACCAACGGACTGTTCCTGAGCAGCACAGGCAGGAGTCCGGTCTGCTTCGCCCCGATCGTCGATTCAATCCTAGGAACCGCGCGCTTCGCCTGCGTGACTTTCGGCGCCTCGCCGCCGGGCCCGGCCGGGTCGGGCGTCCTCGCCACCGTTCGCCTTGGGACCTCGTGCACGGGAGCGAGTCCCTTGCTGCTTACCGATGTGTTGCTCAGCCAGCCGCTAGGCGCCGGCATCCCCACGCAAGTCCAGGGCGGCAGCGCGACCGTCACTGCTGGGGCCGCCTGCCCGACCCCCCAGCCCACCGCCACGCCGACGGAGACCGTGCCCGGCGGAGCGACGGAGACGCCCACGATTACGTCCACGCCAACGCTCGGCCCGACCCCCACGCCGGTACCGCTGCAGTGTGGTTCCACCACCGGGGTGCATGTGTGCGTCGTCCCGGTCTCGACGTCTGTGCCAGCCGGAAACACGTTCACCGTCGCGATCGCCGCGGATAATTTGACGGACCTCGGCGCGTTTCAGTTTGACCTGACCTTCAACGATTCGTTGCTGGCACCAGTCTCCGTAAGTGCCAGCACGTTTCTCGGCAGCACGGGACGCTCGGTGGTGTGTCTTCCGTCCCAGGCGGCTGACCGTATCGGGCTCTCTTGCTCGACTTTGGGTGCAGACCCGGCGGGCCCGAACGGCAATGGCATTCTTGCGACGGTGCAACTGCAGGCAACGGGCAATCTTGGTCTTTCGTTCCTGCACCTCCAAGACGTGCTCATCACGAGGGTCAATAGCACGCAGCTTTCGATTGACGCCACGCAGGACGGCGTGGTCAGCATCGGCCCGGCGCCCGCGGCGACTCCGGTCCCGACGTTCACTCCCACTGTGACGTTCACGCCCACGTCGACCGGTCCGACCTCGACTCCGGTGGATACGCCAACCAGCACGGTCACGCCGACGATTACGTCGACGCCGACTCAGACATCCACCTCTACGCCCTGCCCGCCGGAAGGTTGTCCCACGCCCACGGTAACCTCGACCCCCACCGGAACGCCCTCGGCAACCGCATCTCGAACGCCGACCGCCACTGCGACCGCTACGCCCTCCCCCCTGCCGGGTCCTTGCGGAAATACGGCCGCCTTCACCGTCTGTCTGCGCCCGGTCAGTCAGACGGTAGGACCCGGCGCGCAGACCACGATCGAGGTGGCGGTGGCGAACTCGCCGGAACTCGGCGCGTTCCAATTCACACTGGCCTTCAATCCCAGCATCGTTTCAAGCCCTGGTCTAACCGTGGACACGTTCCTCGGCAGTACGGGACGCTTGGTGAATTGCCTCCAGCCGCCTGCCGGGGCGGGCATGCTCGAACTCTCTTGCGTGACTCTGGGCCCCGAGCCGGCGGGGCCGAGCGGGGACGGCATCCTTGCTGCCGCGACCGTGCGCGGCGAGCTAGCGGGACTTACGCCCTTCTCCCTGCAAGACGTGATATTGACGAACATCTCGGGCCTCGCCTACCCGCCACCTGTCCTGCAAGGCGCCGCGATCTTCGTCGTCGCGCCCACGCCGACGCTCTCGCCTACGATCACGCGTACTCCCACACAAACGTCGACGCCAACGCCATGCCCGCCGGAGGGCTGTCCCACGCCGACGGCCACGCTCACGCCCACGATCACACTGACTCCCACCATTACGCGGACGCCGACGATCACCCGCACGCCGACGCAAACGCTGACGCCCGCGCCGACGGCGACGCGGACGCCGACGCCCGGCCTGCTGACGGTGCGGCTAGTGCCGGTCTCTCAGTCTGTCGCGGTCGGCGACGCGGCAGTGGTGAATGTCGTTGTCGACAACGCGAGGAACCTCGGTGCCTTTGAGTTCACGCTTCAGTTCAACCCCGGAATCGTCGCGTTCGAGTCGTTCGCCGTCGGTCCATTTCTGGGCAGCACCGGCCGCACAGTCGTTTGCTTGGCGCCGGCCTCCGCCGCCGGCACCGCTACGTTCTCTTGCAGCACGCTCGGCGCCAGCCCGAACGGCCCGGACGGATCCGGTATGCTCGCGGTCGCAACATTGCGGGGCCTGGCGCAAGGGCTGTCACCGGTCCACCTGTCGAACGTTATCATCGCCAACATCTCAAGCACTGTTCTCGGGCCGTTGACGACGCAGGACGGCACGGTGCTTGTGACGGCTGCCCTCACGCCCACGTTGGCTCCAACGGCGACCGATACGCCAACGCCCACCGCCACCAATACCCCCGTACCGCCGAGTACGCCGACCCCCCTGGTCGCCGCGCCGGCCGGCCGTACCTTCGCGCTTGCCGTCCGCGCCGCCCCCGAAGGCGTACCCCTGGCGATGGCGCAGCCCGCGCTATCGTCCCGCCCCGTGGCAATCCGGGCGGCGCTCGCGCCCGCTGGCGTCTCCGTGCTGAAGCAGCCGGCGGGCGCCAGCCTGTTCATCGGCGATGCGCCCCTCGAGGTCGTCGAACGCGCAATCGGCATCCCGGAAGGAAGCGGGCTTGGCGGGTTCCAGCTGCGGGTAGCCTACGACCCGCTGCTCGTCGCCGTCGACATTGCCGGAGGGCCATTCCTCACGAGCACAGAGCGTACGTCGTACTGCCAGAAGATCTTCGAGCCAGGCCAGGTCTCGTTCATCTGCACCACGACGGGGAGCGATGCAGGCCCGTCCGGCAGCGGCGACCTGGCGATCATCAGCGTCCGGCCGGCAGAGGGCGCGAAGCTCTTCGCCTTCCCGGGCAACGGTCTCGACGTCCTGCTGAACGACGTCGACGCCGCCACGCTCCTCACCGATACGTTCGGCAACCCGATCCCCGTCGCTCTGGTCGGCGATGCCCACGTCATCCTCCGCGCGCTCGAGGGCGACGTCAGCGGCGACTGCGTGGTCAACGTCGTCGACGAGCAAATGGTCGCCGGGCGGTTCGGCGCTTCGAAGGGCTCGCTCATCTACAGTGAGAAGTACGACCTGGACGGCGAGCCCGCCCCCGACGGCGACGTCGACGTGCACGATCTCCAGGTGGTCTACGGTCGCGATGGCAGCACCTGCGCCAACCCCTGGACCAACCAGCCGCCGCCCACCAAGGGGACCCCGACCCCGACTCCGACCGCCACGCTCGCCACGCCGACCGCCACGCTTTCTCCCACCCAGACCGTGTTCCCGGCGACGCCGACGCCGACCGCCACGCTCAGCACCGCCACGCCGACCGCCTCGCCCACGCAAACGCCGACGCCGAGTCACACGCCCACCTCCACCATCACCCCCACGGGCACGCGCGAGGCCGGCGGTACCAGTACGCCCACGCCCACCGGCACCCTGCCCACCGCCACCGTCACCCCGACCGGCACCCTCGCTGTCGCGACCGCCTCGCCCACCGTGACGCCCACGCCGCCCGTGCCTACCGTCACCCCGACCTTCACGCGAACGTTTACCCCGACGCCGACGAGCACCGGCGTGGTGCCCGACATTGTGCCGCCGATGCCGACGTCGACCCTGCCGATCGCCGGCGCCGGCCCCACTTCGACCCCGACGCGCACCCCGACCCGCACGCCGACGTCCCTCCCGCCGAGCGTCAACCCCAGCGCGACACCGCCCGGCGCCTCCGCCGGCCCGAACCCCACCGCCACCCGGACGGCCCCGGCCGGCCAGAGCCCGGCCACACCGACGTCGACGCGCGTGCGTGACGTTATCCCGGGTGAGCGCCCGCCCGCGCCGGGCCTGCCGGACACCGGCAGCGGCTTCTCGCTCTCGCCCTCCTCCGGCCCAACGTTCTACCGCTCGTTGCTGGTGATCGTGCTCGCCGCCGGCGCGCTGGCCGTCCTCGTCCAGTCCCTGAGCCGCCTCGGCTCCGACGCCGGCCGCGTCGATCTGCTGCCGGCGGGCCAGCCCCTCGTCGTCCGCGTGGCGCCGCTCCATACGTTCTCCGCCTTCGTCGACGCGCTCGCCGCGCTGCGCAGAGCCGCGGGCATCGAGCGCGCCGCCGCCGTCCGCCAGCAGCAGGGCGAAGGCGTGTTCCGCATCATCCTCAGCGCGCCCGCCACGCTTGAACAGGTGACGCGCGCCGTCCGTCGCGCCGTGCAGCGCGGCGTCCGCGCCGGCCGCTCGCACTAGCGGTCGCTTGAGGCGCGACCCGCCTCGCCGGTATAACGTCCCCATGCGTGCCCGCCGGCGCCCGCGGCCGCGCGTGGCCGCGCCATGAACGTCCGCCTCGTGTCGACGCTCTTCGCCGCCATAGCGGCGGTAGCGCTGCTCTCCGCGGCCGCGCCCGCGCGGGCGCTGCCGCCGGCCGGCAGCGACGTCCTCCCCCTCGCCGGCGCCGTCGATACGTCGAGCCGCCTCGGCTTCGATCACGTCGTCCTCACCGGCCGGATCGAGATCGAGCGCTCCGCGCCCCGCCTCGACGGCGGCGTCGAGGTTGTCGATCTCACCGTCACCGCGCTCGAGCTGCGCGGCGGCAGCCGCCTCGGGGCGATCGCCGTCACCCAACGACCGAGTGCCCCTTCGCGTGGCGAGCTGCGTGGCAGCGCGCCCGGCCAGGACTTCCCGGCGTCGTTGCAGATCGATCTCTTCGCCGACGTCGCCGCGCCCGACAGCTCGTTCGGCGCGCTCCTGCTGCACAACGAGGACGCCCTGCGCCTGCGGCCGCGCGCCGGCGGCCAGCCCGTCCCGGTCGACGCCTGGCCGCCCTCCGGCGCGACGCTCGCGATCGATCCGCTGTTCGCCGTCGACAACGACGGTGACACCGCGGTCGATGAGGACACCGCCGACGAAGACGGCGACGGGCTGGCCGACGAGGACGGCCCCGGCGGCGGCGACGAAGATATGGACGGCCTGACCGATGAAGACCCCGCGCCCGCGGACTGCACCGGCCTCTGCGACGACGACGGCGACGGCGCGCGCGACGAGGACCCGGACTGCGTCCCGCTCTTCGATGAGCAGCGCTCGCAGGCGCAGCTCGGCCTCTGCGTGCGCGGCCTGACCCTGCAGGTCGTGCCGGCGCTGCCGACCTACTCGGTGCGCCGTGGCGGCCCGAGCCGTCTCCACCCCGCCGATCTGCTCGCGATCTCGCCGAGCGACCTCTCCGACCGCGACCAGGCGCCGTTCGTCCACGTGCCCTGCGCCTCGCTCGGCCTCATTGTCGACGGCTGCGACGACGGCGCCGACGGCGACATCGATGACCTGGACGCGCTGTCCTTTGGCCACGACCTGCCGTCCGATGCCGAGGAGGGCGCGCAGTTCTCCGTCGGCCCCACCGCGCAGGGCATCGGGGGCTCCGCCGTGCGCGCGCAGCGCCTCTGTCCGCCCGCCATCCCTGGCGCCTCGCCGGAGGCCGAACCCGATGTCTTCGTCTCCTCGCTCGACGGCGCCAACGAGCTGCTCCTCGACGGCAACGGCCCCGTCGGCACCTGCCCGCCCGCCTTCCCCCTCGGCCTCATCGAGAGCGCTAACGCCCGCGACGACCTCGACGCGCTGGACGCGGAGGACCCGTCCGCCGTCGATACGGATGGCGACGGCGTGCTCGACCGCGCCGTCTACTTCTCCCTCGACGCTGCCTCGCCGTCCCTCGCGTCGATCGGCGCCACGCCCGCCGATGTGTTGCGCACAGTCAGCGGCGCCTCGCCCTCGGTCTTCGCGTCGCGCGCCGCGCTCGGCCTCACCCCGGGCGACGACCTCGACGGCCTCTGCCTGCGCGAGGACGGTGACGGCGTCTTCGGCGCCGGCGACCGGCTCGTCTTCTCTCTTGCGCCCGGCTCGCCTACACTGGCCCTGATCGATGCCGGCCCCGGCGATCTGCTCGAGCCTGGCCGCCCGCCCCGGCCCCTCGTTCGGGCCGGCGCACTCGGCCTGCTCGCCGGCGACGACGTCGACGCCGTCACCTGCGCCGCGCTGCCCGAGGAGGCCGCCGGCGACGTGAACTGCGACGGCGCAGTCGACAGCATCGACGCCGCGCTCGTGCTCCAGTACGATGCTGGCCTGCTGGCCGCGCTGCCGTGCGCGGATGGTGCGGACGTGAACGAGGACGGCGCAATCGATTCAAGGGACGCCATGCTCATCCTCCACTTCGTCGCCCGCCTCATCGACCACCTGCCGGTGCCTCGATGAGCCGCCGCGACGCACTGCGTGTGCTGCCCGTCGTGGCGCTCATCGCCGCCCTCGCCGCGTTCGCCTCCTGGCGGCAGGAGGCTCCGTCGTCGCTCGCGCAGGCCGGCGGCCCGCGCATGGAGCTGGACGTGGCCGGCGGCGGCGCGGCCTGTGACGTCACGCCGCACCCCACCGTCTGCACTGTCTCGCTCAACACCACGTTCACCCTCGCCGTCGATGCCATGACGCCTCCCGCCGGGGGCTACGTCGGTTTCCAGACCGAGCTCTTGTACGCCGGTCTCAGCTACCAGCCGCGCCCCGTCGCGGACGAGATCGTCTGGCCGCAGTCCGCGCTGCCCGTGCGCTTTCCCGTCGCGCCTGCCGGCACGGACCGTGTCGTCGACCACGGCGACCTGAGCGCCACCACGCCTCCGTTCCCCGTGAGCACGCATAACGGACGGGTGGTGGAAATTCACGTCGCTTGCCCGCTGGAGTCGGGCACCTTCACGGTCGCGCTGCTGCCCTACGCCGCGCCCGGCCGCCTCCTGGGCGCCGGCTACAAGGACGCCGAGACCGGCCTCACGGTGCCCGCCAAGACCGCCGGCCAGGCCTCCATCGACGTGGACGGCGACGGCGCCCCGGAGATGACGGACGTCGCCGACTCGCTCCAGCTCAACTGCGGCCTCGGCGGCCCAACCGGCACGCCGCCCGCCACCGGCGCCGCCACCCGCACCCCCACCGCCACCCGCACGCCGCCGCCCGCTGGCGTGGTCGGCGACGCGAGCTGTGACGGCCTCGTGAACAGCGTCGATGCGCTGCTCGTTCTCCAGCTCGTTGCCGGCATTCTCGAAGCGTTTAGCTGCGACGCGGACGTGGATGTCGACCGCGATGGCCGCGTCGGCGCCATCGACGCGGCGCTCGTCCTCCAGTTCGACGCCGGCCTCATCGACTCGCTCCCGACGTAGCATCCGCGCCGGCCGTCACTATTCGGCGCCCGCTGCGTTGATCCAGAGTGAGAGGTCGCTGTTGCTGCCCGCTGGTGCCTGGGTGCTGCCATGTTCCGCTTCCTCCACCAGGACAAGGGTGCTAAAGTGACCGGCGGTCATCGCGAATCAGCAGGAAATAAGATCATGGGCATAGACAATAAAAAGGCACTTCTGCAAAACGAACTCCCCCTGGAGCGGCCGGCGTGACGGGGTTGCGATCCCATCGCCCCCAGGCGAGACCGCCATCTGGCCAGGCCGCGCTCTCGTCGGCTATAATGCCAGCCGGTAGCCCGGAGCAGGACGTAGGGGACCGACACCAGGGAGACGAACGATCGCCGCCGGTGTCGGTTGCCTGTCTGTCGGGGGGCGTGGGGAGCGGGAGTAGGGCGCGTTGCCGCTGAACCGGAGACGGGCACTGGCGCTGGGCACGGCCATGGTGGCCTTGGCCGCCTTTGCCCTCACCATCACCCTCGGCACCTTCCTCCCCACCGGCGCCAATCCTGGCACGCCGGCCATGGGGTTCGTTCAAGGCACGGGCATGACCTCATGCGACGTTGACGTCACCAAATGCATCGTCCCACTTAGCGGGGTCTTCAACCTGGACGTCGCGGTCACCGCCTTCCCGCCCGACCCGGACGGCCCGCCCATCGGGACCCCCTGCGTCACGGGCTGCGCGGTCGCAGGCTACAGCGCGATGGCGACGGATGTCGACTGGACCGGGACCAGCTTGACGTACACGAAGCGGGCGAACTCCGTAGAGGTCCCGTGGCCGGAACGCGGCAACACCAACGTCCTGAACGTGATCATCTCGCCGACAGAGGTGCAGCATGCCGACCTCTCGACGGGCACCGGCGCCACGCCCAGCACCTTCAAGGGCGTTGTCGTAAGCCTCCAGTTCACGTGCACCGCCGGCCCCTCCACCAACCTTGTATCCCTGGTGCCGCAGGACGCGCTGAATCCGGGCGGCGCTTCTCTGGCCGACCACGCTGCCACGATCTTTCCTATCTCCGACTCGCTGCTGATCCACTGCGGCTCGGCCGTCTCGACCAACACGCCCCTGCCGCCCACAGCAACGTCGACGAACACGGCAACACCGACGCCTACGAATACGCCGACCGTCACCAACACGTCGACGCCCTGCCCGCCGGAGGGCTGCGCTACGCCCACAATCACCAACACGCCGACAAATACGCCGACGCGCACGAGCACGCCGACTGCCACGCGCACGATCACGCCCACACCCACCCGCACCAATACGCCCGGCCCGACCAACACCCCCACCAACACCGCCACGTCGACGGCGACCCATACCCCCACCGCCACCAACTCGCCCACGCGCACCAACACGCCGACCATTACCAACACGCCGACGATCACCCCGACGTTCACCGTCACTCGGACGCCCACGCTCACGCCCACCGCCACCCCGCGCATCGATAAGGTGATCGCCCACCTCCCCGCCGGCGGCAAGATCACCACCGATACCGAGGGCGACGGCGCCACCGCCGAAGACCCGGTCGAGGTGAGCGTCACCCTGCCCAGCATCACCTTCCCCTTCGGCGGGGACGTCGAGATCAACGAGCGCCTGATCACCAGCCCCGACCCGTCGGGCTACCAGCTCTTCGGCCAGCAGGTGAACATCAAGGCGCCGTCCGGCAACCGCCGCGACCCGATTATCGTCATCTTCCTGCTCGATGCCTCGATCATGCCCGCCGGCCAGGATGAGGATACGGTCGAGGTCTTCAAAAACGGCGACCGCCTGCGACGCTGCTTCGGTGATGGCACCGAGGCCGTGCCCGACCCCTGCGTCGCCAAGCGCCACAGCCTCGTCGGCGCCCAGACTGGCGACGTCGCGATCACCGTGCTCACGTCCAGCGCCAGCACCTGGAACTTCGGCCTCGCCGTCGCCCCGCCCTCGCCCACGCCGGCGGCCACGCCCTCCAACATCGCGCTCGGCGACGCCAACGCCGACGGCCACGTCGATAGCGTGGACACGTTCTGGATCCTCCTCGACGACGCCGGCCTCGTCCCCTCCGTCCCGGCGCCCCAGGCCGCCGACGTGAACCTGGACGGCGCGATCACCCCCACGGACGGCGCCCTCGTCCTCCAGTTCCACGCCGGCTTCATCGATGCCCTGTCCCCCGCCGGGGCCGCCGGCGCCCTCACAGGCGCTCTCCTCGCCCTCTGGTAAGCGGAAGCCCCCCCTTCATTCGTAGCCTGCGCAGCAGCCTTCAGCGGACTCTGGCGCCTTCTGAGGCTAGTCCCACCGGCCCCTTGGCTGCGGACGCGCCGAAGGCCGCCCGGCAGGGCTCCCGGAAGCGCCGGAAGCCAACTCCAAAAAGAATCGTCTGGGGTTCTTGACAAGCCCAGGGAAGCGTGATATACCAGAGGCGCTGGTGGAGTTATATTCCACAGGTTCCCCGCCTAAGACAACCGCATAGCTTTCTTCGTAGCCAATCACCGAACCCGCCCGGCTGATTGTCAGGTCAGCATGGATTTGGCTCTGATCCCGCGTTAGGGCCGCGAAAGGGGGGATGTGGACGCCGGAAGAGTCTAACACCACGCGAAACGTAGGGAAGTATTACTTCTCGGTAGGAGGTTTTCATACGTGAGACTACACAAGGTAAAGACACTGGGGCTGTTGAGCCTGCCGCTCATGGCGATCGCGCTCGCGGTAGTGCTCCTCAGCGGTGGCATCTTCTCGTCTGAGAAGACCGAAGCCAACGCCGGAGTCCCCGAAATGAGCTTCGTATTGCAGTCAGGCTCGACCGACTGTGCGCCGACAGCGAAGCCGCTGAAGTGCAGCGTGCCTACGGGCACGACGTTCGACCTCGGCGTTAGCGTTAACGCGTTCCCGCCGGACCCGGACGGGCCGCCCGTTGGGACCCCCTGCGTCACGGGCTGTGCCGTCGCTGGCTACAGCGCGATAGGGTCAGATGTCAGCTGGCCCGCCGCTATTGTCTACAAGAAGCGGGCCAATAACATCGAGGTTCCGTGGCCGGAACGCGGCAACACCAGCGTCGCGAACGTGATCATCTCGCCGACAAATGTGCAGCACGGCGACCTTTCGACGGGCTCGGGCGTTGTGCCCAGCACCTTCAAGGGTGTCGTCGTGTCGTTGCGTTTCAACTGCACGTCCACGGCGTCCACTGGCAACGTGATCCTGCTGAACCCGGCCACCGCGTTGAACCCGGGCGGCGGCGCGCTGGCGGACAACGCCGCCACGGTCTTCCCGCAGGCGGACAGCATAACGATTAACTGTGTTGCGGCGCCGACGGCGACGCCGACGAACACCGCCACCAACACGCCGACGCCGACCAACACGCCGACGCAGGTGCCGATCCCGCGCATGCAGAAGTGCATCCCTGCTAACGCAGTGAGCACGGCATGTGGCACGCTGCAGAACCTGTTCCTGACCCGCCAGGGCACCAAGATCCCGCCGAGCCGGTGCGTTGACGGTACGAACGGCGCTACGCTGGTCGAGCGGATCCACATCCCGATCGGCGGCAACGACCCGAAGAACCCAAGCCAGCCGCGTGAGATCGGTGGTTTCTCGTTCCAGGTCAAGTACGACCCGCTCAAGGTCTGTATCAGCCTGGCGCGGGGCCCCGGCTGGACCAGCAACGGCCAGATCTGCACGATCGAGGACTCGGTCAGTGCGCCGACCCTCCAGGGCGTTGCCCGCATCAACTGTGTGACGCTGGGCAAGTCCACGTTGGTCGACACCGACAACCCTGTGAACCGCATTCTGGCGATCATTACCGCGAAGCCGCAGCCAGAAGCGTACTCGCAGATCAAGGCCAACCAGGACAACGGCCAGGCCGTTCAGCTCAACGACGAAGCGTGCAAGCTGACCGACCTGCAAGGCCACGCCATCGAGGTCTTCTCCTGTGAGGACGCGGATGTCACCATCCGGTTCCTCGAGGGTGACGTCGAGCCGGACTGCCAGGTGAACACGCTGGACACGCAGTCCATCGCGTTCCGCTGGGGCGCGTCCAAGGGGAGCCTGGTCTTCAACGACCGGTTCAACCTGGAGCCCTCCGGCACCCAGGCCGACCAGGACATCGACGTGAACGACCTCCAGTTCGTCTACGGCCGCTTCGGCAGCACCTGCGCGGCTCCGCACCCGGCGCAGAACCCTGTCAACCCGAAGGCCTAGGAGGAGCATCAGGACTAACCTGAATCCAATAGGTCCAAGGAAGTCGTAGACGGTCAAGGAGTGACCAACCGGGGCGGGGGAGCACCGGGCGGAAACGCCCGCTCCCCCGCCCCTTCGCTACTGAATGAGGTTCAGTTTTCACACGGTAGCTATCGGTCGTCGCGCCTGCGCAAACGCGGGCAGGCCCGACGACCAGCAGATACCAAGACGACGGCACACGAGACGAAGGACGCGGTCGTGACCGGAGCGCAAGCAAGGCCGGACGTTACGCCAGGGTTCTCTGCGCCGTTTGGCAAAGGAGGAGGATGTCGTTGCCCGCAGGCCCCACGCATCGCGCGCTTCCTTGGCGCGCCTGTCTAGCGCTGGCCGCAACGGCACTGCTGCTTATGATGAACCACCCGTCCCCGCAGGCGCTGGCGCAGTCGAACGTCGAGGGGACCGTCTGGCTAACGCCCCCTATCTCGATGGTGCCGGCCGAGAGCGGGCCGTTTACGGTGTTCGTCATCTTGGAAGACCTTCAGCACTTTGGCGCCCTGTCGTACGACGACGACCGGGACACCGTCCCCGACCGCCAGGTCGAATCCATCGGTCTCGCCGCCTTCGAAGTGACCATCCGCTACGACAACACCGTCCTAGCGTTCGCGGACGTTCAGCAGGGGCCCGACCTCGGTCGAAGCGGCCGCTCGTTCGACTGCCTGCCGCCAGCCTTGGAGCTCGATCGCGTCAGCTTCGGCTGCGTCTCGCCCGGGCCCGAGCCGGCCGGCCCGCAGGGCACCATGACCCTCGCCGCGCTGACCTTCGAGCCCGTCGGTAGCGGTACCAGCCCGCTGGTGCTGGAGGCGGCCGTCACCGGACCGCTCGGCGCCGATACCGTGCCGATCGATATTCGCGGCGGCATCGTTCGCGTCGCGGGCAGTCCCGCCCCGGTCGTCACGCCGAGGCTAACGCCCTCCCCGAGCGGGACAGCGGAAGCGTCCAACGCCGGCGCCACGCCCGCCGCGACCGGACCTTCCGGCGAAACGCCCGCCCGCCCCGGTTCGGTGAACCGCCCGGACGATCTGGTGACAGGTGGACGGGACGCTGGGAACGAGGACGGTTCTGCCGCATCGAGCGGCGGCTCCGGCGGCCGGACGAAAGTCTGGTTCACTCTGATGCTTGGCGGCGCTGCCGCAGCGACATTCTTGGCACTGGCCGCCATCCTTGTGCGGCGTAGTCACCGGGCGGGGCTATGAGCAACGATGGTACCAACGGGGGACAGCAGGAGGTGACGAGGACGTGACAACCGTAGGACGATGGAGTCTCTGGACACTCGCGAAACTGCTCGTAGTCGCTCTGGTCGTGGTCGTCGGTGCGTCCGCCCTCGTGCGCGACAGCCGGCCCGCTCACGCTAGTCACACGGTGCTCTTTGTCAGCATGTCAAGCACCTGCGCTACCTCCGGTGCGCCCATCTTCGTCTTCGTCGGCGGGCCGTCCCAGGACCTCTTCATCTGCGTCAGGGACATAGACAACAGTCCTTGGGGCGCCGCAGGCTTCAATCTGGAGATGAAATACGTCAGCTGGCTCGTCAACATAACGGCCGTGGACATCGCCAGCCCGGGCTACGCGGGTGGCTGGTTGGGTTCCACCGGACGCGCCGTCCAGTGTCTGCCCGTGACCACGGAGCCGAACATAGCCACTGGCCAGGGTCGCGTCTACGGCGGCTGCCAGACGGTCGGCACCAGTCCTCCCACTGGACCGCTGAGTAACACGGTCCTCGGCAAGATCACGATGACGCCAGGTATTGTCAAAGCCTCAACAAACCTCGACCTTAGAGGCACGGTTGGACAACCGACCACCGCCACTCACCTCGTCAGCGCATTCTTCGACGCGCAATCGCCCTTCGGCTCCGTCCTCATCCCGGCCGCGGTGGGGGTGGTGCAGGTGTTCGTCGCGCCCTGCGCGGACTACACTGGGTTCTCCGGGTTGCCGGACAACTTCGTCTCAATTTTTGACATTCTCCATCTCGCCCAGAAGAATGGAAGGAACTCCACCCAGCCGGGCTGGAACCCTAACTGGGATATGAATGGCGACAACGCCGTCAACATCACCCAGGACGTCCTGATCGGGGCCAAGCAGTTCGGAAGGACGTGCCCGACAGCACCACCACCCTAAGCCGGGCATCCTCGCGGAGAGAAAGCGTGAGCGTCGGAGGTGGGGCTCGTCGTGACCTCGCCTCCGGCGTCGCGTGTTGCCTGTGAAACGGTTGTTCGCCGGACGCGTGATCGCTGGCCCACTTGCGTCTCGCGCCCAAGATAGTATTATTGTCTCGATGCTCTGAAGCTCGCCCGGTGTCCCCCTCGTTGAGGACCAGTGCTGGGCATCCTTCGGTGGGAGACGCCCAGCTCTCGCGGTGAGCGCCTCGCCAGGAGCAACCGGCTAGACAGGAAGGTCTCAGTACGAGGCCCAACTGTCATCGACAAGCGGGAGTCACGCGGAACGATGAGAGGAGGGAACCCGACATGAGCGAGTCGAAACTCGCCAGGCTGCACAGGCTGTGGTTAGGCGTTCCCCTTGCGCTTGCGCTGCTGGCGTTGGCCTGGGGGATGTCCGGCTCGGCCGCGGCGGACGACGCCGGTTTTCGCATGACCCTCAACGCGCGAGGCGACGGCGTCACGTGCGATGAGCCGTCCGAACCGACCGAGTGTGCGGTACCGCTGGCGGGGCCGTTCACGCTCGCGGTCGAGCTGTTTGACGCGCCGGAGGAAGGCTACGTCGCCCTGTCCACCCAGATCGACTTTCATGGCCTCACGTGGGTACCCGCCGGGGTCGAGGCCGAGAACACGTGGCCAGACAACGGTGTGCCAGTGCGGTCACCGGCCGCGCCTGGGTTTCGCACCCAGGTCGTGGCCCACGGAGGGTTGACCGGGACGGCACTCCCGCTTCCGGTCAGTACCCACGAGGGCAGCGTGGTAGAGATCACGCTGGCTTGCACGGCAGAAACCGATAGCTTTGAGATTGCGCTCGTCAATTTTGACCCCACGATCAACCTGTTGGGCACATCGATCGGCCTGCCCCCTCCGCCGCCGGAAGGGACGATCGTGCCGAGCAAGGCCGTGGGCGAGCGAAGCCTGGACTTCATGGATGACGGCACCTTCACCACCGTGCCGGTGGCCGACGTCCTGATGATCAACTGTGAAGAGGTTCCACCGACGCCCACCCCGCAGCCGCCCGCGCAACCGACCGCGACGCCCGGAGCGACGGGCCTGCCGCCGACCGGCTACGGCGGCAACGCCACCGGCGATGCGCGCTTGCCGCTGCTGATCATCGGCGTGCTCGTTTCCGCGGCCGGGGTGCTAGGACTTTCCGGGTGGCGCCTGGCGCGCAGCCGGCCTAACTACGCGACGCGAACAAGGAGGTAGAGTACATGCAACGCAAGCGCTTCTTGCTCCTGGCCCTCGCGGTGCTCGTTGTGGGAGCGGCCGCGGCCGCGGCGTCCATAGGGACGATGCTCCGCACGGAAGCGAACGCCGGAACCCCGGCCATGGAGCTGCAAGTAGCCGGTACCGGCGTTACGGGAACGAACTGCAACGTTACCTCTTCTTTTCCCGAGAAGTGCAGCGTTCCTCTCAATGGCACCTTCAACCTAGAGGTCCACGTTGTCAGCTGGCCCCCCGACCCGGACGGCCCGCCGGCAGGGACCCCCTGCGTCACGGGCTGCGCGGTCGAAGGCTACGCCGCGATGGCGACGGATATCAACTGGACCGGAACCAGCTTGATCTACACGAAGCTGGCGAACTCCGTTGAGGTCCCGTGGCCGCAGCGCGGCAACACCAGCGTAAGTAACACGATCATCTCCCCGACAAATGTCCAGCACGGCGACCTTTCGACGGGCACCGGCTCCACGCCCAGCACCTTCAAGGGCGTTGTTGTAAGGCTCCAGTTCACATGCACCGCCGGCCCCTCCACCAACCTCGTGTCCCTGGTGCCGCAGACCGAGCTCAACCCGGGGGGCGCTGCTTTGGCGGACCACGCTGCCTTCATCTTCCCTACCCCGGATCAGATCACCATCAACTGCGGCAGCGGCGGCGCCTCACCGACGGCGACGGCGACCACCGCGCCGCCGACGGCCACCACGGTCGCCGGACCGACGAGCACCCCCGCACCGCCGACGGCGACGACCGAGCCAGGGGCACCGACAAACACGCCTCCCGCGCCGACGAACACCGTCGTCGCGCCACCCACGGCCACCCGCACGGCGACCCTGCCGCCGCCTCCGCCGACCGCGACGCCCCTCACCGATCTGGGCGACGTGAACAAGGACGGCGAGGTGGATAGCATCGACGCCTCGTTGGTGCTCCAGCACGAAGCCGGGTTGATTGACCTCTCGGACCAGGACAGCGCCGACGTGAACCGCGACGGCGAGATCAACTCCGTCGACGCGCTGTTCATCCTCTGGGTGGACGCAGGCCTGATATCGCTGTAGCCGCCTGGCAGTAGTAACCTAACAGAGGGCGCCCCTACGGGCGCCCTCTGTCGTCATCGTCCATTGGACAGGCGGTGGGCACGCCCTTGATCGACACCGCCGCCCCTTGTTATGATCGTCCTGTGGGTGGGCGCAGGCCCGCCCACCTCGATAGCAGGAGGTGCCGCCCGTGGGTACCCGCTGGAACAAGCTCTCCCTCGTGATCATGGCGGCTGGCTTGGCGTCCCTCGTGGCCGCCGCCGCCCTCTTCGTCCTCACCCTCAGCAACGATGAGTACAGCGGCCCCGGCACCTCGACCGTCATCCAGGAACCCATCGATCCGTCCATCTTCGCCACACCGACCGTTCCTCCCAGCGACGCCCCGATCGCCGAGATTGCCATCCCCAAGTTCGAGGTCGAGGCGCCCGTCGTCGTCCGCGGCGTCGACGCCCAAGGCATCATGGAAACGCCGGACGGCCCGACCGACGTGGCGTGGTACGACTTTACGGCGCGCCCCGGTTTCGGCAGCAACGCCGTCTTCTCCGGCCACGTCGACTACATCAACTATGGCCCCGCCGTCTTCTGGCATCTCAAGGACCTCGAGGCGAACGACATCATCGAGGTGCGCCTGCAGGACGGCACGACCTACCAGTACGCGGTGAAGGAACGCGAGATGGTCTTCGCGGCCAACGCGGACGTCGGCCAGATCGTCGGCCCGACCGATGCCGAGATCATCACGCTGATTACCTGTGGCGGCGGCTTTGATCCAAGCGTCGGCCAGTACGATCAGCGCGTTATCGTGCGCGCGCAACGCTTCTACGGCCCGGCTTCCGGTGGCCCCGCCGGCGCCGGCGTCGCGCCCACCTCCTGAGCCACAGCCACCCTTTGCTATACTGCCCCTCGGAGAGGTGTCCGAGTGGTTGAAGGTGCCGCTCTCGAAAAGCGGTGTCGTCGTAAGGCGACCGTGGGTTCGAATCCCACCCTCTCCGCCATTCTAGAAGCTGGAGGCGAGAAGCGAGAAGCGAGATCGAACCCCGTTTGGCTGAAGGTATCGATTCCCGCCTCACGCGTCCCGCCTCCCGCTTCCAAGACCCGGAGAGGTGCTGGAGTGGCCGAACAGGCGCGTCTGGAAAGCGCGTAGAGTGCAAGCTCTCGTGGGTTCGAATCCCACCCTCTCCGCCATAGCACAAAAGCGAAGGCGCTCGCCCGGGCGAGCGCCTTGCTCTGTCTGAGCGCGCGCTGGCGGCTACGCGCCGTCCCGCTGGCTGGTGAGCTGCGAGTAGCGGCCGCGCAGGCGCTCCTCGGTCTCCTGCGCCGCCTGGTGAGCCTCGAGCGAGGCCTCCTGCATGAGATGGCGGACGCGCGCCAGGACCGCTGTGACCCGGGCCGCCGGGTCGTCCGGCGCGGCCTCCTGGGGGGGCACCACCACCCGCTCGCCGGGCTTGGGCGTGAGCACCAGCGCAATGATCGCGCCGAGGAAGGCCCCGGCCAGCAGGCCCGGCAGCAGCCCCGGCCCGCCTCCGTTCCCGCGCTCTGCTGGGGCAGTCACCTCGTCGGGCGAACCTGCGGCTGGCGTCTCTTCGACCTGCGTCTGATCTTCATCCATGGTGCTCAGTCCTTCGACTCTGTTGGGTTGCCGCGGCCGCGCCTGCGGTTGGCGACCCCGCTCAGCACCCCGAAGGCGCGCCGCGCGCCGGCGAACACGCCGTAGACGCGGATGATCGGCGAGACGGCCGTCTCGCTGACGAACGTTGCGGTGCCCTGGACGCGCTGGACCGTGCCCTGCGCCGACTTCACAAGCGGCGTCACGTCGTCCTTCACGAGCGTTTGGAGTGCGCCAAGCAGCGCCTTCGCCGCCAGCCCCAGGACAACAGCCGCGATGAACAGCGCCAGGAACGCCAGCACCGCCAGCGAGCCGGCGGCGATGATCACGACGTCACGCGTGCCGTCGATGCTGACCAGGATCATGGTCCCTCCATACCGCCGCCCTTCTCCGCGACGACGCCAGTAGGGTGCTCGGACCCCGCCTCGCTCGGCCACGGTAGCCGGACTAGCTTTGTTCTGTCAAGCGATGGCTCTCGGCGATGATCCCGCCGCCGAGCACTTCGTCGTTTCGATAACACACCACCGCCTGCCCCGCCGCGATCGCCCGTTGCGGGCGGTGGAAGCGCACGTCGATGGCATCGCCGCGGACGCGCACCGTCGCGGGTTGCGACGCGGCGCGATAGCGCACCTTCACCTCGGCGTCGAACGTCTCGGCCAGCGGTGCGCCGCCCACCCAGCGGACCTGGTCGGCGCTGAGCCAGTCCGAGAGCAGCGCGTCCTCGTCGCCGATCGTGATCACGTTGCGCTGCGGGTCGATCGCGCTGACGTAGCGCTTCTCACCCAGGGCGACGCCCAGGCCGCGCCGCTGGCCCACGGTGAAGCCCGCCACGCCGTCGTGCCGGCCCACGACCGCGCCGTCTCCGTCGACGATGTCGCCTCCCGCCTGCGGCACGCGCCGCGCGATGAACTCCCGGTAGTCCTCGGTGGGCAGAAAGCAGATGTCGGCGCTGTCGGGCTTGTCGGCCACAGGCAGCCCCAGCTCGACCGCAAGCGCGCGCACGTCTTGCTTCCGATAGCCGCCCAGCGGGAAGCGTAGCCGGCCAAGCTCTCGTTGGCCCAGCATGTACAGCACGTACGACTGGTCCTTCTCGTTATCGACCGCCCGCAGCAGCCGGTACGCCTCGCCAGCACGTTCGATGCGCGCGTAATGCCCGGTCGCCAGAAAGTCGGCGTCGAGCGCCGCCGCGCGCTCCAGCAGCGAGCGGAACTTGATGTGCTCGTTGCAGGGCAGACAGGGGTTCGGCGTCCGCCCGCGCCGGTACTCGTCGACGAAGTAGTCGACGACGCGAGCGCCGAACTCCTCCTCCATGTTCAGCACGTAGTGCGGGATGCCGAGCGCGTCCGCCGCCGCCCGCGCGTCGTCCGTGTCCTCCACAGAGCAGCAGCGGCGGTGGTGGCGCGGCGCCAGCGGGTCCTCGTGCGTCCAGAGGCGCAGCGTGATGCCGACGACGTCGTATCCCTCGCGCTGCAGGAGCCCTGCGGCGACGGCGGAATCGACCCCGCCGCTCATCGCGACGATGACGCGTGTCTTCGCCATAGCGGTTCATTATATCGAGGCGTCCGGATGTTATACTGCGCCTAACCGGAAGCCTTCATTCGGGAGCAGCCACCTCGGAGACCGCCGACCTCGCCCGCCGTATCGTCGACCTGCTGGCCGACCGCCAGGCCGAGGAGATCCTGCTGCTGGACATCCGCCGCGTCGCCTCCTTCGCCGACTACTTCGTCATCGCCACGGCCGCCAGCCCGCGCCAGATGGGCGCCCTCGTCGACATCCTGGGCAAGGACATCCCGAAGGACGATGCCCGGCTCCTGCACAAGGAAGGCGAGTCGGAGTCCGGCTGGGTCCTGCTCGACTACGGTGCCGTGATCGTCCACCTCTTTTCGCCGGACGCGCGCTCCTTCTACGCGCTCGAGGAGCTCTGGCAGACGGGCACGCCCGTCGTGCGCATCCAGTAGGGACGAGGCGTAAGGCCGCGCTACTCCCAGACCGAGCGGTCCGTGTCGCGCTCCCACGACACAACGTCGCCGCCTTCGAAGAACAGCGCGATCTCGCGCTTGGCCGACTCGGGCGAGTCGGACCCGTGGATCAGATTGTTCTGGATGTAGACGCTTAGGTCGCCCCGGATCGTGCCCGGCTCCGCCTTCTGCGGGTCGGTCGCGCCCATCGTCCGCCGCACCAGCTCGACGGCGTTCGGGCCCTCGAACACAGCCGCGATCAGCGGCCCCGACGTGATGAAGCGCACCAGCCCTTCCAGGAACGGCTTGCCCTCGTGCTCCGCGTAGTGACGCCGCGCGAACGCGTCGTCCATCCGTAGCAGTCGCAGCGCGACGATTTTGAGCCCGCGCCGCTCGAGGCGCGAAATCACTTCGCCGGCGAGGCCGCGCTGGAGTGCGTCGGGCTTGATCAGGACGAGTGTGCGGTCCATATCATGTCTGCGGCCCGATGGCGGGCTCGCGTAAGTATAGAGGCACCAGCGACTTAGGATCATCCGTCTCGCCGCGCGCGAGCCGCCTCCAGCCCAGCTCCGCCAGCAGGGCCGCGCGCCGCGCCGCCGCCGCGCCACGCACGACGGCGTGACCGCGCCTCGACAGCTCCTCTGCCAGCGCGTCGTCGATCTCGCCGGTGACCAGCGCGCCGGCCGGCAGCGCATCGGCGACGGCGTCAGTAGGGGAGAGGCGCGGCGGCGCAAGCTCGCGCCACGCGGGATCAGCCGCGTAGGCGGCCCAGGCCAGCTCGCTCCGCCCGGCCTTGTGCACCGTGACCACCGGCCCGCCCGTGACCGCGAAGGCGTAGGCCTCGATCTCGAGCCGACCCACGCCCACCAGCGGCAGTTCTAGCGCGTAGGCGAGCCCCTTGGCGGCGCTGACGCCCGCCCGCACGCCCGCGTAGCCCCCGGGCCCCGTGCAGACGAACACGGCCGTCAGGCCGTCCTTCGTGGCCTCCTGGCGGGCGAGCAGCGCCTCAACGGCGGGGAGGAGCTGCCGGCCGTGCTCGCGTCCCGCCAGCCACGTCAGCTCCGCCACGAGCCGGCCCTCGCGCGACAGCGCGATCGAGGCCAGCTCCGACGCCGTGTCGATCGCCAGCTCGAGCGGCTCAGCCACGGCGCGTCTCTTGCAGGCCTGTAACGATCTCCTCGTACCGTCCGCCGCGCGCGACGAACGTCAGCGCGCGCTCCTTCGCGCCCGCTTCCTCGATGCGCACCAGCAGGTGCTCCGGCGACAGCTCCGCCCACGCGCGCTCTGGCCACTCGACGCACAGGACCCCCGGCGCGGCCATCTCCTCTAGCGCCAGCTCCGCCACCTGCGCCGGCTCGTCGAGCCGGTAGAGGTCGGCGTGGTAGAGCGTGAGGCGGCCGTGGTACTCGTTGAGTAGCACGAACGATGAGCTCTTCACTGGCTCGCGCACGCGCAACCCCGCGCCGATGCCCTGCGCCAGCACCGTCTTGCCGCTGCCCAGGTCGCCCTGCAGCAGCAGTACGTCGCCGGGCTGGAGCAGCCTGGCCAGCCGCGCACCGATGCGACGCGTCTCGCTCGGCGTCTGACTGCGCAGCGTCAGGCAGTCCACCTAGCCGCGCTTCCTCAGGTGGTCCCAGCCCGCGTCTGCCGGCGTCACGTCCTGCGCGTTCTCGTCGAGCAGGGCAGGGCGGTGGTCGGGTTGGATCACCAGCTCGCCGATCACCGTCACCGGCACGTCAATCGCGCGCGCGAGCGCGTCGATCTGCTCTTGTGAGCCCGTGAGCAGCAGTTCGTAGTCCTCACCGCCCGTCGCCGCCAGCGAGAGCGCCTCCTCGCGCTCGAATGCTCCGGACAGCGCCTCGTCCACCGGCAGCTTATCGCGCCAAACGACCGCCCCCAGGCGGCTCGCGCGGCAGATGTGGCCGAGGTCCTGCAACAGCCCGTCGCTCACGTCGATCGCGCAGCGGATGCCCGCGATGATCGCGGCGCGCCCCGCGTCGACGCGCGGCCGAGGGCGCAGATGCCGCTCGATGAGCGCGGGCGCCTCGGTGCCGTCGCGGAGCGCGCGCAGGCCGCCTGCCGACCCGCCCAACGCTCCCGTGACGGCGACGACGTCTCCCGCGCTCCCGCCGTCTCGGCGCAGCACCAGCGGCTCGCCCAGCTCGTCCAGCCCGGCGCGGCCCGTCAGCGCGACCGTAATCGAGAACGTCGGCGCGCGCACGACGTCGCCCCCGGCGACGACGACGCCGTACTCGCGGCACGCCTCCGCGAGGCCCTGGTACAGCTCATCGAGGTCCTCTGCGCGCGTGCCTTCCGGCAGGGCGAGCGTGACTAGCGCGAACTCCGGCGTCCCACCCATCGCGGCGATGTCGCTCACGTTCACGGCGAGCGCCTTCCAGCCGGCGTCTCGCCAGGGTGTCTTCTCCGGCAGCAGGTGGATGCCCGCGACGAGCGTATCGGTGGTGGCGAGAGCGGCGTAGCCGTCCGCCTTCCAGACCGCCGCGTCGTCGCCGATGCCGACGGCCAGCCGCCCGGCCAGCTCGTCCGCCGCCTGGGCCGCGAGCAGCTCCTCCAGCCGCGCAATTAGGCCGAACTCGCCGAGCTCGGAGACGTCCATCGGATCGATTATAGCGGAGGCCCTTGTGCTAGAATCCGACGGGCGGAGACGCCCGTGCATGCGCGTCGCCATCGTGTCGGACCTGCACGCCAACCTGCCCGCGTTCGAGGCGGTGCTAGCGCACGCCGAGCGTGGCGGCCGCGTCGGTGCGCTCTGGTGCCTCGGCGACATCGTCGGCTACGGCCCGCACCCGAACGAGTGCATCGCGCGCCTGCGCGCCTATGAGCATCGCGCCATAGCCGGCAATCACGACCTCGCCGCCTCCGGCCGCATGGGCGCGCAGGAGTTCAACGACGCCGCGGCCGCCGCCGTCTCGTGGACCGCGCGCCAGCTCAGCGGCGCGGCGCGCGCGTACCTGGAGGCGCTGCCGATGGTGCTCACCGAAGGCGACTTCACGCTCGTCCACGGCAGCCTGCGCTGGCCCGCGTGGGAGTACCTGCTCTCCAGCGAGCAGGCGCAGGCGCACCTCGAGCTGCAAGGGACGCCGTACGGTCTGGTCGGCCACTCGCATCTGCCGTTCGTCTGCGAGGAGGTCGAGCCTGCGCCGCCACACCTGCGGCCTACGACCGATGGCGAGCGTGTCGGGCTCGGCGAGCGACGGATGATCCTGAACCCCGGCGGCGCCGGCCAGCCGCGCGACGGCGACCCACGCGCCTGCTACGCGCTCTACGACAACGACGACCGCTCGGTGACTTACCATCGCATCGAGTACGATATCGAGGCCACCCAGCGCGACATGGAGGCCGCTGGCCTGCCCCGCTGGTTGATCGAGCGGCTCGCGCAGGGGAGATAAGTGATGGAACCACCGAACCGCTGGGAAGTGTCGGCACCGAGGTTCCATGGTTCTATGGTTCAGGCGTCCATCTGTGTCCATCTGTGGCAGGCAAGGGGATAGTGTGGAACGACCTGCTCGCCTTCGTGTGCTGATCACTTTCGCGCTCGACGACGACCTCGTCCGCCAGATCGAGGCCGTCGATCCGCGCATCGACGTGCGCGTCCTCGGCCAGCAGGCGCGTCAGCTCTTCCGGGGCCTCCGCTACCCTAGCGAGCTCGAAGCCCGGACCGCGCGCCGTGAGCTGCAGGAGGCGATGGCAGAGGCTGAGGTGCTCTTCGGCTTCTGGGGCCCCGCACTCGTCGAGCTCTACCCGGACCCCGGGACGCTGCGCCGCGCTGCGCCACACCTCCGCTGGGTCCAGCTCACCAGCGCCGGCGTCGACCGCGCCGCGCGCAGCGGCCTGCTCGAAAGCGATCTCCTGCTCACGAACGCCAGCGGCCTCCATGCCACGCCGATCGGCGAGTACGTCCTGCTCCAGATGCTCATGTTCTGCAAGGGCGCGTCCAGATTCATCCGCGCGCAGGACCGCCGCGAGTGGGTGCGCTATATGCCCCAGGAGCTGTACGGCAAGACCGTTGGCATCGTCGGGCTCGGGCACATCGGCCGGGAGGTCGCGCGCCTCGCGAAGGCGTTCGGCTGCCGCATCGTGGCGACGAGAAGGTCGGCGACTGAGGGCTCGCGCGACGGCGACGTCGACGAGCTGCTGCCGCCGCCCGAGCTGCCGCGCTTGCTCGGCGAGAGCGACTTCGTCGTCCTCGCCGTGCCGCTCACGGCGGAGACGCGCCACCTGATTGGCGAGGCGGAGCTGCGCGCGATGAAACCGGCCGGCGTGCTGATCAACATCGCGCGCGGCACCGTCGTCGACGAAGCGGCGCTCGTCCGCGCGCTCAAGGAGGACTGGATCGCCGGCGCCGGGCTCGACGTCTTCGAGCAGGAACCGCTGCCTCCCGAGAGCGAGCTGTGGTCGCTCGAGAACGCCGTGATCAGCCCGCACATCTCGGGAGGCACGGAGATCTACAACCAGCGCGCCACCGCCATCTTCTGCGAAAACCTCCGCCGCTACCTGGCCGGCGAGCCGTTGCTGAACCAGGCCGACCCGGCGCGAGGGTACTGATGATCGACGAAGCCGCCGTTCGCGCCGCGCTCGCGCGCCGCCCGCCTCCCGAGGACGCGCCCGCGCTTGCCCAGGAGGACATCGCTGAGATCGTCATCGAGGGCGACTGGGTCTGCGTTGTGCTCACCACGGCAGAGCCGACGAAATCGCTCGTCGAGCGCGTATATGCGCAGCTGACGTGCGAGCTGCCATCAGCGGAGATCGAGGTGCGCGCGGGCATGCTCGTCCACCGAGGCGGCCTCGGCTGGCGCGCGGGCAGGCACGTCGTCGCCGTGCTCGGTGGCAAAGGCGGCGTCGGCAAGTCGACGATGGCCGTCAACCTCGCGCTCACGCTCGCCGCCATGGGCCACGCCGTCGGCGTGGCCGACGCCGACCTGAACGCCCCCGATCTGCCCCACCTCCTCGGCATCCATCCGGAGCGCCCGCCGAAGGGCCTGGGCTGGCGGCTCGCCACCTCGAAGGTCCTGCCGCTCTCGCAGCGCCCGCGCCCCCACGAGCGGCTCGGCGTCGAGGTGATGTCGGCCGGCTTCCTCGTCCCGGAGGGCTACGCGCCGGTCGTCAACACGCGCATGCTCGTTTCATCGCTGCTGCGCTACTTCATCTTCGATATTGTCTGGAACGCCAACGTGCTCCTCATCGACGCGCCGCCGGGCACCGGCGAGGAGCTCCAGGTGATCGCGCGCGAGCTGCCGCTCTCCGGTGCGCTCTTCGTGACGACGCCGCAGGACCTGGCGCAGATGGACGCCGAGCGAACACTTGCCCTCCTCACCGAGCACGACGTGCCGGTGATCGGCTTCGTTCAGAACATGGCAGAGCTGACTTGTCCGCACTGCGGGCGGGAGATCGACATGTTCGCCGAGTCCGGCCGCCTCGCCGAGGCAGGCCTGCCTGTGATCGGTCGCGTACCGTTTGACATCGAGCTGTCGCGAGCGGCCGACGGCGGCCGGCCGCTCGTCCTCGGCGATCCGACAGGCCCCATCGCCTATGAGTTCGCGCGCATCGGCGCCGCCGTCCACCGCTGGCTGGCCGTCGCCGAGCAGGGGCACTGATGGGTGATCCCTGGCTGGATCCGCTGCTCGTGATTAACCGGCGCTTCCGTTTCGAGCACGCACCCGGTGATGTTGCCGTCGCGCGGGACTTCGTCGGCCACGTGGAGGCGGCCGACGAGGAGCGACTGGCCCGCGCCGTGGTCGCCCGCGTCCACGAGCGGATGCGCATTGGCGCCTCAGCCTTCGGCGTGGGCATGCCGAAGAGCCTGTCGGCCATCGTGGCCGCCCGGGGCGGCAACTGCGTGTCGCATTCCGTCCTCGCTGCCGTGTTGTTGCGCGACCGGGGCATACCGGCGCGTCTCCTCGTGGAGGAGGTCTACACCAGTGTGTCCTTCCTGCGAGCCCTGGCGCTCGGGTTCCGCGCCCCTATCGGTCCCACGCTCAACGGTCATGTGTGGATCGAGGTCCTCATGAACGGCCGGTGGTCGCCGGCGGATGCAGAGCTGGGGATCTTCGGCACCCATGAATGGCTTGCCACCCGCATCGGACGCGGCGTTACGGTGGCCGCCATTGGTCTACCGGTCCGCGAGCGTTGGAAGTTCCCACTTCGCATCAGGCGGCTGCGGCCGGACGGTCAGCCCGACCAGGATGTGACCAGAGCGTATCTGATCGACAACGTTGCAGAGGCGATCGGCGCACGCGTGACACTGCCTGCGGCCTGGGTTGACGGAGTACGGTACTTCACCGAGTCGTTCATGTGGGAGGGGCGGGCCGGGCTGCGCATCCTCAGCGAGCGGCGTCGTTTGGGAGAGATGTCGCGCGCCCTCGCGACGTTTGGCGAAACGCTCGCGGCGGGCGCTCCGACGCCGCGAGCCCGCTAGCAGAGAAGGAGACCACGATGCCTTGCGTGACCGATCGAGAAGCATTCCTGCAAGAGCCCCACGTCGCCGTGCTGGCGACGGTCGACGGCAAAGGCCGGCCGCACGCCGCGCCTGTCTGGTACCTCTACGACGATGGCGTCTTCGCCATCTCAACCGGCCGCGGGTCGCGCAAGCACCGCAACTTGGAGGCCAACCCGAACGTCACGCTCGTCGTCGACAAGAGAACGCTCCCGTACTTCGCCGTCATGGCGCACGGGCGCGTCGAGATCGGCGAAGGCTTCTCGGAAGACCAACGCCTGCGTTTGGCCGTGCGCTACCTGGGCGAGGATCTCGGGCGAGCGTACGTGTCGCGCACGTCAGGCGAGGACTCGGTCAGCATCCGTCTCCGCCCCAGCCGCGTCGTGGAGTACCACGGCCGCGCCGGCCGGAACGCCTAGCCCCCGCCGCGACGCTCTCGATCAAGCCGTCGCGCTACAAGTCGTAGCGAAACCCCTCGTGCGTCGCCCGAAAGCCCAGCCGCTGGTAGAAGCGATGGGCGTCCGCGCGGGCCTTGCTGCTGGTGAGCGTCAGCTTGTAGCAGCCGGCTTCCTTCGCCATCGCAAGCGTCCGTTGCATCAGCAGCTCGCCGTAACGTTTGCCGCGCTCCGCCTGCTCGACGACGACGTTCTCGACCACCGCCCACGGTTGCCCTCGGTGCGAGAGGTTGGGAATGATGATCAGCACCGCCGTGCCCACGATCCGCCCGCCGACGTCCACCACGAGCAGCCAGTGTCTCGCGCTGCCCTCGATCTCGCGGAACGCCGCGCGATAGACCTCCGCGACCGGCGATCGCTGGTCTTCGCGCTCGGCGTCCGCCCAGAGCGGGAGCTGGTCGAGTAGCTCGAGCACGCGCGGCAAATCGGCCTCGTTCGCCTCGCGGACGGTTGCCTCCGCCATCCTAGGCCTCCGGCTCGTACGACTTCAGCTCAGCGATGCCGAGCGGGTCGAGCGGTGCCATCACCTGTTCGAGCGTCCCCCAGCGAAACGATGGCCCGTGGAACTCCACGCCGTCGATCAGGTCGTCCTTCACGCCCTCGACCGTCACTTCTACCATCGCGCTCGCGATCGGCGCGTGCGCCATCTCCTCCTGGATGATGCGCGCGCTCCCGCGCACGCCGACGATCACGCCGTCGGCCAGCACCTCGAGCATGACGCGTCCGTTGCGCCGGATGTTCGCCAGCGTGCGCGTCCGCCGGTCGAGCGACAGGCGGATGGTCTTGGCGTCACGCGCCGCCGCCCAGTTCATCACCATCGTGTACGGCCAGCCGTGCTCATCGACGGTCGCGACGACGACCAGCCGCCCGCCGGCGAGCGCCTCGACCGCCTTCGGCGGCAACTCCGGTCCGAGCTGGCGGGACACGGCGGGTCGCTAGCGGGAGCGGCGCCAGCCGGTCGCGCGCCGCTTGGGCGCCGGCCGCGCCGCCTTCGCGCCCCCCGCCGAGCGCGTCTTCTGGATCGCGCCCTGGGCCTTCTTCATCGCGGCGTCGGCACGCTTCAGCGCCGCCGTGTCGCGTGCCTTCGGCGCCTTCGGCGCGGGGCCGCGGACGGCCGGCTTGGCGGGCGGCTTAGGTGCCAACGCGGCTGACGCCCGCCCGCCCGCTGGTGGTGTCTTCGCGCTGCCGCCCTTCGATGCCTTCTCCGGCGCCGGCGGCGCGCCGCTGGCGCCGTTGCTGCTCGCCGCGGCCGGCTGCGGGCCTTCGGGCTCCGGGCCCTCGGCCACCGCCGGGCCCTTGTCCTGCTGCATCTCGATCGTCTCCACGGAGGCGACGGCGTCGCCGGGGCCGACCGCGATTACCGCCACCCCCTGCGTCGACCGCCCCTGGATCGCGATGCCCTCCATGCGCGTGCGCAGCACGATCCCCTGGTTCGAAATCACGATCAGCTCCTGCGTGTCCTTCACCATGCGCGCGGCGGCGACCGGTCCCGTCTTGTCGATTACCTTGAACGTGATCACGCCGCTGCCGCCGCGGTGGTGCGCCGGGTACTCCTCGACCGGCGTGCGCTTGCCCGACCCCAGCGAGCTCAGCGTGAGGATCTGATCGCCCGCCGACGCGATCTCCATGCTCACGGCGTGCGCGCCTTTGCCCAGCCGGATGCCGCGCACCCCGCCGCTCGCGCGGGAGGCGGAGCGCAGCTCCGAGACGGGGAAGCGCACCGACTGGCCGTCCGTGGTCACGATGATCACCTCGTCCGTGTCGTTCGACAGCTTCGCCGAGACCAGCACATCGTCGGCCTCAAGGTCCATCGCGATGAGGCCGGACCGCCGCACCGACGCGAATTCCGAGAGCTTCGTCTTCTTCACCTCGCCCTTCGCGGTGCCCAGCAGCATGAAGTCCTTATTGAAGTCGCGGGTCGCGACTACCGCCGTGACCTGCTCGCGCTGGTCGATGTCGATCAGGTTGATCAACGGGATGCCGCGCGCCTGTCGCGACGCGTCCGGCACGTCGAACGCGCGGAGCTGGTGCACGCGCCCGCGGTTCGTGAAGAAGAGCAGGTTGTCGTGCGTGTCCGCGACGACCAGCCGGTGCACCGCGTCCGCCTCGCGCGTGACCATGCCGGTGATCCCGCGGCCGCCGCGCCGCTGCGGCCGGTACGTCTCCAGCGGCAGCCGCTTGATGTAGCCGCGCTGGCTCAGCGTGATCACGACCTCCTGGTGCGCGATCAGGTCCTCTTGCGAGAACTGCTCGGCCTCCTGCGCGACGATCTGCGTGCGCCGGTCGTCGCCGTACTTAGTCTTCAGCTCAGCCGCGTCCTCCTTGATCAGGAAGTCCACCTTGCGCGGGTTCGCGAGCAGGTCCTCCAACTCGCCGATCAGCTTGATGATCTCCTGGTACTCCTCCTCGATCTTCGAGCGCTCCAGCCTGGCCAGACGGCGGAGCTGCAGATCGAGGACGGCCTGCGCTTGCTTATCGCTCAGGTCGAACGGCGCCGCCATCAGGCGCTCCTTGGCCTTCTCGGCGGACTCGGCGCGCCGGATCGTCTGGATGACCTGATCGAGGTGCTCCAACGCGATCAGCAGGCCCTTCAGGATGTGCTCGCGATCGCGCGCCTTCTGCAGGTCGAACTCGGCGCGACGGCGGATCACCTCCCGCCGGAAGTGGATGTACTGCTCGATCGCCGTCTTCAGGTTGATCACGCGCGGCTGGCCGTCGACGAGCGCCAGCATGTTCACCGGGAAGGTGCTCTGCATGGCCGTGTGCTTGTAGAGCGCGTTGAGCACCTGGCGCGCCTGCCCGGAGCGGCTCAGCTCGATCACAACGCGCATCCCGTGCCGGTCCGACTCGTCCCGCAGGTCGCTGATGCCGTCGATCTTCTTGTCTCGCACCAGGTCGGCGATGCGCTCGATCAGCGCGGCCTTGTTCACCTGGTAAGGCAGCTCCGTGACGACGATCTGCATGCGGCCGCCGCGCGCCTCCTCGATCTGCGTGCGCGCCTGCATGATGATGCGGCCGCGGCCGTCCCCGTACGTCTGCTTGATGACGTCGCGTAGGACGTCCTTGCGCT
>Ga0326597_10001822_pt1 | contig 33021 bp, 29 predicted proteins | sample RVTome_12_FD_203789 | JGI IMG/M metagenome (GOLD analysis project Ga0326597, IMG submission 203789) | Soil microbial communities from uranium-contaminated site in the Upper Colorado River Basin, Wyoming, United States - RVT100D185 | ecosystem: Environmental > Terrestrial > Soil > Contaminated >...
GTATCCAGAACGACCGTCGCCGCGGCCCCGGCCGCGCCCTTGACGCCCTGGCGCCGCAGCACTCGGGCGTATCCAGAACGACCGTCGCCGCGGCCCCGGCCGCGCCCGACGCCCTCGTGCCGTAGCACTCGGGCGTATCCAGAACGACCGTCGCCGCGCCCTTGACGCCCTTGTGCCGCAGCACTCGGGCGTATCCGATCATATTCTGCGCGGCCCCCCCGCGCCCGACGCCCTCGTGCCGTAGCACTCGGGCGTTATCCAGAGTACCGTCGCCGCGGCCCGGGCCGCGCCCCTGACGGCACCCGCCGGGCCGAACCTGTCCTACTGCGGGATACCCGCAGGCACCGCCTGCTCGGCCACGAGGCGCTCCTCAAGGGGCGCGGGCGGCGGCGCCTGCGGTTGGGGCGGTGCCGGCAGCGGCCGCCCACTCTGCTTCGCGAAGAACGTCTCCATGGCATGCTTCGCAATCGGTGCGGCGCTCGAGCCATGCTCGGCATGCTCCGCGAACACGACGCCCGCGACCTGCGGGTTGTCGCGCGGCGCGAAGAACACGAACCAGCCATGGTCGCGCAGGTCCCGCGTCGTCTTTCCGGCCGCCGACCGGCCGCCTTCGAGCGAAATCACCTGGGCGGTCCCGGTCTTGCCGGCCACGTCATGGCCGGGGATCCGGGAGCGCCCGCCGGTCCCTGCGCCGTTCACGACCAGCCACAAGCCGTCCCGAATCGCCTGCAGGTTCTCGGGGTGCATGGCCACGACCGACTGCGGCGGCGGCGCCGGCACCGGCTTCCATCCGGTCCCATCGTCGACCGCTTTGAGCAGATGCGGCGTCACCCGTGTTCCGCCGTTGGCGAGCGTCGCCATCATCACCGCCATCGAGAGCGGCGTTACCGACACCTGGCCCTGACCGATCGACACCGAAATCGTTTCCCCGGGGTACCACTTCTCGCCGGTCCGCTGCCGCTTCCATTCGGTCGATGGCATGATGCCCACCACTTCGTTGGGCAGGTCGATGCCGCTCTTCACGCCGAGGCCGAGCAGGTTCGCCCATTTATGGATCCGGTCGATGCCGACCATATTCCCCACCGTGTAGAAGTACACGTTGCACGATTGCTCGAGCGCATGACGCAGATCCATCGTGCCGTGCCCGCCCGCCTTCCAGCATCGGTAGGCGCGGCCGTAGAAGGTGCCGGAGCCGCCGCAGCGCACCTTGAAGTCGGGCGTGATGATCCCTTCCTCGAGCGCCGCCGCGGCGACCGTCATCTTGAAGGTGGATCCGGGCGAGTAGCGGCCCTGAATGGCGCGGTCGTTGAGCGGCCGGAACTCGTCGGTATTCAGCGCATTCCATGTCGCGCGATCGATGCCCGACGCAAACGCGTTCGGATCGTAGGCCGGCACGCTCGTGAACGCGAGCACTTCCCCGTTGGTCGGCGACATGATGACCGCCGCTCCCCGGTACCCGAAGGCGCGGAAGCCATCCTCCACCGCGCGCTGCACGTCGGCGTCGATCGTGAGCTGCAGCCGGTGGCCCTCGGTGGGCTCGACTTCTTCGAGCGTGCGAATCTCGCGCCCCACGCTGTTGACGACGACGCGCTTGGCGCCGTCCTCGCCCATCAGCAGGGCGTTGTAGACCTTCTCGATGCCCGACTGTCCGACGATGTCGCCGCTCTTCAAGCCGGTCTCGGCCACCTGGGTTTCGCTGACCTCGCCAACGTACCCGAACAGATGCGCGGCCATGGCATCGGTCGGATACCGCCGCGTCGGGACCTGCTCGACGACGACGTCGGGCAGCTCGAAGTCGAGGCGGCGGGCGGTGACGGCGGCGACTTGCGCGAGCGTGGCGTCCTGCACGATCGTGATCGGCCGGAACGACGGCTCGCGCCGGTGGCGCTCAACGATGTCGCGCACGCGCGCCTGCTCGACGCCCAGGACGGCGGCGAGCAGGTGGACCGTGCGGTTCAAGTCTTTCGTGTGCTCCCGAACGATCGAAATGCTGTATGAGTGCCGGTTCTCGACGAGCACGCGGCCCTCGCGGTCGAACACGACGCCCCGCGGCGCGCGGAGCGCCAGCGTCCGCTGATGGTTGTTCTCGGCCATCTCCTCGAACTTCGCGTGCTGGACGACCTGGAGGACCCAGAAGCTGACCGCGAGCACCGAGAACGTGACGGTGATCAGGTACTGCAGCGCCATCAACCGGAGAGCGACGCGCCTTCGTTCTTCAAACAGTGCCATGGCAATTCACCGACAATTCACCGTCGTGTGCGGGTCCTGGCCATCCGCCGGCGCTCGATCGCTCCAGGGACCAGCTCGACAATCTGGAACGCCACCACGCCGACGACCGCGTTGCCCAGGGCCTGCCCGGCTACGGCGGCATACGGCGCGCCAAACTGCCGCAGGTCGAGCAGCTCGTACAGCCCGATGAACACCGCCGCGTGGAGCACCGTCGCCCCGAAGAATACGACAAAACGCGGGAGGGGTTGGGCCACGATGAACTGCGTCCCGACAATACCGGCCAGAAATCCGACAATCGTCTTCGCCAGCCCACCGATGCCGATGACGCCGGTCGACAGACTGTCCTGCACGAGGCCGCCGAAGGTTCCGGCGAGCAGCCCCGTCACGGGGCCGTTCGTGAGCGCCGAGTACACGACGACGACCAGCACCAGATCGACCGCCACCGTGCCCCGGATGACGAAGCGGGCCAGCGTGGTTTGAAGCGCGATCGCCAGCGCGATCGCCAGGGCCACGCCGACGGCTCTCACTGCCCGCTCCCATCGGCGGCTTCAGCCGCCGGCATCGGGGACACGACGACGAGCACTTCCTCGAGCCTCGAGAAGTCGACCGCCGGGCGGACGGTGATCTCCTTGTACCCGCCGCCGCTCTTCTCGACCGCCTCGACGCGGCCGATGATGAACCCCTTCGGGAAGATGCCGTCGATGCCGGAGGTGACGACGACGTCGCCGACCGCCACATCCGAGACTTCCGCGACGTATTCCAGCCGCAGCAGCTCGTCGCCCGCGCCGACGGCGACGCCCTGCGCCCGCGAGCGCTCGATGAGGGCGCCGGCGGCCGCGTTGCGATCGATGAGCAGCTGGACCTTCGCGGCGCGCCCGCTGGGCACGACGACCCGTCCGACGACGCCGGCCGGAGCAATCACCGCCATGTCCGACCGCAAACCGTCGCGCTCGCCCTTGTCGATGGTGAGCGTCCGGAAATCGGGCGTCGCGCCCGCGCCGATGATCTCGGCGGCCGTCGTGCGGAGGCTCGCCCGATCGCGCAGGTCCAGGAGCTGCTCGAGCCCCCGGCTCCGATCCGCGAGCGCCCGCTGCTCCTGCAGGTCGAACTGGGCCGCGGCGAGCTGCTGCTTGAGCGCGTCGTTCTCGATCCTGACCTGGCGCAGACTGACGTACCCGCTCCAGACGGCCCGCACGCCGGCGACGATGGCGGACGTGCCCCGCTGCACCTCGGCGAAGACGCCGAAGGTGACCGCTTCCAGCACCGGGACGCCGCTCCGCGCATTGACCTGGGCGGAGATCAAGATGATGTGTCCCAGCATCACGGCCAGGAACAGATAGCCGGCGCGCTGACGAATGTCCACGAGCGCCACGTGCGACATACCACTGACTAGTCGATGGAGATCTTCCGCAACAAGTTGAAATCCGACAGCATTTTTCCGGCGCCGAGCACGACCGACGACAGCGGATCTTCGGCCATCGCCAGCGGCAGTCCGGTTTCCTCGCGCAGCCGCTTGTCGAGGTTCTTCAGGAGCGACCCTCCGCCCGTGAGCACGATGCCGCGGTCGACGATGTCGGCGGAGAGCTCGGGCGGCGTCCGCTCGAGCGCGACCCGCACGGCGTCGACGATGACGTTGACGGTCTCGGCGAGCGCCTCGCGGATCTCCTCGTCGCTGATGGTGATCGTCTTGGGCACCCCCTCGATCAGGTGCCGCCCCTTGATCTCCATCGTCATCTTGTCGTCGAGCGGAAACGCGGAGCCGATCTCCATCTTGATGGCTTCCGCCGTTCGCTCGCCGATCAGGAGGTTGTACGTCTTCTTGATGTACTGGATGATCGCTTCGTCCATCTCGTTGCCGGCCACGCGCACGGCCTTGCTGTAGACGATGCCGGCCAGCGAGATGACGGCGATGTCGGTCGTGCCGCCGCCGATGTCCACGATCATGTTGCCCGAGGGCTCCGTGATCGGCATGCCGGCCCCGATCGCCGCCGCCATGGCCTCCTCGACCAGGTGGACTTCGCTGGCCTTCGCGCGGTACGCGCTGTCCTTCACGGCGCGCTTCTCCACCTGCGTAATCTCGGACGGCACGCCGATGACGATGCGCGGGCGCACCCAGACGTTGCGGTTGTGTGCCTTCTTGATGAAGTAGGTCAGCATCTTCTCGGTGACCTCGAAGTCGGCGATGACGCCGTCCTTCATCGGCTTGATGGCCACGATGTTCCCGGGCGTCCGCCCGAGCATGTCCTTGGCGTCCTTCCCGACGGCCTCGACCCGCCCGTTCACCTTGTTGATGGCGACAATCGACGGCTCGTTGACCACGATGCCCTTCCCGCGGGCGTAGACGCAGGTATTCGCCGTGCCGAGATCGATGGCCAGGTCACTCGAAAACAACGACAACATCGACCGAAGGCTCAAACTGCGACTCCTTTAGGACTTGACAACGGATCGCTCACGTAGCAGTTGATCGTTAGGGTCGCCGGAGGCGGCAGTGCAGGGGAGAGCCCATACCATGACGACGACCGTGACGTGGTGCCCGCGTACCGTCAACGCGCCCGATCACTTATCGGCAGGAGCCGCGGCCGCCAGGATACCGTTCTTGCCGCGGCCCTTCACGAAGTACATGGCCGCGTCGGCGGCCTGCACGAGCTCCTCGGCCGAGGCGGCCGCGTCGGGCAGCGTGGCCAGGCCCACCGAGGCGGTGAGGCGACGATCGAGGCCTTCACTCGTCAGAAACCGGTGCGCCGCGAGGCGCTCCCGAATACGCTCGCCTACCGCGAACGCCCCTTCGCCCCCGGTGTCGGGAAGGACGACCGCGAACTCGTCGCCGCCAAAGCGCGCGACCACGTCGGTCTCTCGGGCGCTCCCGCGGATCACCGCCGCCGCTTCGACGAGCGCGCGGCTGCCGTACAGGTGCCCGTGGCTGTCGTTGATGGCCTTGAACCCGTCGAGATCGATGAACAGCAGCGACAGCGGCCGCCCGCTGCGCGAGGCGCGCTTGGTCTCCCGCCGCAGCACCAGATTCAAATACCGCGAGTTGTACAGCTGCGTCAGGTCGTCGGTCACCGACAGCGCCTCGACCCGCTTGAGCAGGAGCGAGTTGTCGAGCGCGACGGCGGCCGGCTCCAGGAGCACGCGGATCGCGCGCAGGACGATCGGCCCCAGGCGCGGCTCGCGCACCGACGCCAGCCCGTCGAAACCCACGACCGCGCCCACCCGCCGCCCGCGGGAGCTGAGCGGCAGGGCCACGACGGTGGCGGACGTGGTGGCGGCCACCCGCGAATCCCGACGGAGGTCCCCGGTCATGAACTCCTCGCCGCGCCGCATCACCCAGCGTGCAATTCCGTGCACGGCCGGTTCCATTCCGGGTGGTAACGCGCGGTCGGCCAACAGCGACGATTCTCCGGACAAGTCCGCCCCCACGACGGCCCAGCCGGGCGCCGGCACCCACGTCGCGGCGCGCTCGATGAGCAACTCGGCGATCTCGGCCGGGTCGAGCGTCCCGTTGACGGCGCGCACCATGTCGACGAGCGCATCCCGGCGCCCGACGCGGCCGCGCACGACGCGCTCGGCGGCCCGCAGCCGCGCCGCCAGGTCCGGGCGCGGCTTGGTCAGCGAGATGTCGGCCGAGCGGCGGAGCTTCGTGTCCGTTTTGCGGGCCGATCCAGCCTCGCGGCCCGGTCCCGCGGACGAACGGCCGGGTACGGCTGCGCGTTGCCGGGCTGCGGGCAGATTCGGGGCTCGGCTAGCGGACGCCATTCAGTCGGACCGGTAAGTTCTTCAATCCTCAGCAAATATACCATAGGGAAGGCGGTAACTGCTTGCCACGCCGTAACTTCATGGCATACGATTGGGGTTCGATCGCAGCTGTTGGCCAGCAGCGATCAGCGGTCAGCGGTGCCAGGACCCGGATGGCGGGCCTCGGCGCCGACAACAGCTGCGAGGCTGGGTCTACATCATGACAATGCTCGATCGGATGCGCCGCCATAAGAGTTGGCTCAAGTGGAGCCTTGCGCTCGTCGTACTGGCGTTCGTCATCTTCTACATTCCCGACTTCCTGAGAGATCCCGCCGCCAATCTCGCCGCCACCGACACGGTGGCCATCGTCGAGGGCCACGAGATCAAGGGCCTCGAGTTCCAGCGGACCTACCAGGCGCAGCTGCAGGCCTACCGCGCGGCGTACGGCAGCAGCATGAGCGACCAGCTCCTGAGGCAGCTCGGCATCGAGCAGCAGATCCTGCAGCAGCTGGTGGACGAGCGGGCGGCGCTCGCCGAAGCCGAGCGGCTCGACATCCGCGTGAGCGACGAGGAAGTGCGGCAACGCATTCTCGCGATCCCGGCCTTTCAGGAGAACGGCGTCTTCATCGGCGAGCAGCGGTATCACGAGCTCCTCGGGATGCAGCGCCCGCCGCTGTCGGCGGCGGAGTTCGAAGAGGGCATCCGCCGGGCGCTGACGGCAGGCAAGCTGCGCGCGTCGATCACCGAGTGGCTGTCGATTCCCGATACGGAACTGGAGCGGGAATACCGCCGCCGCAACGACAAAGTGAAGCTGGCGGTGGTCAGCTTCCCGCTCGACAGCTTCCGCCTCGACGTCACCGCCTCGGACGCGGAGGTGGCGAGCTACTTCGAGGCGAACGTCGGCGCCTTCCGGATCCCGGAGAAGCGGAGAGTGCGCTACGTGCTCGTCGACGTCGACGCGATCCGCGCGAAAGTGACGGTGCCCGAGATCGACATCGAGCGCGCGTACAACGACAACTTCGAGCAGTATTCGACGCCCGAGCAGGTGCGCGCGAGCCACATCCTGCTCACGACCGAGGGCAAGGACGAAGCCGCGGTCAGGGCCAAGGCCGACGGACTGCTGAAGCAGGCGAGGGCCGGCGCCGACTTTGCCGCGCTCGCGAAGGCGAATTCCGAGGACGAAGGCACGGCGCCCAACGGCGGCGATCTCGACTACTTCGGACGCGGGCGCATGGTCCCGGAATTCGACACCGCGGCGTTCGCGCTCGAGCCGGGACAAATCAGCGACCTCGTCAAGACACAGTACGGCTTCCACATCATCAAGCTCACCGACAAGAAGCTGGGCACGACGCGCAGCCTCGACCAGGTTCGACCGCAGCTCACCGAGCAGCTGGCATTCGACCGCGCGCAGGCCCAGGCGGCCGACCTCGCGGAGAGGCTGGCGCAGCGGGCGACCCGAGCGGCGGATCTCGATGCCGCCGCCAAAGCGGAGGGACTCACCGTCGAGGAGACCGGATTCTTCGCGAGAGATGAACCCATCCTCGGGTTGGGCGCCGCTCCGGAACTGGCGGCCCGCGCGTTTCAGATGAACCCGGGAGACGTGTCGGGGGTCGTGCCGACCGGCCGCGGCTTCGTGCTGGCCACCCTCTCGGCCAAGCAGGACGCCTACATTCCCAAATTGGACGAAGTCAAAGAGCGCGTGCGCGACGAGGTGGTCCGGGAGAAGGCGCGCGACCTCGGGCGACAGAAGGCGGTGGAACTCGCCGCCAAGCTGAAGGGCGCGTCCGATTTCGAGCGGGCGGCGAAGGCAGGCGGCTTCGAGGCGCAGACGACCGAGCTGGTGACGCGCGACACGCCGATCCCGCAGCTGGGGAGCTCCCCCGCCGTGACCGAGGCCGCGTTCAAGCTGCCGCAGGGAGCGATCAGCGGCCCGCTCCAGACCGAGACCGGCACGGCGCTCATCAAAGTGCTCGAGAAGCAGGAAGTGACGGACGCCGACCTCGAGGCCAACAAGGATCGATTCCGCGAGGAGCTGCTCGCGGATCGTCGTAACCGCTTCTTCAGCGCCTACATGGTCAAGGCGAAGCAGAAGATGCGGATCGAGCTGAACCGCGAAGCGCTCCAGCGACTGGTGGGGTAGCTCGCCCCTTCAGCGCAGGAACGTGAACGGCATCAGCGCGAGCGCTTCGCCGCGGCGGAACAGCGCCGACGGGCCGCGAATCGCCCGCAGCGCGTCGATTTCGGCCGTCGACAGGTTCGCCGCCAGCCATCCGCCGAGCGCCGCAGACTGGCGGGCGCCCGACAGCTCGTCCGACACGATCTCGTAGAAGCTCTTGCGGGGGGGGTACACCACCAGCTCCACGTCGCTTCCGGCCGGAATGCCCGCCTTCTCCATGCCAATCGCGATGGCGCGATCGAGCCCGCCCAGCGCGTCGACCAGTCCGTTCTCGCTGGCCTGCCGCCCGGTCCACACGCGACCCTGCGCCACTTCATCGATCTGCTCCGGCGTCCTGCCCCGTGCCTCGGCGACCTTCTCGACGAACTGGTCGTAGAAGGCGTGCAGCTGCTCCTGCACCTTCTTCAGCTCGTCCGGATTGTAGGGGCGAGCGGGCGAGTTGATCTCGGCGTGCTTGCCGATGCTCGTCGACTCGATGTTGGCGCCCAGCTTCTCGTACACCCCGCCGGTCACGAACTTGCCCCCGAAGATGCCGATCGATCCGGTGAGCGTCGACGGCTGCGCGACAATGGCCTGCGCGGGCATCGCGATGTAGTACCCCCCGGACGCCGCGAGATCCGACATCGACGCCACGAGCGGCCGATCGGCGCGCTCGCTCCGGGTGATCATCAGTTCGCGCCAGACGGCGTCGGACGCCGCCGCCGACCCGCCGGGACTGTCGATGCGCAGCACGATCGCGCGGATCGACGAGTCCTTCCGCGCATCGCGGATGTACTCGATCAGGGTGTCCGATCCGAGGACCGCGCCGTTCACCGGGTCGTACCCGCTCCTGCCGCTGACGATGGTGCCGGCGGCATAGATCACCGCAATGCGCGGTCCGCGGCTGAGCCCGAGGGACCCGAGGCTCACGCGGGAATAGTCGTCGCCGTCGATGTCGCGGCGCGCCGCGCGCTCCCGCCCCTCCCCCAGTTGGTCTTCGACCTGATCCATGTAGGCGACTTCATCGACCAGGCCCGCGCGCAGCGCGTCTTCCGCGAGAAACGGCCCGGTCTCGATCAACGATCGGACTTCGGCCTCGCTCTTGTTCCGCGCCCGGGCGATCCCGCCGACGATCTGGTCGTACAGATCGCGGTTGAGCGATTCGTCCATCTCGCGGTGCGCCGGGGTGAATCCCCTTTCGGTGAACGTGTTGGACGCGGTCTTGAAGTCGCCGATGTGGTGCAGGTCGGGGTAGGCGCCGATCTTGTCCAGCGTGCCGCGCAGGAAGAGCGCGTAGCTCGCCACGCCGGTGAGCTCCAGCGGGCTCGACGGCATGAGGAAGACCCGGTCGGCAGCGCTCGCCAGATAGTAGTCGCGGTCGCCGCCGTACTCCAGGTACGCGTAGAGCGGCTTCCCCGACTGCTTGAAGTCGAGCATCGCGTCGCGGACCTCCTGGATCTTGCCCCAGAAGGGCGTCGTGAAGCCGGCCGGCTTCACCAGCACCGCGCTCACGCGACGGTCGACCTTCGCCTTGCGCAGATTGTCGACGAGCGAGCGGACCGTTTGGGCCCGCACGCCGCTCAGGTAGCCGAAGACATCGGTGGGCGCCATCTCCGCGAGGTCGCCGCCGAAGCGCAGCGTGAGCGTCGCGTTCGACGGGACCGACGGCTCCCGGCCGACAAGCGCATAGAGCGCGAGAAGTGTGCCGAGGGAGACGATGGACGCCATCCCGAGCAGCGTGAAGATGATCGTGAAGCCGCGCCGTGCCATATTGACCGTTCCTCGACGGGGCGCTGCGGCTGACGTGCCCTGGGGCCCCATTCCCAACTCGCCGTGATCGCGCGGGCCGTTCGCAGGCCCTCGCGCGCCGTGGCACCCGCCAACCACGCGGATGACTCGGCGAGCCCTCAAACGAGTATAGCCGGGCGCCACTGACCTGTTGCACCATAGAGGAGGATGACGATCGCACGCCTCTCGCTCGCACTCGTGGCGGCCGTCGCCATCACACGATCGGCGGCGGCGCAGGCACCGGTGCCCCCCTCCGCAGCCGGGCAGGTCGCCGAGACGACGACGCAGGCGTCGCGCCTGCCTGGGGTCGGCTATCCTAGCGAGGGTGAGCGAGATACGCGGCGGGCAGATCGTCCTCTTCTATCTTTTCGACATCGCCGATACCGTCAACCTCCAGGCCATTGCGGAGCTGATCGGCGGACCGACGGTGGCTGCGCGGCTGCTGCCCAAGCCGGCTACACCCGCTTACGTCCAGTACGAGAAGCCGCCGCTGTCGTTCGATGGCGAGGTCGTCGGGATCGGCGAGGTCGAGGGATTTCGCCCGCGGTTTCGCCTGTACGACTACGGGGTTGTCTCGGTGGCGCTCACGCGTTCATTTGCGGGCAGCTGGAGCGATCTGGGGGCCCTCGGTCAAACGCTCATCGAAAGCGACGAGTTCGAGCAGCGCGCGGAACAGATGTGCCGGGAGATCACCGAGCGGCTGCGGCCGGCCCTGGTCGGGCATCGCACGACCCACCTGAGCGAGGACTACCTGGTCTACTTGGTGCACGAGCTCGACCGTCGGCAATCGGCCGAGGAACTGCTGGCCGCGCGGGGGAACGACATCGCGGTGATGCTGCGTGGGGAGCGGCAGGCCTTGAGCGAGCAGGAAAAGGCAGGCATCCTGCGGCACCGGATCTCGTATCTGGCCGACGACCTTGTTGTGCCCACTTGGAACGCCGCGTTCGTGTACGACACGCCGACCGGCGCGCAGGCGGCGCTCGAAATCGTCGAGTTCGCCAACTCGCAGCTTCTTGAGTTCCGCTACTACGATGCGCTGCTCGACGGCGAGCTGGCCGCGATCTACGCGACGCTGCAGCATCCGCGCCGTTACGATCAGTGGATCGGATCGCGCTACATGCGGGCGGCTCGGCAGGTGCACGCCTTGTACATCGACATCAACGAGGTCACCGATCGGACGGAAAACGCGCTGAAATTCATCGGCGACATCTACGCCGCGCGGCTGTTCTGGCTGGTGTCCGATCGGCTCGGCCTCGAGACCTGGAAGGCCAACGTCGAGGGCAAGCTGAAAACGCTCGACGACATCTACCGCTTCGCCGTGGAGCAGACCTCCATGGCGCGCGGTCAGCTTCTCGAGCTCACGATCGTGCTGATCCTCGTTCTGGAGCTGCTGCTGTTTTTCCTGGGCATCATGCGGTGAGGGAGGCTTGACCGGCCAGCCTTGCTGCCTTGCGCGCGGCCGCCGAAGACGCCCGAAGCCGGACAGGTCGGGCGACCTCGGCTGAACAGGATCGGTTGCGATATACTGTCGGTTCCTGCCCGCGACGGAATTCTCACCACTGCGGAAGTGGCGGAACGGCAGACGCGCTAGCCTCAGGAGCTAGTTGGAGCAATCCAGTGGGGGTTCAAATCCCCCCTTCCGCACCAGATGACGCACAAGCCCGGCTCCTGACGGGTCGTTGTTCGTTGTCTTTGAAAGCCCTCATCGTGCCATCGCCATCCGGCACCGGCCGCGGATGACGCCCTGGCGTCGCCACAATCGCCAAGGTGTGCCCAGCCGTGCACGGCCCGGCAGCGACGAAATGTTCGGCGAGGCCCGAGCGCATATCCGGTATGATCGATGCACCATCAGACTTTCAAAATGCGCCGGACCCTCCTGACCCTGCTCGTCGGCCTCTCGCTGCTCCTTCCCGCGCCTCTGCGGGCCGACAGCCAGGTCCTGGCCGACAGTCCGGTCCTGAAGGTGCTCCGGGACTACATCGAATCGCTGCGCGTTCAGGCGGGCATCCCCGGCCTTGCCGTCGCGGTCGTCGGCACGACGGATATCGTCTGGGAGGAAGCTTTCGGCCGGCAGGACCTCGAGCAGTCGATCGCCGCGAGAACCGACACGCCTTTCCATCTCGACGGCCTGACCCAGACATTCACCGCCTCGCTCGTCCTGCGCTGCGTCGAGGAGGGACGGGTGACGCTCGGCGACCGCATCGGCCGGTTCAGTCCCGACAGCTCCGAGCCGAACGCGACGATACGCGAGCTGCTCACGCACACGTCGGGCGCGCCGAACTCCGTCTTCGCCTATCGCCCGGAACGGCTCGAGCCGCTGGCGGCCGTCGTTCGGGCGTGCACGAGCGATTCGTTTCGGGAATCGCTCGCGAACCAGCTCGATCGCCTGGCGATGAGGGACTCGGTGCCCGGCCCGGATTCGATTCATCTCACGCCGCCTGCCGAGGGCATTCCCGAGCCGGCCGTCGCCCAACGGTACACGGCGGTGCTCAACCGCCTCGCCATCCCCTACGCGGTGGATCAGCAGAAGCGCGCCTCGCGGTCGCAATATGCGGCGACGACGCTGAGGCCTGCGCTCGGGCTCATTTCCACCACCCGCGACCTCGCGCAGTTCGACCTCGGGCTCAAGAAGGGCGTGCTCCTGCGCCCGGAGACGCTCGCCCTCGCCTGGACGGCGCCTCTCGGCGGCGACGGCCAGCCGCTGCCGCACGGGCTCGGCTGGTTTGTACAGCCCTACGCGGGCGAGAAGATCGTCTGGCAGTTTGGTTTTGGGGCCAACGCGTCGTCGGCCCTCGTGGTGAGCGTGCCCGCGCGCGGCCTCACCTACATCCTGTTGGCGAACAGCACGGGCCTCGTTGAGCCGATGCCGCTGACCGCGGCGCAGCTCATGGCCTCGCCGTTCGTCCGGGTGCTCCTCAGCTTCTTCACAGGGTAGGAGGCGCGCCATCAATCATGCACGTGAGAGCTCTGGCGCTGGCGCTCCTGCTGTTCGCACCGGCGCCGGCGGCGGCCGACTGGCAGATGAAGCCGTTTCTCGGGCTGACGTTCGGCGGCGACACGACGTTCGTGGATCTCGAGCGGGCGGCCGGCAGCCCGAACGTCGTGGTCGGACTCGGCGGCGTCCTGCTCGGCGAAGTGATTGGGGTCGAAGTGGACTTCGGGTACGGGCCGGGCTTCTTCCAGTCGGGCGATCAGACCCTGGTCCGGGTGGGCAGCGCGACGACGCTGACGGGCAACTTCGTCGTGGCGTGGCCGCGGCGCATGAGCGAGTACACCCTCCGGCCGTACTTCGTCACCGGGGTAGGCCTCATGCACGTGCGCATCGACGACTGGCTCGATCTGCTGAAGGTCGCCGACACCCTTCCCGCGGTCGACCTGGGCGGCGGCGCCACCGGATTCCTCTCGGATCGGGTGGGGCTCAGTTGGGATGTGCGACGCTTCCGTAGCGTCGGCGGCAGGAATGAAGGGCGTGGGGTCAGCTTCGGCCGCGAGCGGCTGTCTTTCTGGCGGGCGACCATGGCGGTCGCGATTCGGTACTGAGCAGGAGTGTTCTCGATGAGGTCGAAGCTTGGCATTTGGTGCGTCCTGGTGCTCGTCGCCGGCGGCGGCATCGCGTACTCCGCGGAGAGCCTGCACATCGTGCCCATCGTGTCCGGCGACGACGTGCTCGTGTCGTTCGAACTGGCCGACGCCTACACCGAGGAGGTCCGGGAGGCCATCTCCAGCGGCTTGCGGACGACGTTCACGTACGAGGTCGAGCTGCGCATGGTCGTGCCCGGCTGGGTGGATCGGACGATTACAACGGCCATCGTCACCACGAGCAATCACTACGACAACTTGACGAGGCGACATACGCTGGCGCGGGCGATCGATGGGCGCGTTGTCGATCAGGTGGTCACCGAAAACGAATCGGCGGTCGGCGAGTGGCTGACGACGTTGAAGCGCGTGCCCCTGTGCCAGACGTCGAGACTGGACCCGTCGCGAGATTACTTCGTGCGGATCCGGGCGCGCAGACGGCCATCCGGCGCCTCCCTGCTGGGGTGGGCCAACAACATCACCGGCCAGGCCAGGTTCACCTTCATTCCCTAGGCGCCTTCACCGCCGCCCCGCCGGAACCGACGCGCCCGCTGCGCGGCGCCGCCCCGGACCGGGCTTCCTTCAGTCTTGCCGTCTTGCCGAAAGCAGCGAGGGACCCGGCCTGCCGCTCGCGTCGATCCGGGCGCGGGGAGGCAGAGCCGCCGCGCGCTGGCAGCCCGTGGTGAAAGTCGGAGTGCATTCGACGGGCGAGGCATCCCCGTCGGCTGCGTTGCTCATCAGCGATCGCCGCCCCCGATATGTCGGACGCAGAAGGCTTCGAGCGTCAGCGACTCGGGGTTGATGAACTCCAGACCGGCCCGGTAGGCGACGACCGCCCCGCTCGGCTCCGCGACCGACCACGCCACGACGCCGCGGAGCTTGAGTTCGGCGGCGCCGTCGGCGAGGGCGATGCGGAGCGCCTCGAGGGGACGCAGCCGCAGCGACACCAGCACTTGAGCGCCGGTGCAGGAGAGGTCGACGAGCTGGGCGCACTCGCCGTTGACGACGACGCTCACGGCGCCGGCGACCGGAAACCGCGGCGCCCGCCGCGTGCCGCAGTAGTCCAGCGGGTGAGACGCCCTCAGGACGGTCGCCTCGGAACCCGGGTTGCGCGCGTTGAGAAGCACCGGGAGATTGTCTTCGTCCTCGGCGAGCACGCGGATGTCGGTCGCGCACAGGCTCGGCTCGCTTCGGACGCGCGCCACGAGCGCGGCGCCACGCGCGGTCGCCGCAAACCCCCGGTCCAACGCGAGAATGCGCGGCGGCAACGCGAGGATTGACTCCAGCGCCTTCAACGACTCGCAGTCGGAGAAGACCGCCACGGCCGCCTCGTCGCCAAGGCGCTTGCGCAAACCGACGGCTTGCTCGGACTTTCCTATCACGACGACAGGCGGACCCATACAGGGCCGTTGTGGGCGCAAGTGGCGGGCCAGCGCAGGCAGGATGGTGAGCGCTTGTAAGTAATTGAATCGACTGATAGTTGCGATTTGACTCTCGAGCGCCTGACCTGCCGGATTGTTCAAAAACGAAACCGGCGGGCCAATAGTGAACACGGCGCGGCGGGCGACGCGGGAGGACTCGAGAGAGCTCGATCATCCGCCTGCGCGCGGCCGGCTGCTCACGAGGGCGGCGATGACGAGGTCGCCGCCGACGTTCACGGCCGTTCGGCACATGTCGAGGAACCGATCGACGCCCAGGATCAGGCCCATGCCCTCGGCCGGAATGCCGGCCGACTGCGCGACGATCATCACCATCGGCAGCGACCCGCCGGGCACGCCCGCGGTGCCGATGCCCGCCAGAATCGACATCAACATGACCTGCACCTGCTGTCCGGCGCCCAGATCGAGCCCGTAGACCTGCGCGAGAAACAGCACCGTGATGCCTTCGAAGAGCGCCGTGCCGTTCTGGTTCGCGGTCGAGCCCACCGTCAGGACGAAGCGCGCGATATCGGGCGGCACGCGGAGCTTCGTCTCGGCGACCTCGAGCGACAGGGGCAGCGTGGCGTTCGACGACGCGGTCGAGAAGGCGTAGAGATACACCTCTCGGCTCTTCTGGAAGAATTCGATCGGCGATCGCCGCGCGACGAACTTCAGCATCAACGCGTAGACGCCGAACTGCTGAAGGAGCAGCCCGCCGACGACCGTGAGGACATAGAAGAAGAGCGAGGCGAAGACGGTCGTGCCGAACGTGAACGCCGTGTTGAAGATGATCGCGAACACCGCCAGCGGAGCGAGCCGCATCGCGAAATGGACGATGCGCATGCAGGCGGCGAACACCTGTTCGAGCAGCCGCACGAGCACGTTGGATTCGCCGCCTTTCGGCGCCGCGGCGCTGACGGCGATGCCGAAGATCAGCGCGAAAACCATCAGCGGCACCATTTCGCCGTCGAGCGCGCGGACGGCCGAGTCGATCGGGTTGCGGGGAATGAGCTCGACCAGCGTCTCGCTCAGCGGCTTCACCGCCGCGGCGTTCGCTTCGAGCGCTTCGACGCCGGACGTCTGCGCCTGCTGGAGATCGACGCCGTCGCCCGGCCGCACGACATTCACCAGCACGACGCCAATCGCGACCGAGAGGGCGCTCATGAGCACCGTGAAGCCCAGCGTCCGTCCCGCGACGCCTCCCAGGTCGTGCCCGCGGCCGAGCTCGTACACGCCGATGACCAGCGCGGAGAACACCATCGGCACGACGATCATGAAGATCGAGCGCAGGAACAGCTGCCCGATGGGCCGCAGCAGGTGGATGTTGACCGCGTTGATCCACGGCGATTCGCCGTACGGATGGAGCGCCGCGCCGAGGGCGATGCCGGCCACGAGCCCGATGAACAGCTTCGTGTGGAGCTTCACGAGGCGTCCATCCTAAACCACTTCACACCGCGGGACTTGATTGCCTCCCCCGGCTTCCCCATACTGACAGCGTGCACCCGCCACTGCGCCGTGCGGCGCTCCTCCTCGGCGCCCTGGGTCTCCTGCCGTGGGGGCTTCAAGGACGCGGACCGTCGCTCCCGACGACGACCTTCGCCGCCGAGATCGCGCGCCTGTCGGAGCCGGAGGGCTACTTCGACACCGACAACCTGATCTCGAACGAGCACTCGTACGCCGACGTGATTCCGGCGCTGGCATCGGCAGGCGTCAGGGGCGGCGCGTACCTCGGCGTCGGCCCCGACCAGAACTTTTCCTACATCGCGCGGATCCGACCGACCTTCGCCTACATCATCGACATCCGGCGCGACAACCTGCTGCTGCACCTGCTGTTCAAGGCGCTGTTCGCCCAGGCGGGCAACCGCGCGGAGTACCTGAGCCTGCTGACCGGCCGCTCGCCGCCCGAACGGCCCGACCGCTGGACCGGCGCCACCATCCACGCGCTCATCGCGCATGTGGACGCACCTGCCCTGCCGGCCGAGGCGCTCCGGTCGCTGCGGGCGCGGGTGGATGCCACGATCGAGCGCTTCGGCGTGCCGTTGTCGGCGGCCGACCGGCGCACGATCGACCGCTTTCACCGCACTTTCGTCGATGCCGGGCTCGCGCTGCGGTTTCAGAGCCATGGCCGGCCGCCGCGTCCCTACTATCCGACCTTCCGCGAACTGCTGCTGGCGACCGATGGCCGTGGACAGGCCGGGAACTATCTGGCATCGGAAGACGACTACCGGTTCGTGCGCGGGCTCCAGCAGCGCGACCGGATCATCCCGGTCGTCGGCGACGTCGGAGGAGCTCACGCCCTGCGCGCAATCGCCGGCGCGATCGCCGGACGAGGCGAGCGCGTCTCGGCCTTCTACCTCTCGAACGTCGAAACCTACCTCTCGCGGGACGGCGCGTATCGCCGGTTCATCCAGAATCTTCGCCTGTTGCCGCGCGACGAGCGGAGTGTCATGATTCGGTCAGCGTTCGGAGGCGGCTCGAGTGTATCGGCGGTGCACTCCATGAACGAGATACTCGCGAGGCTCAGATGACCTTCCGTGGCGGACCTCCACGCCCGCCGATGGCGGCCGTCGCGCTGCTGGCCGCGCTCGTCGGTGGCGCGGTCATCGCGTTCGCGCAGGACATCTGGGTGGGCGGCGGCCGGTTCTCCCGCATGTCGCCGCGGTTCGCGCGGGCCGAGGACTTCGACGGGGCGTTCCTCTATTGCCGCGGGTTCTTCACCAGCGTCCGCGGCGAAGGGGGCGGGCAGGGGTGGCGCACCGACTATCCAGGCTCGGACAACAACTTTTCCGTCCGCCTGGCCGAGCTCACGCGCATCCACGTGAGGTTCAACGTCAACCGGCAGCCCCGTCACGTGGTCGTGGCCCTCAGCGATCCGCTGCTCTACCGCTGCCCCATGTTGTTCATGGAAGACGTCGGAACGCTCCAGTTCAACGAAGTGGAAGTGCGGGCGCTGCGGGCGTTCTTCCAGAAGGGCGGCTTCCTGTGGGTGGACGACTTCTGGGGCTCGCGCGCCTGGGCCAACTGGGTCCGCGAACTCGCACGGGTCCTGCCCCCGGGCGAGTTTCCGATCTTCGACATTCCGCCGAGCCACGCCATCATGCGTACGTTGTACGATGTGAAGGAGATTCCCCAAGTGCCCAACATCGGGTTCTGGCGAGGCACGGGTGAAACCTCCGAGCGCGGCCACGACAGCGCGGAGGTCCACTTCCGGGGCATTCAAGACTCGCACGGCCGGATGATCGTGCTGATGTCGCACAACACCGACATCGCCGACACCTGGGAGCGGGAGGGCGAGGAGCCGCGGTCGTTCTTCGATACCTTCTCGCCGCGCGGATACGCCATCGGCGTCAACGTCGTCCTGTACGCGATGACCCATTGAAGGCAGGAGACGTGTCACCGGGGAGGTCACGGCACTGAAGCAAGCCCTGGGGGGAAAGCGGTTGTTCGGCGCCCGCGCGTGTGCCGCGGCGGTGCTCGTCGCCGTCGCCGCCTCGCTCGCCTACGCGCAGCAGATCTGGGTGAATCCCGGCAGGGGCTTCACGCGGACGGCGCCCAAGTGGGCCAAGCCCGCGAATTTCGACGGTTCGTTCATCTACTGCCGCGGCTACTTCGAGCAGGCGCGCTATGAAGCGGGCGGCATGGGATGGTGGACCGACTATCCGAACGCGGACCACAACTTCTCCGTCCGTCTGGCGGAGCTGACGCGCGTGCGCGTGAAGCTCGACTCCAGCCAGGAGCCCGATTTCGTCGTCGTCGCGCTGTTCGATCCGCTGCTGTACCGCTGTCCCCTTCTGTTCATGGAAGACGTCGGCACGATGGCGTTGTCCGACCGGGAGGTCAAGAACCTGAGGGAGTTCCTGCTCAAGGGCGGCTTTCTCTGGGTGGACGACTTTTGGGGCACTCTGGCGTGGAACGCCTGGACGCGCGAGATCGGACGGGCGCTGCCGCCCGGCGAGTTCCCGATTTTCGACATTCCGCCCACCCATCCGATCATGCGCGTGCTGTACGACGTCAAGGAGATTCCACAGGTGCCGTCGATCAATTTCTGGTACGGTGGCTGGGGCGGCGGCCGGACGTCGGAGCGCGGCGCCGACAGCGCAGAGGTGCACTGGCGGGGGATCCAGGACGCCCAGGGCCGGCTGATGGTGGTGATGAGCCACAATACCGACATCGCCGACACGTGGGAACGCGAGGGCGAGAGTCAGGAATACTTCGATCTGTTTTCTCCCAAAGGCTACGCGATTGGCGTTAATGTGGTGCTGTACGCGATGACGCACTGAGGCCGGGCGGGACACGACGGAGGGCACGGACGTGATTCGAGGCAGCTGGAGCGCGCGGTTGTGCGTGGTCGCCCTTCTCGCCGTCGGCGCCGCGTCGGCCGCGTACTCGCAGCAGATCTGGGTCGGCGGGTACGGCAGATGGGGCCGCAGCTACCCGCCCCGGTGGCCCAAGGTCTCCGACTTCGACGGCTCGTTCATCTACTGCCGCGGCTTCTACACCAGCGTGCGCCGCGAAGAGAGCGGGAGCGGCTGGAACACCGATTACCCCGGCGCCGACAACAACTTCTCGGTGCGGCTCGCCGAGCTGACGCGCGTGCGCGTCCGGTTCGACCACCGGCAGCAGCCCCTCCACGTCGTCGTCTCGCTGACCGACCCGCTGCTCTACCGCTGTCCGATTCTCTTCATGGAGGACATCGGCACGGCCGAGCTCTCGGCCGAAGAGGTGAAGAACCTCCGCGCGTTCTTCCTGAAGGGGGGCTTCCTCTGGGTGGACGACACCTGGGGATCGTACGCGTGGACGAACTGGGTTGGCGAGATCGCGCGGGTCCTCCCGCCGGGCGAGTTCCCGATCTTCGACATCCCCCGCACGCATCCGATCATGCACGCGCTGTACGACGTGAAGGAGATTCCGCAGGTGCCCTCGATCAGCCATTGGAGCCGGAGCGGCGGCGAGACGTCCGAGCGCGGCTGGGACAGCTCCGATGTGTACTTCAAGGGCATCCAGGACGCCCACGGCCGCCTCATGGTGTTGATGACCCACAACACCGACATCGCCGACACCTGGGAGCGCGAGGGGGAGAACCAGGACTACTTCGATCTGTTCTCTCCGCGAGGCTACGCGATCGGCGTCAATGTGGTCCTCTACGCGATGACCCACTGAAGCGACCGCGCGAAGGGCGGATGCGCGCCGTCAGAATTCGTACTGCAGGCGCAGCGCCACGCTGCGCGACGGCGCGATCGCGGTGCCCGAGAACAGCCCGGCAAAATTGATCACGTTCAGCCGGTTGGCCGCGTTGGCGACCTCGACGCGCAGCGCGACCCGCCGGCTGTCGCGCCGCCACAGCTCGGCGCCGAGGCCGGCGTCGACGGTCACATTCGGCCGCACGCGGCCGCTTTCCAGATCCACGCGCTCCAGGACGCGTTGGCCGTACCGCTCGGCCAGCGCCTCCTGGTCCGCATCGTCGTCGAGCTCGACCGGCAGGCCGCTGCCGTACCGGACCGTCGCCGCCCCCCACACGCGCGCGCTGAATTCGTAGCGCAGCTGCCCACGGAGGGTCTGCCGCTGGTCCTGCGTGATGGGCACCCGGCCCACCTCCTCGAGCGCCTCGAGCGCCTCGTCGTCCAGGAACAGCCCGCCCACCACGGGCAACTCGGCGGTGCCCTTCAGGATCGAGTAGCTGACAAAGCCGCTGAACCGCCGCCAGGGGGGCAGCGTCAGCTTCGAATCGATGCCGCGCACGTCGGCCGCCGTGAACGCGACGGGAAAGCTGACGCCGGTATTGAGGAACACGTCGTCGTCGGCGAAGTCGCGAAGCGTGCGGCGATAGGCCGTGACGTCGAGCCGCGCCCTGCGCGCCAAGCCGGCGGTGACGCCCGCCTCGACGTAGTCCCCCCGCGACGGCTGAACGGGGAGCCGCCGCGCGACCGAGCTGACCTCCTCGACGCTCGGCGAGCTCGCGAGCAACAGGTTCTCGACCGCCGGCGTCTGGAATACGCGATCGTAGGCCGCGCGCAGCACGATGTCGGCGTCGGGCCAGGCCCACGCCGCGCCCAATCTCGGGCTGAACGCGTCGTCCTTCACCATGAGCTCGTATCGGTCCCATCGGAGCCCGGCGCTGATCGTCAACCGGCCGAGGCTCACCGTGTCCTGGGCGAAGATCGACTGCTCGCGATCGCGGGCGCGATCCGAAAAATGAAACGCAGGCGGCGTGTCGTCGGCGAAGAACGACGGCGCCGTAATCTCGTAGCTGAGCTCCTCCGTCACGGGCGCGAAGACGAGGTCGCCGCCGAACTTCAGCTGATGGCGGCCGGCATCGGCCGCCAGGCTGGCGTTCGCGTAGCCGCGCGTGAACGCGCGATCCTGCGACACGGCGATGGGGGTCGAGTGAGCGTTCGACCGAAGACTCGCCGAGAGACGCTCCGCGACGCCGCGCGCGCTCAACACGAAGCGCGATCCGAGCGTGCGCGTCCACGCCGCCTGCGCGAGTGCCTCGCGGCTGGCGCCCTCCTGCCGCTGGCCCGCCTCCTGCTGGAGGAGCTCGTTCGGCACGAGAAACGACGTGCCGCGGCGGTGGAACCTGAGCTGGATGCGATCCACCTCGGTCGGCCGGTCGTCGTACGCGATCCGGGCGCCGCCGAGCGAGCCGGCGTTGGTGTAGTTCGCGATCACGGGCGGATCGAGATACCGATCGGTGCGCGCCGCCGAGCCGCTGACGGTCAACGCGCGGCGGCGCCACCCGTAGGTGCCCGAGAAGGACCCCGACGCCGCGCCGAAACTGCCCGTGCCGACGTCGGCCGCGCCGTGGAACCCCTGCTGAATGTCCTTGCCGGTCGTCACGTCGACGACGCCGCCCAGCTTGCGGCCGTACTCGGCCGGGATATTCCCCGTGAGCACCTCCACGGACTGCACCTCCCCGTCCTGCAGGTCGGGCGCAAACGCCGGGGAACGGTTCTCATCCATCGGCACGCCGTCGACCACGAACAGCGTCTGGTACTCGGAACCGCGCGGATGCAGCACGCCGTTGGCTTCCATGAGCCAGCCCGGCTGCGCGTCGATCAGGTCGAGGAGTCGGCGGCCCGGAGTCGACGGCAGCTGGTCGCGAACGCTCGGCGCCGCGATGGTGTAGGCGACCCCGGTTCTCGTCGGGTCCACGAGCGGCCGTTCGCTGCTGACCACGACTTGCGCGCTGAAGGGCGCCAGCGCGAGCTGCACGCGGAGGGTCTTCGGGACCGCCGACCGGACGTCCACGATCTCCGAATGGGATGCGAACCCGGGGCGCTCGACGATGACGCGATACACGCCGAACGGCAGCCGTTCGAGGGTGAACTGGCCGTCCTCGGTCGTCGTGAACGTGCGATAGGTCTGCGGCGCCTCGCTGAGCAGGATCCCCGAGGCCCGCAGCGCCAGCCCCGTCGCGTCGGTCACGGCGAGCCGCAGCTCCCCTCGCTCGACCTGCGCCGAGACCGGGACGGCGCCGGAGAGCAGGAGGCTGGCGATCAACCCGGACAGGAATCGGCGACCGCTGGCCGACACCGCGTTCCAACCTGACATCGCGGGTATTCTACGTCCGATGGCGCCGTCGGGCGCCCGGTCGCCGCGGCCCTCCCGCCGCGCGGCCTCGCGGGCCCGGTCCCTATGCCGTACATCCTCGCACTCGATCAAGGCACGACCAGCTCGCGCGCGATCGTCCTCGATCGCGACGGAGCGGTCCGGGCGGTCGCTCAGAGGGAGTTCACGCAGCTGTTTCCGCAGCCTGGCTGGGTCGAGCACGACGCCCGCGAGATCTGGGCGTCCCAGGCAGCGGTCGCGGCGGAGGCGCTCGGGCGCGCGGGATTGCGCCCGAAGGAGATCGCGGCGGTCGGCATCGCCAATCAGCGCGAGACGACGATCGTGTGGGACCGGCAGACGGGCGACCCCATCTGTCCCGCGATTGTCTGGCAGGACCGCCGCACCGCGGCGTTCTGCGAGCGGTTGAAGGCCGACGGAGCCGGCCCGCTCGTGCAGCAGAAGACGGGGCTGCTCATCGACGCGTACTTCTCGGCGAGCAAGATCCGCTGGATTCTCGACAACGTGCCGGGCGCCCGGACGCAAGCCTCGGCCGGCCGTCTCGCGTTCGGCACGGTCGACACGTGGCTCATCTGGAAGCTGACGGGGGGCGCGCTGCATGTCACCGACGTGACCAACGCGTCGCGGACCATGCTGTTCGACATCAGCGCCCTGCAGTGGGACGACGAGCTGCTCCGGCTCTTCGACATTCCGGCGGGCCTGCTGCCGGCCGTGCACCGCTCCAGCGAGATCTACGGGCCGGCCGCGGCGGCGGCCGGCCTCGGTGACGCGCCGATTGCGGGCGTCGCCGGCGATCAGCAGGCCGCGCTCTTCGGCCAGATGTGCCGCCGCCCGGGCATGTCGAAGAACACGTATGGCACCGGCTGCTTTCTCCTGCAGAACATCGGCGCGACGCCGACCCGTTCGCGGCACCAGCTGGTGACGACCGTCGCGTGGCAGATCGGCGGGCGCGCCGAGTACGCGCTCGAAGGCAGCGTATTCGTCGGCGGCGCCGTCGTGCAGTGGATCCGCGACGGTCTCGGACTCGTGCGGACGGCCGCCGAGATCGAGCCGCTGGCGGCGAGCGTGCCCGACAACGGCGGCGTGTACCTCGTTCCCGCGTTCGCGGGCCTCGGCGCGCCGCACTGGGATCCGTTCGCGCGCGGCGCGATTCTCGGCGTCACGCGCGGCACGACGGCGGCGCACATCGCTCGCGCGGCGCTCGAGAGCATCGCGTTCCAGGTGGCCGACCTGCTGGACGCCATGCACGCGGATGCCGGCTTTTCCGTCGAGGAGCTGCGCGTCGATGGCGGCGCGTCCGCCAACGACACCTTGATGCAGATCCAGGCGGATCTGCTCGGCGCGCCGATCGTGCGGCCGGCCGTCACGGAGACGACCGCCGTGGGCGCCGCGTATCTCGCCGGCCTCGCCGTGGGGTTCTGGAAGTCGGTCGACGAGATCGCCGGACAGTGGCGCGCCGACCGGCGCTTCGAGCCGCGGATGCCGCGGGCCGCCGCCGCCGCGCTCCGGACGCGATGGGCGGCCGCGGTGGAAAGGGCCAAGGGATGGGCAAGCTAGCATCGGCGCGGACGACCGGAGCGGCTGCCGCGGGGATCTTGGGCGTGCGGCGAGCGCTCCTCGCCCTGCTGTGCGGCGTGACCCTGACAGCGGCCGCCTGCGGCAACGATCAGGTTGCCATGCCGTCGCCGCCGCCGGTGAATCTCACCGGCACCTGGGCCGGTGACCTGACGGTGCAGGGCATGCCCGCTCGGATGACGTGGACGCTGACGCAGGCCGGCAGCACCGCGACCGGCCCGGTGCTCGTGTCGCTGTCGAGCGGCGTCGTGCTGCTGAACGGCGCGCTGTCGGGCACCCTGACCGGCGCCGTGCTGACCTACAGCATCAGCGTCGCGGCGGGCGGCCTTCCGACGCAACCCACGTGCACGGGTCAGCTCGGGGGCAGCGTCACCGCCACGAGCGCGTCCACGCTGACTGGCGCCTTCACGGTCGTCTCGAGCTCCTGCCCGACGCCGCTGGCGGATGGCGCCTTCACGCTGGCGAAGGCGAGCTAGACGCACTCGTGGGCAGCGGCCCTCCGAATCGGGCCAGCGCGACGGCGCCGAAGCCGATCGTCCACGCGAGGTACTCGGCGATGGTTCCGACGAGCCCCAGGCCGAACGTCATCGGAAACAGGGGCCCGGCCAGCGCCACCAGCCGCGCGAGGATCGCCGGCGACAACAGCGCGACAATCCCCACCACCGTCGCGACGGGGGCGCCCTGCGCCTCCCATCCGAATCGCGCGCCAAGGAGGCGCCCGACGAAGTAGGCCACCGCGGTGAAGCCGACGAGCGCGACGATGCCTAGCGCGAGAACGGCGAAGGGGATCAGCAGGAGCAGCGGAATGCCGATGATCGTCACGACCAGCACGACGATCGTGACGATGAGCAGCGGAAGGAACAGCAGCTGCGAAAAGACGCCGATGACGCCGGCCTTGAGGGGCTCGGCGGCCGCGCGCGCGCCGACGAGCTCCACCTGTTCGCGGCCGAGCAGCACGACCATCGCGGCGAGCAGGCACAGAATCGCGACCCGGGTCAACGTGAAGAAGAGCGCGACGCCCGATCCGACGGCCCAATCGGACGCGAGCCGGCCCCACGGCACGCGCGCCTGCCATCCGTCCAGACTGAGGCCGGCACCTATCTCGTGCGTCTCTCCTCCGATTCGGGCGCCGGGCGCGCGCTGCAGCGAGCCGCCGATCACGGTCACGTCGCGTCCGACGACGGCGGTGGGACCGAGCTCGACGCTGCCCCCGACGGCGACGACGTCGCCGGTCACTTCGCCGAAGACGCGCGCCGAGCCTCCAATCGCAACGACGTCGCCGGCAATGAGCTCATCGGCCTCGACCGTGACGCTGCCCGGAACCCTGACTCGGTCCCCGGAGCGGCGGCTCCGGGGGGCGGCAGGAGGCTCGAGCGCGGCTGACGGGGTCGGAGGTGCGGACACCGCACCGGCGTCGCCGAACAGGCTCCGTCGAGCGGCCGCATCGAGGTACGAAAGCTGAATCACGAGGGGGGCATCCTCGCCCAGCCTGTCCCGCACCTCGCCGCCGGTCGCGACCCGCCCGTCGATGGCAATCGTCCCGTCGGCCACCTCGATCGACCGCACGCCGGACGCCGGCGATCGGGGCCGCAAGGCCACGCCCTCGCGCAAGGGCAGCACCTCGAAGCGCTGCTCCAGCTGTTGCCGGAGCGCCTCGGTCGCGGGAGCCGCGACCTGAGCCGACGTCGTCTGCAGGCCGCAGACGGCGAGCACAGCCATCAGCGCCGCCGCCCGGCGGGGCCCGGCGCGTCGAACGTGGACTTGTGATCTCCCGATCATCGTGAGGACTCCTCTTCAAAGCCGAGCAACCGCTGCAAGCCGTACAAGGCGAGGGCACCGACGAGCACGAGGACCGCGGTCACCGCCACGGCCCGGCCGGTGAGGAGCGCGCCGCCGACCCCCCGGGCAATCGTGCCGAGGATCGCCCACGAGTCGACGCCCGCGCTCAGCGACGCCGCAAACCACACACACGCATTCACGGTGAACTCGAGCGCGCCAATCAGGGCGCGCGCCGCGCGCGGCAACAGCAGCCAGGCCGCGGCGAGGGCACCGGTCACGGCGACGATCCCGAGCCCGGCCAGCCGCCACCAGGCCATCTGTCTACTCTTACGCAAGTTGACCGCGGATGGTTCGCCCAAACGGCGAAACGGCTATGATCGTTGCCGCATGAACGTGCCAGCCACCGCTGGGCGGCCGCCGGCGGCGCCTGGGCCCTGGCGGGAGGTGACGCCCGACCAGTGGAGAGCGTTTCTGGCCGCCTACCTCGGTTGGATGCTGGACGGCTTCGACTTCACCATCCTCACATTCCTGCTGGTCGATATTCAGCGCAGCTTCACCGTGAGCAGCGCCCTGGCGGGCGCGCTCGGCACGGTGGCGCTGATGTTCCGCGTCGTCGGCGGCATCGGCGCCGGCACGGCGGCCGACCGATGGGGCCGCAAGGGGCCGCTGATGTTCTCGATCGTGTGGTACTCGGTGTTCGCGTTTCTTGGCGGGTTCTCCACGTCGTACGGCATGCTGTTCGCCTGCCGGGCGCTGTTCGGCATCGGGATGGGCGGCGTGTGGGCCTCCGGCATGCCGCTGGCGATCGAGCACTGGCCGCCGCAGCTTCGGGGCATCGCCTCGGGGCTGCTGCAGGGTGGCTACGCGATGGGCTTCATCCTCTCGTCGGTGGTCTACCAGTTCGGGTATCCGCTCGTGAGCGAACAATCCGAGCTGGCATGGCGCGTCATGCTCTGGATTGGGATCCTGCCGGCCGGGCTCGCGTTGTGGATCATGTGGCGGGTGAAGGAGAGCCCCGTGTGGCTCGAGCGCCAGCGCCACCTCCGCGGCGCCCGCACGCCGGACTCCTTGTCGCTCGCGCGCCTCTTCAAGCGAGACCTGCTGCCGACGACCCTTCACACGTCGCTGTTGATGGCGGCGCTGCTCTTCCTCTACAACTCGATCTCGTACTGGTATCCGACCCTGCTCGGGCAGATGCAGCGGCAGACGGTGCCGTTTCTCGTGTTGTTCAACCTCGGAGCGATCGTCGGCGCCATCGCGTGCGGCCGGCTGTCGGAGACCTCGCTCGGCCGCCGGGGGGCCGCGGGGCTGGCGACGCTCATCGGCGTCGGCGCTATCCCGCTGTTCCTGTTCTCGGCCAGCACGCCGCTGCTCCTGGCCGGCGCCGCCAGCATGGGATTCTTCGGCACGGGGAACTTCGGCGTGGTCCCCGGCTATTTGAGCGAGCGCTTCCCCACCGCGGCGCGCGCCACGGGCGCGGGATTCGCGTACCAGGTCGGCGCGGCGCTCGCGTCGTTCGGGCCGTTTCTGATCGGATCGCTTCAAGATCGCGGGATGGGGCTTGCCGTCGCGATGGCATCCTGCATCGGCGTCGGCGGCATGCTCGTGATCGTGCTGCTCTGGCTTGGGCCAGAGACGCGCGGACGCCCGCTGTTCTCGGAGGCCGGAGACTGAGCGCGCCGCGGCCTACTTCAGCGAGATTCCGGCGCCCATGATCAACATCGTCGTCCGCGGGCCGCTCGGCAGCGGGGGATGCGGCGCGCTTGGCGCGATGGCATAGAAGCGGACGTCGAACGTGAACGCGACGTGGGGCTTCGCGAACCAGCGGGCGCCGCCTCCATAGTTGATGGTCTCCAGGCGCTGCGTGTCGCCCGGCAGCGGATCCTGCCCGTCGGGAACCACCGACCAGACCGACGGACCGATGCCTCCGCTGATGTAGCTCCAGCCGTCTCCCGTACCGAAATTGAAGGAGAACTGCGGCGCGAGCGACGTGAGCCTCTCGGTAACGGGCCGCCCCGTGCCCTGCCCCGCCGCGCCCGGCGGCGTCGCATGCGCGCGCGCGAGCGTGAGCTGGCCGCCGAGTCCGAAGGTCATCGCCCTCCATGTGAAGAGATACACGTGGGCGTTCACGTCCAGGCCGAGCCCGAGCCCGGGCAGTTCGCCGACGCTCAACCCGCGACTGTCGGCCAGCAGCGGCTCGTTGGTAAACTTGGGAAAGGTGCCGCGCACGTCAACCACGAAGGGGCCGATCGGCAAGGCGGTATCGGCATCCTGCGCCTCCGCCCGCGCGCACACGGTCGACGTGATCGCGAGCGCCAGAAGCCCCACCGCCGGAAATCGCATGAGCCGGCGGCGATTGTACCAGGTCGGAGCGGCGCGTGACGCGCGAGCCGTTTGACGCTGGTTTGCGGCGCCGACTAGGATTGCGAGACTTGTCCACCACGGTGCGAAACCGTCACGTCGGATTGCCTGCGGTGCGCGACGCCGCCTCGGCGGTGTACGAAGCCGCCGTCCGCACGCCGCTCGTGCGCGTCGACCTCGAGCCGGGAGGCCCGCTGTCCGAGCTCTTCCTCAAGCTCGAAGTGCTGCAGCCCATCGGGTCGTTCAAGATTCGCGGCGCCTACAACGTCCTCCGCCAGCTGCCCGCCAGTCAGCTCGCCGAGGGCGTGTGGACCGTCAGCGCGGGCAACGCCGCGCAAGGCGTCGCCCTGGCGGCGCGAAAAGTCGGGGCCCGATGCTCGGTGATGGTGATGGACACGGCGCCGGACACGAAGATCCGCGCGATCGAGCGCCTCGGCGCCTCGATCGTCCGCGCCACCTACGACGAATGCTGGCAGGCCGTCGTCTCCCGCCGATCGGATCGGATGACGGGCCACCTGGTGCACCCCTTCGACGACGACCGCTTCATCGCGGGGAACGGCACGGTGGGCCTCGAGATTCTCGAGGATCTGCCGGACGTGGACGCCATCGTGGCGCCGCTCGGCGGCGGCGGCCTCCTCGCGGGCATCGCCGCCGCAGTGGGCGCGCTGCGACCCTCCACCCGCATCTTCGCCGCCGAGCCCGAGACCGCCGCGCCGCTGTCGGCCTCTCTCGCCGCGGGCCGGCCGCTCTACTTCGACGGGTGGACGCCGTCGTTCGTCGACGGCGCCGGGGGCAAGTCGGTGCTCGAGACGATGTGGCCGCTGCTGGCCCCGCTGGCCGGCTCCATCGTGGTTTCGCTGCAGGATGTCGCCCGCGCCATGCGGCTGGTCGCCGACCGCGCGCACGTGATCGCCGAAGGGGCGGCCGGATGCGCCGTCGCCGCGGCGCTCCGCGGAGACGCGGGCCGCGGCAAGGTCGTCGCCGTCGTCTCCGGCGGCAATATCGATCTCTCGACGTGGGCGGCGCTCATCGCCACTTGCCCGTCATGAACAGGTACGCGGATCTTCCGCCGATGCCCGAACGGCTGAGCCGTCTTCACGAGCTGGCCCTCGATCTGTGGTGGAGCTGGCATCCGGACGCTCGCGCCGTCTTCCGGTCGCTCGACTACACGCTGTGGCGCGCCACCGCGCACAACCCGGTGCGCATGCTCTGGTTCATGTCGCCCAGCAAGATCGAGGCGGCGGCCGCGGACCCCGAGTTCGTGCGCCTGTACGACCGCGCCATCGCCGGCCTCGACGATGCGCGATCGGGCCGGCACACCTGGTGGGCGAACCGCTTCCCGCACCTCGCGAGCCAGTCGATCGCCTACTTCTCGGCCGAGTTCGCGCTCCATCAGTCGCTGCCGATCTACGCCGGCGGCCTCGGCGTGCTGGCGGGCGATCACACCAAGGAAGCCAGCGATCTCGGCGTGCCGCTCATCGGCGTGGGCTTCATGTACCCGCAGGGCTACTTCCACCAGCACGTGTCGGCCGAAGGCTGGCAGGAGGAGAGCTACGAGCGGCTCAACTGGGCGGACGCGCCCATCGAGCCGGCCACCAACGCCGACGGCAAGCCGTGCGTCACGGCCGTGCCGCTCGGCGACCGCACGGTGCTCGTCGCCGTGTGGCGCATGCGCATGGGCCGCGTCCGGCTGTACCTGCTCGACACTGATCTCGAGGAGAACGCGCCGTGGGACCGCGAGCTCTCGGCGCGGCTCTACGGCGGAGACCGCGAGACGCGGGTGCAGCAGGAGATCATCCTCGGCATCGGTGGCGTCCGCGCGCTGAAGGCCCTCGGCGCGACGCCGACCGTCTTCCACCTCAACGAAGGCCATGCGGCCTTCGTGGTCCTGCAACGCATCCGCGATCTCACCGAACGTGGCTCGACCTTCGATGATGCGCTCGAGGAGATCAGGGGCACGACGGTCTTCACGACGCACACGCCCGTGCCCGCCGGACACGACGCCTTCCCCTTCGCCCTCGTCGAGAAGCACCTGGCGGGCTGCTGGGGCACCCTGGGGGCGAACCGCGACCGTTTTCTGGCGCTCGGATCCTACGACAACGGCGCCGGCGCCCACTTCAACATGACGGCGCTCGCGCTGCGGTCGGCCGGCGCGGTCAACGGCGTCAGCCGCCTGCACGGCGAGGTGACGCGGGGCATGTGGCCGGCGATGTGGCCGGGGGTGCCCGAAGCGGAGCGGCCCGTCGCCACGGTGACCAACGGCGTCCACGTCCCGACGTGGCTCTCCTCGGAGATGCGTGCGCTCTTCCAGAAGCACCTGGGCGGCGGGTGGATCGATCGCCACGACGATCCGACCCTGTGGGAGGCCGTGCTCGGCATCCCCGCTGCCGAGCTGTGGGAGGTGCGCCAGGCGCTTCGGCACTATCTGTTCGCCTTCATCCGCGAACGGGCGCGCCAGCGTTGGACGGTCGAGCGCGTGGGCACGCCGCGCGTGGTCGCCGCCGGCACCCTGCTCGGGCCGGAGGCGTTGACGATTGGCTTCGCGCGCCGCTTCGCCGGCTACAAGCGGCCGGAGCTGATCTTCCACGACGCCGACCGGCTGGCCCGCATCCTGAACGCCGCCGAGCGACCGGTGCAGATCGTGTTCGCCGGTAAGTCGCATCCGGCCGACGACATCGGCAAGCATCACCTGCAGCGCGTGTACAAGCGGGCGCTCGATCCGGCCTTCGGCGGACGCGTCGCCTTCGTGGACGACTACGACCTGCACGTCGCCCACTTCCTCGTGCAGGGCTGCGACGTCTGGCTGAACAACCCGCGCAAGCCGCTGGAGGCCAGCGGCACGAGCGGCATGAAGGCGGCGATCAACGGCGTGCCGCATTTGAGCATCGGCGACGGCTGGTGGGCGGAGGGCTTCAGCGGCAGCAACGGCTGGCTGATCGACGGCGGCGTGACCGGCGACGACCTGGATGCGGTGGACGCGGCCGATGCCGCCGCCCTCTATCGGCTGCTCGAGGAAGAGATCGTGCCGGCGTTCTACGATCGCGACGCCGGCGGCGTCCCGCGCCGCTGGCTCGTCACGGTCAAGGAGGCCATCCGCACGGTCGCGCCGCGGTTCTCCGCCCGGCGGATGGTGAAGGAGTACGTCGAGCGCATGTACGCGCCGGCGCTCGGCCGTCGGGTGGAAGTGTGAGCGTCCGGGCGCCTGAACCGGTTCACGTGCCGCTGATGGGCGGATGGTGGATGATCTGCACGCGGTTCCCGTCCGGATCGCGGAAGTAGCAGGAGCGCGCGCCGTCGCGATGGGTCCGCGGCCGCGCGTCGATCGTCACCCCGCGGCTTTCGAGGAACGCCGCCCACCGATCCACGTCGGCGGCGTGGCGGACGATCAGCCCCAGATGATCCAGCGGCGACTCGGACGGCGCGTCGCGGCGCGCGGCGACCGAGGTCGACCGATGGAGGGCCAGGTTGTCGCTGCCCGACGACAGGTACACGTTGTCGGGATCCGGCTCCCACTCGACCGCGAATCCCAGGAGATCGACGTAGAACCGTTTCATCGCGTCGAGCGAGGTCACCCTCAAGGCGAGATGGCGCAGGCCTGCGTGCGTGGGTCGTTCCATGGTGCTAGACTCTTCATGATATGCCACGCAAGTCGGTCGTCAAGTCGCGGTGCGCGCTGTGCGGCGCGAAGGAGATTTCGGAGCCGCGCGGCGAGGAGAAATACTGTCGCGACTGCTGGGACAAGAAGATTGCGGTCGAGGAAATCGTCGCGCGCGAGTTCGCCCTCAAGCGATACATCCGCGCCCACAGCGCGGAGAAGTACCTCATCTACCATTCCACGCTCAAGCGCCCCTGCGGCCAGCTGATCGTCGTCGACGACGGGTACGACCTGTTTCTCACGATGATGCTCTATCCGAACTTCGGGTGGGACGAGCCGGCCTACCATCTCGAGGGCGATCCCGAAGGGCGCCTCTTCTCCGAACTGCTCGTCGACGTCGTGGCCGCCGAGGTCATCGAGCCCTGGGGCGGCGGCAAATGGCATATGGAGATCTTCCGCTCCGTCAATCCGGAGCCGGAGGACTGGAACGGGGAAATGTAGCGGTCACCTGATATAATCCCCGGTGCTTTTTGCGGCCGGCCTCCCGTAGTGCGGGCCGGTCCGTGTGCCTAATTCCCTGGAGGAGTGCCATGCATCGCACGGGTCTTGCCGTCGCCGCGACCCTTGTCGCCACCAGCTTCATCGCCGGCTCGGTGCCGGCCGCCCAGACCCCTCAGGCTCCACCCCTAAAATCGGTCCTGGCGGGGAAGACGTTCACGCCGCCGCTCAAGGGAGAGGCGGCGGTGGAGTACGCGCCGCCGGTCACGAGGCGCGAAAAGGATCTCGTGGTCACCCGGATCACGGTGAGAAACGCCTCGGACGCCCCCATCGGGCGGCTGACCATCGGCGAGACGTGGTACGACAAGGCGGGCGCCGTCTTGACCGGCGGCAAGGGTACCATCAACGGCCTGCTGCAGCCCGGCGAGGTCCAGATCGTGACGATCGAAACGCCCTTCAAGCCGGGCATGAACGCCAACAACTACATCTTCAGCCACGCGAACGGCACGGTGAAACCGGCGCGGGTGCCAAAGCTCGAAATGCCGAAGCCGACCGACGCGGCGGCGGCGAAGAAGTAGGTCGCGAGGGCTGCGCGCACGTCGAGCGCCACCGGACGCTTGACGTGCGATGCGCACGTCCGGGCCTAATCGACGCGCTGAAAGCGGACTTCCCCCGCGTGTCGTGCCACAGCCACCAGGTGGTACGGCGAGGTGATCACCTGGGCGGTGATTACGTCTCGGCCAGGG